>Ga0070733_10000217_pt1 | contig 50811 bp, 48 predicted proteins | sample Coa_R1_9_FD_66450 | JGI IMG/M metagenome (GOLD analysis project Ga0070733, IMG submission 66450) | Surface soil microbial communities from Centralia Pennsylvania, which are recovering from an underground coalmine fire - Coalmine... | ecosystem: Environmental > Terrestrial > Soil > Unclassified ... | reverse complement strand
GCCTCTGGAATCTGACTCGCGAAGTTGCGGAGAAGCTAGAGACCCGCCCCCTGGATGCGATTCGCGTGGTTCCGGGCACCGAGATGGCGGTATACGAACGCGGAAGCTATAGTGAACGCCGCAAGGGGATGGGACAACGGACCCTCATCATGGGTCTCGGCCTGCTTCCCGGTTTCGACCAGAACCCGTTTCGCGCTGTGCTGGCCCACGAGTACGGACATCTGTCCCACCGCGACACCGCCGGAGGCGACGTTGCGCTGCGCGTGAATCAGGACATGATGAAGTTTGCCTACGCTATGGCGCGCGCAGGGCAGGCAGTCTGGTGGAACATAGGGTTCCAGTTTCTGCGCTTGTATCACTTTCTGTTTCGCCGTATCAGCCACGGCGCGACGAGGCTGCAGGAAGTCCTCGCTGACCGCGCCGCCGCGCGGCTCTATGGAGCCAAGCCGTTTGAAGACGGTCTGCGGCATGTGGTCCGCCGCCAGATCGAGTTTAAATATTTCGCCGGAAAAGAAATTGACGAAGCACTGAAATCCGGCAGAGCTCTGCAGAACGTTTATGCGCTGGAAACTCCCACCGACAAAACCATGGAAGAAGCGGTCGACAGCGCCATCAACCGCCAAACCACCGAAGACGATACGCATCCCAGTCCCGTGGACCGATTCCGCCTGGTCAGTCGCGTGGCCGGCCAGAACTTTCCGGGACCGTCCGGTCCCATGTGGGATCTTTTTGCAGACCGCGAAGCGATCAGTAAAGAAATGAGTCAGAAGATTGAGAGTTTGGTGAAGGGATACGGTTAGTTCAAGTTTTCGAATATCCCAGCCGCCCCCATGCCGCCGCCGACGCACATGGTCACCATGCCGTAGCGCGCGTTGCGGCGTTTCAGTTCGCGGATCACGCTGGCAGTGAGCTTTGCGCCCGTGCATCCCAGCGGATGTCCCAGCGCGATCGCGCCGCCATTGGGATTGACCTTCTCCGGGTCAAGCCCCGCTTCCTTGATCACGCCCAGCGACTGCGCCGCGAACGCCTCATTCAACTCGATCACGTCGATCTCCGCCAGCTTCAATCCCGCCATCTTCAGCGCCTTCGGAATCGCGAACACCGGGCCCAGCCCCATTTCTTCCGGCTTGTAACCAGCGGTCGCGAATGAAACGTAACGCGCCAGGGGCTGAATACCCAACGCCTTCGCCCGCTCCGCCGACATCACCACCGCAGCGGCCGCGCCGTCCGACATTTGCGAAGAATTTCCCGCCGTCACCGTGCCTTTCACGTGAAATGCAGGCTTAAGGGCGAGCAGTGCTTCGATCGAAGTGTCGCCGCGCGGCCCTTCATCCACTTTGAAGGCAATCTCCTGTCGCTTGGGCTTCGAACCATTCGGCGTGCTGAAACTCACCGGCACCGGCACAACTTCGTCGGCAAACTTGCCCGCCTGAATCGCCGCCCGCGCTTTCTGATGGCTGCGCAGCGAGAACTCGTCTGCTGCCTCGCGAGTGATTCCTAAACGCTGCGCGACGCGCTCAGCGGTGAGTCCCATTGAAAGATAAGCGTCGGGATAATGATCCACGAGCCATGGATTGGGCGAGATCTTATGCCCGCCCATCGGAATCATCGACATCGATTCCGTTCCCCCGGCGACAATCACTTCCGCGCCACCGCTCATGATGCGCTCGGCAGCCATGGCGATCGCCTGCAGTCCTGACGAACAAAAGCGGTTGATCGTCAGCGCGGAAACCTCCACCGGCAGCCCCGCGCGCAGTGAAGCAATGCGGGCCACGTTCATCCCCTGCTCAGCCTCAGGCATGGCGCAACCCAGGATGACGTCCTCAATCTCTTTAGCGTCAAGCTGTGGCACGCGCTCGAGAGCGCCCTTGATGGCGACCGCGGCGAGTTCGTCCGGACGCGTGGCGCGCAGCATGCCCTTGAAAGCGCGCCCCACCGGCGTGCGGACCGAAGAAGCAATGATGACTTCACGCATAAGGTTTCTCCGTTACCAGCGAGCTAGCAATTAGATGCCCGCGGTCCCGCACCAGCTTCAACCGAGCCAATCACTTCTCCGGAGCGAAAAAATAATAATCGGCGGTGTAGCCGCTCTTGGTCTCCGCATCCTTGTGAGATTCATCGCAGGGGTCAGACCCGGGCTTGCCGCCGTGCGTGTGAACGCGCTGAATGGTCGTCACCTTCGCCAGCTGACCTTTTCCCGCGTTGCTGACCACACTCACCAGCAGCCACGGAATCGAGTCCGCGTCGAGCGAATCGACATGAGCGGTCGCCTTTCCCGTGACTTCGCTGCCGTCCTTCAGCGTCCACTTCGGCCCGGCGGAATGCTGCCCAATCACTTTATCCTTGCGGTCGTGCAGCTCAGCATCCGGACCCTTCAGCGTCCAACTGAACTTGCCGTCCGCGCCAGCCTGGCAGGAATAAATCTGCGATCCTTTGGCGCTCACAAACAGCACTGGCTCCAGCCCCGCCGGCACGGCAATCGCATCCGGCACGTCAGGCGCAGATTCTTTCCCGGGAGCGTCTTTTTGCCCGCCGGCTTGAGCGCTGGCGACTGGAACAGCAAGAATGAGGACGGCGAGCCCGATGATCGCCACAGCAACGAGCAGAAGTCTTCGCATGAGGAGAATTGTAACAGGGGAGGCTGGCTGAGATTCCGGGATTGACCTCCGTATCGCGTAGCGTTACACTATACGAGTGATCAAGAGCTTTCGGCATCGCGGCGTGGAGAAGTTCTTCCACGCCGGATCGAAAGCGGGGATTCAGCCTGCGCACGCGGACAGGCTGCGTCTGCAATTGTTCGCGTTGGATAGCGCGAGGCAGCCCGGAGACATGAATGCCCCGATGGAAGCTTCATCCATTGGCTGGAGAGCTGAAGGATCACTGGGCAGTCGGTGTGAGCAAGAACTAGCGCCTGACGTTCAAGTTTGAGGACGAGGATGCGATCCTCGTCGACTATCAGGACTATCACTAGTTAGGCAATCACGGTCCTCCGGACCGAATACCGGAGCAAGTTCATGCGCATGCACAATCCACCGCACCCCGGCCTGGTTCTCCGCGAGTATCTCGGAGACCTGGCCGTATCCACCGCAGCGGCCCATCTGCGAGTCACGCGCGTGACTCTGTCACGCGTTCTAAACGCCAAGGCCGGAATCTCCGCGGCCATGGCAATCCGTCTGGCCGCCGCCTTGGACACAACGCCAGAGCTATGGATGAACATGCAATCGCAGTACGACCTCTGGCAGGCGAAGCAGGCGCGGCAACCGGCGGTGCGGAGATTCGCTCACGTCGCCGCGGGCCGAGGCCACTAGGATCGAATGCCATCAATGGCAGGTCAGTTCCTAAGCGTCTTCCCTGTCTTCAGTGTGAACTGAATTCTCTCCTGCGTCTTCTTCTCGCCGCACAGCGACTTAAATCCCTCACGCTCGAGATCAAGGATGTAGTGCTCGCTCACCGGCGTTCCGGGCGTCACGTTGCCGCCGCAAATTACTTCCGCGATCTTTCCTCCCAGCTTCACTTCGTAGTCGGTAATGAAGTCTCCCTGCCGCATGAGGTGAACGCCCATTTTCAGCGCCGCCAGGAGATTCTCACCGGGCGCTGGAATGTCGGTACGCGGCACCGGCGGTTCGTATCCGACACGGAGCAGTTCGAGCGCGCGCTCCTTCGCGTCGGAGAGCACCCGCTCGCGGTTCATGGTGATGCGGTCGGAATCGGAGAGGAAACCCAGCCCGCGCGCTTCGTGCGCCGACGTAGCGACCTTGGCCGTGGCGATGGTCTCAAACGCTTTCTTCATCGCCTCCATCATTTCCACGGACCCGGCAAGCGCCTCACCCGAAACCTTTCCCCGCGACGCGGCGGCGCTGTCGACCGCGCGTAGCATCATCTCCTTGCATCCTCCTCCGCCGGGCAGTAGTCCGACGCCAACCTCCACTAGTCCGGTATAAAGTTCGGCGTGCGGCTGGCGCGCCGCGGCATGCAGGGAAATTTCCGTGCCACCGCCCAGGCACAACCCGAACGCCGCTGCCACCACGGGTTTCGGCGAAAACTTGAGGGCCTGCGTCATGCCCTGAAATTGCCGGATCACGAGATCGACGTCGTCCCACTCTTCCTCCTGCACGCTCATCAGCAGCAGCATCAGGTTCGCGCCAACGGAAAAATTAACCGCGTCATTGGTAATCACGAACGCGTCGAAGTTATCGCCAGGGCCGCCGGGTTTGAGCGACTGCGTGGTCAAGTTGATGATGTCGGCGCCCAGCGAATTCATCTTCGAATGAAACTCGATGCACCCCACGCCGTCCCCCAGATCCACCAGAGACGCGCCGGAATTCTTCTTCACCACGCCGTTCGACTTTTTCGCCACCGTCACCGACCACACGCCGGAGGGAACGTGATCCGGTTCCCAGGTCTCAGTTCTTAGTTCCCAGTATTTACGTCCTGACGGAGATTTCGTGTCGTCCGCATACCAGGATTTCTGTCCCGCGGCCAGCAGCTTCTCCACATTGGCGGCTACCGGCTTGCCTTCTTTCTTCATGCGCGCGACGGTAGCTTCGACGCCGGCCGCGTCCCACAATTCAAACGGGCCTAGTTCCCAGTTGAAGCCCAGTTTCATAGCTCGGTCGATCTCGACGATGGAGTCAGAGATTTCCGGTACGCGATTGGCAGCGTATGTCCACAGATCTGAGAGCGCAGCCCAGAGAAACGCTCCAGCCTTATCGCCCTTCTGCGGGCCGGCGCCTTCCAGGCCAAGCAGCATGCGCAGGCGGGCGCCGGTGTCTTCCACGTTCTTCGCCATATCGAGCGCAGGGAATTTCGGTTTCTGCCGCGGATGATATTCCAGCGTCTTCCAATCGAGCGCGAGGCGTTCGTCTTCTTTGCCCTCGCCGCCCTTTTCCTTTTTGTAGAAACCGCCTTTGGTCTTGTCGCCCAGCCACTTCCGCTCGAGCATCTTGGCGAAGAAATCGGGCAGCCGCAATTCGCTGCGTTCGTCATGGACATTCGCCGTCATATTCCCGACCACATGCCCGAGAATGTCGAGCCCCACAAGATCAATCGTGCGGAACGTGGCCGACTTCGGCCAGCCCACCGCCTGTCCGGTGAGCGAGTCCACGTCCTCGATCGTCAGGTCCATTTCCTGCATCAGCCGCATAACATTCAACACCGAGAATGTGCCGATGCGGTTTCCGATGAAGTTGGGCGTGTCTTTCGCCATCACGACGCCTTTGCCTAGTTGGACGTCGCAGAAGTGAGCGATGCCGTCGATCAGTCGGCGATCCGTCTCGGGACCGGGAACAATTTCCAGCAGACCCATATAGCGCGGCGGATTGAAAAAATGCGTACCAAACCAGGCGCGGCGGAAGTCGTCCGAAAATCCCTCTGCGATCTTGCCCACGGGCAGGCCGCTGGTGTTGGTGGTCACGACGACCCCGGGCTTGCGGATCGCTTCCACTTTTTTCAGCAGAGAACGTTTGATGTCAAGATTCTCGACCACCGCCTCAATGATCCAGTCGACCTCGGCGAGCTTTTTCAGATCGTCATCGAAATTCCCGACGGTGACGAAGCGCGCCAGCGACGGTTCCATGAACGCTGCCGGCTTGGATTTCTTCGCAGCGTCAAGACCCGCGGCCGCGATCTTGTTTCGTGTTGGTCCGTCGGCGTCGGGCGGAACGATATCGAGCAGGTAACTGGGAACGCCGGCATTGGCGAAATGAGCAGCGATGCGGGCGCCCATGGTTCCAGCGCCAAGAATCGCTACTTTATGAATGCGCTTCATGAATGAGCCTCGGAATGAAAAATCTTAACCACAGGGAACACGGAGGACACAGAGGAACTGGCAATGGTAATCGCTCCGAGGTCACTTTATCTACCATTCGGCTCGCAGCTCTGCATGCGCTTCCACATATTGCAGCGCCTGCCGCGCCATCTGCTTCTCGCCTTTGTAGGCCAGCAGCTTGGGAGCATCTTCCAGCCGCACCCATCGCGCCCGCGCTACTTCGATCCGCATCGCATCTTCGATATTGTCGATGCGTCCCGAATCGTAGCGCAGCAGGTAGAAACTCACAATCTTGAACACGCGCTGGCCATCGCCCCAGGAGCGCACATAGACATACTTGATGTCTCCAAGTTTGACGACGGGAACCGCAGTGATCCCGGTCTCTTCGCGCACCTCGCGCAGTGCCGCCTCCAGCGCTTTCTCGCCGGGATCAACCAGACCCTTGGGCAGGCATAGAACCGCCTTCGCTCTTGACCGGGTCGCACGCTTGCTCGGATCAGGAACCGCCGGCTTCGCGGCCAATTCATCCTTCGGCGGCTCAATGGCAGCCATCCACCATACGCCCTCCCTGTTCCGAACCACTACTCCTCCAGCCGAGATCTCACGCACCATACTCTCGCAAGTTAGCAGGAATACAGGATTTTCGTCACGCCCCCGCCAGTTTTCTGGTAACCCGTTACCTCTGCCGGAGTATGCCCAAAGTTATGCACTCTGGCACCCTCGTGCCCTTACACCTTTGTCCGCAGTTATGGCATCTTAATGATCAGTACAGATGTGGGGTTCGCCGTGAAGAGTCTGGGAAAGATTATTCGCACGGTGCAGGCGTTTGGGCGGGAACTCTCCCGCAAGAACGCGCCGGTTGCGTCTGCTCGCGCTCCTTCAATCGGCGTCGCGCTCGGCGGCGGCTTCGCCCGCGGCATCGCTCACATCGGAGTTCTCAAGGTCCTCGAACAGGAAGGCATCCCGGTCCGCGTTGTGACCGGCACCAGCGTAGGCGCGCTGATCGGGGCCTGCTATTGCAGCGGCCTCTCGCTCGCCGAGATGGAAGAGGTTGCGCACAGCGTCCGCTTCACCACCTTCGCTCGCTGGACCGTCTCTCGCTTCGGATTCGCCTCCAATGACCGAATGGTCGCGTTCCTCAATCGCACATTGAAAGTGAAGACGTTCGAAGACCTGCGCATTCCGTTGGGCGTAACCGCGACCGATTTTAATACCGGCGAGGGCGTGGTCTTTCACTCCGGCTCGATCGTCGATCCGGTGCGCGCCAGCTGCGCTTATCCTGGCATGTTTCTGCCGGTAGAAATTCGCGGACGCTACCTGATCGACGGCATGCTCTCGCATCCCGTGCCCACGCGCCCCTTGCGCGAAATGGGCGCCGACCGCGTGCTGGCCGTGCACCTGAAAGGCACCTGGGCCAGTGGCGGAGCCCCGCGCCATCTCTTCGACGTAATCGGACAATCCTTCGCCATCGCCCAGGACGCGATGTCCTGCCTGTGGCGCGAAGCCGCCGACCTGGTCATCGAACCCAACGTAGCTGGCTTCGGCTATGACGACTTCAAACGCGCCGACGATCTGATCCATGTTGGTGAAGTGGCCATGCGCGCCGCGCTACCGAAGGTACGCCAATGGCTAGAAACGCCGGTGGAGGAAGCCGCGGGCGCGAAAGCGATTGGTGCCAAAGGCGACCCTGCCGTGCCGCGCCCTGCGCCCGTTCCCGCGGATTAAGCCACCCGTCCTCCGGCTCGATTCGCTCAGTCCCTCTCCACCTTTTCCTGCTCCTTAATCCCCGCAAGTTTTCCCGGCTCACCCGTTCTCCATAGGCGAGGGGAAAACGATGAAGCCACTTCTAGTCACTACGCTCTACACCGCGATCCTGATTTCTGGGCTGGCGGTTTACGCCGGTGTGCCGAGCGACAATCTCGCGGCGCACGCTCCGAGCCATCCGGCCTCGGCGCCGAAGAAGACGATGCAAGCCTTTCACTCCGACCAGGAGCTTGCGACCTATCTCAGGGAAATTGCCGAAAAGCAGATGAGTGCCAGGCGCGCGAGCATGAGCGCCTACGCTGGCGTCGCTGCGACCGCAGAATTGTCGGTCCCTGCCCCTTCGAGCCCGAGCGCCGACAAGAAAGAATCAATCACCAACGTGCAGCACGCCGGCGTGGACGAAGGCGGAATCGTCAAGCTCCACGGGAATCACCTGGTTGTGCTGCGCCGCGGACGCCTGTTCACGGTCGCAATCGGCAGTGGCGCACTCACGCCGATTTCCAGCATCGACGCTTACGGTCCAGACATCAACCCCAGTGGCACTTGGTATGACGAAATGCTGGTTTCCGCCGACACCATCGTCGTCATCGGCTACAGCTACGAACGCGGAGGCACCGAGGTTGGCCTGTTCGGGATTGACCCCGCTGGCAAACTGACTTATCGGTCGACGTATCACTTGCGCTCCAACGATTATTATTCGTCGCGCAACTACGCCAGCCGCCTGATCGGCAGCAAGCTTATTTTCTATTCGCCGCTCTACGTGTATCCCGGCAGCGCTGATCCGTTCCAGAGTTTTCCTGCGGTCCGCAAGTGGCACAGGGGCGCGACTCCGAACGAGTTCCGGCGCATCGTTTCGGCGACTCAGGTTTACAAGCCCGAGCATCCACTCGACACTGCTAATGGCGTCGCCCTGCACACGGTAACTGTCTGCGATCTGGCTAGCGGAGACTTCGACTGCAAAGCCACGTCCGTGATCGGGCCTCCGGGCCGCGTATTCTACGTGTCGCCGGAATCGGTTTACATCTGGCTGACGGCTTGGGAGCATCGCGGGGAGAAGATGACCAATCGTTCCCAGCTTTACCGCATGCCCCTCGACGGCTCGTCTCCCAGCGCTCTGGAAGTTTCCGGCTGCCCGGTGGATCAGTTTTCTTTCCTCGAGAGCGACGACGCTCATCTCAACGTGCTGGTCCGCTCCCTGTCCACCGGCGACGGCATGTGGGCCGCGGAACGCGCGGCCGGCAGTGTGGCGTTGTTGCGCGTGCCGCTGAGCAGTTTCTCCGACGGGAGCGAACCTGTCCTGGCTTCCAGTTATCTCAGGCTTCCCACACCGGGGGGCTACACGTTTCAAAACCGCTTCGTCGGGGACTATCTCCTCTACGGTTCCGGCAGCGGATGGGGCTATCCGCAGAACGTGGAAAAATCGCGTCTTTATGCCGTGCGCTGGGCAAGCGGCGACCTGTATCCGCTTTCGCTCACGCATGGCACCGATCGCATCGAGCAGATGGGCTCGGACGCCGTCGTCGTCGGCTCCGACGGCGCGGACCTGCACTTCACCGCGGTGCGCCTCGGCGATCTGCCCGCCTTGGCCGACGAATATATCCGCAAAGGCGCTTCGCAAGGCGAACTCCGCAGCCACGGATTTTTCTACAAGCCCGACGCGCGCGAATCAGGAATGCTCGGCCTGCCCATCAGCCTGCCCGCTCGCCCCGGATATCGCCACCTCTTCGATTCTTCTGCGGCGATTCTCTTCCTGAAAAACGATTCCCTCCACTTTCAGGAAGTTGGCGAACTCGGAGCCCAGCCCGAAGGCGCCAAAGATGACGCATGCCGCGCCTCCTGCGTCGACTGGTACGGCAACTCCCAACCCATCTTCGTGCACGGCCGCGTCATCGCGTTGCTCGGCTATGAACTGGTCGAAGGCGCCCTCGACCACGGAAGAATCTGGGAAACCCGCCGCGTCAACTACGCGCCGCAGAACCTGACGGCGCAGCGGTGAAGGTGGTGCGCCTGGTTGCCAGGCACAATGGCATCCCGGGTCGGTGGGTGTAATGGCGGTGTTTCGCCAGCGAGTGCCCTTGCGCGGTCGAGACTTCCTATTAGAAAATTGTTAGCCATGCGTTCATTTGGGCGTTTCAGCCGAGCCTTGACTCTGCTGTCCTGCACAGCGCTTGCGGCCTTCGCGCAATCGTCAGACCCAAATAATCAGGGCGCGGACACGTCTGGCGGCCTTTTCGTGAAGCGACTATATGCGATATCCGCCCGAGGCGGCGGTCCAGGCGTCGATTGCGGATTCACCAACCTGAATCACCCCGACAACTCCGTTACTGCGTGTGGACAGACTGCGTTTGGACAGCACCGCCCCTTCTTCTTGGGCTACTACTATAGTCCCGACGGGGAAACAATCCAGTCGGGATATGGTTTGGCGGGCGACGCTACCGGCAAGGTTTTCGTAGTGGGCTACCATGACCGTGGATTTTCCCCCATTGCTCTCAATCACCACATGCAAGTGACGGATGACAATCATAACCGCGTTGCTGAATGCATAAAACCTATCAGTCTAAACACGTCACAACGTGGGCTATTGGGATGCGTCACGCCGATAAATCAGGAGCAGTCCGAAATAGCCGCTCGCAAGAAACCAGTGGATACAACCATCTGCGCGATACTTGCAAACCCTCCTGCATTCAACAATAAGATTGTGCGGATTCGCGGGTCTTTTGTCGGGAATTTTGAATATTCGGAGTTAACCGACGCCGCATGTCATGGGGAACTGTGGCTGCTGTACGGCGCGGCTGCAGGGCCGTCCGCGTTAGCTGCATCTGCCGTGCCGACAAACGAGCTTGGCTCCGAAGACTCTGAAGGAAAACGAATCTTAGCCGTGCCCGTAGTCTTGGTGCGCGACTCCAAATTCGAGCGGTTTGATGCGCTTGTGCGAGTGAACACTGGCCGATACGGTCCAACAAGTGACCAGCGTGTGACCGCTACCTTCATTGGCAGAATCGATGCAGTGTCCAAGGAAGTTCACGATTATCTTCAAAAGCAGCCCGTAGAACGGAGACTCATGCTAGGGTTCGGCCAAGGCGGGGCTTTTGAGGCTCAGTTCATTCTCCAATCCGTCGAAGACAACGCCACATTGCAGTAAGAATCGAATCGTTCGATAACTGTTGCCAACAATCGATTACGCTCACGCTGCATTCCCCGCCTCTTCCCGTATCCTCTTCCAAGCCTTCTCCACATGCCGTGCCTGGGTGTGGGTCTGGCCCACGCACAGCCGCAGCGTCAGCTTGCCATTCAGCTTGGTGTGCGTAAGAAAAAGATCTCCGCTGCGATTCAACCGGTCCATGATCGCCTGATTCACCGCATCTCCGCCCTTGTGTCGGAAACACACTAAGTTCAGCGGCACCGGCGCGGCCAGTTCGAAGCGGTCGTCGTTGCGAACCCAGTCGGCGAACTGCTGCGCCAGCTGCACGTGTTCGCGAACATGGTGCTGCAGTCCGTCGACCCCGTAGTACCGGATCACGAACCACAACTTCAGCGAGCGGAACCGCCGTCCGAGCTGAATGTGCCAGTCGCGGTAGTCGATCACCGCGCCCGATTCCGTCGCCTGGTTGCGCAAGTATTCCGGCAGAATGCTCAAAGTCTGAATCAGCGCTTTGCGGTCGGCGACCCAGAAACAATTGCAGTCGAAGCTGGTGAACATCCATTTATGCGGATTGAAGTTGTAACTGTCCGCCAGTTCAACGCCGCTCTGCAAATGCCGAAACTCCGGACACAGCATCGCAGTCCCCGACATGGCCGCGTCCACGTGCAGCCAGAGGTTTTCGCGCCCGCAGACTTCGCCGATCGCGCCGATCGGGTCCATCGCGTTCGAAGACGTAGTCCCGACTGTCGCGCACACGAAACAAGGAGTCAGCCCCGCCCGCCGGTCCGCCTCAATCTGCCGCGCCAGCGCCTCGGGACGCATGGCCAGATTCTCATCCACCTCGATCAGCCGCAGATTCTCCACGCCCGTGCCCGCAATCATCGCCGCCTTTTCCAGCGACGAATGCGTCTGCGTCGATGCGTAAGCTACAAGCCGCCCATCGCATCCCTTCTTATTGCTGACGTAGTTGGTCGCGCGCTCGCGCGCCGCCAGAAGCGCGCACAGCGCCGCGCTCGAAGCCGTATCCTGAATCACTCCCCCACCCGTGCTCGACGACAAAAATTTCTCCGGCAGCCCCAGCATCGCCACCAGCCAGTCCATCACATGCGTTTCAAGTTCCGTGCACGCCGGCGAGGTCGACCACAACATCCCCTGCACGCCCAAACCGGAAGAAAGCAAGTCGCCGAGAATGCCCGGCCCGGACGCGTTGCATGGAAAGTAGGCAAAGAAGTTCGGCGACTGCCAATGCGTAATCCCCGGCAGAATCAACTGCTCCATATCTTTCAGCAGCGCGTCAAAAGCTTCGCCCTGCGCCGGAGCCGCCGCCGGAAGCGAAGCCCGAATCTCTCCCGGCTTCACTTGCGAAAGCACGGGGAATGATTCGACGCGTGACTGGTAGTCGGCGATCCAGTCCACTACGGCGTGTCCGTAGCGGCGGAATTCGTCGGGCGTCATGTGAAAGGATTTTTCGTCGGGCAATTTGACCTCAGAGTAGGGTTTCCTTCGTGAACATAAGCGCCCTTCGTGGTGATCGCGCCGTGCGCGTTGGTAGTACGCTCACTCCAGCCGTCCAAAATAAACCCGTGTTATGTAGTCGACTCCCACGCTCCCAGCGATGGCATGCTTGTCAAACAGCATCCGTAAATCCCGCAGCATGGCCCCGTACTTCGGATGCTCCACCCCCGGCGCATACGACGACGAGAGCAACCGTCCCTCCAGTCCCACATAATCGAACTCCTGACGCATGTCGAACCCACGCTCCTGAAACGGGGCTGGATCGAAAAACTCATTGAGTAATTCAGTAGTGTTTTCGTGCCGCACCTCGGCATAGTCGGTGCCGTAAGTCAGCAGTAGTTGTTCGTATTCGCGCAAGAACGGAGTAGAATCCGTGAGCCGCTCATTCCACAGCAGTACCAGCCATCCGCCCGGCTTCAAAATGCGCGCAAACTCCCGCCGCGATCCAGCCCGGTCAAACCAGTGTGCCGCTTGCGCCGCGGTCACAAAGCCCACGCTCGCATCGGGAAGAGTCGTCGCCTCCGCCGTGCCGGCGACACTGGTAAACTTCGGAAACTCCGCCAGTTGTCCCTCGCCTGCCGCGCGCATCTCCGCATTCGGCTCGACCCCGAACACCGGGTTTCCATTCTCCAGCAGCGCCCGCGTCCAGATGCCTGTGCCGGACGCAATGTCGGCGATTACGTGGCTCGAGCTCAGGCCACATTCGTCTCGCAATGCGCACATCGCCTCCCGCGGATATCCCGGCCGGTAACGTACATAATTCTCCACTCGATCCGAGAAGCGGGTGATGGCGTTAGGTGCAGGCATAAGGGCTCAATCGAATAACTTTTTCAACTTGCCAGAAAAACATTCTAACGGCAGGATAGAAGTGTTGTCCCTTCCCGCCAGAGTCAGCAGGCTTTCAAAGGCTGGAAACACAAAGCAACAAAAGTTCGCGAGGTCCCGGTTTTCCTTCGTGAACCTTCGTGTCCTTCGTGGTTAAAGATTGTCCTTACTATGCGCATCGTAGTCAAAGTCGGCACCAGTCTCATCGCTCCCGGTGGGCAGATCGACGTTCATCTGTTGCGCGGCATGGTCGATCAGTTCGATCTTTCAAAGAACGAGTATCTCATCGTGACTTCGGGCGCGATCGCCGCCGGCATGTCGGGACTCTCCCTCTCGAAACGTCCCAGCAATGTCCCCGAGATGCAGGCCTGCGCCGCCGTCGGTCAAAGCAAGCTGATGCACACCTACGAGCGTCTTTTCTTCGGCAAGAAAGTTGTCGCGCAACTCCTGCTGTCTAGCGACGACTTCACTTCACCCGTGCGCTACCGCAATCTGCAGAATGCGCTGGCCGAGTTGCTCGCACTGGGCGTGGTGCCCATCGTGAACGAAAATGACAGCGTCTCGGTGCGCGAACTCGAAGGCGCATTTGGCGACAACGACGAGTTAAGCTCGCTGCTGGCGACCGCCGTCAAGGCCGACTGGCTGCTGCTCTTGACGAACGTCGATGGATTCATGATTCCAAACGGCCGAAGGACGCCGCGTCTACAGCGGGTCGTGCGCAAGCTCACTCCCGCGCTCGAAGCACAATGCAACGGCAAGAGTTCACTCGGCCGCGGCGGCATGATCTCAAAACTTCGCGCAGCGAAACTGGCCAGCGAAGGCGGCGTCCACGTGGCGATTGTAAATGGACGGCATCCCCAGGCCATGATTCAGGGTATGACGCGTAAGATCGGCACTTACTTTCCGCCGCAGAAGAAAAAGTAATGGCGGCCATCCCCACGCGCGCTGCATCCACGCAACGGAAGCTGGAACGCGCCCGCGCTGCGTCGGCGAAACTGGCGCTGCTGTCCACCGAAGAAAAGAACGCCCTGCTGCTCGCGATTGCCGGCGCTCTCGAAGCACAAGAGAAAAGCATTCTCACCGCCAACCGCGAGGACATCGCCAACTCTGGCCTGCAGGGCGCTATGCGTGACCGTCTTCTGCTGACTCTCGATCGAATCAAGGAAATGGCCCGCGGCGTTCGCGAAGTCGCCGCCCTCCCCGATCCAATCGGCGAAACGCTGGCCGAATGGACCAAGTCCAACGGCCTCCGCATCCGCAAAGTGCGGGTGCCGCTCGGCGTCATCGGCATCATCTACGAATCGCGCCCGAATGTAACCGTCGATACCGCAGTGCTCGCCCTGAAGTCTGGCAACGCCATCGTATTGCGCGGAGGTAAAGAAGCGATGCACAGCAGCCAGCGTCTGGTCGAGATCATGGGGGCGATTCCTGGCGTGCCCGCAGGCGCGATCGAATTGCTCGATTCGAGTTCACGACAGTCGGTGCACGATTTGATCAATGCCCGCGGGTTGGTCGACGTCATCATCCCCCGAGGGGGCGCCGGACTCATCACCTACGTCACCGAGAATTCCACCGTCCCCGTGATCGAGACCGGAGCCGGGAATTGCCACATTTTCGTCGACGATTCGGCCGACTTCGACATGGCCGACCGCATCCTGATCAATGCCAAGACGCAGCGCCCATCCGTCTGCAACGCCGCCGAGAAACTGCTGGTACACGAACGAATCGCGGCAGAGTATGTTCCGCGCATCGTAGAAAAGCTGATCGAAGGCGGAGTGGAAATACGCGGCGACGGCAAAGCCCGCAGCCTGGCCGCCGGACTCAGCGTTGGGCCCGCTACCGAGCAAGACTGGTACGAAGAATACCTTCGGCTATGTATGGCCGTGGCCGTGGTCGCAAATGTCGATGAGGCGATTGTGCACATCAACCGTTACTCCACAAAACACAGCGATTCCATCGTGACCAAGAATGAAGAGAACGCGCGGAGGTTTCTACGCGAAGTCGACTCCGCCGTGGTTTACTGGAACGCCTCCACGCGCTTTACCGACGGCGCCGAATTCGGCTTCGGTGCCGAGATGGGCATCAGCACCCAGAAACTCCACTGCCGGGGTCCCTTCGCCCTGGCGGAACTGACTTCGTTCAAGTACGAGATTGTGGGCACCGGACAGGTACGCTAAGACGGTTGCCGCCAAACCGGCACGCGCATCACGTCAAAGTGGTGATCGTAGGTCCAAACTTCCAGTTCCATGCGATTGGCCACCACAGCGAGGGTTGCATCGAATAGAGTGATGTCTTGCTCTCCTAGAGCTCGCACCCTTGCAAACGCGTCTCGATAATCCTCCGGGGTGGGATTGACCAATGCCGTGTCAGCCATTTCGTTGAGCCACAGTGAGCTCACATCCTTGCCTAGGCGATGCAGAACCATTGTGTAGGCTTCAAGCAGAATAGGGTACGCCAATACAACTTCACGCTTCTCGCGAGCCAGCCTGCTTAGCTCGCTAAGCGCTTGCTTGTGCTGCCCATCGTGGGGATCGACGGCCGCATACAGCGGCCCTGTATCCGCCAGCACCGCGCGCTTCATTTCTTGACTCCCGCAAGGTAAAGGTCATGATTGATACTTACATCGCTGCGCCCGCTCCCATGTTTGGCCGGGGTGATTTTCAACGGACGGTACGTCCGCAAGAACCCACGTTCCCGCAGGTATTCTCTCAAGGCCGCTTGCACCACGGTCGTAAGCGCGGGCGGGGCCTCCTGAGCGCGCACGTAGTTGTCCATCGCCTCCGCTAAGTCGTCGGGAAGGGTCATCGTGGCTCGCTTCATACCCCGAATATAGCACAAATGTGCACCAATTGGTGAAGACGGTGAAGTTGGTGCTTTATGGCGAATATATAGCGAATATCGATGACTGATCGGAGAGCCGGCCAGCAGCCTCTCCGAGTCACCTGTGCTACCTTACTAGCTTTCACAGCAAAGACCCCATGAAACTTCTCTTAGCCGCCCTCTTGTTTTCCTCCATTTTGCTTTCGTCGCCCATCAGCGCCGGTACCCCCCCTGCGCCTTCCACGCCAGCCATCTTCGGCTTCCGCGACTCCGCCGCCGAATCCGCCATCGAATCCCGCTTCCTGGCCGTTCCTGAAGCGAAGCTGGCCGAGGACCATCTCCGCATCCTCACCCAGGCTCCCCACATGGCCGGCACCGTCGAGGACAAAGCCACCGCCGACTACGTCGCACAAAAATTCCGCGACGCCGGCCTCGACACCGAGATCGTCGAATACAAAGTATGGATCAACTATCCCGTCGAAATCAGCGTGGACCTGACCGCGCCCGCCAGTGTCACCATGCACGGCCCCACCCGCGAACACGTCGACAGCGATCCTTTTCAGGACGATCCCCGCGTGGTCATGCCCTTCAACGGCATGTCGCCGTCCGGCGATGTCGAGGCCGATGTGGTCTACGCCAACTACGGCACGCCCGAGGATTTCGAAAAACTTGACAAGCTGAAAGTCGACGTACGCGGCAAGATCGTGCTCGTCCGCTACGGACAGAATTTCCGCGGGGTCAAAGTTTTCGTCGCTCAGGAACACGGAGCGGCCGGCGTCATCATCTACTCCGATCCTGCCGACGATGGCTGGAAGCGCGGCGATAAATATCCGGAAGGGCCGTGGCATCCCGACACTGCTGTGCAGCGCGGCTCGACGGGATACATGTTCGAGTTCCCCGGTGACCCGACCACCCCCGGCGTCGCATCGGTCCCGTCGCTGTCGGACTCGCAGCGCATCTCTCCGCAGCAATCGGCGCAGATGCCGAAAATTCCCGTGACTCCCATGTCGTATCACGACATATGGCCAGTGCTGGAGCATCTGAGCGGCCCCGCCTCGCCGCGGGAGTGGCAAGGCGCGTTGCCCTTCACTTATCACGTCGGCCCGGGCCCGGCGAAATTGAAAATGCATCTCAAGCAGGACTATCAGTTCCGCACGCTCTGGGACGTGATCGGCCGGGTGCGCGGCAGCGAACTGCCCGACGAATGGGTGGTCGCGGGCAATCATCGCGACGCCTGGGTGTACGGCGCAGTCGACCCCAACAGCGGCACCGCGGCCATGCTCGAAGCCGTGCACGGCGTCGGCGCGTTGCTGAAATCGGGCTGGAAGCCCAAGCGCACGCTGATCTTCTGCAGTTGGGACGGCGAAGAAGAAGGCCTCATGGGTTCGACCGAATGGGTCGAACAGCACGAGTCGGACCTCGCCAACGCGCCCGCATATTTCAACATGGACGTAGCCGTCTCCGGCCCGAAGTTCGGCGCGTCGGCCGTGCCCAGCCTCAAACAATTTCTGCGTGACGTGACCAAAGCCGTGCCCAGCCCGAAAGGCGGGACCGTCTACGAAGCCTGGGAGAAGGCCTCGCAGCCCGATGCTCCCTCAACGCAGTCTCCCACCGAGGCGATCGGAGACAGCCGCCGCCTTCCCAACGCGCAGGTAAAGGGCGACGTCCCGGTCGGCGACCTGGGCAGCGGCTCCGATTACACCGCGTTCCTGCAGCACTCCGGTGTTCCCTCGAGTGATGTGAGTTCCAGCGGCCCCTACGGCGTGTACCACTCCGTGTTCGACAATTTCACCTGGTTCAAGAAATTCGCCGACCCTGATTTCGTCTACGAACAAGAGATGGCGCGAGTCTTCGGACTCGAGGCCGTGCGTATGGCCGGCGCCGACGTCCTTCCCTACGACTACGAGCAATACGGAAAAGAAATCGCCGCATATCTCGACGCCGCGCACAAGCGCGCGCAGGATAAGTTCGGCGACCACGCGCTCGACTTCGGCGCCGTGAACAACGCGGCGCGCAACTTTGAGTCCGCAGGTGCAAAAATCCTGGCCAAACAGAAAAATCCGCCACGCGACACTGCCCGCCTGAACCAGGCACTGCGGAATGCCGAGCGCGCATTGCTCATGCCACCTGGCCAGGGTCTGCCTCATCGCCCGTGGTTCCGTCACGCCATCTATGCGCCCGGCGAATACACGGGCTACGCGGCGGTCGTGATCCCCGGCGTAAATGAAGCCCTCGACAAAGGCGACCGCGACCGCGCCCGCCAGCAGTTGGCCGTGCTCGCCGCGGTACTCGAGCGCGCCGCCAAAACCCTGGAAGGATATAAGTAATTGACTAGTCATCTGACTAGTCATATCACTACGTCTATGGGAACCTGGTAGCTACAGGACGCGAAAGCCCGTTTCGGCGAATTTCTAAAGGCCGCGATCGAGCAAGGCCCTCAAGTGGTTACCCGCCGGGGCGTGGAGGCCGCGGTTCTTGTTCCGATCGAAGAATGGTGCCGGATCAAGCAGTCGAGCCGCCCAACTCTTAAGGAATTGTTGCTGGGCGACGGCCCCCGGTTTGATTTGGAGATCCCGAAGCGGACGAAGTGGAAGTTGAGACCACCCATTGACTCCAGCGGTCCGGAATACAAGTGATTCGCTACCTCTTGACGAATGTGGTTTCCGAACTTCGCAGGAGGAAGCCGCATGGCGGTGTGGTTGCATGGCTGGCATCGCTCCGTGCGGAACAGGTATTCGTCTCCGCCGTCACTATCGGAGAATTGCAATCCGGGGTAAAGTTGACTCGCCGTCACGACGGCGCCAAAGCGCAAGAGATTGAATCGTGGTTGGAGTCCGTGGTGACCTCATTTTCACTCATTGCCATGGATTCGGCTTGCTTCAGGGAATGGTCGCGTTTGATAGTCGGAATGTCGGATGCACTCCGCCAGGACGCCATGATCGCTGCCACTGCCGGAGTGCACGGTTTTGAAATCGCTACACGCGACGAGAGTGGTTTTAAGCGGCTGGGGGCAGGAATTGTGAATCCCTTCAAGACGAAATCGATATGACCACCGCTCACGCTCTCGGAGAGTTCCTGCGCACGCTGCCGCGGTCGGCGGCCGCGACCTTCCTCGCGTTGTTTCCCATCGTCGATCCCTTCGGTGGCGTTCCAATCTTCTTCACCATGACTGCTGGCTGGACCCCGCAGGACCGCCGCCGCACCGCGTTCAAGACCGGGATCTGGGTCTTCGTCATTCTGGTAACGTTTCTGTTCTTCGGCCGCTTCGTGTTGTATTTTTTCGGCATCTCGCTGCCCGTGCTGAAAATTGCCGGCGGATTAATCGTCGCCAATACCGCTTGGGGAATGGTCACGTCGCACGCGCGCATCACGCCCGCCGAAAGCCACGAGGCGGAGGACAAAGAGGATATCTCCCTCACTCCGCTGGCTATGCCGCTGATGTCCGGACCGGGCGCCATTGGCGTAGTCATGGCTCTGGCCGCGCACGTGGACAGCGCCGCTTCCTATTTCGGCATGATCATCGGCATCGCGGGCATCGCGCTTTCTGTGCTTCTGTTCTTCTGGCTGGGAGGACCGCTGGTGCGGCGGCTAGGCCCCAGCGCCGTCGGCGCCATCAACAAAATCTTCGGATTCCTCATTCTCGCCATTGCTGTCCAACTGGTCTGGGACGGCGTCGCCGACTTCCGCAACTAGGTGTGGGGCGGGCACTCCCTTCGGCCTCGCTCAGTGCAAACTCTCCTGGAACCATGGGAACGGGAGGTTGGCTGGTGGCTTTGAACTTCGATGCTGATGACGGGCATGTCCGGGAGCGGATGGCGGATCGCAACATCTCAGAAGCTGATGCGGAATGGGCGGTCGCGCCCGGAGTCTATACACTCCAGGACAACGGTCGAAGGAAATGTCTCCGAAGGTTCGGAGCCAACCGGTCTTCGTAATCACCAAGCGAACGGAATCGATGGGGTTACGCTTTGGATAAGAGGTCCGGCGGACACTGGAGTGCAGTAAAATTTAGAAACGATCGGCATGTGCGATGGAGATGTGTGATGGAAATTGATCCCAAGTCCGGCACAGGATACTACCGTCTTCATAGCGGCAAGGGGAAAGTCGCTTATTCCATCGAGATTGCGGACATGGTGGTTGCCGACTACGACGAACAGGGAACCGTGCTGGGCATCGAGTTCGTTGAGGCCAGAAAACATTTGGCCGACGCGGAAAAGTATGTAATGTTGGCAAACCAGAAATCCAAAGGCCCGCAGAAAACTCCCCAAACAGTTCCTCAAAAAGTCTCCGCTCGCTAACGCAGTTGGTAGTGTGGGGCGGGCACTCCTGCCCGCCAAGTTAGCCGCCTTTGCCGGTAGAGGAGAAGGTAGTCCAGTTGGGCAGCAGCTCGCGGGCTTTCTCCGCAGGCACAACTCGACCAGCCTCAGCGTCCCGGATGCCTTCGTCGATGGCGGCGAGGGTTTCCTCGTCTTCGTCGTCGAGGGTGGGAGCGGGATTTTCCAGATCGAATTCGTGCGCCTTCGCCATAGGGTCATCGTAGGCTGGATTTTCGACCGATGCAACGAAAAGTGTTGTCCCCGGCAGCGTCGCTCCCACCCTTTCGCAAAGAACGCGAAAGGATGGGGCACCCCGCCGTTCTCGATCACGACCTCCGCACCCGCGCGGATCCGGGCCAGCAGTCCGGCGAAGTCGCTGGCAGCCTCCGCTTCTGAGATGTGGATTACGTGGTCGGCCATGGCGCGACTATAGCGTCATCAGCGTACGAAAACCGTTGTCCCCGGCAGCATCGCGCCCACCCTTTCGCAAAGAACGCGAAAGGATGGGGCACCCGGCTCGAAGTCCTACTTCAGCGAAACTAACCTCTCCACCAACTCCGAGTAGTCCTTCTTCTCGATCCCATGCACCTGCTTGTTGTACTCATCCACCTTTGACGAGTAGTTCATCGAGCAGAATTTGGGGCCACACATGGAGCAGAAGGCGGCTTCTTTGTAGTAGTCGTCGGGGAGGGTTTCGTCGTGCATCGCGCGCGCCGTCTCGGGGTCGAGAGACAAGGCGAACTGTTTTTCCCAGTCGAATTTGTAGCGGGCGTAGCTCAGGGCGTCGTCGCGGTCGCGGGCGCCTGGGCGTCCGCGGGCAATGTCCGCGGCATGCGCGGAAATTTTGTAGGCAATGATGCCGTCTTTCACGTCTTTCTCGTTTGGTAACCCTAAGTGCTCTTTGGGCGTGACGTAGCAGAGCATGGCCGCGCCGTACCATCCAATCATGGCCGCGCCAATCGCGCTGGTGATGTGGTCATAGCCGGGAGCGATGTCGGTGACGAGGGGACCGAGGGTGTAGAACGGCGCTTCGTAGCAGAGTTCGACTTCCTTCTCGACCTGCTCTTTGATCTTGTCCATGGAAACATGCCCCGGCCCTTCGATCATGACCTGAACGTCGTGCTCCCAGGCTTTCTTCGTCAACTCACCCAAAGTTTTCAGCTCGGCAAACTGTGCCTCGTCGCTGGCATCCGCCACGCACCCGGGCCGCAGCCCGTCGCCTAAAGAAAAGCTGACGTCGTACTTCTTGAAAATCTTGACGATGTCGTCGAAGTGCTCGTAGAGGAAATTTTGTTTGTGATTGTAGGCCATCCACTGCGCGAGGATCGCCCCGCCGCGGCTGACGATGCCTGTGATGCGCTTGGAAATCAGCGGCAGATACTGAATCAGCACGCCGGCGTGGATGGTCATGTAATCGACGCCCTGCGCCGCCTGCTCTTCAATGACCTCAAGCATGACCGAAGCGTTCAGGTCCTCCACGCGCTTCACGCGCGCGATTGCTTCATAAATCGGTACCGTTCCGATTGGCACCGGCGAATGCCGCAGAATGGCTTCGCGAATCTCATGAATGTTCCCGCCGGTGGAGAGATCCATCACCGTGTCAGCGCCGTAGTGGACCGCGGTGTGCAGCTTTTTCAGTTCCTCGTTCACTTCCGACGTGACCGCCGAGTTGCCGATGTTGGCGTTGATCTTGCACAACGACGCCACGCCGATCGCCATGGGCTCGAGTTCGGGATGGTTGATGTTGGCGGGGATGATCATGCGTCCGCGGGCAACCTCGTCGCGGACGAGCTCGGGTGCCAGCTTTTCTTTATGGGCGATATAACCCATCTCCTCCGTGATCACACCCAGCCGCGCGTAGTGCATCTGCGAGAAATTGCCGCTCGTGTTTTCTTTCTTGCGGCAGGCCAGCCACTCTGAGCGCGGTTGCGGGACGCTATATCCATTGCTGCCGTTGCCATTTGAAGTCATGATCGGACGCCTCTTTTTCGATGAATCCGATTATAACCGCGATGCCACGATTCGCACTTTGAACGAACCGCTTAAGCGCGTGAACCACGAAGGGCGCCCTTCGACTTCGCTCAGAGCACGCTCCGGTGCACGAAGGGAATTCAGGCGTAGGCCGTCTGCCCACATTTCCAGCGCCAAACTCTGCCACCCTTTCTGCATCCTAGGGTCGCTTGAGAATATTCGGAATCAGCGGGATTGAACTCAACAGACTTTCCAGGAGGGAATCATGGCTCGTTACGGCACGTTGGGAGATTATCGCTTTGCGAACACGCAGGAAGCTGCGATTGATATTCGCGGCGCGAAGGTCTACGGACCGAAAGACCAGAAGCTTGGGCAAATAGACGACGTTATTTTTGATGAGGCGACCGGGGCGATCGTATTCGTGGTCGTGGACACTGGCGGATGGCTTTCGAGCAAGCAGTTCATTGTGCCGCCGCAGGAAATCCGGCCGTCGCTGCAGCACGAGGACGATTTTCTGGTCGATCTGACCAAGGAACAGATTGAGAGCTTTCCGCCCTATGATGAAAAGGCGCTGACCTCGGAAGAAAAGTGGGCAGACTATGAGCGCCGTTATCGCTCGCAGTGGGGCGAGAGGCCGGTGATGCATCGCGAGGCCACCGACCGCAACGTTACGCCGATCACGCAGCAGAGGGTGGGGGCTGGATCAGAAACCACTCCTGACAGCGACGACACCGCCGAACTGGATGCCGGATTCGTGGTTACGCCCATTCGCACGGAGGGAAAGATGGAGGTCCCTCCCAGCGGGCCGTCGCTTCGCTGGAGCGCGTTCGAAGCATCGGTGCGGCAGCGGCGTGAGGAAGTGCTGCAGTCGTCGATCGATAACGTGAAGCAGGATGACGCGAAAAGAGCTCCGGGGGAGTCGTCGCCAGAACGCGAGCGAATCGAACGGCGGAAAGCGAGCTAGGGAAGTCACATCGCGTAGGGGCGGACGGATTCGTCCGCCCTGGCATGGGCAACGAATAAGGTTCCGCGCTTCTTGATCATGGCGAAGAGTCGGGCTTAGAATCTCAGGCGATCGCCCACTATGTTTCCTGGTTAAGGAGAAACTTCTCATGCGCACTCTGTGTCTCTCGCTGGCCTCGCTGTTGTTGGCAACTGCCGTCAGTTTTTCGCAGTCCTCTTCTTCTGCCAAGTCCGCCGCTGGATTCAGCATCGATAACATCGACAAGAGCGTCGACCCCTGCGTGGATTTCTATCAGTACGCCTGCGGCAACTGGATCAAGAATGCGGAGATTCCGGCGGACCGGCCGGCCTGGCAGAGTTTCTCCCAACTCGATGAGAGCAATCTCGGGATCGAGCGCGGAATTCTCGAGAAGGCCGCGGCTGGCGGTGCGGGGCGCAACCCGATCGACCAGAAGATCGGCGACCTGTACGGCTCCTGCATGGATGAGAAGTCGGCGGACGCGAAGGGAATTGCGCCGGTCAAACCTGAACTGGACCGCATCTCGGCCATAAAGGACAAGGGTGAGCTCATCGCGGAGATCGGGCACCTGCGCCTGGTCGGAGGAACTTCGCTGTTCGCCTTTTACGCTGCCTCCGATCTGCACAATGCGGACCAGGTGATCGCTTACATCGATCAGGGCGGACTCTCGCTGCCCGATCGCGATTACTACATTAAAGATGACGCCGACAAAGTCGAGATGCGCAAGCATCTGACCGAATATGTCACGCAGGTGTTCACGCTGGCGGGCCAGACGCCGCAACAGGCAGTCGCTTCCGCGCGCGCTGTGCTCATGGTCGAAACGCTGCTCGCGGCCGATGCCATGGACCGCACCAAGCGCCGCGATCCCAAGAATCGCGACCACAAGATGACGCGTGACGAGGCGGTTGCGCTGGCGCCGGATTTTTATCTCAACCGATACTTCACCGCGGTCGGCGCGCCCAGCCTTACTGCGCTCAACGTTGGCAATCCCGATTACTTCGCGCAGATCAACGGTGTGCTGGCGACGTTGCCACTCGAATCGCTCAAGACGTATGTGAGCTGGCACGTGCTGCGGGCGGCTTCGCCTTGGCTCTCGCAGCCCTTCGTCGAGGCCAACTTTAAAATGCGGCAAGCGTTGACCGGGCAGAAGCAGAATCAGGATCGCTGGAAACGCTGCGTCGACCTGGTCGATGGTTCGCTGGGCGAGGCGCTGGGCCAGCGCTACGTCGAAGCTACCTTCGGCGCCGACGGCAAGCAGCGCATGCTGAAGATGGTGGACGCGTTGGAGACGTCGCTCGATCAGGACATTAAAGGTCTTTCGTGGATGAGCGACGACACCAAGAAGCAAGCCAAGGTGAAGCTGACGGCGATCCGCAACAAGATTGGTTATCCCGACGTGTACCGCGACTATAGTTCGGTCACGATCAAACCGGACGACCTCATGGGCAATGTTGAGCGGGCAAACGAATTCGAGGCGAAGCGGCAGGTGGCGAAGATCGACAAACCGCTCGACCGCAAGGAGTGGGGCATGACCCCACCGGAGGTCAACGCGTACTACAGCGGATCGTATAACGAGATCGTGTTTCCGGCGGGCATTCTGCAGCCTCCGTTCTTCGATAAGTCCATGGACGACGCGGTCAACTTCGGGGGCATCGGCCTGGTGATCGGCCACGAGCTCACGCATGGCTTCGACGATCAGGGGCGGAAGATGGACGCAACCGGCAACCTGCGTGACTGGTGGACGGAGCAGGATGGAAAAGAATTCGAGAAACGCGTAAGCTGCGTTGCCGACGAGTACTCGAACTTTGTCGCGGTCGATAACCTGAAGCTGAACGGTCGGCTCACGCTGGGCGAGAATACGGCCGACAACGGCGGGGCGCGCATCGCGCTGGCCGCGCTGGAGCGCCTGATTGCCGAAGACAAGACTGGCAAGGAAGGGCAGAGCATCGACGGCTTCACGCCGGAGCAGCGCTTCTTCCTGGGATTCGGCCGCGTGTGGTGCGAAAAGCAGCGGCCGGAATTTTTGCGCATGCAGGTCAGCACCAATCCGCACTCGCCGGGCAAGTATCGCGTAGATGGCGTAGTACAGAACATGCCGGAATTCCAGAAAGCGTTCGGCTGCAAACCCGGCCAGCCCATGGTGGCGGAGAACGCCTGCCACGTGTGGTAGGGCGAGTCGCGCAATCTAGTGGAGCCCCGGACGCCCCCGTCCGGGGTTTCCAAAGCCCATCTTGTTACCGCGGCTGATTCTACCGAGGCAAGTCCCGTCAATCTGCTCCATCAAGGATGGTCCCAGCCCGTTACGCGCGGCCACCAGCGGCGCACGTTTCGTCGGTACTCGTCGTACTGCGCACCGAACTTCCGGTGCAACGTTGGCTCCTCGTAAAAAAGGACGAACAGATTCACCGCTAACGCAACCGCTGCGACCGCGGCCATCAATCTTGGCTCCGCGTGTCCGAAGATAGTCCACAGGCCGATCCATCCAGCGGCGAAACCCACGTACATGGGATTGCGCACGTAGCAGTAGAAACCAACAACTACGAGGTGCTGCGGCGGAGCCACTGGGGCCGGCGTGCCGCGTCCCGTCCATCCAAAATCCCAGATGCAGCGCAGCGCAACCGCGAATCCCAGCGCGGAGGGAACCGCGGCCAGCCATCGCCAGCGCGCCGCGCCCGCCATTTCTACTTTGAATCCGAGCCACTGCGGCAGCAGCCAGAACCACAAGCCGAGAAACGCCGCGCCCACCGCCAGCGAAGCGATCGCTCCAAGCCACGAATGATGATGGCCGTGACCTGCTGTTGAAGCCTGCATCGAGTGCGCGTTCGTCATAATCCCTCCTTACTGTCATCTGTCTGCGCCTATATCACCGGCGTCGCGACAACCACCGCTATTCCCGCCGCGCGGCAGTTGTCGATCACCTGGGCCACGTCTCCAAATAAGGAGCGTGTGTCCGCTCTCAGCAAAATCGCCTTCACTTTCCCACTCTGGACGAGTTGACGGAGACGATCTTGCAAACCGGCAAGCGGAACTTCCTGATCGTCGATCCGCAACGCCGGAGATCCTTGCGCTGAGTTCACTTCCACCACGGATTTCGCGTCCGACGTCGCCACTCCATCCATCAAAATCTCCAGCCCTTCCGGCGCAACCATCGTTCCCGGTTTCACCGAGCCCCCCTGGTTCACCAGCAATACGGGCGAATCGAACTCGGCTGCGCTGGCCACATCCAGCGCCTTCTGAACGTTGGCGAAGGGAACGCGCGCGTCGGCTTTGATGTAGAGCCGTTGCCCGCGTTTGCGCGGAGTGCGCATCATGCTGCGGATCATGCGCTGCCGCAGCGCCGCGGGCGTGACGGCATCGATTCCAAAGGAAAGCTGGCCGTCGGCGGCGACGGTTACGATCCACGCGTCGGCGTCGTCCGCCTCGGGCATGGGCTGAGCGCTGTTCGCGCCCGCCATCGTCACGCTGACGCCTCTTTGCAGCGTCTGAGCCGAGGTCGACGCGGCTGAAGGCTTGATCGCCTGCGCGATTGAATAAATGATCGACGAATGCGCGATCGACGAATGCACGATCGACGAACGAACGACTGCCGAATGCACGACAGCCAGGGATGCGAGCAGGCACACCGATAGTAAGCACTTCATGAAAAGCCTCCTCTTCGACCGATTCAGTTGAAATTGTTTATGGTTTGACTCCGCCGAGGGACGCCGTGGCGAGGGTTCCACCCAGGCCCATCGTCTCGACGGCCGTCGAGGGCACGATCACCATCGCGCCTTTTTCTTTGACCGCTTCGTAAAGCATGTTCATGGCGCGCAGGTGCAGGGCCACGGGATTCTCCGCGTAGGCCGCCGCGGCCTGCACAAAGCTATTGGATATTTCCGATTCCGCCTGGCCCAGAATGATTCGCGCCTGGCGCTCGCGCTCGGCCTGCGCCTGCCGCGACATCGCGTCCTCCAAACCCGCTGGAATCCTTACGTCGCGAATCTCGACCGACTGCACGGTAATGCCCCAGGGATTCGTTTTCTCGTCGAGGATACGCTGCAGTTCGCGGCCCATGGTTTCGCGCTCGGTGATCATCTGTGCCAGCTGATGCCGCCCAATTGACTCGCGCAACGCAGTCTGCGCGCTCATGTTGATGGCGTCGATAAAGTTCTCCACTTCGAGAATCGATTTTTCCGCGTTCCACACCAGCCAGAACACGATCGCGTCGACATTGACCGGAACCGTGTCGCGAGTGAGCGTCGACTCCGCCGAAACGCTGGCCACGCGCACCCGCTGGTCTACATAGGCGCTGAGCGTTTCAATGATCGGAACAATGTGGAAGATGCCCGGCCCGCGCAGTCCCACGTACTTGCCCAGGCGCAGCACCGCGACCTTTTCCCACTGCCGCACCACCTTGATCGCGAACATGAGATAGAGCCCCACAACCGCGCCCGCAATCATGCAGGCTGGCTGCTTGGTGGCCGCGGTGACCGCTAAGCCCAACAGCATGCAGACGACGAACAACAGTCTTCCAACGCCGCTGATTTGACCGATGTCAATGCTGGTTCTCCTCATGGCCTATCTCCTTTTCGTGGAATCTGGCGCTAACTCGCGCAGTTGGTCGACCAATTCTTCGACAGTGAATCCTGCAGCGCCGGCGCGGGCGGCGAACTCGCCGGCCAGTTGGCCCAGCTGGCGCTCGCGCTCGGCGTTATTCGTGCTGATTTTTTTCTCGCTGATGAACGTTCCGGTTCCCTGATGAGTTTCGAGCGCGCCGCTCAACTCCAGCTCGCGGTAGGCCCGCAGGACCGTATTCGGATTAATCGCCAGGTCCACCGCCAGTTGCCGCACGGTAGGAAGCTGATCACCCGCGGTCAGCGTTCCGGCCGCCATGCCGCCCCGTACCTGGTCGATGATCTGGCGGTAGACGGGAACTCCGCTGTGCAAGTCCAGCTTCAGCTGGAAATCCGGCGCGTTGGCGGAGCTGCGTTTCATGTGACTCAGTGTACTATAATACTAGTACATTATGTCAAGAGGAAAAATGCGGAGTATTCAGAAATCTGTTCGCCAGTCCGCAACTCCGGCGTTCGTTTTGGGTTAAGTCGGTCATGTCAGATCGCAGGACATTTCTGATCCGCAGTGCCCTGGCTCTGGCTGGAATCACGGCAGGGAGTTTCACTCCACTCGAGGCGATGATGAACGTCCGAAGTAAGCAGATATTTCCACAGGTTGGCTCGCAGGCGTCCGCGGTTTCTTCTCAACAGCAGATTGCCGGATTCGGCTGGGAGCTCGACGACATTAACAACAACGGCGCCGATTTGTACTTCGAAGTCCTGGATGCGATGGTTCTGAACACCATCAACATTGACGTCGCGTTCATGCTCACCGCTCTGCCGGCCCAGCCTGGCTTCGCGGAGGTGCTGTGCATGGGCGGAGTTTCGCGGGGAGCAAAACCCACCTTCAGCGACTCCGCCGCGGCGTATATCAATTTTCCGGGCGCGCCCCATTTCGCCCGGCTCGCGCAGCACAATCCCAACAATCTTGCCACCGGCATGGGAGGCGTGGTCCAGGATCTCTTTTATAGCGTCATCTTAAAAACATGGGTTCCATCGGACGGAGCCGGAGCCTCTACTTACCGGCACGTCGCCGTGCAACCCAATCTGATTCTGAGCAAGGGCGACTTTCTCGTCTTTCACATGGACCACGCCGGGGTTGGCGGCGACGTCGAAATGCAAACAACTTTTCAATACACGCTCAGCTGAGGACGGTCCCGCGTAGTAAGTGAACGCGGAATAGTTCAAAGACGCAAAAAGGCCCGGCTCCTTAGCCGGGCCTTCCGTCTAACAGCGAGAGATACAACTCCCGAATTACCAGCCAGCCTGCATGATGATGTGCTCGACGACGTGGTGCGCCTCGTCGATGTGATGGAGAGCGCGGTCGCGCAAGCCCCGCACCGAGGGATCATCTTCCTTGTGAGCGACATCCTCGTGCGCCTTGTCGAGCAGTTCGAGAGCGCGGTGGATGCGTCCCCGGCGATCCATGTGCTCGTCGACCGGCGGATGGTCGTTCAGGTTTTTACCGTCGTCGATGGCAGCGTCCTTGATCTCGCGGATGGCCTTGTCGATCTCTTCGATGGCGCGCAGTTGTTCATCGTCAACGTGCTCGGACGGCGTCAGGCGGTCCAGGTGAGCGCGTGCCGCGCGCAAGTCGCTGAGCGCATGCAGGTAGGCGGGATGCCTTCCCGGTTCGTCAGCCAGGGTGAATGCGGTGCAGACAGCCAGGAAAAATACGAGTACGGCGCAATGACGCACAGTTTTCATGGTCTCCTCAGGGGCCTTGCGGCAGAAATGTGCTTCGTAGGAACAAACCCGAACCGGCAGTGTTTGACTCGGCCTAATCTTAGGGCGCACTCCGCTGGCCGGGGAAGGTTACGTCGGTACATGGCGTAAGTCGCCACTCACACTAGCTTTCCGGAATGTCAATTCCTGACTTCGTTCTCTCTGACACTATGCTGACAAGAAGATGACGACGAAATGACGCACGAATGACGATGCAGTGACAACCACTCCCGGCGCATCGCCTATTGTCGATGCAGCTGATCAAAACGTCCCCTGCGAATTGAACGCACGCCGGCCGCAAGGTACGCGGCCAAGCCGAGGCATCGCCCTGCGCGGGCGCTGACTCACGAAAAGGAACCTGACATGGACAAACTGTTCACGTTTGCACTGGCGATAGCTGTCAGCCTGGGCACGACGGCAATGCTTGCCAACCGCAGTTACGGGACGCAGCCAATCGCCGACGCGCAGCTCGCCCCCGACGGCGCATTTCGCGATGGACTCTACGTCGGCCAACTGGCTGCGGAAAGTGGCCGGCCACCCCATGCTCCCGCCGGACGCTGGTCGAGCGGAAACGATCGGACTTCGTTCGTGGCCGGCTATCAGCGTGGGTACAACGACTTTCTGGCGAGCGCACGTTAGGCAATACAAGGTCCGCAAGATCGAATTCTGAATTCGAGGTGAAGTTGTGATGAAACGCACGAGGTTAGTTCTTACCGTTGCTCTCGCTCTCGCGGTTTGCACTTCAGTTCCGCATGCGGTGCGAGCGGGCAGTCCCCTCCCAACCGCTACCGGGGCTACTCTCCGCGGAACGGTGCATCTGGACGGCAAAGTTCCGCCAGCCAAGATGGTCAGCATGACGGCCGATCCGGTCTGCGCCCGGCAGCATCCTTCTCCGGTGATGAATCAGGAAATCATAGCCGACGCGAAGGGCGACCTTCAGAACGTGATCGTCTTCGTGTCGGAGGGGCTCGGCGATAAGACCTTCGAAGCTCCCACCGAACCGGTAGTGGTCGAGCAGAAAGGATGCATGTACGAGCCGCATGTGCTGGCGGTGCGCGCCAATCAGCCGCTGCAGTTAGTGAACGACGATCCCACGTCGCACAACATCCACCCTATCCCGGCCAACAATCGTGAGTGGAATAAGGCTGAGCCGCCGGGATCAAAAATGGAAGAAGCGTTTGCCCGCGAGGAGATCGCGATCCCGGTCAAGTGCAACGTGCATCCCTGGATGCGCGGTTATATTGCGGTGTTCAAGCATCCGTTCTTTGCCGTGACCGGAAAAAATGGAAGCTTCGACCTCAGCAATCTGCCGCCGGGCACCTACACCATCAAGGCGTGGCATGAAAAGCTCGGCATGTCGACGCAGACCGTAACCATCGGCGCGAACGAGACCAAGGAGATCAGCTTCGTGTTCAAGACACTGTAAGCCAAACGAGACTACTGTGGAGCGGCGGACGGCCCCGTCCGCCGGGTTGTCGGAAGCGAAGAACATTTGCGGGACACGAAGGTTTCCGAGGAAATCCCCCGGACGAGAGCCTGCCCTGAGCGAAGTCGAACGGGCGTCCGGGGCTCCTACGTTCTTACGTCTTCGCCGATTTGAAGCCTTTGCGCCGTTGTTCGCTGTAGCGGTGCAGCGCGTCGAGGATGATGGGGTACGCCTCACCTGGGGGGCGTATCTCATCGACCTCGACGGCCTTACCTTCGAGCTGCTTGTAGTCCTGAAAAAAGCGGCGCAGCATGAGCAAGCGGTGCGGCGGCATCTCCGCCGCCTGGTTGTAGGAGTTGAATTCCGGATCTTCGGTCGCGACCGCAATAATCTTGTGATCCTGTTTGCCGGCGTCGATCATGGTCATCAATCCAATGGTGCGGGCGTGAATGATGGTCAGCGGCACGACCGTCTCCTGGCACAGAACCAGCACATCGAGCGGATCGTCGTCTTCTGCCAGCGTCTGCGGAATGAACCCATAGTTCGCCGGATAATAAACCGCCGAATACAGGATGCGATCGAGGCGGATCAGTCCGCTCGACTTGTCCAGCTCATACTTCACGCTGGAACCGAAAGGGATTTCGACCACGCAGTCGAATTCATGGGGAAGCTTGTCGCCGGGAGTGACGTCGTGCCAGGGATGGATCATGAAGTGTCGTCGATTATGTGACCTCTCTCATTCTAGCGGAGGAGGGCCCACACGCGAGGATTCTTAAGATGCCGCCGCATCGATGGCGAAAGATCGAACCGCCTTGGGCTGAGGAGGGAGCAGCAAATAGAATGCGACGACGTGCGTGATCATGAGCACGGGCACGTAGATGATCGGGATCGCGTATGTCGCGCCAAACTGCCCCGCCAACGCAGGAAGGCCCACCCGGACGGCGTGGTAATAGTCGAGTATGAGGTCGATCACTCCCACGAGATTGAACGCGACTACAAGCAGCCAAAAGAGTGGACGTATCCTTGCCGCGAGAAGCGCGAGGATGGCGAGCACCCCGGTTGCCAGGTCCCAGTAGGCGGCGAACGGGGCGAAGCTCGCCGGCAGATTGCCGACGACACCCGGAAGAATAAAAACGAGCCCGAAGAAGCGGAAGCTGTGCAGGGTAGCGACGGCGCGATGCGCCTCGACCCGGTCCCATGACTTGAGCCTGGGCAGGAGGTACGCGCGGAAGCAAAGCAGCCACGCAACATAACCTAGAATGAGATGCAGATTGAAGATGGTTTTCGGTGACATTTGGCCTCCTATCGCGATTGACTAGTTCACTTACTGGTCGGGCTATCTTGTAACAGCATGCCGAGCGGCAAGAGTGGCCCGACCGGAATGTACTGCCCGTCCACGAGGTTTGCCTGCGAGAGAGGTAGTCTTTCGATGAGGGCGCGAGCCTCGTCCACGTCCTTGCAGTTCATGATGAAGATGACGCCCCGGCCGTCGCCGCGCAGGTACCACTGCTGAATCTTGCCGTCGAGATACAGCGGAACGGTCGCACGAATTTCGGCGGGCATGAGCTTCATGATCTGCCCGGGAATGACCCCCGGTTTTGGCGAAAGCATCGTCACCACGCCGGTGATCTTGGGCTGCGGCGGTGTGGACTGGCTTTGCGCCATGGGCGCCAGGACCGTCGCGAGCGCCAGCAGCAGGTAGGACATTTCAATCTTCATTGTTCAACTCCTTGATTCCTCATTCGAATTTTGGTCTTGCATTGGTACTGTTGGGTACCATACGTCTTTAGACGTGGCTGCAAGAGAAAGGTCGCATCCGCGGCAACATAAATTTTCTTCACCCTTGAACCCATGATGGTACGATACGGTACCAAGGGTCGGGCAGGGAGAGAGTGTGCGATGGCTACGGCATCGATGTCAAAACGCCGCCGGAAACACGGCGACGAACCCGGGGTACGCGAGTGCATCCTGAAGGCGGCTTTTGCGGCGTTCATAAAGAGCGGCTACGCAACGACCAGTACGCTCGAGATCGCGACGCGCGCGCGCGTTTCGAAGCGAGAGCTTTACACGCGAGTTGGCAACAAGCGGGAAATGCTGATCGCTTGCATCAGCGAGCGTGCCAAGCGACTGGACGTTCCCGCTGTCCTGCCCGTGCTGCGCGATCGCGAGACACTGGAGCAGGTGCTGGCTTCTTTCGGGGCGAAGCTCGTCCGCGAGGTAAGCGATCCCACAGTCATTGCGGTATTCCGGCTGGCGATCGCCGAGGCGGTCCATGCCCCCGAAGTGGCGCGCGCTCTCAACTCTATTGGACGCGGGACAAGGCGCGCCGCCCTGCGTAAAATCATGGCCGAGGCCCAGGCGTCCGGACTGCTCACGGGCCGGCCTGCCGAACTTGCCGAGCAGTTCTTCGGGTTGCTCTGGCGCGATTTGATGGTCAGCCTGCTGCTCGGTGTCGCCGAGCAGCCGAGCCCCCGCGAAATAGCGGGACGTGCCCGGAGCGCCGCAGCCGCCTTCCTGCAACTTCATCCACTACCCAAGGAGGGCCGGCAACCCGGGACTGACTCAGAGCCCAGTCCTCCCGAATCTTGATTCTCCCCCCGGCGGCGCGTAGAGTCTGAGAGTGGGGTGCATCCCCTGTGGGGCGCGTTTATGTCGAGGCAAGCTAATACTTATCTAAAATTCGGTGGAGCGACGGCAGTGATTATTCTGCTGCTGGGCTACCTCGCCTACACCGGTGTGCAGGACAGCAAGAGCTACTACGTGACCATCAAAGAACTGCACACCATGGGCAACACTGCCTATTCGAAGCGCTTGCGAGTTGCCGGAAATGTCCAGCCGGGCTCGATCAAGCGCGTCGGCACGCACGTGCAGTTTGTGCTGGTCGAAGAGACCCAGACACTTGCGGTGGACTACACCGGCACCGAAGCCCCTCCCGACACTTTTAAAGACGACTCGCAGGCTCTGGCCGACGGCAACTTCGGACACGATGGCGTTTTCCATGCCAAGGGATTGCAGGCCAAGTGCGCCTCGAAATACGCCCCGCAACAGCCCGGCACTCCGGCGAACGGAACTCCGTCTGCCGAGCCGCCCAAGAGTATGACGCAGGCGCAACCCGCCTCCGCGCCTGGCATGCCAAACTGAATCCTGTCATCCTTGAGCGCTTTGCAGAATTCACGGCGTGAATTCTGCAACGCAGTCGAAGATCCTTGCGTTCGGCGGTGCACAGATTTCCTCCCTCCAGTAAACTCACTGCTGAGTGAGCGCCCCCGCCATTACCGTCAACAACGTCGTGAAGCAGTTCGGCCGCTTTGCCGCGCTGCGCGGCGTGAGCGCGGAATTTGGCGCGGCACGCTTGCACGCCATCCTCGGCGATAACGGTGCAGGGAAGACGACACTCCTGCGCGCACTCGCCGGACTGGCCCAGCCCACGCGCGGAACGATTTCGATTTTCGGCAACGATCCGCGGGCGGCCTGCCGCGATCTCGGCTACATGGCCCATCCTTCGCTGCTCTACGACGAGATGAGCGGCATGGAGAACCTGTGCTACTTCGCCGGACTCTACGGCATTTCCGGCGGCAGCCATTGCGAGGCGGCGATTCGCGCCGTGGGGCTCGATCCTGAGTTGACGCGCGCGGTGGGGCAGTATTCGCAGGGAATGCGGCAGCGCATGTCGCTGGCCCGCGCCATTCTGCACGATCCCCGAGTGCTGCTGTTGGATGAGCCTTTTTCAAACGTCGACGTACATTCGGCGCGGGAAATGGTGGGGCTGCTCAAGGGCATGCGCGATTCCGGCAAGACGATTTTTGTAGTGACCCATCAGGCCGCTCTGCTCGAAGGCGTGGCCGACGAATTCGTCTGGATGCAGGCCGGGCAGATCGTGGAACGCACCGCCGGCATGGCGCGCGGAGAGGCTTCATGAGCCTCTGGTCGGTGACCTTCACCACGCTGCGAAAAGACATTCGCCTGGAGTGGCGTTCCAAAGACGCGCTCAACTCCATGCTGTTTTTTTCGCTGCTGGTGGTCGTGATCTTTGTGTTTTCGTTCGATCCGCTGGCGGAAGAGTCGCGCCACATTGTCGGCGGACTGGTGTGGGTCGCGTTTCTGTTCGCGGCGGTGGTTGCGCTCAATCAAACCTGGGCGCGCGAGTTGCGCAATCAGGTACTCGATGCCTACCGCGTATCTCCGGCCCCCGCCAACGCATTATTTCTGGCCAAAGCTTTGGGCAATTTCATTTTCGTCAGCGTGCTCGAGGCGCTGATGACGCCGCTGTTCGTGATCTTCTACAACCTGCACGTTCTCGGTCCAGCGTGGCAACTGATTCCGATCGCCGCGCTCGGAACCTGGGCGCTGGTGGTGAACGGAACTTTCTTCGCCGCCATGTCCTTGCGCACGCGCAGCCGCGAGATCATGCTGCCGCTCCTGCTGTTTCCGATTTCCATTCCTGCCGTGATCGCCATGGTCGCCGGTACCACTTCGATTCTGACCGGAGAAGAGTCCGCGCACTTTTACATAGTGTTGCTTCTCACCTACGATGTAGTGTTTACTACAGCTTGTCTGGCCCTCTTTGAAACGATTCTGCACGCCGAATGAAGCGTCTCTTCCCCATCCTCTCGATTCTCACGGCGATCTTTCTCGCCTACGCCCTGCATTTGGCTCTCGGAAAAGCTACTCCCACCGATGCGCAGCAAGGCGACGTCTACCGCATCATCTACTACCACGTGCCATCGGCCTGGACCGCGTTTCTTCTCTTCCTCATTAACTTCATCGCCTCGATTCAATACCTGGTCAGTGCGAAGGAATCGTCGAAGCGGGCGGCGAAGTGGGTTGTGATTGCAGTCGGAGTCGTCGGAGTCATCGTTACGTTTCTGCCGCAAGTGAGCCAGCAATTAGTGTCGGCCGGCATGCGGCCCAGTGCGATGGCGACGACCGTGCTTTGCATCCCTGCGTTTTATTTTCTTGTGGGTTGGCTCTTTCCGGGGGATCGTCTCGACGTGCTCGCCGTGACCACGGCAGAAGTGGGCGTGGTCTTCTGCACCATCGTGCTGGTCACAGGGCCGATCTGGGCGCGGCCGGTATGGGGCATATGGTGGGCCCCGGGGGACATTCGCCTCACTTCGACGCTCGTGCTCTGGCTGATTTATGTGAGCTATCTGGTGCTGCGGCGGTTCTCCAGCAGCGCGCAAACGCAGATGCTGGCGGCGGCGCTCGCAGTGTTCGGAGCGCTGGACGTGCCGCTGGTTTATTTTTCCATCTGGTTTTTCCGCACCCAGCATCCTCAGCCCGTGATCGGTGGCGGCGGTTCGATGGATCCGCGCATGCTTCACGTCCTGCTGGTCAGCTGGATGGCGTTTCTTTGTTTCGCCTTTCTAGTGTGCTGGACGCGCTTCCGTTTGGAACTGCTCCACCGCGAAGTGGAAGAAGCCCACGCCAATCGCTGGCGGAACGAGTGATCGCAATGACAGAGGCTGGCAAGTTGTCGACGAGGAGGCCGCGATGCATGCCCTGAAATTTCTCTACGCCGCGTATATTGCCACCTGGACGATTCATTTGTTCTACCTCAGCACCCTGGTGCGAAGATTCAGCCGCCTGCGGCGTGAGATGAAGGAATTAGGAAAAGGGAATTAACGCGCAGGACCTTCTGAGAACCGGCAACTAATCACTGACGCCTGACCCCTGCTCTTCAGTTGCTACTCTTCCATTCCTTCTGCAGCGCACTGAGGAAGTCCGGGCTCCCGCCGGAGCGGAGAAATTCGTAGTCTTCGATCATGGCAGCGGTGCCGATCCGCAACGAGGGCAGCGGAGATTCCACACGGATCACGCGCGCGTTGAACCGCACTCGGACCGCGTCGGTGAGGGTGACGTGCGGAGGAAAAGTCAGGGTTACTTCGATCTTGGTTCCGGCCGCGACCGCACGGTCGAGGTAAAAGAAAACGCCCCGGGCGCTGACGTTCTGGGTCTCGGTGTGAAACTCGCTGGCACCTTCCAGATGCACGACGGCGGGCAGGCGCATGTCAAAGCGACGCATCATCCGCCGGTCTTGTGAATTTGGTTGCATGTCGGAGCGCTCCGCCAAGAGCGCGTCATCCCCAGAAATCGTCTCGGAAACTGCCCCAGAAACCGTCCGAGCAAATCTACCGCCCCACGCCACCACAGCTTTCCCAATCCTGAAGGCCTGAGTTTCCGCCAAACGCGGCCTCGCAGCCCTCAATTTATAGAATTATCAGCAGTTTGCAATAACAAATCGCTGCCTGAAACCGATTCGTCAATCTGTTCGGAATTCGGAACGGAATTCGCAGCCGCGCCCGTCACCCGCAACGGCGACCGCATCGGGAGTTTAGGGGAGGACCCACTCTGCGCGCGGTCCGCTCTCATTCGAGCAATTCCACTGCCATCGAACCTGCGAAGGGCCTTAAGTTTTGTGCGAAGAATCAGCAGCTTCCGGGACCAGCTCCAGCGCTGCCCTGCGGCTCATGCAATCCGGTGCAGATTAAGAGGCTCTGCCGGGAGGAAACTGGTGTCGCTCCGCAATCCCCTTCACCCACTTTTGTGCTATTCCTCTAGTCCTCGGCATCTTGGAGCGCCGTCGGGCGCATCTGACGAATCTTGGAGCGGGCGGGGTCGGGTCTTGACCGGAAAACGGAAAAATCATCGACCACAAAGGACACGAGGGTCCGCGAAGGGCCGCTTCGCACTCTTTTCTTCGTGTCACTCAGAGCCGTTCGTGGTGAATGTTTCCGATCTGCGGCCGAAGCGGGCCCGCTTCCGGCCGGAGGGTCGCTTGACTTGGCTATCCCTCAGATGTTTAAGTAGTTATTTAAATTTTTCCGCCAGTTCCAGTGACATGCAAGCCGCGGGCAGGCTCGCCACTTGAAGCACGCCGGCGAGAGGCTCGAAGTGACTTGTGCGCCGTCTCCAATCTCCTGATTCGAAGGAATACGGTCTGAGGAACGTGATCGGAACGATCCTGATCAGAGGGAAGCGGCCTGAGTGAAATTGAGCGAAACTGGGCTGAGCGAAGCTTGATTCAAAATGCATCGGAGGAAACGCGTGAACGTTGATCGCCGTTGGTGGGGAACATCCGTGGTACGAGTTCGTGTTCTGGTCGCCGGGCTGGCGCTGTTGGCGGCAGGCGGCATGGTTCTCGGGTGGGGTTCCCGCTCACGCCTCACCGCCGCGAACGCCGCGGCCAAGACTTCTTCTTCGATCCAGACTTCTTCGCCGCGGAGTTCCTTGGCAGGGACTCTTTTGACCCAGAACATTCCGGCTCCGACTCTGGCCGCGATTCCCGCCAGCTTCCAGACTCCGTCGGCGAATCCCGCGGTCGCCAGCGCCCAAGCCAAGCTCAAGGCGCGCTCGCTCCTGGCCGGTCTGCCCCTGATGTTCGAACCCAATCAGGGACAAGCCGACCTCGACCCCGCCGACCCCCGCGCCCAGTTCGTGGCCCGCGGCTCCGGATACAGCCTGCTTCTCGGTTCCGAGGGCGCGATCCTTACCCTGAAGTCGAGTGCGCCAGCGCGGTCGCCAAATCCTGCCGATCCCTCCGTCGCCCGCGTCGAGTCCTTGCGCATGAAGCTGGCGGGCTCGAATCCGACCTCCCGCCTTGCCGCCAGCGATCTCCTGGCCAGCAAGAGCAACTACATTCTGGGCAACGACCCGGCGAAGTGGCGCAGCAACGTGCCCCAGTTTGCCCGCGTGCGCTATGAAAATATTTATCCCGGAATCAGTCTCGCGTTCTACGGCAATCAGGGAAAGCTGGAATACGACTTTCAGGTCGCGCCGGGTTCCGACCCCGCGCAGGCCGAGCTTGAATTCGACGGAGCCAAGCGGCTCGAGATGCAAGACGGCGCTGTCGTCATCGAGGCCGAAAACGGTGCGGTTCGCCTGGATGCTCCCCGCGTGTACCAGCGAGTTAACGGCCGGCAGCAGCCGATTGACGGCCGCTTCGTGCCGCGCGCCGACAACCGCGTCGGATTTGCCATTGGCCCCTACGACCATTCGCGCGAGCTGGTCATCGACCCAGTCCTGACCTACGCCACATACTTCGGCGGCACCGGCGACGAGCATTTCACTCAGGTGGCTATCGACACCCTGGGCGATATCTACCTGGCGGGATCCACGACGTCTGCCAATCTTGCCACCGCCGCCGTATTTCAGGGCACGCTCAAGGGCACGCAGAATGTTTACATCGCTAAGATCGATCCAACGAAGGGTTCCGGCGGCCTGGTCTACGTAACCTACCTGGGTGGCAGTGGCGTCGACTATCCGGTCGGGGTCGCGGTCGATGGCGGCGGCCAACCGTACGTCGCAGGTACTACGACCTCGGCCAACTTTCCCACTACCGGTTCGGCTTATCAAGGCACTTTGGAAGCCGGCAGCGCCCCCGGCAGCAAGCACGTCTTCGTGACCCTGCTCAACAACCTGGCGGAAGCGCCGGTGTATTCCTCGTACCTGTCGGGCAACGGCGTCGACATCGCCAGCGGAATGACCATCGACCCCAAGGGCAACATCTACGTCACCGGTACCACCACGTCGATAGAAACCAACCTCGACGATCAATTCCCCGCCAGCAATATCCCGCAGGCTCAGCCCTTCCAGAATATTTCGAAAGCGCAGGGACAACCGCAATTTTTCGTGACCAAAGTGAATACCAACGCCGTGAGCTTCGGGAGTATCACCTACTCAACCTATTTTGGCGGCGGCAGCTGGTTTCCGACCTCAGCTGCGCCGATTGCCGTGGGCGGCGGCATCGCGGTCGATACCAACCAGAACATCTACTTCACCGGAACCACGAACTTCACGTACACCGGCACCTCTACGACCACCGACTTCCCCATTCTCAATGCGTACCAGCCCTGTCTGGATGATGTACCTCCAACAACCCCCATTGTGAATCCTCCGGTGTGCTCACCCACAGCGGCCCTGAACTCCAATTCGGACGCGTTCGTGGCCAAGTTGAATCCCAATCTGGCCGCCGGAACAGCGCAGCTGCAGTGGTCCACTTATTTCGGAGGTGCAGACACCGAGACCGGAACGGGCATTGCCGTCGATAATGGTGCCGCTAATATTTACCTCACCGGGACCACGAATTCGTTCCCCATAACCCTGCTTACGACATTCCCTCCGTACCAGGCCTGCCTCAACAATCCGGGCTTAACTTTTACTGCGTGTCAGGCGTTGCCCGCTCCCACCAACACGTCCCCAACTGACGCGTATGTGGCGCGGTTCCCCAACCTCATTCCGACTACAACCACTCCCAATCTGCAGCTCACGTATTTCTCCTACCTCGGCGGCAGTGGCAACGACGTTGGCCTCGCACTCACGGTGGACTCGGCCAACGGGGCCATCCTTACAGGGTCGACGCAGTCTAACAATTTCCCGGTATTTCCGGCTGGCACCTCCAGCTTGACTGGTCCCCAGAACGCGTTCGTGGCCCGCCTGAATACGGCCGCGGTTATTGGACAAACAACCGTTTCTTCCTGGGCGAATTACTACGGCGGAAGCGGCACCGATGAAGGCACGAGCGTTACTCTCGATAGCAACGGTGCGGTCTATATGGCCGGCGATACCAATTCCAACAATTTGCAGCTGAGCAAAGATTTGGAGACGTATCAGGGCGGTTTTGATGCTTTCGTCACCCAACTGAGCCCGGCCGGAAGTTTGACCGTTACCGGATCGCTCACGCTCGGCACCGACCAAGTCTACATCGCCGCCGGAAATCAGGCCACGTTCACTTACATCATTACGAACCAGGGCCCCGATCTGGTCAACAACATTACGGTCAGCGACGACATAAGGACGTCGACTACCTCTGTGCCCGTTACCTTTGACAGCGCCAGTGTCACGGCTGGAAGTATCTGCGCGGGCACGACGGGTATCAGCGCTTCGTGCACGATCCCTTCATTGCAATCCGGCTCGACGGCGACGGTAACGATTGTGCTGACTCCCACTCCAAACAGCACCGGAGGCACGGCGATCTTCAACGGCGGCACGGTCTCGGTCTCTTCGCCGGACAACATTACTCCCGCCCAGACGTCCGTCTCTGCCCAGATGTCGGATTTCAGCCTGGCCGTCAGTCCGAACAATGTGAGCGTCCCCGCTGCGGGGGACACGGCAACATATCAGGTGCAGCTCACTCCCAATCCGGTGTACGGCACCAACATCGGGCTGGCATGTTCCGGCCTGCCCACGGGCCCCACCACGTGCAGCTTCTCCACACAAACGGTGACGCTGCAAGGCGCAAGTCCCGCGGCGCCCACGTTGAGCATTCTCACCACGGCCCGCCCCATTCCTCTGCCCACTACGAGCCTGTTCCGCCGGCATTTCTACGCCGTCTGGCTGGCGATTCCTGGACTAGCTTTTCTGGGATTCGGAGCAGGATTCGGAGTGGGAGGCGACCGGCGCCGCCGCCGAGTGGCAGGAGTACTGCTGCTCGGTCTCGTCTGCATGATGCTCGTGCTGCAGCCCGCCTGCAGCGGCGCCACAACGGTGCCGCCGGTCAGCGGAACTCCAGCGGGCACATACCCCATCATCGTAACCGCCACCTCGGGCAGCGACACCAAGAGCTACCCCATCACGTTGACGGTTCCGTAAGAGTCGTCCGGCGGACCGAAGGCCGCACGCAGAAGAATAGTGCTTGAGCGCCGCGTTGGAGGCCTGCTCATTGGCAGGCCTGTGGCCCTATAAGCGCTAACTTAAGCAGGCCGGGCGAGAACCTGGCCCCATCGGTCAACGCGGTGGCGCATATGGACCAGCCCGCAGGGGCCCGCATCCCGCTCGCACCGTAATCCGTTCCTTACCCATATCCCGCGCGGTACAATCGTTCAACTTTATGCGCTTGGCTCCCGGAACCCGGCTGGGTCCCTACGAGATCACCACGCCCCTGGGCGCTGGCGGCATGGGAGAAGTCTACAAGGCTCGGGACACGCGACTGAATCGCATCGTCGCGATCAAGGTTTCCAACGAACAGTTTTCCGAGCGCTTCGAACGCGAAGCGCATGCGGTCGCCGCCCTGAACCATTCCAACGTCTGCACCTTACACGATGTCGGGCCGAACTATCTGGTAATGGAATACATCGAAGGTGTCCCCCTCAAGGGCCCTTTGCCCCTCCAGCTGGCGCTGAGGTACGCCGCCCAGATCTGTGATGCCCTCGATGCGGCGCACCGGAAGGGCATCACCCACCGCGACCTGAAGCCCGCGAATATCCTGGTCACGAAAAACGGAATCAAGCTGCTCGACTTCGGACTCGCCAAAATCGGACTGGGCAACCATCCTCAGAGCGAAGCCACGCTCTCCATGGCGTTGACGGGCAAGAACGAAATCGTCGGCACGCTCTACTACATGTCACCCGAACAATTGCAATCGCAAGCCACCGGACAGGAGGTCGACGCGCGCAGCGATATCTTCTCCTTCGGGTTGGTGCTCTACGAAATGTTGACCGGCAAGCGCGCGTTTGATGGTTCGTCGCCCGCCACAGTGATCGCGGCCATCATGGAGCGCCCGGCCCCGACGATTGGCGCAGTCGCGCCGCCGGCATTAGACCGATTACTGAAGCGGTGTTTGGAGAAGGATCCCGATAACCGCTGGCAAAGCGTTCGCGACCTGAAAACCGAGCTGGAGTGGATCGCACAAGCACCCAGCGATATCAGCGCCCCACCGAGTTCTACCGGACGGCACCAGTCTTGGCCCTGGATTGCGGTGGCAGTGCTGGCCCTGGTCGCGGCAGGTGCATCCTGGATTGCGTATCGCGCCACGCGTCCCGCGGCACTGAGACCACTCGTGCGTCTGGATGTGGATTTGGGTCACGACGTATATCTGAACGCATTGGGCGGATCCGACATCATTCTTTCGCCCGATGGCACGCGCATTGCCTACCTTTCCCAAAACCATCTTTTCACGCGCAAACTGGATCAACCGGGGACCAGCGAGTTGCCGATCACGGCCGGCGCGACCAGCCCGTTCTTTTCCCCCGATGGGGAATGGATTGGTTTTGTCGCGGCCGGGAAATTGAGAAAGATTTCGGTGGAAGGCGGCGCCGAAGTCGTGCTGTGTGACGGCTCCTCTTCTTACACCGGCGCCGATTGGGGCGAGGACGGCAATATTGTCGCGAGTCTGCGCATCTCCAGCGGGCTGTCGCGAGTCCCGTCCGCCGGCGGCACGCCCACTCCGGTCACCGAGCTGGTGGGAGAAGAACGAACGCATCGCTGGCCGCAAATCCTGCCGGGTGGCAAGGCGATTCTGTTCACCGTGGAAAATTCCACGGTGGGCTTTGACGACGCCAATATTGAAGTCGTATCGCTGACGGACCACCGCAGGAAAACCGTGCAGCGCGGAGGAACGTTCGGTCGTTATCTGGCTGCGGCCGGCGGGAAAGGTTACCTCACTTATGTGAACCGCGGAACGCTGTTCGCGGTTCCTTTCGATGCGAAGAAGCTGGAGACGTTTGGCTCGCCCGTTCCCGTATTACAGCAGGTTTCTTATTCGGCGATGTTCGGTTCTGCCAAGCTGAGCTTTTCGCGTACCGGGACGCTGATGTACCGGAGCCGCGAAATCGATGCCTCACGGGTGGTCATCCAATGGATGGATGCGGACGGAAAGTCGCAACCGCTATTGGACAAGCCTGGCCTCTACGTAAATCCCCACTTCTCTCCCGACGGCGAGCGTCTGGCGTTGGCCAGCGACGGCACGAAATTCGGAGTTTGGGTTTACGACATTCGGCGCGATACGTTGTCGCCGTTGACCGGCGAACGAAATGGAACGAATCCGGTGTGGACACCGGACGGCCGATACATTGCGTATCAGGCTGCGGATGGGATCTCCTGCGCGCGTTCGGATGGAGGCAGCAGGCCCGAGCCTCTGACCCGGAGCAAGGAATTTCAATTCCCCGCTGACTTCTCGCCGGATGGCAAGACTTTGGCCTTCTATCAATCCGGTCCCCAAGGGTTCGAGCTTTGGACCGTACCCGTGGAGCGCGAAGGAGAAACGTTGAAGGCGGGGAACCCGGAGTTATTCCAGCGCACGAGTTTTGGAAACCGCGGTGCGAGGTTCTCCCCCGACGGACGCTGGCTGGCGTACAGCTCCAACGAGTCGGGAAGTTCCCAGGTCTATGTGCGCGCGTTTCCCGACAAAGGCGGCCACTGGCAAGTCTCCAGCGACAGCGGAACCTCGCCCATCTTTTCCCGCAAGGGCAACGAACTGTTTTATTTCGATGTCCCGCACGACCGGATTATGGTGGCTAGCTACTCGGTCAAAGGGGACTCGTTCGTCGGTGAAAAGCCGCGAGTGTGGTCGAGCCATGGCGTAGGTTTGGCACTCAGCGGCGCAGTTGGAGGCCAGTTCGATGTGGCCCCCGACGGCAAGCGCATCGCCGTCGCCAGCTATGCCGGTGGCTCGACGCAACAAGACGCGGGCCACGTCATCTTCCTCGAAAACTTCATCGACGAGTTGCAACGCAAGGCGCCGCTCAACGGTGACTGATTCTCCCGTTCCGTTTGTCAGAGGCAGGAAGTAATCCAAGTGGGCAGGAAGAGGGTCTGAGCTTTTCCGAATTACGCTCCCGCGGAAAGCTTGTGGTGGCTCTTCGCTTCGGCGATTCCATACTGCCGAATCTTATACAGCAGAGCCTTGTAGCTGATTTGCAGAATGACTGCCGCCTGCTTGCGGTTCCAATTCGTCTGCTCCAGCGCGCGCGTAATGGCCTGCGCTTCGGCTTCGTCTTTCGCGCCGCGCGCCAGCGACTTCAATCCGCCCGAGTCTGGCCGCGACGCATCCGCCCTGACTCCGCCGTTGCCGTCGTTGCGGGGCAGCAGTTCGGTCATCGCCAGCGCTTCGTCCCCAAGAATCAGGTAGCGCTTCAGGAAATTATTCAGCTCGCGCAGATTGCCAGGCCAGGAATGATCCTGGCAGGCCTGCAGCAGCGCCGGAGAAAGCGGCAGCGGCGCGCGCGCGTAACGTTCCGCCATCCGCGACATGGAGTGCTTGAGCAGGATGGGAATCTCTTCCTTGCGCTCGCGCAGCGGCGGCAGTTGCATGGTAAAAGCATTCAGCCGGTAGTAGAGATCCTCGCGCAGACGCTTGCTGGCCAGCGCTTCGGGAATATTAATGTTGGTCGCGGCCAGAATGCGCACATCCACTTTAACGACGCTTCGGCTGCCCAGCCGCGAGAACTGTCCATCCTGCAGCACGTGCAGCAACTTGGCCTGCAGTTGCGGTGGCATCTCGCCGATTTCGTCGAGCAGAATCGTGCCCTTGTTGCAGATCTCGAACTTGCCCGGCTTGGCGTGCGTCGCGCCGGTGAACGCTCCCGGCTCGTAACCGAACAGCTCGCTTTCGAGCAGATCGGCGGGAACGGCCGCGCAATTCACTTTCAGAAATGTGCGGTGCGAGCGTGGCGAAAGCTTGTGAATCAGCCTTCCCAGAACTTCCTTGCCTGTTCCGCTCTCGCCCAGCAGCAGCACCGGAATGTCGACGTTCGCCACCAGCGCCGCCTGCGAACGAATCTTCCGCATCTGCGGGCTGGCCGCGATGAAGAAAACGTCGTCGGCGAGTTCTTCCACTTCTCCGCTATAAGTCTGTTTGCCCTGGCCAAGGCTCAGGTCGATGACTGCGTCGAGTTCCGCTTTCTGAAAAGGCTTGGTGAGGTAGTCGAGCGCGCCCAGCTTCATGGCGTGCACCACCTTCTTGGTGTCGTTGACGCACGACAGCATGACCACTTTGATGCCTGCCTGCATCTGCCGCAGTTGTTCGAGCGTCTGCAGGCCGTCGATGCCGGGCATGAGCACGTCGAGCAGCACCAGATCGGGCTGCGAGCCTTTCTCCACCAGCTTCAGAGCTTCTTCGCCGGTGGTCGCGGTCTCGACCTTGTAGTCGTCGACCTCGAGCAGCGTCTTGATGTAACGCAGCATGCCGGGTTCGTCATCGACCAGCAGGATTTTGGCGGTGTGCTTCATCGGGTTTTTCCTTTGCTGGCCGCGGCAGCAGCGGCAACCGGCTTGTAGGGGACGAGAAATGAAAACTTGCAGCCTGCACCCGGATCGCTCTCCACCCAGATCTTTCCTCCCATACCCTGGACCAGGCGGCGCGCAATGGCCAGACCGAGCCCCATGCCCTCCTGGGCTTCTGTTCCGGGCAGGCGGAAGAAATCGTCAAAAACTTCCAGATGAAACTCCGGCGGAATTCCAGGCCCGGTATCGGAAACACTAACCTTGACGGCGTTGGGGTGGTTCAGGTTCTGGCGGCGGCGCTCGGCGGCCGAAGGCACCTCGGCGGCCCGGCGATCCCACATGTGCGGCTCGGCGTGCAGCCACACGGTTCCGCTCGGAGGTGTGAACTTGAAAGCATTTTCCAGAAGGTTGGAAATGACGCGCTGCAGCTTGGGCGAATCGAAAGGAAAAACCGGCAGCTTGTCGTTGGCCAGAAAATAAAGCGCCAGACCTTTTTCCTGAAAGCGATTCGACCACAAGCGGCAAACTTCCGACAGGCAGTCGTTGATGTTTCCCGGCGCGAACTGCATGCGCAGGCCGCCCGTTTCGAGTGCGCTGTAGGTGAGGAAATCCTGAATGAACTGCTCCAGGCGTTTTCCACTGACCTGCATGTCGCGCAGAACTTCTCTTTGCCGGTCGCTCAGCGGACCCAGTTTTTCGCTGTGCAGGAGATCGACGTAGCCATTCAGAATCGACAGCGGAGTCTTGAGGTCGTGCGCGGCAGATCCGAGAGCGTTGGTGGTGCGCTGAAAGCGCGCCCGCAGATCGTTGTATTCCTGTAGCAGATTTTCGGGGCTGGGAACGTCCCGGTCCGAGGGCTGCCCAGCTATTTCGGCCGAAGCCATGGCAGGCTTCGCCTTGGATTGGGCCTTGGGCCCGGGCGCAGCAACGCTGACGGCGTCGGGCGCACACGTGTTCTTGTGGGCAGTAGCCATTTAGGAAACCACAGGTTGAGGGAGGGAAAGCACCGCTCGTGGGAGAGATGCCAGCTAAGAAAATCGTAAGCCACGCCGTAATTCGTTGTCAACGGAAAATGCAACGGAATTACCCAAGTGTAGCAAAAGCTTGCACTTTTCAGGTGCGAGGTTCGGCCCGCCTCCATTGGTGCTGGACGAACGGAAAGCGAAGATAGCAGCGGTAAACGCCCGGTCCCGTGCTGGTTTTGCAGTCTGGATCGGTCGGGAGCAAAGGTTCTTACCCCGTTTTCTCGTGTCTTTCGCCGAAAGTTGGCCACTAAGATGCTTTAATCCGAGTGGCCTACGGGCTCAGGGAGAGGTCTGCATGAACGGTGCTAGACCGGTCGCCAGGTCAGAAGCTAGATCAGAGGCCAGACCAGAAAGCGATCGGCGCAAGTGGGTCAGGCTGCCGCTGGCGATCCCGGTATTCGTGCGCAGCCGCGATGGTAAAGGCAAGGATTTCCTTGAGTTTGCCACTGCCCTGAACGTGAGCGCTGGCGGCATGCTGATCGCCATGCGCCGCCTGTTGCCGCCGATCGCCCAGATCAGTCTGGAGATTCCTAGCGCTCCGGTAGCAGCCATGGCGCTGCTGCCCAGGGTTTCGCGGACGATTCGGGCCAAAGCTCTTCGCACCACGCCCGCTGAGGGCTTCTATCTGCTGGGTCTGAAATTCTCGCGCCCGCTGCTGCATCCGAACGGTTCGAACGGGCTACGCCGACGAAAAGTCGCCGCCGCGGTGTGAAAATGTTTGCACATGCGCCCTCCGTGGATGTTACCCTTATCGCCGCCGCCCGATTACGGGCGTGCGCCGGCCAGCTCTTTGGTAAGTTGATCGCCTTCAATCAGATAAGCTAGATTTGCTATGAACTGCAGCGGCCTGCCCGGCATTGGCTTTCCGGGTGCAGGTTGAAGTGTCTCCCCCTAAGCAGTAAAGAGAAACCAAAGCCTATGACAACCAGTAGTGTCAGTACGCTCGTCCAGCCCCTGGGGGAAATGCCGCCGGAGACCATTGTTTTTGGCCGTACCGAAGCCATGCAGTCGGTGCGCGACCGCCTGGTGAAACTGGCGGGCGCCAACGTTCCCGTGCTGATTCAGGGCGAGAGCGGAACGGGCAAAGACATCATCGCGCGCATGATCCACTCCAATTCGCCGTGGCGTATCGGGCCGTGGGTGAAAGTCAACTGTCCCGCGATTCCCGGCACGCTGCTCGAAAGCGAATTGTTCGGTTACGAAAAAGGAGCCTTCACCGGCGCCTACGGCATGAAGCCGGGCCGTGTGGAGATGGCGCACCGGGGCACGCTGTTTCTCGACGAGATTTCCGAACTCGATATGGCGCTGCAGTCGAAGCTGCTGCAGCTCTTGCAGGATGGACAGTTCTGCCGCATCGGCGCGCAGGAAGACAAAAAAGTCGAAGTGCGCGTGGTCTGCGCCACCAATCGCAAGCTGGAACAGGAAATAGAAAACGGGACATTTCGCTCGGACCTGTTCTATCGCATCAACGTGGTGAACCTGCATTTGCCGCCACTGCGCGAACGCGCCGCCGACATTCCCGACCTGGTCGCGTATTTTCTCGAGTACCACAACCGCAAATACAACTGCCGCGCCAAACCGCTGTCGAGCGAACTGATGGCGGTGCTGGGCAAATATCACTGGCCGGGCAACATTCGCGAGCTGGAAAACCTGGTCAAGCGCTACGTGATTCTGGGCAATGAAGACGTGATCGCCGGAGACCTGACTCCGCGTGAGCCCGATTTTTTCAACGCCGAGATTCCGGCCGACGGACAGATCTCTCTCAAGAAGCTGACGCGTGCCGCAGTGCGCGAGCTGGAACGGAAAGTGATTTTGAAAGTCCTGCAGAACTGCCACTGGAATCGCAAGCAGGCGGCGCGGGCGTTGAGCATCAGCTACCGTGCGCTGCTGTACAAGATTCGCGACGCCGGCCTGCCCTCGAATCGTACTGTGAAGCGCCGCGACGCGGAAGCTCCCAAGGACGTTGCCGCGGACTGAAGACCTAGTCCAACTTCATCATGCGGTGTATTGTTTTCGAATACCGCGCCGCCATGAAGCCCTCCTTCTCGATCGCCACACAACCTGACGCTGCCGCACTGGCCGCGCTGCACACTGCGGTTGCAGCTGACCTGACTCTCCGCTATGGCGACGGCCCGTGGTCCGGCAAGACGACCGAAAAGGGCGTGCTTTTCGGCATGCGCCATTCGCAGGTCGTGGTCGCCCGCAAAGGCAAGGTCATCGCGGGAGCGATGCGCCTGGCAACCAAGAAGCCCTGGGCGATCGATGTTTCTTACTTCACGCCGGTGAAGAGAGCGATCAATCTGACGCACATGGCGGTTGATCCTTCGCTGCAACGCCAGGGCGTCGGCCGGGCGCTGCTTAAAGAGGCGGTGAAGCGGGCGCGAGCCTGGCCCGCCGATGCCATTCGCCTCGACGCCTTCGATGCCGAGGCCGGCGCGGGTGGGTTCTATGTTAAGTGCGGATTCCGCGAGTGCGGGCGCAGGGCTTACCGTGGGGCGCCGTTGATCTACTTTGAGTTGGTGTTCTAACTTGCGAATGAGGGATAGCCAGTTAGTTGGTTGACTGCATGAGGGGAACTAACCGGCAAAATCGCGTTCGATGGTGAGATTTCCCTGCCAGGAACGAAAATCCCCACTTCTCGCAAAAGACGCGAGAAATGGGGCACCCCATGATGATTTACGCATTTCCAATGAGCAGATTTTCCCTATCATGAGTTCATGAGGATTACGATCTCACTTGACGATGAACTGGTCACGCAGGTTCGTAAGATTGCCGACGAGCGGGGCACGACTCTGACTGACATCGTGCGTGCGTATCTGGAAGGGGTCGTTGCCGAGCGTGACCGGCTGGCTTAAACAGTTGGAAGTTCTGGAGAACAGCTTCGACCGCCTCAAAATCCGGATGGGAAAGAAAACCTGGCGCCGAGAAGACTTATACGACCGCTCGTAACGACGTTAGGTTCAATCGGCCTTTTTGGTGGAGAGTGCAATCGCCAGGCTCAGCCCCGACCACAGCATCATTCCTGTTCCAACCCAATATGTGTCCGCCGTCCGGTGGTGGTAGGCCGGCGTGAAAATCATCGCGCCGCCGACCTCTTGGTGCGCCACCGGACGGTATCGAGTGCTCTCCGGGAAACTCGCCCCTGTGCGGGTCCGCTGCCCGCTCAATAGGACAAGAGCAACCTCGATTGCCGTGAGGGCGATTGCTAATACACGTCGAAATCCGATCCGGTGCATATGCTGTATGGACACCGCGCGTTCCAGCGTCGGATGAGTTTTGAAATTTGCTCCTTAAAGACTGTCGGAGGTTTTTCGGGATCGGGGCTGGTTAGGAACTCGTGCTCGTGTTGCGCCCACTTGGCCATGACGATGCCGACGAGGCCGAACACGACGGCGGCACAGCGGAGAATCAGGTGGAGTGCGCGGGGAAGGTTAAGCCTGCTATCGATCACGCCGACAATACCTGCGATGCCGATCAGACAGAGAGATGTCCAGAATCGCTTTCGGTTGGCTTGTACGAGGTCGGCATCCACACCTTGCGCTAATTCACGGCGGCGCTGTTCTGACCTCTGCCACCAATTATTCATTCGTGGTCTCGCGGCAAATCCAGATTATTGTAAGCTCAGCGTCCGCGCTGCACACCTACGAGAATACCGGCCTTTGAGACTCAGGGCCGGCGATGGGAACGGACAGCATCGCGGTTCCGCCGCGCTTCGCGCTGGCGGGAGGGCCGAAGGCGGCCGTCCCTACATGAATCGCGTTGCTCTAGCCGCGCAGGTCGGACAGAGCTTTTTTGGCTTCAGAGTTGTTGGGGCTGAGCTTTACTGCTTTTTCTAATTGCTGGCGGGCTTGATGGGGTTGGTGATCTTTTTCGAAGGCCAGGCCCAGGTGGTAGTGGACGGTGGAGTCGTCGGGTTCGCCGTGTTTTTCGGCGAGGCGGAGGGCTTCCTGGAATTGCGGGATGGCGGATTGGTAGATGCCTTTCTGGTAGTAGGCCCAGCC
>Ga0070733_10000216_pt1 | contig 50912 bp, 45 predicted proteins | sample Coa_R1_9_FD_66450 | JGI IMG/M metagenome (GOLD analysis project Ga0070733, IMG submission 66450) | Surface soil microbial communities from Centralia Pennsylvania, which are recovering from an underground coalmine fire - Coalmine... | ecosystem: Environmental > Terrestrial > Soil > Unclassified ... | reverse complement strand
ACGGCATCGAGATCGCGCATGTCGACGTAGGTGAAGGTGAGAGCGTATCGCGCAAAAACGCGTTCGAAGAGGCGGTACGTGCCACCGTAGAGATCGTCGCCGACGACGACGTGATCCCCCGCCGAGAGCAGGTTGATCACCGCCGACGTCGCCGCCATGCCGCTGGAAAAAGCGCTGCCGAATCGGGCTCCCTCGAGCGAAGCCAACTGCCGCTCGAGCGCCAGGCGCGTTGGATTCACGGTGCGGCTATAATCGAAGCCTTTGTGCTGCCCGACTTTTGCCTGCGTGTACGTTGATGTCTGATAGATCGGGACGATCGTTGCGCCGGTAGCTGGATCGGCCTCTTGCCCGACGTGAATTGCCTTAGTTGAAAATTTCAAGCTGTCGTCCGCAGTCGAAGGATCACTTGCTGATGACGCCGGAGCTGGTGGAGAGGAAGCTGATGATGTCCTGGCGGGTGAGCACGCCGATCGGCTCGCCGTCGTCGGTTACCACGATGGCCGGATTGGCCAGCGTGAGGAGCTTGTACGCAAGTTCGATCTCCTCGAACTGTTCGAGTGCGGGAAAGGCCCGGCCCATGACCTCGCTGATGGGTTGATGGAGGATGTCGGCATGATCGAAGACGCTGCGCATAACGCCGACGTCGTTGACGCTTCCAACCTGCTCGCGTCCCTGCATTACAGGGAGCTGCGAAATCTCGTACTGGCGCAGCAGGTCGAGCGCAGTCTTAACGGTGTCGTCCTGCTGGACGGTGAGCAGCGGAGGCAACGGCGTTTTGCTGCGCAGAACGTCGCCGACCGTCGCGCGCCGCTTTGCATCGGCCAGAAAACCGTTGGCGATCATCCAGTCGTCGTTAAAGATTTTGGACATGTAACCCCGGCCCGAGTCGGGCAGGATGACGACGACGATCGCCTCGGGTCCCAACGTCTTAGCGAGGCGCACCGCGGCGACACCCGCGGTTCCCGACGAGCCGCCGACGAGCAAGCCCTCTTCCCGCGCGATTCGGCGTGCCATCAAAAATGAATCGCGGTCCGAAACGCGCACCATCTCGTCGATCACGCGTAAGTCGACGGTCTCCGGCAAGTAGCTCATGCCGATGCCCTCGACGGCGTACGAGCGTGGAATGTCTCCGGAGTAGATCGACCCTTCGGGATCGGCGCCGACCACGTGGATTGCTGCGTTCTTTTCTTTCAAAAAGCGAGCCGTGCCGGAGATCGTTCCTCCGGTTCCGATGCCCGCGACAAAGTGCGTGACCGCGCCGCCGGTCTGCTCCCATATCTCGGGACCGGTCGTGTGGTAGTGCGCCTCCGGATTGAAATGATTGTGAAACTGATTCGGCTGAAATGCGCCGGGTATCTCCGAAGCCAAACGGTTGGCGACGCCGTAATACGACTCCGGTGAATCGGGCGGAACGTTGGTCGGCGTGATCACGACGTCGGCGCCGTAGGCGCGGAGAAGGTCGATCTTCTCTCGCGACATTTTGTCGGGCATGACCAAGATGCAGCGATAGCCGCGAATCGCGGCGGCCATTGCCAAGCCGGTCCCGGTGTTGCCGCTCGTCGGCTCGACGATCGTGCCGCCCGGCTTGAGCAGGCCTTGGCGCTCCGCGGCGTCCAGCATCGCGACCGCGGGGCGATCTTTGACGCTGCCTCCGGGATTGACGTACTCGACTTTGGCAAGCACCAGGCACGCGGCGCCGTCGACCACTTTGTTGAGCTTTACCAGCGGGGTGTGGCCAATGGCGTCTAATGCCGTTTCGCAATAGGAAAGTTTTGAGGTTCCGGCGGATGGCGCGGTGCTTGCCATAGGAGCGCCGCCTTCAGCGTGGCGAACACCTTCACCTATGAATTCGCTCGTGGCCAGGCTCTCCGTTGCAATCGCGTTGCTGTGCTTGGGAACGGCTGGATGCAATACCGACGAGTTGCCCCCGGCCGCCGGTTTTTCGAGCGTGTCGGGAACGATCGTCGACGCTGCGACGAACACACCGATTCACGGCGCGCTGGTCACGGTCGATACCGTCTTGACGGCAACCAGCGACGCAACCGGCCGGTTTTCGATCGACAAGGTTCCCAGCGGCATCGCCGACTACGCGGTCGAGGCGACGGGCTATCAGGCGCTCTCGTCGAGCACGACGATCGAGCCGGGCAAACCGTTCACGCTAAACCTGACGCTTAGCGCCGCCGCAACCCCTCCGCCCCACTAGCTGGATCCTAAGGCCGTCGAGCGGCGATACGCACTCGCCGGCTTTACCAGCGTTGCCCGCTCGGCAACCGTGCGGTCGACGATGCCCAAAACGACGGTAGCGAGGCGATCGGGATCGTGCCGAACCGTCTCGGTCTCGCCGATCACCGCTGCCGATACGGGGTGGAACCCCATCGCGGCGATTCGCTCCACGTCGGGTTCGACGGGCACTTGGCCCTCTTGCGCGTACGCCGACAACAAGCGCGACGGCGGCTCGTCGTTGACGATCACATAATCGCAGACGCGTTCGCCCGCGTTGGCAATTAACGCCTCGACGTGATCGGCAGCCGTCATTCCATCGGTCTCGCCGGGTTGCGTCATAACGTTGCAAACGTACATCTTGACCGCCGATGCGTCGGCGACTTCGCGCGCGATCCGGCTGACTAAGAAGTTCGGTGCGACGGAAGTAAAGAGCGATCCCGGTCCCAAAACGATGGCATCCGCATCGCGAATCGCGGAGATCACTTCCTCCAGCGGTGCCGCGGCCGGGGGATCGAAGAAGACGCGCTTAATCGGCCGTTTCGCCAGCGAGATGTTCGATTCGCCCTCGAGAACGGTGCCGTCGTCGAGCTCGGCACACAGCCGCACGACCCCTAACGTCGCCGGCAGCACGCGTCCCACGATGTTGAGTACTCGGCTCGATTCCTTGATCGCGCGATCGAAGTTTCCGGTGATGCCGCTCATTGCCGCCAAGAAGAGGTTGCCGAACGAGTGTCCGCTCAGGCCTTCGCCTTCGGTGAAGCGGTAGCGGAAAAGGTCGGTGACCATCGCCTCGTCGTCAGCGAGCGCGACGAGGCAGTTGCGAACGTCACCGGGCGGCAAAACGCCGAGTTCTTTCTGCAGCCGCCCCGAGGAACCGCCGTCGTCGCTCACCGTCACGATGGCGGTGAGGTTGCTCGAGCGCCGCTTGAGGCCGCGCAGCAACGTCGAAAGTCCCGTGCCGCCGCCGACGGCCACGATCTTGTAACCCTGCTGAAGCCGCCTGCCCGCCAATGCGTCGCGAAAGCCTTTGGGTTGGCGGCTGCCGGCGATCCGAGCGACGGCGCGCATCCACATCGCAACGCCCATGCTCAGGAACGCAACGCCGGCGAAAGCCAGAATTCCGGTGAGATAGGCCGGAGAGAAATAGTCGACGACGATGGCGTCGAGAAGCTCGTTGACGTGAATCCCGCTGCCGACCGCGATAAGCCAGCGCGTGATGGCGTCGAGCACCAGCACGATGCCGAAAACTGCGAGCAGAATCCATCGCTTCACGCCCGCTCCCGGCAAGAGCCACCCGAACGATTGGGCGAAGCGCCGGCGCATCAGGCTCCCCGCACGAGATCGCGCGTTTCGAGTGCGACCTCGATCCGGCGGTCGCCGGAGAAACGCTGCGCGAGGCGGCCGGCGACGTACACCGAGCGGTGGCGCCCGCCCGTGCAGCCGACACCGATCGTAAGCTGGGACTTACCTTCGGCGAGATAGCACGGCAGCAGAAAATCGATCAAATCGGTAACCTTGACGAGAAACGGCGCCAGGGAGGCATCCTCCTCGATAAACGCCGCGACGGCGGGATCCTCGCCGGATTTGTCGGCCAAGGATTCCTCGTAGTTCGGATTGCGCAAGAAACGCACGTCGAAGAGAAGATCGAGATCCGTCGGCAACCCAAACTTGAACCCGAACGCAACGAAGGTGACGGCAAGGCGCACCGGACGATCGGTCACGAATGCTGCGGCGATTCGCTCTTTCAGGGAGCCGTGGGTCAGATTCGTGGTGTCGATGACCACGTCGGCGCGCTCGCGCAACGGGGCGAGCAGCCGGCGGTCGGCGTCGATAGCCTCGCGCACGGAGCCCGTCTGCGCAAACGGGTGGCGCCGCCGGGTCTGACTGAAACGGCGGACCAGCAGATCGTCGGCGGCGTCGAGGAAGAGGACCTGCACCAAGTGCGAGCCGCGGACACGATCGATCGCCGTGCGGGCGTCGCCAAGTCTCGCGTCGCCGCGAACGTCGAGTGCCACCGCCACGTCCCTCACACCCGACTCCTCGAGCGCTGCCACGGCGCTTTCGAGGACGGCGGGAGGAAGGTGCTCGATGCAGTAAAAGCCCAAATCTTCAAACGATTTTATTGCCTGGCTCAGGCCGGCACCGGAGAGCCCCGTGACAAAGACGATGCGCAGGGAACCCATATGAAGCTCTTTTCGCCCGAGCGCGCCAACGCCCTCATTTGCAAGCTCGAGCCGCTGATCGGAGAGCTGCTGACGCGGCGCAGAGAGCTCGCGATTAAACTGCTGGAGTCGGATCCGGCGCTTCACCACGCCAAGCCGGCGAGTCGTCCCCGCCTGGCCGGAATGCGCTCGGCACTGCCCGCGCCCCGCTTCGCCGAGCTCAAACACGAGATCGGGCGCCTGATCTACCGGATTGAAGCCTATGGCTGCATCGTCAAAGACATCGATCTGGGCCTGATCGATTTCCCCTCGTTGCGCGGTGACGAGCCGGTATATCTCTGCTGGAAGCTAGGCGAGGAGGAGGTCGGCTACTGGCACGGGATGGACGAAGGCTTCGCGACCCGCCACCCCCTGTAGCGAGCCTAGGTAGCCGGGACCTCGGTCCCGACGGCGATAAAGTCTTCGGCCAGCCCTTGGAGGCGCACGTCGCCGAAATCCGCCGTGTAGGCGCCGCCCTCGGCGCCGGTGATCTCGCCGATCTCGACGACGTTGGCGAGCTGCGGGATCTTCGAGCGGATTTCGTCGGGGATGCGCACGCGATCCCCGACAGAAAGCGTACGCTGGTCGAAGAGCGCGTTGAGGTTGTCGAGGAGCATCGGCAACGGGATGCCATAATCTTCGCTGATGGCCCCGATGGTATGCGATTCGCTGATGGCGCAGTTCGAGCAACCGCCTAAATGGAAGCGCGCGAAGACGCGGCGCGCACCGGCATGGAGCTTGAACGCCTCGTCAACGGTCATATCGGGAGTAAAATGCTGCTGTTGGTTCATTCTCTGCTTTCTGTCATTCGCTAAGACGCGCTAAGCACCCCACCGGTTTCGACGGAGTACGCCTGTAAGCCGGATTCTGTCCCCACGAGTGGGTGATGACCATCTATCTGGGGCGCACGTTACCGGGCGCCTCGATGCGACGTGGCTCGTTTGGACGGGCCGTCCATTTAAATCGAGCGATCTTGCTTCGGGTGGGGTTTACCCGAGTGCGCGTCACCGCGCGACTCCGTGAGCTCTTACCTCACGATTTCACCCTTGCGCGGGCTCCAGAGGAGCCCACGCGGTATGTTTCTGTGGCACTTTCCTTCGAGTTGCCCCGACAGGACGTTATCCTGCACCCTGCCCTATGAAGCCCGGACTTTCCTCACTCCCCAACGACTTTCGTCGACGAGAGCGCGGTCATCCAGCGTACTCCGCGTCGCCAGTATACCATCGCTCCACGATCTCGGCGGCATCGACCAAGCGCGGCCCGGGGCGGCTGAGGTAGGCGTTGCCGTCAAGTGCGAGGACTCGCCCGGTCCGCCGTGCGGCAAGCGATCTCCACACCTCAATGGCCTCGAGTTCTTCGATCGCGCGGCGCGTCTTGGCAAGGTCGAAACCGCACGGCGCGACAATCACGGCCTCGGGCTCGGCCTGCGCGATCGCGCCCCACTCCAGCCGCTGCGAGTTCTCGCCGGGATTTGCCAGCACAGGGATGCCCCCGGCCAACTCGACCAACTCGGGAATCCAATGGCCGGCGCTCATCGGTGGATCGGTCCACTCCAGCACTAGCGTGCGCGGCCGTTTTGCCGCGCCGGCGGTCATGCTTCGCAACGCCGTAATACGGGTTTCTAGGCCCGCAACGAGGTCGCGGGCCTGCGGTTCGTGACCGGTGATCTCGCCGAGCTGCGTAATATTTGCAAACACGTCCTGCACCGAGGTTGGCTCGAGCGAAATAACCCGGGGATCGGACCGCAGGCGCTTCGCAGCAGCGTCGACGATCTCGTATGAAACCGCGCACACTGCGCAAAGCTCTTGCGTGACGATCAGGTCGGGCTCGAGTCGCGCGAGCAGGGCGCTGTCGAGATAGTACAGACTCGACCCGGCGTGAACGGCCGCGCGCACGTGCCGGTCGATCTCCGCCGACGCCGTTCCGCCGGGCGTTGAAGCCGACGTAAGTTTCGGCAGCCCGAGCGCCTCGGTCGGATAATCGCACTCGTGCGTAACGCCAACGAGATCTTCACCTGCGCCGATTGCGAAAAGAATCTCGGTCGCGCTTGGCAGCAAGCTAACGACTTTCATTTTAGGGCTTAGACACGAACGAGCTGCGGCAAATGGTCGAAATGCTTATCGCGATCGTGCAAGGCCAGATCGTGCTGCAGCGCGAGCGCTGCCAACCACATATCGTTGGTCGGTATCGGCGTCCCTTGTTTGCGCAGTTGCCGGTAGATTGTTGCGTATTGATGCGTCGTTTGGTCGTCGGCGAAGAGCGTGGAAATTCCGTCGCGCGAGAGAAACTGCCGCAGGACGCGCTCGTTTTCGGGTTGACGGCGACCAAAAGCGAAGCCGGCGCGCAGCTCCGCCAGGACCACGAAGGGCACGAATACCGTCTCAGCGTGCTCGACCAGCTCGACAGTCTGAGCAACGCCTACGAAGAAATCACCGTAGCGGCTCCTATCGAGAACGATCCTCATCGCCAAAGCTCGGGGTCAATGCGATCTTGGTCGGCGAGCGCCTCCTCGAGGGCACGATGACCGCCTCGTTGAGGCTCTTGCCTGCGCGGCGCGCCCGCTTTCGGAGTGCGCTATCTACTGCGGAGGGGACTCCGCGGATGGTGTATTGCATGCATCTATCGTAGGCACTGCCTGCAGCGTTTGCAAGCAGACGAACTCGGCTCGCGGCTTATTCTCCCTGCGCGAGAGAGTAGCCGCGCTCGCCGTCGAACGTGTAGAGTCCCTCGGTCTTGATGACGTCAAAGCCGCCGCGGTTGGCCGCACCGAGCAACGCGACTACGCGTTCGGCGGTAAAGGGTGTGCCGTCGGATTCAAACCGGCAGGACCAGTGGTCGCTCCAGTAGGTGTCGGGATTGCCGTTGGGCCACACCTTCGTGCCGCGATTGCTGATCGTCGTTAGGCGCGCGCCTTCGACGTCGAAGCCTTGCATCGCCGAAGCAATAACGTCCGGATTGCCGTCGGGCCGGTCGATGAAAAGATCGACACCGACGCGCTCCTTGCTCGCCGGCGTTCCAGCGGACCGGATAGCGAGATCCATGTGCGCGCCCTTGGCATACTCGGCGGGTTTGAGGTTACCGGGTTTCTTGCCCAAGCGCGCGATTACCGCATCGGCGAACTCACTGGTGCCGACTTTCTCGGTCGACGTGCCTTCTTTATAGATGTCGTACGTGTGCACGCCGTCCTCGATGGTGCGCAGCCACGCGTTGTGAACGCGCTCGGCGACGTCGGATTGCCCGATGTGCACCAGCATGAGGATGGCGCCGTGCAGCAGTCCCGACGGGTTGGCGAGGTTCTGGCCCGCGCGACGCGGCGCGGAGCCGTGGATCGCTTCGAACATCGAGCAATGGTCGCCGATGTTCGCCGATCCGGCGAGCCCAACCGAGCCGGTGATTTGAGCGGCGACGTCGGAAAGTACGTCGCCGTAGAGATTCGGCATGACGAGCACGTCGAAAGCCTCGGGCGTATCGGCCATTTTGGCCGCGCCGATATCGACGATCCAGTGTTCGTGCTCGATCTCGGGATACTCCGTCGCGATCTCGTCGAACGTCCGATGGAATAGGCCGTCCGTGAGCTTCATGATGTTGTCCTTGGTGAAGCACGTGACTTTCTTGCGCTTATTGGCGCGCGCGTACTCGAACGCATAGCGGACGATGCGCTCGCTCCCCGGGCGCGAGATCAGCTTCAGACACTGTGCCACCTGATTGGTCTGACGGTGCTCGATGCCGCCGTAGACGTCTTCCTCGTTCTCGCGGACGATGACGAGGTCCATCTTGGGATGCTTGGTGGCGACGTAGGGATAGAGCGACGCGCAGGGCCGCACGTTGGCGTACATCGCGAGCGTCTTGCGAACGGTGACGTTGAGGCTCTTGAACCCGCCGCCTTGCGGCGTCGTGATCGGCGCCTTGAGGAAGACCTTCGTGCGGCGCAGCGACTCCCACGACGCGGGTTCGATGCCGTTGCTCAAGCCTTTCTCGTAGATCGACTCACCGATCTCGATGCGCTCGAGCTCGAGTTGGGCGCCCCCCGCCTCGAGGATGCGCAGCGTTGCCGTCATAATCTCGGGCCCGATGCCGTCGCCGTACGCAACGGTTATTGGGGTCTTCAAAGCGACACGCAGCGGAACTTTGCGTACATGTACGGATAGTCGTCGAAGAACCAGTTCCGGAAAGAACGGCGGATTAGCTCGCGCGGCGTTACCGGACTAGCGCCCTTCATCACAAAATGCTTGCCGTCGAAGAAGTCGGCCGAATACTGCTGGTACGATGCCATCGGCTCGAAGCCGGGCAGCGGGGCAAACGGGGTTGATGTCCACTCCCAACCGTTGCCGATCAAGTCGGCGACGCCCCAGGCGCTTGCCCCCGCGGGATGCGCGTCGACCGGCTCCGGATCGAAGCGCGCAAAATCAAAGTTACCGTGTAGCGCCGCTGGCGACTCGGAGCCCCAGGGGAAGGGGCGCTCGTTGCCCTGCGGCGTACCGAACGCTGCGCGATGGTATTCGGCCTCGGTCGGCAACCTCGAGCTCGCCCAAGTCGCGTAGGCTCGCGCCTGCTTGTGCGTTACGTAGACCGGCCACGACTGCGGCAAGGGAATCGTCTCGAAAAGCAGCCGGAGGGACCACCCATCGTCCCCTTCGCTCCAGAAATGCGGCACGGGCCCACCGTCGGCGACAAACCGAAGCCAATCCGCATTGGTAACGGGATACGTCGCGATCTCGAAGGGGGCAACGTCTACCTGCGTGCGTCCAAACTCGTTATCCCAGCCGAAGGCAATTTCGCCGGGCTGCACGCCGAGCGTCGCGACGCCGCCTTCGATCGTCCGTCGCCGGCTCGGAGGCGGTGCGTGGTCGTCATGACGCTGCGCGACGAATCCCTTACGGCTGGCATCGAGCTGATGGACGATGTACAGCAGGGTTTCGTCGTGCATGGCCTCGTGCTCGAGGATCGTGTATGCCGCCTGCGCTCGAACCAGGCGCGGAACCGTCGAATCTTCGATCGGGGCGAACCGCAGCGCGCGCAGAACGGCTTCGTCGCACTCTGCCGCAAAAGCCGCAACCGCACGCCGATGGGGCCAGTCGGTACGCTGGTGGCGCCGCGCGTCGTCGAGCGTCGCCGGATCGATCCCGCGTTCGAATATCCGCTCGAGCAGCGGGTGGAGCGGATCCTCCTGCAGAGCCCGCTCGTTTAGCGTCAAGTAGCTAAATGCCGGAATATGCCCCTCGTAAAACGCAAAAGGATGGCGCAGCGGAATCGGGCGATCGTAGAACGCGTCGTCGTGAATCAATCCGAAGAGCGCCGCCGACCGTTCGCGGTTCTTGCGGTACCAGTCGAGCAGCCGCGATCGGTCGAGGCCGGTGCTGGTAATCATAGCGTTCCGCGCTTCTCTTGTTCGCGCTCGATCGAGACGAAGAGCGCCTTGAAGTTGCCCTTGCCAAACGAGAGGCTGCCCTTGCGCTGAATGATCTCGAAAAAGAGCGTCGGCCGGTCTTGCAGCGGCTTGGTGAAAATCTGCAGCATGTAGCCCATGTCGTCGCGGTCGACGAGGATGCGCAACTCTCGCAAGGTTTCCATCGCCTCGTCGATCTTCCCGACGCGCTCCTCGAGCATGTCGTAATACGAGTCGGGAGTATCGAGGAACTCCACGCCGTTATGCTTGAGCGCCTGAATCGTGGCGGCGATGTCGTCGGTTCGGATGGCCATGTGCTGCACGCCGGCCCCGTGGTAGAAATCCAGATACTCCTCGATCTGCGATTTCTTCTTGCCCTGCGCGGGCTCGTTGATCGGAAACTTCACGAGGTGTCGCGGATCCGTCATCACCTTGGAGCGAAGGGCCGTGTAGTCGGTGGAGATATCCTTGTCGTCGAACGAGACGAGCTGCGAGAAGCCGAAGACCCGGCCGTAGAAATCGCCCCACGCGTCCATCTCGCCCCAGCCGACGTTGCCGACGCAGTGATCGATGAACGAGAGGCCCGGCTTCTTCGCGGTTGGGATGCTCTTGCGCGCTTCGACGAAGCCGGGAGCAAAGATGCCCGCATAGCCGTTGCGCTGGATGAATGAGTGGACGGTATCGCCGTACGTGGCGATGGTCGCGCGAATCAGGCGGCCGCTCTCATCTTCAAAGGCAGTCGGAGGCTGCAAAACGCGGGCGCCGCCGCGCACCGCCATCTCGAAAGCGGCGTTCGCGTCCTCGACGAGAATCGCGATGTCCTTGACGCCGTCGCCGTGCAGCGCGACGTGGCGCGCCACTTCGTCGTCGGGCAGCAGGCTCGCCGTGAGCACGAAGCGCAGCTTGTTCTGCGCCAGGAGGTAGCTGACGCGATCTCGGACGCCCGTTTCCGGGCCGGCGTAGGCGATTTGATCGAAACCAAAGGCCGACATGTAATAATGGGCCGCTTGTTTGGCATTGCCGACGTAGAACTCGACGTAGTCCCAGTCGATTTGCGCGAGCGGATTGCTGCGCGCCTCGGTGGCGGTGCTCATAGCAAACGACTTGGCGAAGGCGCGTCGGCGGCCCTGTCGCGAACACAGCCTCAGATGGAGACAAAGGTCGCTCGGGTACCGTCGGTTGCCGGCGCTTTTTCTAAGTTGATCGACTACGCCGGCCTCTTTCCGCCGGCCGCGCTTTCGCTGGATCGAGCGCAAGCAGAATACCAGGAGGCGCGCCGCGGGCCAGACGCCTGGATGCTCGGCCGCTTCATTATCCCGGCGAAGCTCCTGACCGAATCCGCCGCGAAGCTCGCCGGTCCGTTTTCCGTCATCGTCGACGGGAGTCGCGAAGCGCTGGCGCGCTTAGGCGCCTCTTACGAATCCGGGACGCAGATCGAAGTGCTCGAGGTGCCGCTGGAGCCCAGGCTTTCAGGCAACGAAGTGCCCGGCGCCATCGAGCGGCTGCGAGAAGCGGCCACGGGTGCGGGTTTCGCCGATCTTCCGATATTCGCGGAGACGCCGCGATCGGATCAACCCTCCGACGTGCGGTCGTGGATGGCATGCCTCGCAGCACACAAGCTGGGCGCGAAGCTGCGCTGCGGCGGCGTAACGGCCGACGCGTTTCCCACGATTGACGAGGTCGCCGAATTTATTGCCGCGGCGATCGCCGCGAACGTGCCCTTCAAGGCAACGGCGGGCCTGCATCACCCGGTCCGTCATTACAACGCGCAGAGCGGCTTCACGATGCACGGCTTTTTGAATCTCTTGGCCGCCGCGGCGTTCGCGTCGCGCGTCGATCTCGAGACCCTGCGGCGCATCGTGGCAGAAGAAGATGCCGGCGCGTTCCGCTTCGACGCAAACGCCTTCGCTTGGAGAGAGCAGCAGATCGACGCGACGGAGTTGGCCGCCAGCCGAACGACGCGATTCGTTGCCTACGGAAGCTGCAGCTTCGCCGAGCCGATCGAGGACCTCACGGCGCTTGGGATTCTTTCGGCGCGATGAGCGGAACGGATACGATCGATGCGCGGCTGGAGTCGTGGATTGCCGTAGCGCCCGATAGCGACTTCCCGATCCAAAACCTGCCGTACGGCGTCTTCGAGCGAAGCGGAGTTCCGCGGGTCGGCGTCGCGATCGGCGAAAACATCCTCGACCTCTATGAAGCCGCCGAGGCCGGCTTCTTCGACGACGTGTGCGAGCGCGAGCTGCTCCAGGCCCCCGTCCTCAATCCGCTGTTGGCAGCCGGACGCAGCACCTGGCTCCCGTTGCGTGAACGAATCTCTAACTTGCTGAGCGCCGGCGGCGACGCGCGCCTGCGCGCAGGAGACGCCGAGCGTTTCTTCTGCCGGCAAGATGCCGTCGCAATGCGCGTGCCGATGGAGATCGGCGACTACGTCGATTTCTATTCGTCGATCGAACATGCAACGAATCTCGGGAGGCTCTTTCGTCCGAATGCCGAGGCGCTGCTGCCGAACTGGCGATGGCTCCCCGTCGGCTATCACGGGCGTTCGAGCACGATCGTGATCGACGGCACGCCGGTTCGTCGCCCGTGCGGCCAGCGCAAACCGCCGGCCGATGCGGCACCAACCTTCGGCGCGAGCCGCCGGCTCGACATCGAACTGGAAGTCGGTTTCGTCGTCGGTCCCGGCAACGCTTTGGGAGAGCCGATCGCAATCGGCGATGCCCGCGAACATATCTTTGGTTTGCTGCTCGTCAACGACTGGAGCGCGCGCGACATTCAGGCCTGGGAGTATCAGCCGCTTGGACCGTTCTTAGGCAAATCCTTCGCGACGACGATCTCGCCATGGGTCGTAACGCTCGAAGCGTTGGAACCTTTTCGCTTGCAGGGGCCGGCGCAGGAGCCGCAGCCGCTCGACTACCTGCGCGACGGCGAGCCAGGTGCCTACGACATCTCACTGGCGGTGGATTTACAGACGGAAGCGATGCGCGAGCGCGGCTTGGCCGCGCAGAGGCTCTCACAAACCAACTTTCGCGAGCTGTATTGGAGCATGGCGCAGCAGTTGGCGCACGCGACCGCAAATGGTGCCGTTGCGCGGCCCGGAGACCTCTTTGCGTCGGGAACGATCAGCGGCTCGGAGCCGCGGAGCCAAGGCAGTTTGATCGAGCTCTCCTGGAACGGCGAACGGCCGATTACGCTGGTGGACGGCGAGAAGCGCAGGTTCTTAGAGGACGGCGACGAGATATTTTTGCGCGCCTGGTGCGAGAAGCCGGGCGCGCGCGGCATTGGGTTCGGTGTGGCGCGCGGGCTCATCGAACCCGCGCGCCTGGCTGGAGAAGAGCGTTAGTCGTTTGGCTAATCTACGTCTTCGCCGGCTCTTCGATCCAGGAGCGGAAGTAGCTGGGATCCTCGCACGCGACGGCCGCTTCGGCCAGTTGCAGCGGCTTGAACGTGTCTACCATTACCGCGATCTCGTCGGTAGAGGTCTTTCCGAGGCTCGCCTCCACGGCCCCGGGCTGAGGCCCGTGCGGCGCGCCCGCCGAGTGAAGCGTAATCGACCCTTCCTCGACACCGCGGCGGCTCATGAAGTTTCCGCTCACGTAGTAGAGCACTTCATCGCAATCGACGCTCGAGTGGTTATACGGCACGGGAATTGCCAACGGATGGTAGTCGAACAACCGGGGCACGAAGGCGCAGAATGCGGCGCCGGGCGCTTCGAATGTCGCGTGGGCGGGCGGCGGTTGATGGAGCTTTCCGGTAATCGGCGCGAACTCTTCGAGGTTGAACGCGTAGGGATAGCAGTAGCCGTCCCAGCCGACGACGTCGCACGGGTGATTCTGAACGATATAGATCGCATTGCGTGCGCCGCTGGTCACGCGAACCTCGTACTCCCCTTGAGCGTCGACCGGCGCCTTGAGCACCGGCGCGCGAAAGTCTCGTTCGTAGTATGGCGCGTGCTCTTCGAGCTGCCCGAACTCGTTGCGGTACCGGCGCGGAATGGTCACCGTGCCAGTCAGCTCGTGGACGAGCATGCGCGTCGGCGATGCCGGCACGATTCGATAGGTCGTTCCGGTCGGAATGACGAGATAGTCGTGCGCTCGATACGCGAGCTCTCCGAACTGGCTTTCGAGAACGCCCGCGCCGGAGTGAATGAAGAGCAGCTCGTCGCCGCCGGTGTTGCGGTAGAAGTATTCCATCGGGCGTTCTGCGTTGGCGACGGCGATCACGACGTCGTCGTTGCCCAAAAGCGGCGTGCGCGATTCGATGGCGTCACCGCCGGCTGGAGCGAGCTGCGCCGTCTTGAGATGGCGGTTGCGCAACGGCTCGTTGGGCAAGAAGCGGATCGGAGCGCGCTCCCAGGCGCGGACGTCGAGCGTCGCCGTAGGGGGGCGCAGGTGGTAGAGCAGCGAGTAAACGCTTTCGAAACCTTTGGTCGAGAAGAGCTCCTCGGCATACAGGCCGCCGTCTGGTCGCCGAAACTGAATGTGGCGCTTATGCGGAACGCGGCCCTCGCGAAGATACGACGGCACCTAGGGAGCGCTCTGCTCTACCGCCGCGGCCCGTTCGGTTGCCGCGAATCCATTTGTTTTATGGGTCCCGTCGCAGAACGGTTTGGTTTGCGAACCGCCGCAGCGGCAGAGCGCGACGTTTACGCCCTCGACGGTATAAGGATTTCCGTCGGCGTCGGTAAGTGTGACCGTCCCGCGTACGAGATACGGACCGCTCTCGCGGACTTTGATGATAACTTCGTCCATTGACGCCGAGCCTTCGACGCCGTCGGGATGCGGTCCGGCTTTGCCGAAATCAGGGGCTCGTCGAGGCGGTCGCTTCGAGAACTCCTCGAGCGAGCACGTGGCCCTCGATCCTGCGCTCCAGTTCGGCGCCGCGCAGCGGCGACGTGGCCGAAATGCGTGGAAGGTCGAGCGCATAGACCGTTATTATGTAGTGGTGTGCGGGTCCCGGAGGCGGGCACGGCCCGTGATATTCCGCGCGAGCCGCCGAGGTAAGGCCGATCTGATCTGCCGCGAGCTTGACGTTCGGCTCCAGCCGGAACGTGCGGCTCGGAAGATTGTAGAGAACCCAATGGTAGAAACCACCGGGAATCGGAGCGTCTGCGTCGTGCATGATGATGGCGAACGAAGCCGTGCCGCGCGGCGCTCCGCTCCAGGCAAGCGACGGCGAGCGATTCTCACCGCCGCACGCGCGCGCCATGAAGACCTTCGGAACGGCGTGCCCTGCAAGAATATCGTTGCTTTCAACGTGCAGCCACGCCGAGGATGCCAGGAGTGTCATGGTTGCCGCCATCAACGTCCGTACCATGCAAGCATCGTTGGCGACGGCAAGGCCGCTTCCTCGCGCTCGGCGGGCGTATGCTATCATTGCGTGGCCATGATGGGAGTTGGGCTTCACGCGGCGTAAACTTGTGAACCCCGCCAGAACCGGAAGGTAGCAACGGTAAGCGAGCCCTTACGGGTGCCGTGATCCACCTGACTCTCGTCGTGGTCTCTTTAAATTATGCAAAACTTTCAATCTGTCTATCCGGCCGTCGTGGCCCTAGCAAGCGCCCTGTTGGCGCTGGCGATCTATCACGTCGCCTTCGTGCGTCCCGCGTTCCGGCGCGCCGGCGCGTTGCTCGAGGTGCACGACGGTCTGATCGCCGGAGGTGCCGGCGGCGCGGCTAGCCGCCTCGCGGCCCTCGAGAGCGGCGACGCAGCGTTGCGCGCGGCTCTGGAGGGCGACGCCGCAAGGATCGGACGGCTTGAAGCGCTCGCAGCGACCGACCTGTCGCGCTGCGGCTTCGTGCGATACGATGCCTTCACCGATAGCGAGTCGGGTCTCTCGTATGCCTTGGCGTTGCTCAATCGCCAGGGCGACGGCGCGGTGGTGACGAGCATCTATGCGCGCGACGGCACGCGAACCTACGGCAAGCCCGTTGCGGCATTCAAGCCGACGGTCCAAGCATCGCCCGAGGAACTCGAAGCAATCGAGCGGGCTCGCTCGTCGCCTTCGTAGAACGGGCCGTACGTGAATTTGCTTGTTTGCGATCTGACACAGGCGCTGCTCTGGGTCGTCAACATTTACACGATCCTGCTCTTCGTCTATGCGATCGCATCGTGGTTTCCGGATTTGCGCCGGGGACGCTGGATCTACTACCTGGCGTCGATCATCGAGCCGGTATTGATCCCGATCCGCCGGGTCGTTCCACCGGTGGCGGGACTCGATCTCGCGTTTCTGATTCTGTTTTTCGCCTTGCAGCTTCTCATTCGGCCGGCGCTCGGGCATCTCGTCTTCGATAGCTGCATACCGGTTTTCTAGCCTTTCCATCTTGCCTCTCAAAACCGATCGCCCACATCGTATCGAGGTCGCGAGCAACGTTCGCAACTTTTGCATCATCGCGCATATCGACCACGGTAAGACGACCCTTTCCGACCGGTTGCTCGAGATCACGCGCACCGTCGCCACGCGCGACCTCGAAGAGCAGGCCCTCGACGCGATGGACCTCGAGCGCGAGCGCGGCATTACAATTCGCATGCATCCGGTCACGCTGAACTATCGAGCGCGCAACGGCGAGCAATATCAGCTTAACCTGATCGACACGCCGGGGCACGTCGATTTCTCGTACGAGGTATCGCGATCGCTCGCAGCCTGCGAAGGGGCGGTCCTCATTATCGATGCAGCGCAGGGCATCGAGGCGCAGACGCTGGCGAACTATCACCTTGCGCTCGAGCACGATCTCACGATCATTCCGGTCATCAACAAGATCGATCTGCCGGCCGCCGATCCGGAGCGCGTGATGGGCGAGATCGAGGAGCTGCTGGTGATGGAGCGCAGCGAATGCATTCTTGCAAGCGCCAAGAACGGGGTCGGCATCGAAGATATCCTTGAAGCGATCGTGCATCGAATTCCGCCGCCGAAGGGCCATCGCGACCGCCTGCGCGCGCTGGTCTTCAACGCGCAGTTCGATCCGTATCGGGGCGTGGTCAGCTACGTCCGCGTGGTTGACGGGAGTCTGCAAGCCGGCACTCGCTTCATGTCGTTGGCCCACCAGCGCGTCTTCGAATGCACCGAGGTCGGCATCTTCGCGCCCCAGATGCGGCCGACGGGGTCGCTCGAGCTGGGAAGCGTCGGCTACGTGATCGGCAATATCAAGTCGCTGGGAGAGATTGACGTCGGCGATACGATTACGTCGGCGAGCGACCCGGCTCACATCGCGCTGGCCGGCTATCGAAAAGCGGTGCCGATGGTCTACTGCGGCCTCTATCCCAACGAGGGGCAGTACGACGCACTGCGCGACGCGCTCGAAAAGCTCAAGCTCAACGATGCCGCCCTTCTTTACGAACCCGAGAGCTCGGTGGCGTTGGGATTCGGCTTTCGCTGCGGTTTCTTAGGCCTGCTGCACATGGAGATCGTGCAAGAGCGCTTGGAGCGCAACTACGGCCTGGACCTCATCGCAACCGCTCCGTCGGTGCTTTTCCGCGTCGTGCGCAGCGACGGCAGCGAGCTGATGGTCGACAATCCCTCGAAGCTTCCGCCGCCGACGACGATCGCCTCGATCGAGGAGCCGTACGTCAAGGCAACGATCATCTCGCCGCCGGAATACGTCGGCGCCATCATGGAGATCACGCAAGGCCGGCGCGGGACGCTGGACAACATGGAGTATCTGCACGACGGACGCGTGATCATGACCTACGAGATGCCCTTGATCGAGGTGATCGTCGATTTCTTCGACGCGCTCAAATCGCGGACGAAGGGATACGCCTCGCTCGATTACGAGGTAATCGGTTATCGCGAGGGCGATCTCGCGAAGCTCGAGATTTTCCTCAACGGCGAGGTTGTGGACGCGCTCTCGTTTATCGTCGCGCGCGACAAGGCGATCGCGCGCGGTCGCGCGATGGCCGAGAAACTCAAGGAACTGATTCCCCGTCAGATGTTCGAGGTGCCGATCCAGGCGGCGATCGGTGGAAAGATCGTCGCGCGCGAAACCGTTACGGCGATGCGCAAGAACGTGCTTTCGAAGTGCTATGGGGGCGACATCACGCGTAAGCGCAAGCTTCTCGAGAAACAGAAAGTTGGGAAAGAGCGGATGAAGCGCGTCGGCAAGGTCGAGCTTCCGCAGGAGGCGTTCATGGCCGTCTTGCGGCTCGGCTCGTGAAGACGTTCGTCGCCACGCAGAACGCGGGAAAGCTTCGCGAGCTGCGGGAGATATTTTCGGGAAGCCCGCTCGAGCTGGCAAAGCCGCGGAAGTACGCCGCCGTCGTTGAGGATGCCGATACGTACGCTGGGAACGCGCTTATCAAGGCCCGAGCGCTGGCCGCGATACTCCAGGAAAAGGGCATCGAGGGGATGGTGCTCGCCGACGATAGCGGATTAGAAGTCGACGCGCTCGAGGGAAAGCCGGGGGTCTATTCGGCACGCTACGGCGGAGCGGACATCGGATGGCCCGAGCGCCGTGCCGCACTGCTCGCCGAGGTGCGAGGCGTGCCACCCTACCGCCGCGCGGCGCGCTTTGTCTGCGCGCTGGCTTTGATCGAACCGGGACGCGAGCCGATCGTCGCGAGCGGTCAGGTGACCGGCTACCTCTTGGAGGTCGAGAGCGGTGAAGGCGGTTTTGGCTACGATCCCTTGTTCTTCCATCCGCCCTCCGGCCGCAGTTTCGCCGCGCTGAGCGAGAAGGAGAAGAACGCCGTCAGTCACCGGCGCCGCGCCGCGGATGCATTGCTCGCGGCATTGCGTAGCCGTGTCTGATCTTACGGTCGAACTTGCGGGCGCCGACGAGGTTCGATCGATCCAGCGGCGGCGAAACTGCGACGACGCGGCGGTCCGGCTTGCGTTAGCCTCGGTGGAACGCGGGACGGTTTGGGTCGCACGCGATGGCGCGGAAGCCGTGGGAATCGCCATCGCGCACGACTCGGAGGCGGAGCGATACGTCGGGGATATCTTCGTCGAGCCTTCGTATCGCGGTACCGGTGCGGGCGGCGAGCTTTTGGCCGCGGCTTTTGGCGATGCCGGGGATCGCTCAACCGCGATGCTCGTCGATCCGGCCGATCCCGCGAGCTTGGCGCTAGGTTTGCGGCAGCGAATGATGCTGCGCGAGCCGATCGTGCGGTTTGCCGGCGCGATTCCGCGAGAAGAGGAGCTCGCGAAGATGGCCGCCGGCGACTATCGGTTTGAGGTAGACACCGTCGATCCCGTCTCCCACGGTTTCGGGTTGCGCGGCCTCGATGCCCAGACGCGCGGCACGACGCGCGATGCGGATCACGAGCACTTCGCCGGAAGCGCGACCGGTAACGCGTTTTTCCTGCGGGGCGAGTTTATCGCATACGCGTACGTCTGGCCCGACGGTCGCATCGGTCCGTTAGCCTGCGCGTCGCAAGCCTATCTGGTGCAGATCTTCGCCTACGCGCTGCTCTCGCTGACACGGGCGTACGGGGCGTCGTGGTGTACGGCATTGGTTCCCGGGTCGAACTTACGGATCGCACGCGCGGCCTTGCGAGCCGGTCTGCGGATCGAAGCGGTTTGCTTACTTGCGGCCGATGCATTTCAGGGCGATCTTTCGATGTACGTCGGCTATCATTCACTGTTGTTTTAATAAATGGAAGAAGGAATTTAGCGAGTGCAATAAAGCTGGCACTTTCGAGTGGTACGGTTTTTGCCATGAAGAGGTGTGGAGTTTGTCATCAGTTGCTTCCATTCGAACGGTTCGCCAAGCATCGCATTGGCCTCGCGTGCCGCTGCCGAGAATGTCAGAACGAATATAGTAAGGCTCACTATCGCCGAAACAAGAAACTTCATAATCAGCGGCGCATGACAAACACCGCGAGCTACCGTGCGCGCAATCGGCGCGGGGTTAGGGAGTATCTTTGCAGTCATCCCTGCGTTGATTGCGGCGAAGCCGATTTGCGTGTGCTGGAGTTCGATCACGTAAGGGGTACGAAAGAGTCGGACATCAGCACGCTGGTTCGGGTCGGAGCAGCATGGCAGAGGATAGTTCGAGAAATCGCGAAGTGTGAGGTCCGCTGCGCAAACTGTCATCGCCGGAGAACGGTTGAGACCCTTCGGTGGCCGCAGGCGTCGGGGCGTAGCTCAGCTTGGTAGAGCGCCCGGTTTGGGTCCGGGAGGTTCGCAGGTTCAATTCCTGTCGCCCCGACCATTCGCTTGCGCCCGTAGTCTAACAGGATAAGGCACGAGTCTTCTAAACTCGAAGATGGGGGTTCGAGTCCCTCCGGGCGCAGGATGCTTCGCCGCTCGAGCGTGAATGCTGGGCAGCCGAAGGGAAAGAAGCTTCTCTCATGGTGACTGTAGCTCAATAGGTTAGAGCGCCGGTCTGTGGCACCGGAGGTTGCGAGTTCGATCCTCGTCAGTCACCCCAATAGGGTGGGCGCCTTTAGCTCAGTTGGTAGAGCAGCGGCCTTTTAAGCCGTTGGTCCCGGGTTCGAGTCCCGGAGGGCGCACGTTTTTCCTCCCCGAAGAATTCGGCGGTCGCACCGCTAGCTCAATTGGTAGAGCAGGTGACTCTTAATCACTTGGTTGGGGGTTCAAGTCCCTCGCGGTGTAAGTCTTGAAAACCCCTGGAAAGATTTCCGGGGGTTTTCCTTTTCCGAGGCTGGCCCCGGTGTGGCCGAGATCGCGGAAGCGGGTCCTCGGAAAGGCGGCGGCCGCCTGGATTGGCTCCGATCGTAGGCTACACCCGTTGACCATTTTCACTTTATGCGGGCGAGCGTTAGCCGCTTACATGACGAGTTCATTCATCTCTCGATGATGAACGTTAATTCACAGCAGGAAACCGAGGTTTGCGGTACATAAAAAATTCGTCATGCGCGAGTTAATTGTATTGGCATTGACTACGTTTATAGCAGCGGCGTTATTCCATATCTTCGCGATGTTCTGGCACGGTGGCTCTTGGAGCCTTAGCACGTCGACGAGCACGTCGACGTCGACCTCGGTTTCGCAATAGCCCCGAGAAAGACTACTTCTCAGAACCCGCTCTCCATTTCTGCCGCTCGCAGGGGTTGGTTGCTAGTTAGGATCACGCGGAGTGGGGGCGACGTGTGATCCGGCCGGGTTTTCTCTGGGACTACCGCTCGGATTCATTGTTTTTGCCAAAACCCATACAACGTAGGGGTTTTTTGCTTTGCAAGAGTTCCTGAACCGTAGGCCCGAGGTGCGTAGCGAGCGAACCCCAGCTTCGGAGCTGATCTCGCGCGCCGCCGGCGGCGACGGCGTGCCGCTTGAGAAAGGAGCATCATGCTCGCATCACCGGTTCGGCGGAAGCGAATAGCCGTCGGAGCCACGACCATCGTGGCCGTCGGGATCTCATGCTTAGGCATCGCGCGCGTCCAGCATTTCGTCGTGCCTGACGGCGGCGTCGGCTACACGTGCAGCAGCGGCAAGGCATGCGTGGAAGGCAGCTCGACAGGCACTCCCTACGGAGTCTACGGCACGTCATCGGGCGGCAACGGCGTCGAAGGGAAGTCGAGCGCTGCCGGCAGGTCCGGCATTTCGGGCGTGCAGCTCGGGAGCTCTGGCATCGGCGTGTATGCTGAATCCCACGATACGAGTGCCAAGTACGCGGCGCTTTTGGCGCGAGGCGACGAGACCGCGACAAATATTTTCTATGGCTACAATGAAGCAACCCACTCGTCGTGCTTGATCGATCCCAACTCGAACCTCACGTGCAAGGGAAGCATCGAAGGTGCACCGTCGCAAAAACTCGTCGGCGTAATGGGCAACTCGACTGAGGAGTACGGCGTCGAGGGCGTCTCCTACATTGCCGACGGGGTATATGGAACGACCAACTCGACGACGGGGAACTCCGGCGTCGCGGGTGTCGCGCAAGGGACCAGCGGAACGGCGTATGGCGTTTCTGGAACTTCCGGCAACGGTCCCGGCGTGTACGGCGACAGCACTCCCAGTTATGGAGTCGAAGGCGTTTCGACGGACTCGGACGGCGTCTTCGGAACCACCTCGAGCGGCGATGGCGTCTATGGAAAGTCCTCCAATGGAGTCGGCGTTTACGGAGAGTCCAACGAGCGCAACGGCGTCTATGGCTACTCGGCGACCGTCGCTGGGGTCGTCGGGAGCACCAACGCCGCAGGCGAAGGGGGCGTGTTGGGCGAGTCCAGGGTGGGAGACGGCGTCGTTGGGGAAGACGGAACGACAAGTGCGGCGGGAGTTCTCGGCATCGACTTCGGTGGCGGCTCAGGCACTCTGGGCGAAAGCCAAACGGGAGCCGCCGTCGCGGCGATAGCAACTGGTTCGGGCGCGCTCATCTTTGATGGCGAGGGCCCGGGGGCTAGCCCGGCGTCTTGTAAGATCGATTCGGGCGCCAACCTATCGTGCTCGGGAGAAATCACCGGGGGAGGCTCGCAAACTCGGCATCGTACGAGTTCCGGCCGTCACGTTCTCTCCTTCGCATCCGAGTCGACGTCGTCGACCATCGAAGACTTCGGAACGGGCAGCATGCTCCGCGGCGCGGCAGAGGTGGAGATCGAGCCGACCTTTGCGTCGACAATCGATCGTGACCGGCCGTACTATGTTTTCCTCACTCCGCTAGGCGACACGCGCGGTCTCTACGTCAGCCGAAAGACCCCGTCCAGCTTCGAAGTGCGCGAAACGCAGGGCGGGCGCTCAAACCTGAGCTTCGATTATCGCATCGTCGCGCACCCGGCTGATGCGCAAAACGGCCGCTTGCCCCAGGCTCCCGCTTCAAGTAGGCGCGCAATCCATATCCACGTCCCGGCCCGGTAAGGGCGATCGCGATTTCTGGAAGTGGCTTATTCCTGGCCCGTCGGGTTCGTTGCGATACCGACGGTTTGCGAGACTGGAGTGTGGAATACGGATATGGCGCCGCTATACTCTTTGGTCTTCAGGACTTCCGAAGCACCGTAGTCGGCGAAGTAGATCGTGGCCTTCGTCGAGTACATGTTGGGCGCATCCTGATACATTTTGTCCGAACCGGATGGATAGCCGGTCAAAGCCAGGGTACTGCTTGCGGTGGGACCCGGCGCACCACTGATCGGGTTGATCTTGAAGAACTGGATTTCAGGTGTCGGGTCTTCGACTGCCAAAACCTCGCCGTTCGTGTTGCTGCCTCTCAACTGAACGTACATACTAATCCAGTAGGGCGCCGTCGATATCCCCGAGTTGACCATAGTCTCGGCCGGGAGGTTCACAAGAGCGTCCGGCAGATACGTGACCTCCTGAACGGCGGTCGGACTGGTGGTCCCGGTGGAGAAGAAGTTGCCGGCACGGTCGAAGGCGCACCACTGGAATGTGTCGGCGACGCTGCCCGATCCGGTCGCATAGCCGCTCGCTGAGGAGTTGCTGGTTAAGCCGCTCGTAAAGAATTCAATCACTCCGGCGCCGCTGCCGCCGATGCCGCGCTCGGCTACACCGAGAATGCCCGTCGGTGAAACGCAAACGCCTACCGGTTCGAGGGATGTATTCGATGTCGCGACGTAGCCGCCGGTGCTGTTGAAAACGACGACGCGCCTGTTGTTGACGTCCGCGACGTACAGGTTCCCGGCCGGATCGCTCGCCAATCCGAACGGCGCGTAAAACGCCGTGCCCGAGGCGATGCCGGTGTTGACGGTGCAGGCAATCGGCGTGCCGTTCGCTCTATAGCCTTCCACCACTTTTGGACCGAGCTTGGAGGCCCAAACTTTAACCGCCGCCCACGCGCACGGCGGCGGCTGGCGGTGCATCCTCTGCGACGTCGTAGGCGTGATGCCACCACTGGCGGGCTGCCCGCTGGTGCAACCTGCCAGTAAAACGACGGCCGTGGCGACGCAAAGATACCTCACGAGGCTGAAAATGGTCACGGAAAAACTCTCCTTTTTCGGATGACTCCGCCAAGGCGTCGGTCGGTTTAGGGCCGTTAGGATAGCCCGGCGGCCGCCTGGTCGACTCCACTGTATAGCAAAATAGTCGGCGCGAGTCCTTGTAAGAGGGCCTCGCGATTACCATTTCCGCCACGGCGGCGACTGGGAGTGATAAGCAATCTTGTTAAGCAAGCGTTAAGATGCTAGGATGAGGCCTTAGCTCAGTACTGCGCCAGCCGAGCTTCTTTTAACTATGCAGTACGCGGCACCGAGATGCTTTTCAACCGAAGGGAAGATCGATCGTGCGCATTTTAGTTCGAACCTCATGCGCGTTCGTCGCAGCAGCAGTACTCATAACTGCGAGCGCGTGCAATAACTCCCAACAGGTCCCCGGAATGAGCAGCGTTGCCGGACAGGCTAGCGCGCACCACGATGCGGGACAACGCAAGGGAAATCGGCCGGCCGAACTCTGGAATGAAATCCTGCCGTATCCCTGCTACTCCGGACAGGAGTGTCCAACCGATTTCGAGATCATTTTTGACGGCAACGTAACGGCCGACGTTCCCCACAACGAACCGATGACCACCAACGAGAACGCGTTCTGCGCGGTCTCCGGCTCGTCGGGCTGCGACCCAAGCGTCACGTACAACGCCTCGACCAATACTACGACCGTGGAATACTCCGGAACGACGCTCTACCATAACCGCAGATCCGGAATGCCGGGCGTGCATTTCGGCATGTACGCGGCACGAAACTACACGACCAACATCAAGAATCTGGTACAGCGCACTGAATGGACCTACCCGTCGTCGCAAACGGCGCCCGAGCCCGTCATAAGCATTAACTCGAAGCAGCCCACGACCAGTAAGAGCTGGAAGTACGCGATCGTTTACGTCGCCGGCACGACGTCAAAATCCGGCGGCGCCGAGTACGCGAGTTGGAACGAGATCGCATACTCATCCAAGACGACGCCCGGCTCGAGCGGGAAACAGCCGAAGTTCACCTTTGCGAACTATGGGACGCAGACGATTTACGTCACCAGTTCCGGCGGCGTATTCGACCTGCCGGTGCCGACCGATCCCGAATGTTTAAAGACGCCGTTCTGCAAGGAAAATGAAGTGCTCCTGGGCGAGCTTCAGGAAGTCAACTACCCGCCGCCGACGTATTCGAACTCACCCTTTGTTTCGTTGCAATATCCGCCGAAACGGATGCTCCCACCCGCGAAATAAGCCCGAGCAGTGCAGTCCCCGCAGGGTTACTTGCGGGGACTTTGCTGCGAAGCGCGGCGCTCGGTGCGAGAAGGAAAAGCACTCGGCGCGTTCTATCTATCGGGTCGCCGGGCAAGTGGCGGAACTGGCAGACGCGCTGGACTTAGAATCCAGTGGGGCGACCCGTCAGAGTTCGAGTCTCTGCTTGCCCACGTGCTGCGCGCCCCCCACCGGCAAAGACCGGCGGGGTCCCCCAGGAGGTCGACGCGGAAGTAGCTCAGTGGTAGAGCATCGCCTTGCCAAGGCGAGGGTCGCGAGTTCGAATCTCGTCTTCCGCTAATTTTCTCATTATGACCAGCTCCACATTGACACGCCTCGCCCCAACCCAGGTGGCGCTCGAATTCTCGATCACCGGCCAAGAGCTTGCTGAGGCCGAGGATCGTGCATTCAGAAAGCTGGCGAGGGACGTTCGGCTCCCCGGATTCCGCAAGGGTAAGGTGCCGCGCAAAATTTTCGAGCAGGCCTACGGAAGCGACGCCGTTACGAGCCGAGCTGTCGAGGACGTCGTGCCCGAGGTGTACGCCAAGGCTATTCGTGAGCATGATCTCGACCCCGTCGATCGGCCGAAGCTCGAGATCCTCGAAGAGAGCGAAGGGCGCCCCACCCGCCTCAAGGCGACGGTCGAAGTGCGCCCCACCATCGACTTGCGCCCGTATAAGGGTCTCGCGGTCAGCGGCCCGCCGGTCGAGGTGACCGAAGGCGACGTCGAGCGGAGTCTGCAGGCCTTGGCAAAAGAACGGGCCATCCTGGTCCCGGTCTCGCGTCCCGCCGCGCTCGGCGACGTGGCCACCTTGGACTACGAGGGCACGATCGAGGGCGTTCCTTTTGAAGGCGGCCAAGCCGCGGGCCAGACGGTCGAGCTTACGGAGGGCCGATTCGTTCCGGGATTCGTCGGGGGCATCGTCGGGATGCGTCCGGGCGAGAGCAAGAGCGTCGAGCTTCGGTTTCCCGACGACTACCCGTCTTCGGCCGTGGCCGGAAAGCCGGCCGTCTTCGCGATGAATCTTCATGATCTCAAAGAGTACGAGTTTCCACCGCTCGACGATGAGTTCGCCAAAGCGGTCTCGGCCAATCAGACCCTCGACGAGCTCAGGGCGGACTTACGCCGCCGACTCACGGCCGTCGCAACCGGACGCGCGCGTCGCATAATCGGCAATACGATCCTCGAGCGGCTGCTGGCGGAACACGATTTCGCGCTGCCGCCATCGATGGTTGAGGGCGAGATCGACCGTTTGATGGAAGACGCTACGGCTGCGGCTGCATCGAACGGAATCAGCTTTGACGATTACTTGAAACGAATCGGAAAGACCGAGCCAGAACTACGCGAGAGCTATCGCGGCGAGGCGACGTCGCGAGTGAAATCGACCCTGCTGATCGAGCAGATTGCCAAGGCAGAAAAGATTACGGCGACGCCGGGCGATATCGCCGCGGAACTCGAGGTTCTCTCGCGGCGCTACGGTCAGCCCGCCGCTCGAATACGCAAGGCGCTGGGCAATAATCTCCTCTCTCTCATGGACGGCATCGTGCGGAGCAAGACGCTCGAATTGCTAATTGACAACGCCGAGGTCATGCAAAACGAAGAAACGGCGGCACCGGCGTCGTAGTTAAGCCCCGTGAGAATGGATCATTTGGTGCCGATGGTCGTCGAACAGACGGCCCGCGGCGAACGAGCGTACGACATCTACTCGAGGCTCCTCAAGGATCGCATCGTCTTCGTGGGTGGACCCATCGAGGACCACCTCGCGAGCCTCGTGATCGCTCAACTCCTATTTTTGGAGAAGGAAGACCCCGATAAAGATATTGACATGTATTTGAACAGCCCGGGCGGGAGCGTTACCGCCGGCCTGGCCGTTTTCGATGCTATGCGGTTTATCAGGCCCGACGTGGCGACCATCTGCATGGGCTTCGCCGCCTCGATGGGCTCCATTCTGTTAACGGGGGGCGCTCCAGGCAAGCGATACGCCCTGCCCAACGCCAAGGTCGTCATCCATCAGCCCTGGGTCTCACAGATCGGCGGGCAGGCAACCGATGTCGAAATCGCTGCCCGGGACCTTATCGCGACCCGCCAGACCGTAGCCCGAATTTATGAGGAAACCACCAAAAAGCCCCTCGACCAGGTTCTCAGAGACATCGAACGGGACTACTACATGACTGCCCAAGAGGCCAAGGATTACGGTATAATCGACCAGATCATCTCAAACCGTGATAGTCTGCCGATGCCGGCGTAGAAGGAGTGGAGGAGCCCCAGGTGCGCGATGTTCCGATTCGGTGACGATAAGGGCCAGCTAAAGTGCAGCTTCTGCGGCAAATCGCAGGAGCAGGTCCGCAAGCTAATTGCGGGGCCTGGAGTTTACATTTGCGACGAGTGCATCGAGCTTTGTAACGAGATCATCGAAGAGGAGCTTTACAAGAACGTCGACGAGAGTCTGAAGCTTCGGAACATTCCGAAGCCCAAAGAGATCAATCACATCCTCAACCAATACGTGATCGGGCAGGAACGCGCGAAGAAGTCCCTTGCCGTCGCCGTCTACAACCACTATAAGCGCATCAATGCCGGCGCAGCCGCCGACGACGTCGAGCTGCAGAAGTCCAACATCCTGCTGGTCGGTCCGACCGGCTCCGGCAAAACCTACCTGGCGCAGACGCTCGCGAAGATTCTAGACGTTCCCCTAGCGATGGCGGATGCCACATCGCTGACCGAAGCCGGCTACGTCGGTGAAGACGTCGAAAACATCTTGCTCAAGCTCATCCAAGCCGCCGACTACGACGTGAAGCGGGCGGAGAAGGGCATCGTCTATATCGACGAGATCGACAAGATCGCTCGCAAGAGCGAGAACCCGTCGATCACGCGCGACGTTTCCGGCGAAGGCGTGCAGCAGGCTCTGCTCAAGATTTTAGAGGGCACGACGGCCAACGTGCCGCCGCAGGGCGGTCGCAAGCATCCGCACCAAGAGTTCATCCAGATCGATACGACCAACGTGCTGTTCATCTGCGGCGGAGCCTTCGACGGCCTCGAGCGTATCATCGAATCGCGCGTCGCGGCCAACAACATGGGATTCCGCGCGAACCCCGAGGGCAAGCGCGACGTGCGCGTCGGCAAGCTCTTCCAGCAACTTATGCCCGAGGACTTGCTCCGGTTCGGATTGATTCCCGAGTTCATCGGCCGTCTGCCGATCGTCGTGACGCTCGACGCGCTCGACGAACTGGCCCTGCGCCGGATCCTCACCGAGCCGCGCAACGCGCTCGTTCGCCAGTTCCAAAAGATCCTCAGCATGGACGGCGTGGACTTGCAGTTCACCAAAGAAGCGCTGGTGGCGATTGCCCACAAAGCTCAAAACCGTAAGACCGGCGCCCGCGGGTTGCGCTCGATCCTCGAAGAGACGATGCTCGAGGTGATGTACGACCTTCCGTCGCTCCAAGGCGTCAAGAAGTGCGTCGTCAACAAAGACGTGATCGAGAAGAAGGAAGCGCCGACGCTCATCTACCACGACCAGAAAAAGGACATGCCCGCTTAGGGACCCCCTAAACGTACTGCCTATTATAAAAGGCGCTGCGAGCGTCGGTGCGGAACGCTGGCGCACCCATGGAACTCCCAAAGCATTACGACCCGCAGACGGTCGAGCCGCGTCTGTACGAGCAATGGGAGCGTAACGGCTACTTTCACGAAGAGCCCGATCCGGCGCGGCCGCCGTTCATTATCTGCATGCCGCCGCCCAACGTAACGGCGCGCGCGCATATCGGGCACGGCTCGACGTATCTGCCGATGGACGTGCTGACGCGCTACCACCGGATGCGGGGAGAGAATGCCGACTGGCTGCCGGGCACGGATCATGCAGCAATCGCGACGGAAGCCGTGCTGGTGAAAGCTTTGGCGAAGGAAGGCCGGCGCCGGGACGATCTTGGGCGAGAAGCCTTCGTCGCGCACGCGTGGGAATGGTCGCGCACTTACGGCGGTGAGATCGACGCGCAGTTTCGCCGGCTCGGCTTTGGAGCCGATTGGCAACGATCGCGCTTTACGATGGATGAGGGACTCTCTGCGGCGGTTCGCCGAGTCTTCGTCGCGCTCTATCGCGAAGGACTGATCTATCGCGGAACGCGGCTGGTGAACTGGGATCCGACGGGCAAAACGACGGTCTCCGACGCGGAGCTGGAGTACGTCGAGCGCGACGGTACGCTGTGGCGCATCCGCTACCCATTTTCAACCGAGGATCGCAGCGGCGGCATTGAGATCGCGACCACACGGCCGGAGACGATGCTCGCCGACGTTGCCATCGCGGTTCACCCGCAAGACCCCCGTTACTCGGCGCTCGTCGGCCGCAGCGTCTGGTTACCGCCGCTCTTCGACCGGGCGATCCCGATCCTGGCCGACGAAGCCGTCGACATGGAGTTCGGAACGGGAGCCGTCAAGGTAACGCCGGCGCACGACCAAGTCGATTACGAAATCGGCGTACGGCACGGCCTGGAAATGCCCTCGGTTATCGGGCTCGATGCTCGAATCGCCGGCGCCGGCGTGAACGTCGGTCCGTACGCAGGGCTCGATCGATTCGAAGCCCGCGAACGCATCGTGACCGATTTGGAACGCTGCGGCGTGCTTCTCGAGGCGCAGCCGCACCGGCACTCGGTTGCGATCAGCGATCGCAGCGGCGACGTCGTCGAGCCGTTACTCTCGCTGCAATGGTTCGTCAAGATGACGCCGCTGGCAAAACCCGCGCTGGATGCGTATCACGACGGTCGCGTGCGCTTCGTGCCCGAGCGCCACGGGCGCACGTACGAGCATTGGCTGACGAACATTCGCGACTGGAATATCTCTCGCCAGCTGTGGTGGGGCCATCAGCTGCCGGTTTGGTACACGCCCGACGGCCGCGAAGTCGTCGCCGAGAGCGAAGAAGAGGCGCTCGATCTAGCGCAGGCGACCTACGGGACGAAGGAGCTGACGCGCGATTTGGATACGCTCGATACGTGGTTCTCGAGCGGAATCTGGCCGTTCTCGATTCTCGGCTGGCCGCAGCCGACGCAGGAGCTGCGCTGTTGGTATCCGTCCCAGACGATGATCACCGGCGGAGAGATCATCTTTCTCTGGGTGGCGCGGATGGTGATGCTGGGGCTGCACTTCATGGAAAGCGTTCCATTCCGCGACGTCGTCATCACGCCGTTGGTCTTCGATGCCGCCGGTCGCAAGATGTCGAAATCGCTCGGGAACACCATCGACCCGATGACGCTCGCGCAAACTTACGGCGCGGACGCGTTCCGCCTCTCGATCCTGCGGCAGATGCGTCTGGAGAGCCAGGAGATTCGCTACCAAGAGTCGCGTTGCGAAGAGGCGCGCAACTTCAATAACAAGATTTGGAATGCGACGCGGTACATGCTCGCGCTGCCCGAAGGTTTACCCTCGGCGATGACGCTGCCGGAGGCGGGCGCCCTCACCCCGGCCGACCGCTGGATCCTCACCCGGCTGCGCGAGACGGTCGTGCGGATCGGCGAGCTGCTCGACACGTACGACTTCGGCAACGCGGCCGAGAGCGTCTGGCGCTTTCTCTGGTACGAAGTTTGCGATTGGTACCTCGAGGCCACGAAGGCGCAAGGAAATCGCTCGAGCCGGGCAGCCGTGCTCTCCTTCGTTTGGAATAACGCCATGCGGCTGCTGCATCCGGTCGCGCCGTTTATCAGCGAAGGGATTTGGCTGGCCCTCCCGCACGACGGACCGACGATTGTAACGGCGGCCTGGCCCGATCCACTCGAAATCCCGGCGTTCGAACCCGAGGCGCGAAGCTTCGAAGCGCTCAGACGAACGGTCGAACGGGTGCGCAATCTGCGGGCCGAGTTGGGGCTTCCTCCGAAGGAACGAGTGGCGCTCGAGGTTCCGGCGAACGTGCCGGAGGAGATGACGGAGTTGCTGGCTCTCTTCTGTGCGGCGACGATCGAGCAGTCCGCGGCATCCGGTGAAACGTTGGAGGAGGCGCTTGGCTCCGTCAGCGTGCACGCCCCGCACGGCATGCTCGAAGAACGCTATCGTAAGGAGGTTGCACATTTGCTCTCGGAAATCGCCCGAGGCGAGAAGAAGCTCGGAAACGAAGCCTTTGTTTCCAAGGCGGCTCCGGAGATCGTCGCCAAAGAGCGTGAAAAGCTGGAAAGTTATCGCGGTGAGTTGGCGCGAGTCGAAGCGGCGTTGCGCGCGTTGAAGGAACCGGCATGACGGCGACGGCCGCGAGCGGCGTCTTGGCCCGCAGCGATGAGGTCGCGAGAATTATTGCGCGGCTCGCGCATGAGATCGTCGAACCCAACGAGGCCCAAGAAGAGCTCGTCGTATTGGGCGTGCGGCGCGGCGGGGAAGCCCTGGCCGTGCGGCTCGCGGGCGAGATCGAGCGCATCAGCGGGCGCAAGCCCTCCCTCGGCTTTCTGAACATCAATCTCTACCGCGACGACCGCGTCATGCACGAACTTCCGGAGTCGCAGATTCCCGTCGACGTTTCGGGCCGGATGGTCATCGTCGTCGACGACGTCTTGTATACGGGCCGCACGATTCGTTCGGCGCTGGACGCGGTGACCGATCTCGGGCGCCCGGCCGCGATCAGGCTTTGCGTTCTCGTGGATCGCGGTTTGCGGGAGCTTCCGATTCAACCCGACTACGTCGGCCGCTTTACGCCGACGTCGCCGAATCAACGCGTAAAGGTCGTGCTCTCACCCCAACCCAGCGCTTCCGACGAAGTGACGATATTAGGACACGCCAATGCGGATCCGCCGTAGCCTGATCGATCTTGACGATCTGACGGGCGAAGAGATCGCCGCGATCTTCGAGCAGACGGCAAGATTCGAAGCGGCCGCACCGGCTCGGCGGCTGGCCGGCAAAACCTGCGTGAACATGTTCTTCGAGGAGAGCACCCGGACGTTCACCTCTTTCAACATGGCCGAACTGCGACTGGGGGCCGATGTCGTCAACCTCGCGCCGCGGAACCTGAGCCTGACCAGCAAGGGTGAAACGCTGGAGGATACGGCAATGACGCTGGGCGCGATGGGAGTCTCGGTATTGGTCGTGCGCCACCCCGAAGCGGGCTTTCCGCAGCGTCTCGCTTTGGGCTTCGACGGCCACGTCGTCAACGCCGGCGACGGCGTGCACGCCCACCCGACGCAAGCGCTGCTCGATATTTACACCCTGATCGAAGAGTTCGGCGATCTCGGCGGGCGTGCGGTTGCCATTGTCGGCGACGTGCTTCATAGCCGCGTCGCGCATTCGGCGATTCGCGGTCTCTCGCGGCTCGGAGCCACCGTCGTACTCGTCGGACCCGAAGGCTTCTTGCCGAGCACCTATGCCGGTGACGGAGTCCGCGTCGAGCGCGACTTCGACGCGATCTTGCCAAACGTCGATGCGGTCGTCTTATTGCGAATTCAACGCGAGCGTTTCGTCGCGATGCCGATCTCGGATGCGGAATACGTCGCAGCCTATCGCCTCGATCACCGCCGGCTTGGTTTATTGCGTAAAGAGGCCATCGTGATGCACCCGGGTCCCTACAATCGCGGAATGGAGCTTGACGATTCCGTGCTGGAGTTCGCCGGCTGGCGCTACGCGCGACAAGTGCACCACGGCGTGGCCGTTCGCATGGCCGTCTTGGACCTGCTGGTCAACGCGAGGAGCCTGTAAGCGATTCAATGGGAGCTCTTCTCATCACGGGCGGCCGAGTCGTCGATCCCGTTGCGTCGCTCGATGCCGTTTGCGACCTGCGAATCCGAAACGGCATCGTTGTCGAGATCGGGAAGCAGCTCGAATCCGATGAAGGCGAGCGCGCGATCGACGTTACGGGTGCGGTGGTCGCGCCGGGTTTTATCGACATGCACGTGCACCTGCGCGAGCCCGGCTTTCCGCAGAAAGAGACGATCGCTACCGGAACGGAGGCCGCGGTGCGGGGCGGGTTTAGCGCGGTGGCGTGTATGCCCAACACCGATCCGGCGCTCGATAGTTCCGCGACGCTGCGATGGCTCGGCGAGAACGTCCGACGTTCGGGGCGGTGCCGAGTCTACCCGATCGGCGCGATCACGATAGGACGCAAGGGCCGCGAGCCGTGCGATTTTGCCGCGCTGGCAAAAGCCGGCGCCGTCGGCTTTTCGGACGACGGCGACACCGTAGCGGACGCAAGCGTGCTGCGCGACGCCGCATTGCATGCGCGCCACGCTCCGGGCGTTTTCATCTCGCACTGCGACCCCGAAGATTTCATCGTTGCGCGAGATCTTTCGATTGCCGGAGAGACCGGTAACCTATGGCACATCGCGCACCTCTCGACTCGCGACGCGTTGGAAATCGTACGCAACGCGCGCGCGCACGGTACGCAGGTCACCTGCGAGGCGACGCCTCACCATCTTACGTTTACGGCTGACGACGCTCGCAGGATCGGTCCCGCCGCACGCGTGAATCCGCCGCTGCGCCGGGAGGAAGACGTGGCCGCGCTGCGCCAAGGCGTGCGCGACGGAACGATCGACGCGCTTGCGAGCGACCACGCGCCGCATACCGAAGCGGAGAAGAACGATCCCGCCGCTCCGGCGCCGGGGTTTTCCGGATTGGAGATCGCGGTTGGCGCCTACGCGGACGCGCTGCCGGATCTGCCGGTCGCGCGTTTCGTGGAACTGTTGTCGGCGAATCCCGCGCGAATTCTCGGGATCGCCGGCGGAACGCTGCGACCTGGCGCGGTGGCCGACGTGACGATCTTTGCCGAACGCTCGTGGATCGTCGATCCGTCGACGTTTGCATCTAAGGGGCGATCGACGCCGTTTGCGGGTCGCCGCCTGCCGCGCATGGTGCTCGCGACGATTGTTGGGGGAGAGCTGCGCTATAGCGTGCCGGAGCTGGGGATTCCCGTCGCGTGACCAGCTCCGCGAGTCCAGCCGCGTTGTTCCTGGCCGACGGAAGCCGCTTCGACGGCAGCGCACTCGGCGTGGAGGGCATTGCCCTCGGTGAGGCGGTCTTTTATACCGGCATGACGGGCTACGAAGAGGCCCTGACCGACCCTTCGTATGCCGGGCAAATTCTGACGTTTACGTATCCGATGATCGGCAACTATGGAATCTCCGGCAGCGCGGCCCAGTATCGGCGCCCGTGCGCCGCGGGAACCGTGATCAAGCGGATAGCGCACCATCCGTCGCACTATCTCTCAAAGCAAAGCCTGCCCTCGTGGCTCGACGAATGCGGCGTCCCGGCGTTGGTCGGGGCGGATACCCGCGCGATCACGATTGCGCTGCGCGAGCACGGAACCATTTGGGCCGCGCTCGCCACCGGGCAAGCCGCGCTCGAGGATGCCGAACGCAAGCTCGCCGACTTCGTACGCACCGCGAACACCAAGGCGCTCGTGCCCAGCGTGGCGACGCGGGAAGTCTTCTTGCAAGGACCGGGAAAGAACGTCCGCATCGTGCTCATCGACTGCGGCGTAAAGCGCGCTATCCTTCAACAACTGCAAGAGCTGGGCGCGCAGGTTACGGTCGTTCCCTACAACGCAACCGCGCAAGAGGTATTGGCTTTTGACCCCGATGCCGTCGTCATCTCACCCGGGCCCGGCGACCCCACGGATTTGGGCGAGACGATCGAAGTGCTGCGCGGCCTGCTCGGTCGAAGGCCACTCTTCGGCATCTGCCTGGGCCACCAGCTTCTTGCGATCGCATGCGGCGCCCGAACCTATAAGTTGCCCTACGGTCACCGTGGAGGGAATCAACCGGTGATGCAGCTTCGAGCAGGCACCGTGATCGTGACCGCGCACAATCATGGTTATGCAGTGGACGCGCGCTCGCTCCCGGACGAGCTGGAAGCGACGATGACCAATCTCAACGACGGCACCAACGAGGGCTTTCGCCACCGGACGTTGCCGGTCGAGGCCGTACAGTTCCATCCGGAAGCCTCGCCGGGGCCCTTCGACGCACGTTATCTCTTCGCGCAATGGCTCGAAACCTTACCGCGTCGCTAATTCTCGCTGCGGCCGCATGGATCGCCGCTACGGGAACCGGACGGGCGCAGACGCTGCAGCGGCTGACCGTCGAATCGTTCGTCCTCTCGGCGGACACGATGCAGCCGCAGGTCGACGTACCCTTCCATGTGATCGTTACGCTGCGCGTTCGGGAGAGCGTCAGCGAAATCACCAATCTCCAGCTTCCGATGCTCGCGCAGCTCGATCTGCTCGGCGACGAACGCCAGACGGTCAGCGATCCGCGCGGAACGCAGTACCGCGAGGTCGTGACCGTCGTTGCCCATTCCGACGGCCGGATCATGATTGCGCCCGCGACGCTTCAAGCGATTGATGCGCGCGACGGCAAACCAAAGCAGTGGTTTACCAACGACCTGCCGATCTCGGTCCATTCGTCGGCGTCGCACATTGCCAACGGCATGGCCGCTGGGCTGGTGGCTCACGTTGCCCGCATCCTTGCGGCGCTTATTTGGCTCGCGCTCTTAGTAGGCGCTGCGCTTCTTGCGATATTCCTCCTGCGACGGCGCGCACCGGTCGCCCCTGTGGCCAGCGTACCGGTCTCTTATCAACCAGCACCGGTGCTAAGCGAAGCGGAGCAGCGCCGGCAGCAGATCGCGGACGCGCTCTTGGTCCTTCGCGCCGAGCGGACGAGATCGGCTGCGGTTCGCGTCCGCGGCGCAGTATGGCGGGCCATCGGCGCGTCTGAGGGCGAAACGCTGGCAGACGTGCTGCGCCGGCCCGGCTGCGGTCAGGGGGTTCTACGGGATCTGCTCGTCGCGCTCGAACGCAGCGCCTTCACCTACGATGAAGATCTGCCCGGTGCCATCGACGACGCCTGCGCCGCGCTCGAACGCTATGCGGGGTCGCTGACGTGACCCTCGAACGGCAACCCCGCGACCTCCACGACGCGCTCGCCAAGACGATCGTCGGGCAAGAGAACGTGCTCGAGGCGTTGCTGCTGGCGCTGCTCTCCAACGGACACGTGCTGCTTGAAGGTCCGCCGGGGCTGGCAAAAACGTTGGCCTGCCGCTCGCTGGCCGCAGCGCTGGAAGGCGATTTCAAGCGAATTCAATTTACACCGGATCTCTTACCGAGCGATATCGTGGGAACGCGAATCTTCGATCAGCGCGAAAGCAGCTTTGCCACGGTGCTCGGTCCGATCTTTGCCAACGTCGTCCTGGCCGACGAGATCAATCGCGCTCCGGCAAAGGTGCAGTCCGCGTTGCTCGAGGCGATGCAGGAGCGTCAGGTTACCATTGGACCCGCATCGCACGCGCTTCCCGATCCCTTCGTCGTCATGGCAACGATGAACCCGCTGGACTCCGAGGGCACCTACGCCCTGCCAATCGCGCAGATGGATCGCTTTCTCATGAAGATCAACGTCGGCTATCCGACGCGCGAGGAAGAGCTGCAGATTCTGGACCGCTTCGCGATGGCCGACACGCAGCCGGTCCGCTGCGTGGCGACGCTCGACGACGTTCGCTCTTGGCGCGCGGCCGCTCACGCCGTACACGTGGACGAAAAACTCAAGCGCTATATCGTGGACCTGGTCGCGATCACCCGCGCCGCCGAAGGCGTCAGCGTAAAATCCGCCGCGGGAACTACGCTGAAGGCAGCGGAGCTGATCGATTATGGCGCGAGCCCGCGAGCGACACTCGCGCTGGCTTTCTTGGCCCGCGGGCGCGCGCTCTTGGACGGTCGTGATTTTGCCCTGCCCGACGACGTCAGAGCGGTCGCCGCGCCGGCGCTGCGCCATCGAATCGGTTTCAACTATCGCCTTGCGACCGAAGATGTGAGCGCCGATGTCGTCATCGACGCGATGATCGCCGCCATCCCCGCGCCGTGACGATTCGCGACGCGCTGCTGCGAGCGCGGCGGCGACCGCGTCACTTCGGGGCCGGGTCGCCAACGGTCTATCGCGGCGATGGCTACGAGTTCGTCGAGTTGCGGGCGTACGTTCCCGGCGACGACGTGCGCCGGATCGACTGGGCTTCGACGGCTCGTTCGGGCGAGCTGCAGACGCGCGTGGTGCTCGAAGACGTGACGCTCACGCTGGCGGCGATCCTCGACGCCTCGCCTTCGATGGGCGTCGGTCGAAAGCGGCCATTGCTGACGGCGGCACGCGAGGCACTCGCAGACTGGTTCGCTGCCGCAAGCGCGGAGGACCGCTGCATTCGCATCGCCGGCGGCTCGATCACGCCGGCCGCGCTGCAACGCGGCTCGCGTCGCGCGGTGGCGCTGCGCGAGGATGCCGCCGAATTCGATTTAACGAAAACGCTGCGCACGGCCTACGCCGCATTGCCGCGAGGAACGGCGCTGCTGGCAATCTCGGATTGGTACGATCTCGATGAAAGCGTCGATCGCGAGCTGGCCGGCCTTGGCGCGCGGTTCGATTGCACCGCGTTGATCGCGCGGGATCCCTGGTACGAACAGCTTCCGCTGGCCGGCATCGTCCGTCTTCGTGGAGCGGAAGGCGGCTCGCTGCGCGGGTATATCGGGGCGCGTGAGCGGGCGGCGTACCTTGCGGCGGTCCGTGCTCGAGAGGCTTCGCTGCTGAGGCGCTTCGAAGCGGCGAACTGGCGCACCGGGCTTTTACGTGAAGAAGACGGCGGCGCGTCGCTCGCCGCTGCTTTTGGATTGCGCTCGTGACGATCGATCATCCGCTGCGACTTGGTCTCGGCGTCGTCGCCCTGATCATCTTTGGGCTTCTTTATGCTTTCCTCGCGCGGCGAGCGACGTCGCACGACCTGGCTTACTCCAACGTCGGGTTCTTTCGGGATGCGGCGAAGCCGAGAACGTGGATCCCGCGCGCGTTGCAGGGGCTTTGGCTCGTTGCTTTCGCGGCTCTCGTCCTCGGCGTCGGCGGTCCGCATCTGCGGCTCATGCTTCCGGCACACGACGGCAGCGTTTTCATCTGCATCGACACGTCGGGATCGATGGCCGCGACCGACGTCTTCCCGACCCGCGCGGAAGCCTCAAAAGCTGCGGCCCGCGCCTTTATCTCCGAAAGTCCATCCGGCACAAAGATCGGCATCATTTCGTTTGCCGGCGCGGCGGGAGTCGTGGTGCCGCTAAGCGCCGACCATCAGGCGGTCTTTTCGGGACTCGATGAGATTCCGTCGCCGAACGGCGCCACCGCAATCGGCGATGCCCTGGCGCTTGCCGCGCGAATGCTGCCGCGCAAGGGCCATCGCGTCGTCGTGCTCATTACCGACGGTGTCAACAATAGCGGGACCGATCCGATGGAAGTCGCGCAGCGGCTTGGAAATCAGCACATCCCGGTCTATACCGTCGGCATCGGCACCGAGAACGGGGGTCTGATTCCGGGAACGAACGAGGAGGCCACCATCGACGAGGACGCACTGCGCGGTTACGCGCAGGCCAGCGGCGGCGCCTACGCGCGCGTCGAGAATGCGACGCAGCTCCGAGATGCGCTCTCCACCCTGGGACGAACCACCTCGCTCCAACCCAAGCGCATCGATGCATCGCTGCAGTTTGCAATCGCCGGCGCCGTGGGCATGGTCTGCGCGTTTCTGGCCGGCTTGGGATTGGGGCGCTACCCGTGAGCGACGATCCGATTTCGCGGTTGACGGCGTGGATCGAAGCGGCGGGGGGCGCCAGTCGCATCGAGGCCGTTGCGATGTGCCTGGCAACCGTCGGCGCGAACGATCGTCCCGGGGCGCGGATGGTGCTGTTGCGCGGCCTCGACGGTCGCGGCCTGCGCTTCTTTACGTCCTACGAGAGCCGCAAGGGCCGCGAACTCGCCGAGCATCCCTTCGCCGCCGCGCTGCTGTATTGGCCCTGGCTGGAGCGCCAAGTGCGGATCGAAGGCGCCATCTCGATGCTTCCCGAGAGCGAGTCGGACGAATACTTTAATTCGCGCCCGCGCGGCCATCAGCTAGCCGCCTGGGCTTCGGAACAAAGCGCACCGGTCGAATCGCATGCGCTCTTGGAAGAACGCTTCGCGCATTTCGAGCAGCGGTTCGAAGGTGAAGCGGTTCCCCGCCCCCACTCCTGGGGCGGCTACTTGCTGGCGCCCTCGTATTTCGAGTTCTGGCAAGGGCGCCCAAACCGCATGCACGAGCGCATTGAATACAAACGCAGCGGCAGCGAGTGGGAGATCATCCGGCTCCAGCCCTAGTTCTCGGGTCACGGTTGTCGCGGCGGTTGCTGCTCGGCGCTCGGACGGGGGATATTCGGCGTCTTCATAGCTGGAGCCAGCGGCAGTCGAGCGTTCCCGGCATCGGCCGGATGCGCCACGATGCGATAATCGAAGCCGACGTTGGAGCGTCCGCCCTGTGCTTCGTGCACTTGGAAGCCTGTCGGGGTTTTCATAGTAACGTAGAGCCCGCGCGTGTCACCCAACGGCGTGAGGAAGACGTAATACGCGGAGTTCCGCTCGATGGTCGACGCAAACGCCGCTTCGATCCGCACGTTTGCGACCCCGCGCATGACGTGCGCCGTCCCAAAATCTTCGATGATTGCGGACGTAGACTCCGATCCGAAGGCGAGAACATGACGACCCCTGCTCGTGTGATGCCGATGCTCCAAGGTTTGGCCGCTTGTGATCGTTCCCGAGCAGTACAGATCTGCATAGGTGTTGATCGTACAGTCGCCATAGAGGCCCATTCCATAAAAAACCAAACCATTAGTACTTTCCAGGTCGCTAATGAGCGCCGTGCCGGTTGAGGCCGAAGTGCCTGCGTACACGCCCGTCCCACCGGACTCGTCGAAACCCTCGACTCCAGCACCATATGTGGTCCCATCATCGCCCCGGACACCATATACGTTCACGTTACCCGCGACGCCGTAGATGCTTCCCTTGCAGGCGAGGTCGGCGTACGGGTCGATCAGACACGACAGGTGCGTCGCGGAATTGTAGCCGTAGAAAATATTCGTTGCGCTCTCATCGGCTTTCGCAAAGAGCGCTCCGTACTTTCCCGTCGTGTCGTGCGATTCGGCGTAGACGCCGATACCGCTGCTTCCAAGCTGCACGCCCGAAACGCCCGATCTTGCAGCCGCGCTGGACTTCCCTTCAAGGCCGTTGCCGCCAGATGACTGGCCGTAAACTCCGTAGGGGGTGCCGGTCGAGGTGCCTTCAACGCAAGCCGTGCCGGTGCTGCACTTATAGCTGACGCCGGCGTCGGGTGCGGTAAAGCGTTGCGCGCGCACGATGCCCAAGCATGAGACTGCCACCGCAATGATCACGCCGGCTCCGATCGCCATTCGTTTTAGCCGAAGCGGGAATTCGAACATGGTCGTCCTTTCTTAGACCCCTCAGAGAGGGGTCTGCCGGCCGTTCGGCCGGTATCAGGAGACCACTATACACCCTAAGGGCGCAGGGACGCCTTACCGAGAAGCACGCTGCTCGACGCGAAAGGGGCGCATCAATGAAGACCTACGGTGTTTCCCGCTCGACGACCGCTTCTCCCGAGAAAGTCTGGAGCGTTTGGCGCGATCCAAATAACTGGAGTCGCTGGAACTCCGGAATTTCGTCCGCGCAAGCCGACGGCCCGATCGCGAACGGCACCAAAGGCAAGATGACGACCAACCGCGGCAGTTGGCACGACGTGACGTTCTCAAACCTCGTCGAAGAGCGGGGGTTCGACATGTCGATGGCGGGACCGCCGATGACGACGTTCACGTTCAGCTGTACGATCACGCCCGACGGAACCGGAAGCAAGATCGCGCAGAGCGTTGCGATCTCGGGCCGTTTGCGTCGGTTCTCGGTGCGATGATGGGAAACGAGATGGCTAAACACTTGGTTCCCGTGCTCGACGACCTCGCGCGCCGCTGAAGCCTGTCAGTAGAGGGACTGACCGGCCAATCCGATAATCCAACCGCCCGAGCATGTCGCGCCGGAATGTCATGGTCATCGGGTCGGGACCGATCGTCATCGGTCAGGCTGCCGAGTTCGACTACGCAGGCGTCCAGGCGTGCCGCGCGCTTCGCGAGGAAGGCCATCGAGTCGTCCTCGTCAACTCGAATCCCGCCACGATCATGACGGACCCGGAGATCGCCGACGCGGTCTATTTGGAGCCGCTCACCGTGCAGTCGATCGAGGAGATCGTCGCCCGCGAGCGGCCCGATGCATTGCTCCCCACACTGGGCGGCCAGACCGGTCTTAACTTGGCCGTCGAACTCGACGAGGCCGGAATCCTGGAACGCTACGGGATCGAGGTGCTCGGCACCCCGATCGCGACGATCCAGCTAGCGGAAGACCGCGAGCGCTTCAAGCTCAAAATGCAAGAGATCGGCGAGCCGGTCGCGGAAAGCGCGATCGTCACCGATATCGAGCAGGGCGTCGCGTTTGCGCGAACGGCCGGATATCCCCTCGTGGTGCGCCCGGCGTACACGCTCGCCGGCACCGGCGGCGGCATGGTGGCCAATGAAACGGAGTTGCGCGCGACGCTTGACGCCGGACTGGCCGCCAGCCTGATCCATCAAGTGCTCCTGGAAACGTCGCTCCTGGGATGGAAGGAGATCGAATACGAAGTCTTGCGCGACGGCAGCAATAACTGCATCGTCGTCTGCAACATGGAGAACTTCGATCCGGTCGGCGTTCACACCGGAGACTCGATCGTCGTCGCCCCGTCGCAGACGCTCTCCGATCTGGAGTATCAGATGCTGCGCACCTCCAGCATCAACGTGATTCGCGCCCTCGACGTTCAAGGCGGCTGCAACATCCAGTTCGCGCTGGATCCCTACAGCAGCCAGTATGCGATTATCGAGGTCAACCCGCGCGTCTCGCGCAGCTCCGCGCTCGCCTCGAAAGCGACCGGCTATCCGATCGCAAAGATTTCGACCCGCATTGCCTTGGGCCAGCGGCTCGACCAAATCGAAAACCCCGTCACCGGCGTTACGAAGGCCGCGTTCGAGCCGGCACTCGATTACGTCGTCGTGAAGATCCCACGCTGGCCCTTCGACAAGTTTCCATTCGCCGACACGGCCATCGGTACGCAGATGAAATCCACCGGCGAAGCGATGGGCATCGGCCGAACCTTTGCGGCCGCGCTGCTCAAAGCGGTACGCGGGCTCGATCTGGGTCGCGAGACGTTGACCGGTCCGCTGGTCGAATGGAGCGAGGCGGAGCTCGAAGCAATCGTCGCGCGTCCGACCCACGAGCGCCTTTTTGCAGTTTGCGAACTTTTGCGGCGCAGCGGCGATAACCTCACGCCGGCGATCGAACGCGTGCACGAGCTCTCGGCGATCGACCGGTTTTGGCTCTACGAACTCGCCGAGCTCGTCGCGGCCGAGACCGCTGAGGTCCAAGGACGACGCGACGGCGCCGTTGCCTTTCGAATGGTGGACACGGCGGCAGCAGAGTTTCCCGCCAAATCGCCCTACTACTATCTCTCGCGCGGCGAGCAAGACGAGATCCGTCCGACTCCCGCCGAGGCGGTCGTCGTGGTGGGGAGCGGCCCGATTCGCATCGGCCAGGGCATCGAGTTCGATTACAGTTGCGTTCACGCCGCATGGGCCCTCAAAGCCGCGGGCCGGTCGCCGGTGGTGATCAACAACAATCCGGAGACCGTCTCGACGGACTTTGACATTTCGGACACGCTCGTCTTCGAGCCGCCCGGCGCCGATGAAGTCGAGGCTGCGTATCGGGCGACGAAGGCCCGCGGCGTCATGCTCGCCTTCGGCGGGCAGACGGCGATCAATCTTGCGGGCGAACTGAGCCGTCGCGGCGTGCAGATCGTTGGGAGCGACCGAAAGTCGCTCGATATGGCCGAGAACCGCGAGCAGTTCGAGGCCGCGCTATCGAGATTAGGCGTCGCGCGGCCGCAAGGCAAGGCGGCGCGCAGCTTTCGTGAGGCTCGTGCGATTGCTCGCGAGCTGGGCTTTCCGGTGCTCGTTCGCCCATCGTTCGTTCTGGGCGGTCGCGCGATGGAGATCGTCTACAACGAAGCACAGCTTGCCGCGTACGCGGAATCCGCGCCGCCAATACTGGCGCAAGCGCCGCTCTTGGTCGATCGGTATCTGCCCGGCCTCGAGCTCGAGGTAGATGCGGTTTTTGACGGCGAAGACGTACTGGTTCCGGGCATTTTCGAACATATCGAGCGCGCGGGCGTCCACTCCGGCGACTCGATCAGCGTCTATCCGGTGCAAATCATCGACTCGGAAATGGAACGGCGGATCGCCGGCATCACGCAAGCCGTCGCGCAAGAGCTCGGCATTCGAGGCCTAATCAACATCCAGTTCGTCTTGCACGAGGAGCGGCTGTACATCATCGAAGCCAACCCGCGTGCCAGCCGAACCGTTCCGGTCATCCAGAAAGCCACGGGAATCAACCTCGTCGCCGCGGCGACTCGCATCGCGCTCGGCGAGCGGCTGCGCGATATGGAGTATGGCATCGGCCTCGTTCCGCACGTTCCGTACGTCGTCGTGAAGGTACCGGTCTTTTCGTTTTCAAAAATGCGCGGCGTCGAGACCATCCTGGGCCCCGAAATGAAGTCGACCGGCGAGGTGCTCGGAATCGACGACACCTTCGGCGGAGCGCTCCGAAAGGGCTTTCTCGCGGCCGGCATTCGGCTGCCGGGCACCGGCGCTCGGATTCTGGCTTCCATCGCCGACGAAAACAAGGAAGAATCCGTTAGCGTGCTTCGCAGCTATTTCGCGCTCGGACATACGCTGGTCGCAACTCCGGGCACCCACCTGCTCCTCCAGGCCGCCGGCATTGCGAGCGAGCGGATCAACAAGATCGCCGACGGGTCGCCGCACGTCTTGGATATCATCGGTTCGCGCACCGTCGACTTGGTTATCAACGATGCCAAAGGACCGAGAGAAATCTCCGATGCCTACAAGATTCGCCGCGCGGCGGTCGAAGCGAGCATTGCGTGTTTGACGAGTTTAGATACCGCGCGGGGGCTGGCGGAGGCGCTCGCAAGCAAGGCCGGGCCGCCGTGCAGCCTGCAAGAGTATCGGAACCGCGCGTCTTTATCCTCGGCGGCAACGCCAACACGCTAGCCGGCACGAGCAGCTTTCGCGCGCCGGCCGAGGCTCCAAAGGGCGCGCTCGTCACAGCCCGCTTGATCCCGCTGGCGTGGACGCCGCGCGGCGTCGCCGTCGGCAAGGGCCGGCAGGACGTCGGGATTCCGGCCGCGGGCATCCCCGAGTGGATCGATCGCACGTTTCCGGCCGAGGACGAAACGGCTTTCGTTGCCTCGGTTCGCGATCTCGAAATCCTGACGCGTATTGGATGGGAGGCTGCCTTTCCGGAGATCGTCGACCAGCGCAGCGTGCTCAACATCGAGGATCTTCCCGACGAAATCATCGAGGGACTCGCGCGTCCGCCCGGCGATCTCGTCGCGTGCGCGGCGTGCCGTTCCTTGTGCGTTCGCGATGAGTTTCCTTGGAAAGACCGCCAGCTGTGCGCTTGGGATTATCACACGCAAGCCTTTGGCAAGCGTGGGCCGTGGCACGAAGGCCTTTATGAGGAACGCCATTTCGAAAGCGTGCCGTCGTGCGCGTACGTCGCAGCACCGTTGCTCGAAGAGCTCGGCGTTCAAGAAGTCCTTGCGATCGGCAGCGTCGAGGCGAGTCTCGCGCTATCGCTGGTCAATACGATGATCTCGGCCGAAAGCTCGCGGCCCCACATGGCCATCAAGACCGAGTTGGGCTTTTCAGTGCTCCGCGAAGCATGACCAACCGCGGAATTCGCGATCTGACGACGTTCTTCGTCATCCTCTTCGGCATTCTGGTGATCCGCCAGGCTTACGTGCAGCTGGTCATCGCTGCATCCATCGCAGAACGACCCGGCAATCCGCGCCACGCGCTGCTCGACGCGAACCGGGGACGCATCGTCGCAAGCGACGGGACGGTTCTCGCGCAGACTGAAGACGGAAAGCGCGAGTATCCACTCGGTGCGCAGACTGCCGCGTTGGTAGGTTACGTCTCGCAACGCTACGGCACCAGCGGCATCGAAGAGGCCTTCGACCGCGCGCTCACGCCGCCGGACTCCAGTGGCGATCCCGTGGCGCAACTCGAGCAAATCGCCGCCGCGCTGCGCGGTTCGACCGACGTCGAGGCGGGCGCCGACGTCGTTACGACGATCGTTCCTGCCGTCCAAGAAGAGCTGTATTCGTTGCTGTCGCGCTACAATCGCGCGGCGGGCGTGGTGCTCGACCCGCAGACCGGCGCGGTCCTCGCGCTCGGGAGCGTGCCGAGCTACGATCCGAACGACGTCGACGCGGAGTTTCCGCAGCTGCGCAACGACTCGCGCGCTCCGCTGCTCGATCGCGCGCTCGACGGTCTCTATCCTCCCGGGTCTACGTTTAAGATATTTACCGCGTCGGCGGCGCTCGACAGCGGAACGGTCACGCTCGAGTCGCGCTTCGAAGATCCGGGCTATCTGCAGATCGGCGATTTTACGCTGCACGACAATGAAAGCGAGGCGACGGGCTACGGCGACCTTACGAGGGCATTTGCCCTCTCCAGCAACGTAGACTTCGCGCAGATCGCGCTCAAAATGGGCGTGGACACGTTCTATGCGTATCTGGACCGGTGGGGAATCGGAAGCCCGCTCGATTTTCAACTGCCGGCCGAGCCGGCTCGAGTTCCGCCGAAGGCCGGGATCGTCCCCGGTGAGTTGGCGCAAATGGGTTTTGGCCAGGGAGCGCTGCTGGTGTCACCGCTGCAGATGGCGCTGATCGGCGCGACGATTGCAAACGCAGGGCAGGAACCGCGCCCATACGTCGTGCGCCAAGTCGTGCGCGATGGCATCCCCGCCAGCGTCTCCGCGACCGCGACCCTTACAAACCCGGTATCCAGCGACACGGCCGCGAAGGTGACGAACATGATGATCGCGGTGGTCGAGCGTGGAACCGGCACGCCGGCCCAACTGCCGCACGTAATCGTTGCCGGGAAGACCGGCACGGCGACCAACCCGCTAGGCCGGTCGCATGCGTGGTTCGTCGCCTTCGCCCCCGCGCAGCATCCCCGCGTCGCCGTCGCAATCGTCGTCGAGAACGTCGGATACGGCGCAACCTACGCCGCGCCGATCGCGCGCGACGTGCTCAAAACGGCGCTGGAGAACACGGGGAATTGATCGAGGAGCGGATATTCAACAACCGCTACCGCCTCGATCGAAAGCTCGGCGAAGGCGGCATGGCGATCGTTTACTGCGGCACGGATATCTTGCTTCGGCGGCGCGTCGCGATCAAGGTCCTGCGCGAACAGTATGCTGCCGACGGGGAGTTCGTCCGCCGGTTCTATCAGGAAGCCGAGTCCGCGGCGAAGCTCTCGCATCCCAACATCGTCAACACCTTTGACGTTGGCCACGAAGGCGAGACCTACTTTATCGTTATGGAGCTCGTGGACGGTCCGTCGCTGGCCGAGATCATCGCCGCGGACGGATGCCTTCCCGAGCCCGTCGCCATCGATTATGCCGTGCAAATCGCCAGTGGTTTGGCCTACGCGCATCGCCAGGGGATTCTCCATCGCGACATCAAGCCCGCGAATATCCTGGTGACCAAAGACGACGTCGTGAAGCTCTCCGATTTTGGAATCGCGCGCGCGGTCTCGCAGCAAACGATGGCGCTGACCAAGCCGGGACTCGTGATGGGCAGCGTCTATTACATCTCGCCGGAACAAGCGCAGGAACACGAGCTGCACGAGACCTCCGACCTGTACAGCCTTGGCATCGTGCTCTATCAAATGCTCACCGGCAAACTGCCGTATACCGGCGAATCGGCGGTGACCGTCGCCCTCAAGCATATCGGCGATCCGGTTCCCGTGATCGACGTTCGCGCGAGCGGTATCAGCCCAGCCTTGGCCGCGATCGCCAACCGGCTGCTGCAGAAGAACCCGCAGCGTCGTTTTCAATCGGCGAGCGAGCTGGCCACGGCGCTGCGCGAAGCTCGCGAGCGCCCCAGCGTCGCGGGGTATCGGATCGCCGACGACGCACCGGGCCATCCGCCGGGCGGGCGCGCCTCGCTGCCGCCGCGGCGTTCACCGATGCCCGATCGTCCGTATCTCGCGGAAGAGCCGGAAGAGCCGCGGCGTTCGGCCCGGAGCGCGTGGATCGCCGCGGTGCTGCTGCTCGCATTGATCGGTGCGACGGGACTTGGCTACTTTCTCTTCGCGCGCCCTTTGCCGTCGTTCGGAGCGGGCGTCGTCGTTGAGGATTATACCGGCATGACGCAGGCGGAGGCGCAACAAGCCGTCGTGAATGCCGGGCTGCGAACGCGCTTCACCAAGAGCGCGAGCGAGACGGTCCCGCCGGATCACGTGATTCGTCAGTCGCCGCGGGCGGGAACCAAGGTGGAGAAGAACCAGGTCGTCGAGCTGGTCATCAGCAACGGAAAGCCGCTGCTGGGGCTCGACGACGTGCGCGGCTACAGCGCGAACGACGCCGCGAGAACCTTGCAGCAAGATGGTTTCGCGGTAACGCTGGAGCGCCGCTTCGACAACACGATCAAGGACAACGTGATCGATCAGAGGCCAAAGCCCGGAGCGAAAGTTCCCGAGGGAAGCCGCATCACGCTGGTCGTTTCCGACGGACCGGCTCCGGTGGTCGTGCCGAACTTCGTCGGAATGAAGCTTGAGAGCGCGCAGTCACGAGCAAGCGCCTTGGGAATAACTCTGGACACGTCGCAGAGCGTTGCGGGAATGCCACCCGACACCGTCGCGTCGCAGAGTATCGCCGCGGGCACGAAGCTCGATCGAAACGCGACGGTTCACGTCGTCGTCAACAGCGGCCTGCCGGTCAGCACCGTGCCGCCGCCGGGCACCGGACCGCTGGCAAACGTTCCGAACGTTGCCGGCCTCGAGTATAGCGCTGCGATTGCAACCCTTACCGCGGGCGGCTTTCAATATAGCGTGCGCTACGTGCAGCAAACCACAAACAACGGCACGGTCGTCGCGCAGGATCCGCCGCCGGGCCAGAGTCCGCAGGGAACGACCGTCACGGTGACGCTCTCGGTCCCCGGTGAAGTCCCCGACACCAATGGAATGTATAAGGCCGAAGCGGTCAAGACGCTTTCGGATGCCGGATACTCCGTTGGGAAGTGGGAGTACACGACCAGCCTCGGCGCGGACGGCAAGGTCGTGGGAACCGATCCGCCGGCCGGGACGGGGCTCGCCCCGGGTTCGCCGGTCGGCGTCACCGTCAACGGAACCCCGCCGCCGTAAGTGCCGAATAGTTCGCTGCGCATCCTCGGCATCGATCCGGCCTTGCGGGTCACCGGCTACGGCGCGATCGAGCGCCGAAACGGCGCGGTGCATCTTATCGAAGCGGGCGTCGTCGTGCCGCGCGTGCGCGGTACGCTCGAGGAGCGCCTCAACGAGCTCCACGCCGGAATTACCGAAGTCATCTCGCAGGTCGCGCCCGCTTCGATCGTGATCGAAGAGCTTTATAGCAGTTACAGGAATCCCCGCGCCGCACTCTTGATGGGACACGCGCGCGGCGTGCTCTGTTTGGCCGGCGCGCAAGCCGGCATCACCGTGCATACGCTCGGTCACGCAAGAGTGAAACGGGCGCTGGTCGGCTCGGGAAGCGCGCGCAAGGAGCAAATCAACGCGATGGTGACGCGCCTGCTCCGGCTGCGCCACGCGCCCGAACCACACGACGTCTCGGATGCGTTGGCCCTGGCGCTCGCGTTCTTAAACGTGCTCGATAGCGTTGATCTGACCCGTGTTCGCTAGAATCTCGGGGGCGCTGGTCGAGCGAAGCGGTGACAGCGCGATCGTAGAGGCCGGCGGCCTGGGATACGAGATCCTGCTGCCCCCGTGCATCGCGCAAAAGGTTCCGACCAAGGCCGGCGAGCGCGTGACGCTCGAGATTTACGCGGTCGTCAACCTTGAGGGCAATAGCGGCCGGTTTACCTATTACGGATTCACCAACGCAATCGAACGCGAGTTTTTCGAAGCCTTACTGACGGTGGCGTCGATCGGACCGCGCTCCGCGGCGCGCGCATTCTCCTTGCCGATGTCGACGATCGCCGCCGCGATCGATCGAGGCGATTACAACCTGCTCAAAACGCTTCCCGGAGTGGGGCAGCAAAAGGCGCGCGACATCGTGGCAAAGCTGCAAGGAAAGGTCGCGAAGTTTTTACTGATTCAAGACGCTCCGCCCCCGGCGCCGGCCTCCATCCCGGACTTCGCCGATGAAGCGCTCGCCGTTCTCGTTCAGCTCGGATACAAACGCATCGAAGGCGAAGCGATGATCCGCCAGACGCTCGAACGCGAACCGCAGCTCGATCAGGCGGAGCAACTCTTGGCGGAGATATACCGTTCCAAGGCGGCGAAGCAGACGCCATGAGCGAGCCGAAGGCGCGCAAACGGCTGTTGGGCCCTGCGGACGTCTCGCCGGAGCCGGCGCTCGAGCGCGTGGTCGATCCGACGGACACGTTGGAAGATGAGGTATTTGGCGCCAGCCTGCGGCCGCGCTCGTTTGAAGAGTACGTCGGGCAAGAACGCGTCGTGGAGAATCTTCGGATCGCGATCGACGCCGCAAAGCAGCGCAACGAACCTTTGGAGCACGTGCTGTTTTACGGACCGCCCGGCCTTGGCAAAACGACGCTGGCCGGGCTGATTGCTCGGGAGCTGGGCGCAAACTTCCGGCCTACCAGCGGCCCCACGCTCGAGAAGCCCAAGGATCTCGTCGGGATCCTGACCTCGCTCGAGCACGGTGACGTCTTTTTCGTCGATGAAGTGCATCGCCTCGGGCGCGTCGTCGAAGAGTTTCTCTATCCGGCGATGGAGGATTTTCAGATCGACTTCATCGTGGATCGCGGTGCGTATGCCAAGACTTTAAAGCTGCCGCTCAAGCGTTTTACACTGGTCGGCGCGACCACGCGTGCCGGCATGCTGACCGCGCCGCTGCGCGAACGCTTCGGCATCGTGCATCATCTCGATTATTATGCGGTTGCCGAACTCGAGCGGATAATTATCCGTTCTGCCGGCGTCTTAGGCGTACCGATCGAGATCGATGCCACGACGATGATTGCCGCCCGCAGCCGCGGCACGCCTCGCGTAGCAAACCGATTATTGCGGCGCGTCCGCGACTTCGCCGAAGTTCGCGCGAACGGGCGCATCACGGCGGAAGTTGCCGACGACGCGTTGCAGCGCGAGGGCGTCGACGAACTCGGTCTCGACCGGCTGGATCGCGCGTTTCTCCAGACGCTGGTAAAGCAGTACCGAGGCGGCCCGGCGGGCATTGCCGCAATCGCCGCCTCGCTTACCGAAGACGCGGAGACGCTGGAGGACGTGGTGGAGCCGTATCTCCTCAAAGCTGGTTTCATCACGCGAACGGCAAGCGGGCGCCGGGCGACCGTTCAGGCCTATCATCACCTCGGCCTCGCCGGAGGCCCGCCCGCACAAGAGCGGCTGCTCTAGCCCGTGCAGCGCAAAGCCTTTCTGATGCTTGCTGCCGCGCCGCTGCTCGTTGCGCGCCCGGCCCGTTCGCAGACCGATGCCGACCCGGCCATCAGCTCGGCTCGCCCCGCGCTGCGCGTCTTGCTGGGCACGGGCGATGCCTCGCCCGCCACGGACGGAACGTTTGTATTCCAAGGGCGCCTCTATCGCGGAAGCTTCACGCGCCTAGACGACGGCCAGATCGTGAACCTCGTGGATTTGGAGGCGTACGTCTGCAGCGTCGTTCCGGCCGAGATGTCGCCGCGCTGGCCGCCCGCAGCGCTGGAAGCGCAGGCCGTCTGCGGACGCACCTACGTTCTGCAGCGCAGCAATCCGCGTCGCGCCTACGATCTGGTGCCGTCGGAGTTGGATCAGGTCTACCGCGGCATACAGGGCGAGTCGCCCAACGCAACTGCGGCGGTGAGCGCGACGGCCGGCAAAGTTCTGCGTTTCGGCGCGGCATTCGCGCAGGTCGCGTATTCGTCGTGCTGCGGCGGACGCACCGAAGCCTCGTCGGACGCGTGGGGCAGTCTCCCGATTCCCTACCTCGGGGGCGTCGTTTGCACGTCATGCAGCGACTCGCCGTACTTTCGCTGGAGCTCTTCGCTCACGCTGGAGAGCATTGCGGCAAGCCTCCCCGCGTCACTCGCTTCAATCGGCGATCTCGTCGATCTCCGCGTTGCCGAGCGCGACGCGAGCGGGCGCGCCCGCGTCTTAGAGCT
>Ga0070733_10000215_pt1 | contig 51170 bp, 42 predicted proteins | sample Coa_R1_9_FD_66450 | JGI IMG/M metagenome (GOLD analysis project Ga0070733, IMG submission 66450) | Surface soil microbial communities from Centralia Pennsylvania, which are recovering from an underground coalmine fire - Coalmine... | ecosystem: Environmental > Terrestrial > Soil > Unclassified ... | reverse complement strand
GGTGAGCTTTCCGATCCTCTACGATACGGAGAGCAAGGTCAGCAAGCTGTATGATGTGGCCGGCATGCCGACCAGCGTCATCATCGATCGCGCCGGCAAGGTGCGGCTGATCCACCGCAGTTACCGGCCCGGCGACGAGAACGAGTACCTCGACAGCATCCGCAGCCTGATCCGCGAATAGGCGGCGGGCGGCGCGCCTGGCAGGAGGCGAACATGAGGAGGCGACGGTGAACAAGATGACACGCGCGCTGCTCGCGGGTGTGCTGCTGACAGCGCTCGCCGGCTGCGCGACGCCCACCCCATGGGTGAAGCCCTACGAGCGCGAACACTTCGCCGATCCCATCATGTCCTTCAACCGCAACCCGGTCTCGAGCGTCTACCTCGAGCATGTCTTCGAGACCCGCGAGGGCGCCCACGGCGGCACCGGCGCGGTCGGCGGCGGGTGCGGATGCAACTAAGGGACGCGGCGCAGCCCGCGGGTACGCGTCCGGTCTCCGGTTTGAGCGCGTTCGCGCGCACGCTCACGGCGCTGATCGTGATCACCGCCCCGGTGCTGGCCGGAGTGCTTCCGGATGACCGCGCCGATGTCCTGTGGCACGTCTATAACGGCGGCGATATCACGGTGGAAGGACCGGAGCTGCTGGTGCGCAAGAAAGTCGGCGACAACCTGTCGCTGTCGGCCGGCTACTACGAGGACATGATCTCGAGTGCCTCGATCGATGTGAAGCTCTCGGCAAGTCCCTACCACGAAGTGCGCAAGCAGGAGAACGCGGGCGCGGACTACCAGCATGGCAAGACGACCTACAGCGTCGGCTACATCCACAGCAAGGAGCCCGACTACATCGCCGACACCACGTTCTACTCGGTGAGCCAGGACATGTTCGGCGACCTCACTACCGTCACCATGGGTTACAGGCGTGCCTGGGACAACGTCTACCGGGACATCAAGACTCCGGAAGGCCAGATCATCAATGATCCGACCTTTCACCAGATCGCGAATCACCGCGGCTACTCCCTGTCGTTGAGCCAGATCCTGACGCGTAACATGATCCTGGGTGTCAACTACGAACTGCTGACCGATCAGGGCTACCTCGCCAATCCGTATCGCAAGATCCGCTACCTCTCCCCGGGCGTGGGTGAAGGCTTCACGCTCGCGGACCAGGTGTACCCCAACACGCGCACCAGCAACGCCACCTCGGTGCAACTCAAGTACTACCTGCCCTACCGCGCAGCCATCACCGGCCAGTACCGTTTCTACAGCGACACCTGGGGCGTGAAGGCGAACACCGTTGAGCTCGACTACACCCACCCGGCCTGGAAGCGCTGGATCTTCGACGGCAGCCTGCGCTTCTACAAACAGACCCACGCCGACTTCTACAGCGACCTGTTCCCGCGCGCCGACTTCCAGAATTTCATGGCGCGCGACCGAGAGCTCGCCGCCTTCCATAGCATCACGGTGGGTGCCGGTGCGTCCTACGAGTTCCGCGTCCCGGGCGTGTCGTGGCTCAGCAAGAACACCATCAATGTGCGCGCGGATCACCTGATGATTAACTACAGTGACTTCCGCAATGCACTCCTGGCCGGGACTTACGGTGCCGGCAATGAACCCCTGTACAAGCTCAACGCGAACATTTTCCAGGTGTTCCTGTCCATCTGGTACTAGGGCAGGAGCGCGGCGTTGACGCGGCGCGCATCCGGGTCGCGAGTGAGTTAAGCTTCGGTGTTAAGTTCGCTCATGGCCCGCGCGTGCCTGTCGGCAGGCAGCGACAGTCCACGCATCAAAGGGGATTCTCAATCATGCGCACTTCATTCTTTACCCTGCTCGCCGCGGTGATCCTCGCCGGCGCCACCGCCAGCGTGCACGCCCAGGCACGTGAACAGGGACGCCTGCTCACCGCGGCCGAGGTACTGGGTGAACTTCGCGGCGCCCGCGACCAGGCCATACCCGATCGGCTGCTCGAGCGCGCCTACGGCATCGCAGTGATTCCCGATGTCACCAAGGTGGCGTGGTTCCTGGGGGGGCGGCGCGGGCATGGCGTGCTCGTGGTGCGCGACAAGGACGGCCGTTTCTGCGACCCGGTGTTCGTCACCCTTACCGGCGGGAGCTTCGGGCTGCAGTGGGGCGTGCAGTCCACTGACATCGTGCTCGTCTTTACCACGCCCAGGGGCATCGAAGGCATAAACGGCGGCAAGGTTACCCTCGGCGCAGATGCTTCCGTGGCCGCAGGTCCGGTCGGCCGGCAGGCGTCCGCCGGGACCGATGTGGCGTTCAAGGCTGAGGTGTACTCGTATTCGCGCACCCGCGGTGCGTTCATCGGCATCGCCCTGGACGGCGGCGCCATGAATATCGATGACCAGGCGAACGCTGATTTCTACAACAAGCCCGGCGTGGTCGCGGCCGACATCATGTCCGGCAGCGTCAGGAGCGAGGATCAGAGCGCGCACCGCTTCCTCGCCGCGGTCGCCACCAGCACCGGCGAACAGCGCTCGGCATCGGCCCAGGCGCCGGCCGGCGTGCCGCCTGCAGCCACCGCCCCGGCGACGCAGCCGGCAAGCGGCGCGCAGTCCTTCCCCCTGTCCGATCCGCGACCGGGCAGCGAGCCGAAGTAACGCTTACCGTCGATCGGGCCGTGCGGACGAAGGCGTCCGCACGGCAAGCCTGCGGTGGTGCGTGCGCAACGACCGCCGATGCATGGCGAGTCTTTGTTTGATCGTGATATGTTCGGTCACATGAGTGTGGGGAGTGGCGCAGCGGCACCTGTCGGTTCGATCGACGTTGCGCTCGCCCATGCTACCCGGCTCCTCGAGCGCGACCCGCGCCTAGCCGCCGAGCAGGCCACCGAAATCCTCAAGACCGCGCCGGGTCACCCCAACGCCACCCTCATCCTCGGCATGGCCCGCCGCGCGCAGGGGGAGCGCGAGAGCGCCCTTGCCATCCTCAGGCCGCTGATTCAAGCCCAGCCGCGCTCGGCGGCGGCACACTACGAGCTCGGCGTCACTTTAAGCGAACTCGGCCAGGGCGAAGCCGCGGTTGCCGCGCTCAAAAAAGCCGTCGAGCTGAACCCTGAGTTCCCGGACGCCTGGCGCACACTCGCCGATCACCTGACGGCGATGGGCGCGGACGCCGTCGCGGACGCCGCGCGCGCGCGCTTCCTCAAGGTTTCGACGCGCGATCCGCGCCTCATGGCAGCAGGGGCGGCGCTGTGCGAGAACCGTATTCCCGAGGCCGAGGCGCTGCTGCGCCGGCATCTGCAGGAGCACCCCACTGACGTCGCCGCGCTGCGCATGCTCGCCGAGGTGGCCGCACGCATCGGCCGCTATCACGATGCACAATTGCTGCTCGAGCACTGTCTGCAGCTGGCCCCCACCTTCCAGGGGGCGCGCCAGAACTACGCCGTCGCCCTGCACCGCCAGGGCAATCACGCCGCGGCGCTCCCCGAGGTCGAGCGCCTGCTCGTCGCCGAGCCGCACAACCCCAATTACCGTGTCTTGCAGGCGGCCTTGCTCGCCGGCATCGGCGAGTACACGCAGGCCATCGACATCTACACCGGGGTGCTCAAACAGTATCCGCGACAGGCGCGCATCTGGATGAGCTACGGCCACGCGCTGAAGACCGCCGGCCAGGTGCCGGAGGGAATCGACGCTTACCGCTGCGCCCTGCAGCTCGAGCCCGGCGTCGGCGAGGTGTGGTGGAGCCTGGCGAACCTCAAGACCTATCGCTTCACCGCAGCGGAGCTGGCGCAGCTGCGCGCGCAGCTGGCGCGGCCAGACCTGGATGCTGAAGACCGCTTTCACCTGCACTTCGCGCTCGGCAAGGCGCTCGAGGATCAAGCCGACTACGAGCACTCTTTCCAGCACTACCAGGAAGGCAACGCCCAGCGCCGGGCGCGCGTGCATTATGACCCGCAGCGGATCCGCGCCCACACGGCACTGGCCGAAGAGCTCTTCACCACTGCGTTCTTTGCAGAGCGTGCCGGCGCCGGTGCCCTTGCCGATGATCCGATTTTCATCGTCGGCCTGCCGCGCTCGGGCTCCACGCTGATCGAACAGATTCTCGCCAGTCACTCACAGGTCGAGGGCACGATGGAGCTGCCCGACGTGCCGGCACTGGCGCAGACCATCAGCGCGCGCGCCGGCGATGAGGCGCTGCGCTATCCGCAGGCACTCGCGAGACTGCCGGTCGGGCAGCTGCGCAGCATCGGCGAGGAGTATCTGGAGCGCACCCGCATCCAGCGCAAGCGGGGCAAGCCGCGCTTCATCGACAAGCTGCCGAACAACTTTCTGCATACCGGGTTCATCCACCTGATGCTGCCGAATGCCAGCATCATCGACGCCCGCCGCCATCCGCTCGGCTGCGGCTTCTCCAATTTCAAGCAGCACTTTGCGCGCGGCCAGACCTTTACCTATGACCTGGCTGAGCTCGGCGCCTACTACCGCGCCTACGTGCAGCTCATGGCGCACTTCGACCGGGTGTTGCCGGGTCGCGTGCACCGCGTCCTGTACGAGAACATGGTCGAGGACACCGAGGCGGAGGTGCACCGGCTGCTCGACTACTGCCGCCTGCCGTTCGAGCCGGAGTGCTTGCGCTTCTACGAGAACGAGCGCGCCGTGCGCACCGCCAGCTCCGAGCAGGTGCGCTCACCCATTTACCGCGGCGCCATGGAGCAATGGCGTCACTACGAGCCGTGGCTCGGGCCGTTGAAGGAAAGCCTCGGCCCGATGCTGGCAGCGTACCCGCAAGTTCCCGATGCCATCGATGATCATCAAAGCGGCCGTCGCGCGACGACTGCCGTGAATTAAAAGGGGAGATCTCATGCAGCGCAGCCGACTCCGCAAGCTCAAGCAAAGTGGTGGCGAAGCACGCCGTTCACCGGCACAGACTCTCTTGCGGCGGGCGCCGATCGCCGCCGCCATCATGGCGGCCGTGCCGCGCCTGTACGCCGCTGACGCCCCCGCCCCGCCCGATACCGGCGCACTGCAAGAGGTCATCGTCACCGCCGCGAAGCGCACCGAGAACCTGCAGAGTGTGCCGATCAGCATCACCGCCATCAGCACGGAGAAACTCGAGCAGCTCAACGTGCAAAACTTCGATGATTACGTGAAGTACCTGCCCAGTGTCGCCTACCAGAGCACCGGCGCGGGCTTTTCGCGCGTCTTCATGCGCGGCGTCGCCAGCGGTGACAATGGCAACCATTCCGGACCGCTGCCGAGCGTCGGCGTGTATCTGGACGAGCAGCCGATCACGACCATTCAGGGCGCGCTCGACGTCCACGTATACGACATCGAGCGCGTTGAAGCGCTCGCCGGTCCGCAGGGCACCCTCTACGGCGCCAGCTCCGAGGCGGGTACGGTGCGCATCATCACCAATAAGCCTGATCCGTCCGGATTCAAGGCCGGCTACACTCTGGAAGGCAACACGGCGCGCGGCGAGGGTGGCTACGTCGCCGAGGGCTTCGTCAACATGCCGCTAAGCAGCAGCGCCGCGGTGCGGCTCGTCGGGTGGGCGGAGCACAGCGGCGGCTACATCGACAACGTCCCCGGAACCAACGTATTTCCGAGCTTCGGGTGCGTGTCGAACTTCACGCCGCCGTCGGCAGGGTGCAGCTCCTCTCCCGAGCATGCCAAAAACCGCTTCAACCCGACGGACACTTACGGCGGCCGCGGCGCCCTCAAGCTGAACCTCGGGGAGAACTGGACGATCACACCCTCCTTCATGGGGCAGAGCACCCGCCAGGACGGCACCGCATTCGTCGACCCGTCGATCCCGGGGGATCTGTCGATCTCGCGCTACTACCCGGACTACATCTCCGACCAATGGTGGCAGGCGGCACTGACCGTCGAAGGCCATATCAGCAACTTCGACATCACCTACGCGGCCGGTTACCTGAAGCGTGACGACTCCACCTCGTCCGACTACAGCGACTACACGCTGCTGTACGACAAGAACACCACGTACATGTCGTTCCTGGAGTCGGTGCTGCACCTGCCGCCCGGGGTCAAGTCGGTGAATGTCTCGCAGTACATCCTCGGGTCCGACCAGTACCGCAAGCTGAGCCAGGAGTTGCGGGTGGCAACGCCCAAGGACTACGCGGTGCGTTTCGTCGGCGGCCTGTTCTACAATCGCCAGCAGCACTACATCATTCAGAACTATCGCATTGACGCGCTGCCGACGGAGGATTCCGTGACTGGCTGGCCGCAGACCTGGTGGCTGACCGACCAGATTCGCGTCGATCGCGACTACGCCGTGTTCGGCGAGTTGAGCTTCGACATCACCCACAATCTCACCGCCACCCTCGGCGAGCGCTGGTACCGCTACGACAACTCGCTCGACGGATTCTTCGGCTTCGGCGCCAACCAGGGATTCAGCTCCACCGGTGAGAAGCAGAGCAACCCGCAGGCGAGTCCGCCGACCTGCGTGGTGCCAGGTATTCTGGGCGCCCCTTGCGTCGATCTGGCACGCGAGGTCGAGGGCACTGGCACCACACCGAAGATCAACCTGACCTACAAGTTCAACGCCGACGCGCTGATCTACGCGACGTATTCCAAGGGCTTCCGCCCGGGTGGCGTGAATCGACGTACCCAGAGCCCGCCCGATCCGCCGCTGTCCACCTACAACCCGGACTACCTGACGAACTACGAGCTGGGCTACAAGACCAGCTGGCTCGACAACCACGTACGCTTCAACGGCGCATTCTTCTGGGAGGACTGGAAGAACTTCCAATACAGCTTCCTCGGACAGAACTCGTTCACCATCGTGCGCAACGCCGGTGCCGCGCGCATCAAGGGCGCCGAGCAGCAGATCGAATGGGTGGCGGCCCCCGGGCTGAACATTTCACTCTCAGCGACCGAGCTCGATCCAAAACTGACCGAGCCCTTCTGCTACGACGTCGACCCCACTACCGGCGCGCCCCTGCCACCTGCGAGCTGTCCTGCGTACGATGCCGTCCCCAGCAACACGCAGCTGCCGGTCGTGCCGAAGTTCAAGGGGGATGCCACGGTGCGCTACACCTTCCCGCTCGGCACTGCGGATCTGCAGGGGTACGGGCAGGCCGCCTACAGCTACACCGGCGCCGTCAACTCGGCGCTTTCGCCCTATCAGAACGCGCTCATTGGCGGCGTGCCGGCTTACGGGCTGCTCGACCTGATGTTCGGGGTCAACAAGGGCAACTTCACGGCCGAGTTCTTCGCCAGCAACGCCCTCGACAAGCGCGCCGAGACCACGCGCTTTGCCGAGTGCACGGTGGTCGGGGGGTTGCAGACCTTGATTGCCGGCGTAACGGTGTGCGGTGACAAGCCCCTGGCGACCATTGCCACACCCCGCACGCTCGGTATCCGCTTCTCGCAGAGCTTCTAGACATCGACGCCAAAGGCGCGGCACTCCAGGGTGCCGCGCCTTTCTTTATTCCTACCCTTTCTGAGGAGTGGGCTTTGGGTGCCGGATAAGGCAGATTGCCGGCATGGCCAATAGCCTTGAGAAGACGTTTGTGAAGGATTCCGGCCCGGTCGCGATCGCAGCCAGCGATGCGGGGCGTACCGCCGTTACCATCCTCACGGCGATCAGCTTCTGCCATCTGCTGAACGACATGATGCAGTCGCTGCTGCCCGCGCTGTACCCGATGCTCAAGAGCTCTTATCACCTCACATTCGGGCAGGTGGGGCTCCTGACGTTCACCTTCCAATTCACCGCCTCGCTCCTGCAGCCGCTGGTGGGCGCGATGGCAGACCGCAGCCCCCGGCCCTACTCGCTCGCCGCCGGCATGGGATTCACCCTCGTGGGACTCGTGCTGCTCGCCTTTGCCGGGACCTTCGCGCTCCTGCTGTTCGCCGCCGCTCTCATTGGCACCGGCTCCTCGGTATTCCATCCTGAGTCTTCGCGCGTCGCCCGCATGGCCTCCGGCGGCAAGCATGGCCTGGCGCAGTCGGTATTCCAGGTCGGCGGCAATTTCGGCACCTCGGCGGGCCCCTTGCTCGCGGCCTTCATCGTGCTGCCGTACGGCCAGTCGAGCGTGGCGTGGTTCTCGCTCACGGCGCTGCTGGGCATGTTCGTGCTGTTTCACGTTGGCCACTGGTACAAGGCGCACGGGATTACGCGTCTGAAGGCGGCAGCCAGCACCGTGAAATCCGCCGCGCCGCGCCGCCAGGTCATCGCGGTCATCGCGGTGCTGCTGGCGCTGATATTTTCCAAGTACGTGTATCTGTCCAGCATCACCAGCTACTACACGTTCTATCTCATCGACCACTTTCAGGTGTCGGTGCGCAGTGCGCAGCTGCACCTGTTCCTGTTTCTGGCGTCCGCCGCGGTTGGCGGCTTCATCGGTGGCCCGCTGGGAGATCGCCTCGGGGCCAAGTACATCATCTGGGCATCGATCCTGGGCGTGCTGCCCTTCACGCTGTTGCTGCCGTACGCGAATCTCTTCTGGACGGCGGTGCTCACGGTACCCATCGGCCTCATCCTGTCGTCCGCATTTCCCGCGATCGTCGTCTACGCCCAGGACCTGATGCCCGGGCGCACCGGCACGGTGGCGGGGTTATTCTTCGGACTGGCATTCGGCATGGGCAGTGTTGGCGCCGCGGTGCTCGGCAAGCTCGCGGACGACATCGGCATCGAGCGCATCTACCACGTCTGCGCCTTCCTGCCGCTCATCGGACTGCTCGCGGCATTCCTGCCGAATGTCCACAAGGCTCACCCGGCGGGCGCGGTAACTCAACCCGCTGCGGGTTAACAGGATCTGAAAGGGGCGCATCATGGCTGGCAGCCAGCGCAGTAAGCGCAGGGGAGCGAACCGCAAAACAACGGGCACCGGCATCGCGGTCAGACAGCTCGGGCAACCCGTCTTTGCCCAGGCTGAGCCGACACCCGACCCGACGCTGTTTCGCGTCCGGCACGCCTCTGACACCCCGGCTTACAAGCTCATCGATGAACTCAATCGCGAGCACAAGATTGCGCCGCTGCCGTTTCCTCCCCCGCGCGGTATGCCCGAGCCGCGTCTGACACTGACCGATGTGCTGGGCGGCAACGCCAGCATCATCAACGCGATTATTCGCAACGGACAACTGGTCTTCCACGCCACCGGCGACTGCGGCAGCACGCGCGGGCCCGCGACCCAGAACCAGGTGACGGACAAGATGCTCGGCGACTTCCAGGAAGCTGCCGCGGCGGAAGTGCCGCAGTTCAACCTGCTGCTGGGCGACATCGTCTACAGTTTCGGCGAGACTCAGTACTACTACGACCAGTTTTACGAGCCGTACCGCAATTACCCCGCGCCGATCCTCGCGGTCGCCGGCAATCACGACGGCATGGTGTCGCCGCTCGCGCATGCGGTGAGCCTCGATGCCTACCTTCGCAACTTCTGCTCGCCGGGCTTCGTCGTGACCCCCGAGGCGGGCGCCCTGTCGCGCACGGCGCAGATCCAGCCTGGCGTGTTCTTCACGTTCGACGCGCCGTTCGTGCGTATCCTGACCCTGTACAGCAACACCCTCGAAGACCCGGGCGTGATCGCCAACAGCGCCATTGGCAGCTCGCAGCAGACCTACCTGCGTGCCGCGCTCACACGCGTGAAGAGTGAGGGCTACGCGGGGGCGCTCATCATCGCGCATCACCATCCGCCCTACACCGCCGGCGGCACTCACGGCTGGAGTCTCGACATGCAGGCGCAGATCGACAGCATCTGCGCGGCCACCGGGGTATGGCCACACGCCGTGCTCTCAGGGCACGCTCACAACTACCAGCGTTTCACGCGCACCCGCCCGGGCGGTCAGCAGATTCCGTACCTTGTATGCGGCAACGGCGGACACAATCTCGTGCCGCTGACCAGGGCCGGTGCGCCGGCGCTGCGAACTCCACAGATCATCCAGGCGGCGAGCGCCGGCGCTGATCAGATCGTGTTCGAGAGCTATGACTGCCTGCACTACGGCTACCTGCGCCTCGTCGTGAGCGCGGCGCAGCTGCGAATCGAATATCACCCGGCGGACGACGGCGCCGGCGCCAAGACCCCGGATGATTCGGTGACCGTGGACCTGGCGCGGCGGACTCTCGTCCTGCCTACAGCCAACGACCTCGGCTGGCCGGCGGCGCGGCGTGCGATGCGCCGCACGCGCCGCGGCGGATCATGAAACTGCTGCCGCGTTCGCTGCTCGATGAACTCCATGCCCGGGCCGCCGCCGCTGCCCGCGGCCGCGCCCATCACAACATCCATGCGAGCCCCGCCGATCCGGTGCAGCGTTTTATCGTCGTGGCGCAGCGTGCTTCATACGTCGCGTGCGCCGAGTTGGCGATGATGCTGCGGGCAAAATCGAGGTGGTGACCTGCGATGCGGCTGGCCGGGTGACAGCGCGCTATGCGGTCGGCACGGCAAACATGGCCTACGAAACTCCTGCCGCAACCTGGCATACCGTCATCGTGGCGGTCGACGGTGCGGCGTTCCTCGAGGTTAAGCAAGGCCCTCACGATCCGGCGACCATGTCCGAGTTCGCCGCCTGGGCCTCGGTGGAAGGTGATCCCGCGGTGGCGCATTTCCAGCAGTGGTTGCGCACCGGAAGTCCGGGTGAATCGCTGCCGGACGCGAAACCTGCGTGAACGGTGGGTGCTGGATCCGGGGACTGCTCCTGGGACTCGCGTCTCCCGTGCTCGCCATCGCCGCCCCAACGCCTGCGGCGCCGCAGACTTCTGGCGCCGCCTGCTACGTGAGCCCGGGGGGCGCGCCAGCTCTGGCGCGCCTGCGCACGGCGCTGAGCAGCGGGCGTTTCGTCGCCTACCAGCCGACGGCGCTACGCGTGGTGAATGGCCAGGTGGCGCGCGCGGACGCGGCGAGCATCCGCGCTGATCTTGCGGTCCTGCGGGAAAAGTTCGATTCACTCGTGACTTACGATGCAGTGCATGGCGCTGAACGCATCCCGGCTATTGCGGCCGAGCTTAGATTCCGCGCGCTCATCATCGGGGTGTGGAATCCTTTCGAGCCGGGCGAGCTGGACGCGGCCCTGGCCGCCGCGCGGGCGTACCCGCGGCTCATCCTGGGGATATCCCTCGGCAATGAGCTGCTCTTCGGTCATCGCACCGATGCCACCGCGCTCGCCGCGCTCGCCGCGCACCTGCACGCGCGGGCTCCGCGGCTGCTCGTGTCCGTGAGCGAGCCGTTCCATGTCTACCGCGAGTCCGGCAACACCGCCCTGCTGGCTCAGCTGGACTTCCTGCTGCCCAACGTGCACCCGGTGTTTCAACCCTGGTTTCACGGTGCTTCTGCAGCAACGTCGGCACAGTTCGTCGTCAACGTCGTGAGCGAGCTGAGCGCGGGATTCTGCGGGCCCATCCTCGTCAAGGAGACCGGCGTACCGACGGCGCCGGCCGCCGCCGGCTTCAGCGAAGCGGGCCAGGCGGACTTCTTTCGTGAACTGCGGCAGCGCCTTCCCGCGGCCCGCGCACGCGCGTTCGCCTACTTCTCGGCGTTCGATGCGCCGTGGCGTGCGCAGGATGTGACCCCGGTCGGTCCGGCGCGCGCGGAAGAAGCGCACTGGGGCCTGTACGACGGTGCGCGGCATCCCAAGCCGGCGGCGCGGGACCTGCCCGCGCTTACTTCACCGCCATTTCCACCTTGACCTTGTCGCCGGGTTCCGGCTTTGGCGGCGCATTGACGATGAACACGCGCCCCGGCTCAACCTGACCGCCGGCGAGCAGCGCGCCCTGGATCGCCTGCGCGCGCTGCTTGCCGAGCGCGTCGAGGTCCGAGTCCGGTACCTGGATATGCGCAATGAGCGCAGCCTTCAGATCGGCGATGGCCGGATCGTACGGGGCAGTCTCGCCGCGCTTCGCCTGCTGCGCGGCCAGCGCCGTCGCCGGCAGCGCCGCATCCTTGCCGAGATCTTCCCGGTATTGCTCGACGAGCAGCTTGAAGTGCTTCTGCGGGTCGGCGAGTGCCACCTCGCCCGCGGTGTCCGGGTGCTTCTTGCCCTCGTGGGTGTTCTGCACGCGCGCCAGCAACTTCTGGTGCAGCACCCTGGCCGCCATCCGCGGGCGATCGATGGTCGTGGAGTACACGATCGGAACATCGAGCTTGAGTTGCGGTCGTTCTGTCATCGCCTTTAGCAGCGAGGCGAGTTGCTCCGTGGCGGGCTGATCGAGCTCGGCGCTCCCGGGTGCAAACTCCACGATGTTCATGTGTTCGCCGCCGCCGAACAGGTGCCCGAGAAGCGCGAACGGCGCGGTCGCAGCCTTCACGATCACGTTGACGAGCACCTTCCAGACGATTGGCCAGATGCTGAACGTGGGATCATCCAGCGAGCCGGTCATCGGCAGGTCCAGGTCAATCACACCGTTGCGGTCCTTGAGGAGCGCCACGGCGATCTTGAAAGGCAGGTGTACGGCGTCGGGACTTTCCACGCGATCACCGAGCTCGAGCTGATCGATCACGACATGCTGGGCGGCATTGAGTTTGCGCTGATCGATCTTGTACGACACGTCCACCGACAGCTTGCCCTTATCGATCTTGTAGCCGGCGAAGTGTCCCGAGTAGGGATTGACGACGGTGAGGTCGAGATCCTTGAAGCTCAACTTGATGTCGGTGTAGAGCGCCGCTGACAAGAGGTTGGCTTCACCCTCAATCTGCAGCGGGGAGTAGCGGTCGACCTTGCCATGGAGCTTCACCCTGGCGCGCGATTTGGGATCTGAGGACAGGCCGGTCACCGTGCCGCGCAGTGACTGGATGCCGATGGCGAAGCTCGGCTTGATCCATAGGTCAGCGTAGTTGGCGGTGCCGTTGACGAGCGTCACGGTGCCGATCGACATGGGAAACGGCGTCACCGGCGCGGTCGGCGCGAGCGTCGCCTGCTGGGTCCGGCCCCCCGGGGCGGCTGCGGCTGCGATCTTGGCGGGATTGGGCGGCGCTGCGGTCGCCGCATCCGGCGGCGGGGCGTCCGGCTTCGCTCCCGGCGCCTTGAGCACGGCGCTGATGTTGGTGGTGCGATTCGGAGCGATGATCATGCGCACGTAGGGCTCGACCGCGGTCACGCTGGCGATGCGCAGGCTCTGCGGGCTCGATCGATAGCTGACGCCCTCGATGCGCAGGTCCTTCCAGTTGACGAAGTCCTGCCGCAGCGCGTTGTCCACAGTGTGCAGGCCCGAGACGGCGGTGTTGCCCTTGACGCTCAACTTGCCGTCCGTGCCCCGATTGACGTCGAGCTTCGCGCCGAGCGCGCCTTTGAGCAGCGTCATGGAGGTGTAGCGGGCAATGTAGGGCTGCAGCACCGTCAGGTCCACGCCCGCCGCCTCCACATGCGCGGTCGCGCTGGCGGTCTTCGGCGTCACTTTTGCGCGCGCGCTGAGCTTGCCGGAAGAATTCACGCCGGCATCGAGCGTCACGTCGAGCGAGTCGTCCGGGGAGGTGTTGAAGCCTGCCACGTGAATGTCGAGCGGGTTGAGCAGCAGCGCGACGGCGGGCTTAACGCCGCGATCCTCGGCACTCACCTTGAAGCCCTGCAGCTGGACATCCGGCGCCGCCACCCTCCAGGCGGAGGAGCTGCCGTTGCGCTCAGCCACCGGCGTCGTCGTCGGCGCTGTCGCCGCGCTGGCGGCTGCGGCTGCGGTTGCGGGCACCGTGGCGGATGCGGTCGGCGCCAGCTCCAGAAGGTTCAGGCGCCCCGCTTCGCTCATCCACGCCTTGATATCCCCGCCACTCAAGATGACCTTCGCCACCTCGACCGAGTGTTTGGCGAGGTTGAGGCGCGTCTCATTTACCTGCAGTCGTGCCAGATCGATGTAGTTCGCGGCGGCGGCCTTGGGTTTTATGCCGAGGTTCGTCACCGTAGTGTCGTGCACGTTGACCTCGAGGCTCAGCGGTCCGGCGCCGGCGGTCAGCTCGTAGTCGCCCTTGAGACCGATGACCCCCGAATCAATCTCGAACGGCACGCTCTCGCGCACGTAGTTCCACAGGGTGCGCGCGTGCAGGTCCGCCACTTCGAACACGCCGTGCGAGGACAGCGGATCCAGCCGCACGGTGCCGCTCCAGATGAGCCGCTCCCCTTCCGGTGAGGCCGCGTTCAGCGCGTAATTGTTGGCGGTGCCGGCGGTGGTGCTGAAGTCGCGCAGCTCGAATCCTATCGGCTTGAATTCGGCCCGAAAGGCAGCCGGGCGCGTGCGGTCCTCGAACGTGCTGCTGCCGGAGATCACGGCGAAGCGCTGGATGAAGAGCTTCATGGGCGGCGCTGGCTTCACCGGCTTGGGCTGGGGCGGGAAGCCCTTGCCAAGATCGGCGAGGTTCAGCGTGCCGTTGGGGCGTATGACGGCGCGCAGGAAGGGCTGTTCGAGCAGGATTTCGCTGAAGCTCGGCGCCAGGCGCCAGAGGCTTGCCAGCTGCGCTTTCACGTGCAGGCGCTGGAACGACAGCATGGTCGCACCGTCGGCGTCCGGCAGCGCCACCCCCGTGACATCGAGCGCGAGGGTGAAGGGATTGAAGTGGACTTCGCCTAAGGCCAGCGTGCGGCCGTAGTGGGTGCGCACGAAGTCGGTGAGCGACTTGCGGGCGAAGTACGGCACGGCGAGGAATCCGGCCGCCGCATAGGCACCGACCAGGAGGACGACGGCGGCCAGGGCAATGATGTAGCGCCGGTAACGTCCCATACGGCAGCATCGTAGAGCATCATCCCCGGCACGGCCACCATGCAACCCAAGCGAACAGGCCCGGGCGCGCCGCCCGGGCCTGCCAGTCATCGAAGATGCAGATTGAGCTTAGTCGTCGCGGTGACCGCGATCATGATCCCCCTCGTCGTGGTGACCGTGGTCGTCGTGGTCACGATGCTCGTCGCCGTGGTGGCCTTGATCATCGTGATCGTGCCCCGGACGGTAACCCGCTTCGTATTCCGCGGACTTCACGAAGTACACCGGCCGGTTGCAGGCATGGTATTCATGACAATGCTTACGCCAGTTGCGCGCGTGCCCCGGCGGCACGTGCAGGTAGAGCGGCTGCACGACCGGCTCGCCCGCGACCACCGCGACCGGCTGCACCACGACCGGCTGCGCATAGAGCAGCGGCGGCGGCGGGCCATTGCCGAGCACCACCTGGCCGTAGACCCCCGGCACGACCTCGCCGGTGATGGTGGCGTTGACGCTGATCTGCGCCTGCGCCAGGGGCGCGAAAGCGCCGAGAGCCAACATCGACAGAACTACTGAATGCATCGTTCGCATACTCACTCCTGGATCTTTACGTTCGCACACAAGTGGCGCGCACTATGCCAAGCGGCGCGATCCATGACACACCCCGGACACTGAATGGACCGTGAACTGTGACGCGCATCGCACTCTAGACCCGCTCGATCAGGCTGGCATCGTTCGGCAGTCGCGGGCTGTTCACGCGCCGGCTCACTTTCCAGGCCGTCATGTGTTCGTCCGGGTAGGGCTTGAGCAGCGCCTGTGCGTCGTCGGTGCTGCCGCCAAGCCAGGCGTCGTAGTCGTTCGCGGCGAGGATGGCCGGCATGCGCTGCTTGTCGTTGTGAACCTCCGCGAGCAAGCGGTTGGCCGGCACGGTGATGAGCGTGCAGGAAAATAGGTAGGAACCGTCAGCGCGCCGCGAGCGCTCCCAGATTCCCGCCACGCCAAACACCTCGGCGTTCACGAGCCTGAGGAAAAACGGCTCCCGCGAACCGTCCGCGCTGACGTGCGGCTCATAGAACCCGCCCATGGCGAAAATACAGCGCTGCCCGCGCCGCCACGGATCGCGGTAACTCGGCGCGCTGGCAATGCGCTCCGCGGTGGCGTTGATGGTTGAGGCTTTGAGTGGCACGCCCTGCGCCCACCAGGGAATCAGACCCCAGCGCATCATCGCCGCCTCGCGCTCGCCCTCAGTCGCGACCGCAACCGGCACCTGCTCGGTGGGCAGTACGCGATAGCTCGGCGGGTAGTCCCAGCGGCCGCGGCGGATGCCCAGCGCCCGCTCGGCCTTCGCGGCCTGGGCGAGGATGTACTTGCCACACATGCAGTTAGCTCTCGAACAGTACCGGCGTGACTGTAGCACTGTGTGGACGGTGCACGCGGCGCTGCACACACTGCGCGCCGTGCTGCCGTGGAGTGCCATCGACCGTCTGCGCGATCATTTTGGCGACTACGTTCTGGTCGTCACCTGTCGTAATTGCAGGCACTCGCGCGAGATGACTCCGGCGTTTCTTGCTCGTCACTGCCGCGCCGGCTGGGACGAGCCGCTCGCCAACATCATCGCGCGCCTGCGGTGCCGCTGTGGCAAGAAGCTCGTGGACGTACAGGTCGGGTTCAATCGCAAACCGCGCGGCTGGGTCAAGAACCCGTCGTGAAGAAGCCGCGGCGCGCGCCGGCTAGTGCGCGGATTGCGGCGCGCCGCGCGTTGCCAGAGCCGCGGGACCCCAGAAGTCGCGCTCGATGATCTGGTAGAGACTCGCGGTGTACTGCTCGGCGGCGGCGTGCGAGAGATGCGACCACTCCGGCTGCTCGAGTCCCTGCAATTGCGGGTAGTCCTGGAAGTGAATGCCGGGCGCGCCGCTGCGCGCCAGCAGTACATCCCAGCTTGTCTTGCGCGGAAAATACCACTCATCGTACTCAAGATACGGCCCGGTGCTCGGGGAGCGCACGAACAGCACCTTGACGCCGCGCGCCTGCAGCGTATGCACCGCCTTGACCGCGCGCTCGATCTGCTGCATGGCGTTTTCCTGCTGTTTCGCCGGCGGCGGATCATCATCGCTCGGCGCCAGATCATGCAGCCATATCTCGCGCATCAGCGCCCGATAGTCCGGGTCAGTCTCCACCTTGTCCCACATGTAGGTATTGCGGTCCGCCTCGGTGACGCTGAGCCTGCGAACCGCCATGGACCAGGTCTTGCCCGGACGCGCTGGCCAGGGCTGGCGCTTGAGCACGGTGTCGAGCGCGTAATCGGAATTATAGAACGCCAGCCACGGCTCGACCAGGCGCATCGACAGCCACTGGCCGATGCGCTGCGACGGCGATTCCTTCTTGAAGTACTTGAGTGCGCCGGCGCGATAACGATGGCCGCCGAAGAACACCTGCGGCGCCACACCGACCAGCAGGCGGCCCGTGAACTTCGGATCAGCGGCGAGATCTTCCAGGAAAACAAGCGCCGTGGTGCCCTCGAGCCCGAGCTGGATCGGTCGCTTGCCGTCGAGCTTCTCCCACACCGGCAGCTGCAGGTCGAAAAACAGCCGCGAGTCGGAGATCACGACGGTGGCGTCGCCTTCGCCATGGTCGATGCGCCGCCGCTGCATCGCCCACAAGCCGAAGGAATTCGCAAACGCGGGTTTCGCGCCGTACGCGCGCCAGTACTCTTCCCAACCTGCGACCAGCAGCGCGAGGATGAGCACAGCGCCGAGCAGTATCCGGCCCCAGGGTTGAGCGGGCACGGGGCGTAGCGGCACCGGCTGGGCGACGCCAGGACGGTCCGCGGCGGTGACGCGGGCGTAGTCGCCACGCATCATGTGACGCTCTGCGCCCGCCGTTTCAGAACTGGAAATAGATGAAGGCACTGCCAGATCCCTGCGCGATTACGATCAGGAAAGCCATGAACGCCCAAACCAGGCACACCACCGCGGCCGGAGTGCGCGCCACCACCGATTCCAGCGTGCGGGCGCGCATCAGCCAGTGCGTCAGCACCAGCGCGCCCACGATCGCGGCCACCGATATGAGGCTGAAGGTCGGCAGGATGGGTCGCACCGCCGCGTTCTGACCCACCATGCCGCGCAGCACGATCCAGGCCTTGCTGAAGGTCTTGGCGCGAAAGAACACCCAGGTCACATTGACCAGGGTGTAAGTGAGAATGCCGAGCAGTACAAAGACGAGTGGCCCGGGCCGGTAGTCGGCGAAACGTGCTCGCAGCACGCGTTCGACCGCCAGGTACAGGCCGTGTAATCCGCCCCAGGCGACGAAGGTCCAGTTCGCGCCGTGCCACAGCCCGCCCAACAACATGGTCGTCATGAGCGCGGCATAGGTGCGGCCTGCACCGTGACGGTTACCGCCGAGCGGAATGTAGAGGTAGTCACGCAGCCACGAGGACAACGTGATGTGCCAGCGCCGCCAGAAATCCGAGAAGCCCACGGCCGCGTATGGAAAGCGGAAGTTATCGGGCATGGCGAACCCTAAGCACAGCGCCGCGCCAATCGCCGTGGTCGAGTAGCCGGCGAAGTCGCAGAAGATCTGACCGCTGAAGGCGAGCGTGCCTGCCCAGGCATCCAGGGCGCCCGGGAGCTTATCGCTGTCGTAGACCCGCTCGGCGACGTCCGACAGGAAGCTGTCGGCGAGCACGATCTTGTTGAAGAGCCCGAGCGTCATCAGCGCCAGCCCGAATCGCAGCTGCTGCCCGGTGGCGCGGCGCGGTTGCGCGAACTGCGGCACCAGCTCGGTGGGACGCATGATGGGACCTGCGACCAGGTGCGGGAAGAAGGTAACGAACAACGCGTAGTCGAGCAGGTTCTTTGCCGGCTCGGCACGCCGCAGGTACACGTCCAGCGTGTACGACATGGTCGCGAACGTATAAAAGGAAATGCCGACCGGCAGGACGATGTCGTAATGCGCCGGGTGATAGGCAACGCCGATGCCGGCCACCAGGGCGCTGAAGCTGTCGAGCAGGAACTGGCCGTACTTGAAGTAGCCGAGCATGCCGAGATTGGCGATCACCGACAGCAGCATCCAGGCGTGCCGCGCGCCCTGGCGGCGCGCCTTGACCAGGCCCTGCGCCGCGTACCAGTCGATGACAGTCGACACCCACAGGAGGATGACGAACGGCGGATTCCACGCCGCGTAGAACAGGTAACTCGCGATCAGCAGGTTGATCTTCTTCGTGGTCCAGGGCAGCGGCAGCGAGTGCATGCCGAGCACGCACGCAAAGAACACGATGAACGTGAGCGAGTTGAAGACCATGGATCCGCCGCCTGCTGTTAGCGCAGGTCGGCGCCCCTCCCCAACGCGGCACGGGTGATGCCGCTTTCAGCCATCATGCCTCCTTAGCCCTGTAATCGCCAGCTGGCGCTGCAACACGACGCCGGACGCGCGGGGCAACGCGCGGCGCAGGTGCGCATCGTGTTTGCGCGCAACCTCGCCGCCCTTGCGACTCTTTTTCGACGCCGGCGTTACGACGCAGACGATGCCGCAGACTTCATGGCGGCTTCCGCACGCCGCTGCATCTCTTCGGGCGCCACGTCCTCGACATGCGTCGCCACCGTCCAGACGTGACCGAAGGGATCCTCGAGCGTGCCGGAGCGATCGCCGTAGAACTGGTTGGCGAGCGGTCGCAGCGACTTGCCGCCGGCATCAAGCGCGCGGGTGAACACGGTGTCGACATTCTCCAGATAAATGAGCAGGCCGACGGTCGAGCCCCCGAGTGAGCGCGGACCATGACAGGTGGCGCCCGGCTGATCGTCCGCCAGCATGATCACCGAATCACCGATCCTGATTTCGGCGTGTCCGATCTTGCCCTGCGGGTCGGCCATGCGGAACAGCTCCGTGGCACCGAAGGCACGCTTGTAGAAATCGATCGCGTCCGCAGCGCCCTTCACGATCAGATACGGCGTCGCGCTGTGATATCCGTCCGGAATGGATTTGATTGCCATCGCTGAAATCCTCCGCATGTGAAGCTGCGCACCTTACTCCCGTGCGCGTGGCAGTCGCATGACATCCTCACGCTGCGCGCGTCGTACAGTAATGACTTGTCGCTGCTACTGGATGCCAGCACGCGCGGCCGCCGAACGCGGGCGATACCGCAGCAGGTAAATGAGACTCAGGATCCCCAGGAAGGGCAGCCCGAAGGCGAGCGTCATGCGGAACGCGCTGGTAAAGGCGGTCGTCAGCAGGACCGCGGCCATGAGCGCGGTCCCCAGGAAGGTGGTGAGTGGAAAGCCCCACATGCGAAAGCCAAGCGGCGCCTGCCCCGCGGCGGCACGCGCGTTGCGAAAGGCATAGTGGGTCACGAAGATCATCATCCAGGTGAACATGGCGCCGAAGGATGAGATCGAAACCATCAGAATGAACGAGGACTTGGGCGCGAGCACGCTCAGCAGCGCCGCCAGCGCGATGCCGATGCTCGAGAGCAGCAGTGCCTGCAGCGGCACGCCGCGCGCGTTGAGAGTTCCGAAGCGCCGCGGCGCGTGACCGGCGCGCGACAGGCTGAACATCATGCGCGTGGTGATGTAGAGCTGGCTGTTCATCGCCGAGAGCGCGGCGGCGAGGATTACGAAATTGAAAACGCCTGCGGCTCCCGGCAGCCGCACCGCGCGCATCACTTTCACGAACGGACTTTCATCGATGCCCGCGGCCGGCCAAGGCACGATCGCAAGCACCAGCGCCAGGGTCAGAAGATAAAACAGGATCAGCCGCACGACCGTCGAGCGGAAGGCGCGCGTGATGGCAATCTCCGGTTGTGCGGCCTCGCCCGCGGCCACGGCGATCATCTCGATGCTCAGGTAGCTGAAGATGGCGACCAGCACCGCCACCCATGCGCCCCACAGCCCCTTGGGGAAAAAGCCGCCGAAGGCAGTGTAGTTGTGAAAGCCGGGCATCGCGAGAGGCGCGGAAGCGACGGCAGCGGCCGCGCTGGCACCGGCCAGGGCCGTGGGTGCCCGCCAGACCAGGTAGCCCGCCAGCACGATGAAAATCACGATGGCGGTCACCTTGATGGCCGAGAATCCATACTCCACCGCGCCGAAGACGTTGACGCTGCGGGCATTGACTGCGATCAGGAGCGCCGAGAACCCGACGATCCACAGCCACCCGGGTGTCGTCGGGAACCAGAATTGCATGTAGAGCGCGACCGCCGTCACTTCAGTGCCAACCGCCAGTACGATGCACGTCCAGTACGCGTAGCGCACCAGGAACCCCGCGAGCGGACCCAGGTAGTACTCGGCATAGGCGCCGAAGGATCCTGAGGTCGGATGAGCGATCGTCATTTCCGCGAGACATCCCATGAGCAGGAGCGCGATCACCGCGCCGATGGCATAGCTGATGAGTACCGCGGGCCCGGCGAGACTGATCGCAAAGCCGCTGCCCAGAAACAAGCCGGTGCCGATCGCCCCACCGATAGCGATCATGGTGATGCGCCGAGCGCTCAGGGTGCGCCGCAGACCCTGTTCGCGTTTGAGGATGTGGTCGAAGCTCGCGTCGGCGCTCATGCAGATTGTCCCGTCAGCTCTTGGTGTGGCGGTGGGCTTTGCGGGGCGGCAAGTTTACACTGCCTTGCGGGTTCGATAGTCCGTTCGCAACACGGCGAGGCGCAACATGATCCGTACGACCCCATCCCGGTGGCTGCCCCTCATCAGCGTATTGATGTTGTCGTCGACGGGACCCGCCCTGGCGGACTCAGCCGCGCTCGATGCCTTGAGCTCCAGAGACGCCGCCGGTGGCTTACGCGCCGCGCTCTCCAAGGGCGTCGACGTCGCCGTCTCCCAGCTCGGCGCCAACAACGGTTTCCTCAATGACCCGAAGGTCGCCATTCCCCTGCCGGGCGGCCTGGAAAAGGCCGACAAGACGCTGCGCATGCTCGGCATGGGCGGACAGGCGGATGAGCTCAGGACCACCATGAATCACGCCGCCGAACAGGCCGTGGCGCAGGCGAAGCCCGTATTCAAGCAGGCACTGCAGCACATGACGCTCAGCGATGCCAAGGGCATACTCGCCGGCGGCGATGGCGCCGGCACGGCGTACTTCAAGCGCACGACCAGTGCGCAGCTCACGACCAACTTCAAGCCAATCGTCAGCACCGAGACTGCGAAGCTCGGCGTCACGGCCAAGTACAACGAGATCGCGGGCAAAGCGGCGCAGCTGGGACTCATGTCGTCCCAGGAAGCGAACATCAACGACTACGTCACCGCGAAAGCGCTCGACGGCCTGTTCAGCCGCGTCGCCGAGGAAGAACACGAGATCCGCGCGGATCCGATGGGCCAGGCGAGTTCGCTGATCAAGAAAGTCTTCGGCGCGCTGTAGCGACCCGCATGCTCAGAATTCATAACTTCGCCCGCGGCGCGCGCGGTCTGCGCGTCATGTGGCTGTGCGAGGAGATGGGCCTGCCCTATGAGGTGAAGTTCGTGAGCTACCCGCCGAGTGCGGCGTATCTCGCCCTGCACCCTCCCGGCTCGGTGCCGTACCTGGAGGACGACACCGCCGGCGTGGCGCTCGCTGAATCGGTCGCGATCCTGCTGTATCTCGCTAACCGTTACGGACCGACGCCGCTGATGCCGGCGCGCGACGCGCCGCAGTTGGCGCGGGTGCTGCACCTCGCGGAATTCGGAGAAGCCACCATCGGCGCCGGCATGAACCCCCTGCTGGCGGCACAGTTCATGGCGCCCGAAGCTGACAAGGGCAACTGGTCGGTGCGCGCGCAACGGGCGCGCCTCGAAGGCGCGTTCAAGTACCTCGGCGATATGCTTGGCGAGCATGAGTTTGTCGCCGGTGCCGGGCTCACGCTCGCCGACGTTTCCGTGGCACCGGCGCTCGGTCTGTGCCGGGTTGTCGGTCTGCAGCTGCCCGAAAAGCTCGACGCCTACCGGCAACGCATGCAGACACGGCCCGCTTATCAGCGGGCGCAAGTGCGCAGCCAGGGCGAGATACCCGGGGCCACACCCAAGTCCTGATCCGCAGCAAACGCCCGTTCAGCCGCGCGGGCGGGCCGCGAGATAGGCGTCCGTCTCCCGCACCAGCAACTGCTTTTCAGCGCGCCGCGCGCGCGCCGTCTCCATGCCACGCTCGACCTGCGCGGACATCTCCGCGGGCAGGTGCACGCGTACCCAGCCCTCGATCTCAGGGAGCGGCGCACCGTCCCACAAGAACTCCGGCACCTGCGCGATGATCAGTGGCGCGTACTTCGGGAACGGGGCCAGCAGCACCTCGATGTTCGCGGTAACACTGGCCCACGCGAGCGCCGGATGGTAGTTCACGAGTTGTCCGATGAGGCGCAGGCGGCTGTCTTCGGCCTGTGGCGGAATCTCCTTTGAGAGCGCGATCTGCGCCGCCTGCCGCGCGAGCGCCGGGTCGCGCACGTTCATCAGCGCGAGGTAATAACGCCGTTGCGCGGTATCGTCCTTCTCCTCGCGCGCGATGGTGTGCAGCTGCTCGAACGTCGCGGCGTCCGCGAACGCGGCCACGATAGAGAGTACGAGCCCCTGGTCATCGGGCTTGACGGCGCCGCGGTCCTTGAGGAACGCGGCGTAGCGCAGCCCGGCCTCGCGCCGCACATCGGCGTCACCCCAGACGCCCAGATCTGCGAGCAGTGTGCGGCGCAGCTCCTGGACATCCGGCGTCTCGCCCGGCTTCGTGTCCCACCCGAGTCGATCGGCCATCGGACGGATGATGGAACGGGCAAACGCCGCGAACGGCTCGCGGCCGGCGCTGCCACGTTCGTCATACTCGATGGCGCCGAGCGCGCCGGCAATCTGGACCCAGGCGCGCGTATCACTGTCATGGCCCATGGCGGACGCCAGGGCGAGATACGCCGCCAGCTGTTGGTTCTCCGACAGCACCAGCGCCCATTCATCATCCAGGAGCGCGATCTTGTCGCCATCGGGCAGCGTGGCGAAAGAGTGCGTGTTGGTGGCGAGTGTCGCAGGATCGTAGGCGACGCGGTAGAAGCCGAGCGCATCCGCATTGACGGAGAGCGGTTCGCTGCAATTGCCGGCGTCGCTCTTCTGGCCGTCGTAAGTAAACAGCAGCGAGCGCGGCTCGCCGGCCACGCCGCTGCGGATGCGCAGCGGCACATTCCAGCGCACACCGCTCAACTCCGCGCCGTGCAACAGGAACCGCGTCTGCGAGAACGTGAGCCCGCGCTTGCCACCGGCGTCACAGCCTGCGGCAACCCGCACCAGCGGAAACCCCATCTGCTCGGTCCAGCCCGCGGCGATCTTGCCGACATCCCGGCCGCTCGCCGCGCTCAGGGCGTTCCACAGATCAGAAGCCGTGGTATTTGAGAACGCATGTGCCTGCATGTAGCGGCGCACGCCGTCACGAAATACATCCGGGCCGAGAAAGGCCTCCAGCATCCGCAGCACCGCCTCGCCCTTGTCGTAGGTGATCTCATCAAAGGCATTCGCGGCCTGCAGTTCGTTGGCGACGTGCTGCTGGATCGGATGCGAGGTCACGCGGGCATCCGAGCGCATGGCGCGCTCCTTGGAGCCATCCTGCAGCTCGAGCCATTTCCAATTTGGGTTGCGCAGGTCCGTCTCCTTGGCGCCGCGCCAGGACGCAAAGCTCTCGTTCAGCCACAGGTCATCCCACCAGCCCATGGTCACCAGATCCCCGTTCCACTGGTGCGCCATCTCGTGCGCCTGCACCGCAAATACGGTCTGCCGGTCCTGCAGGGTGCTGGCCGGATTGATGAGGAGCAGCTGATCGTTGTAGGTGATCGCGCCCCAGTTCTCCATGGCGCCGGAAAACCCGCCGGGCACGGCGATGGAGTCGAGCTTCGGCAAGGGGTACGGGTAAGCGAAGTAATCGTTGTAGTCCTGGAGAATCACCTGTGCGTTGGCGAGCGCCGCCTGGCCGTCAGCCTCACGGCCCTGGACCGCCCACACGCCGAGCCCGGTGCTGCCGCTGCGCACACTCACCTGCGCCAGCTCACCGCCGGTGAACTCGATGAGGTAGGACGGCATTTTTGGCGAGCGCTCGAAGGCGGACGTGGCGAGCGCGCCGTGCACCGCACGCCTCGCCACCGGCATGTTGGAGACCGTAGCCCAGGTCGCGGGCACCGTGACCGTCAGCTGGAAAGTGGCACGAAATGACGGCTCGTCCCAGCAGGGAAACATGCGCCGCGCGTCGGTGCTTTCCATTTTCGTGGATAGCAGGAGACCATTGGCGCCGGCAGCCGTGGTGTAGTGCTGCACGAACAGCCCGTGCGGCTGCGTCTCGAGCTTCCCCTGGTAGCTGAACGTCAGGGAGTGTGCGCCGGGGTGCGCCAGCTGCGAGAGCGTTACCGTCGTCAGTTGCTGCTCGTCGTCGGAAGCGACTTTGGCGACCGGCTTGCCGTCGAACCGGACGTCGGCGAGCTTTTCGTTGAGGGAGTTGAAGACCAGGGTGCGCGTGGAGGCGCGAACCTTGAGTTTCACCCGCTCAGCGCCGGTCAAGGTAAGCGCGCCGATATCCGGCGTGATGGCGAGCGTGTAGTCCACCGGGACGACATCCTTCGGCAGCCGCCCGGGGGCGGCGTCGAAGGAGAACGGCGCGCCGGCCACGACGGGGACCGACAGCAGCGTCGCTGCGACCCCGGCAAAAGCAAGTCCTGGAACGCAATTCACGACCCTGAACGACATGGCTCCCTCTCCCCGATGTTTTGGGCGGCGGCCATTGTCTCCCGGGGTGCGTGCGGCGCGAAATCCGCTGGACCCGCCAGGTGCACGCCACGGCGCACAAAACTCGCGTGCCGCGATCTCCGAGGTAGTGCGTTGCGGGCGCCCAAAAGCAGAGCGGCTGCCCGAAGGCAGCCGCTCCACGCACTAAGTGCTCAAGGAAGAATCAGCTCGGCGGTGGCGCCGACAGGCAATTTATGAGGTTACCGTTGATGTCGAATACCGGAAGGATCGGGGGCGACGGTGCCGTCAGCGTCTCGGTATCAGGATAGCTGTAGGTCCCGTTCAGTGCCGTCGACGGCACCTGCATTTCGAACCACTGCAGCATGGGCACGTTCTGCGGGTGGTACAGGAAGCCATTGGGCATGGCGATCTCGAAGGTCACGCGGCTCGGCAGCGATTCGATCACGTCGCCGTTTTCCAGGAGGTTCTGGCATTGGCTGCCGGACAGCCACCATGGCACGATGTTGCGGTTCTCGAAGCCCGTGAAGGGATCGCTGAAGGTCTCCGCCATCTCGTGACTGAGCGCCGTGACATCTTCGAAGCCTGCGCCGAAGAGTCCCGGGCTGATCCAGCTCGCATAGATGATCATGTAGGCGCGGGGCAGATTACCGTTCTGCTTGGTTCCCGGCTCAAAATCAAACGTGTGGAAGCCCAGAACGCAGCACTGGGCCGGGTCGCCGTTGAAGTACAGATACGTGTCGGGGAAGAGGAATGTGCCAATGTCCTTGGTCGTGATCCTGTGGCTCAGCTCTGCCGCGCCGATAATCGTCGAGTTGTCGACCGGGAAGGTCGGCGGGAAGAGTAGCGCCTGGAACACGTTGATATCGACTTCGATGAACAAGCAGCAGCTGCCGTCGCTGTTCGGAAAGTAGAACCATGAGCCAAACGGAATCTGCATGGTGAGGCCGGGCTCGATGTCCGGGTCGAGCAGGGTGTGCCAGGTCTCGCCGATGTCATTAAAGAATTGAGCACGGTGGATCGCGTCCGTGTACTGCGTCTCCTGGCGGCTGCTGGTAAAGAGGGCGTTGTCAAACACCGGCGAATCTTCTGCCAGCCGGATCTTGTCATGGGGATCGGAAATAAGTGGCAGGCCCGAAACCGGGTCATGGGCTACCTTGCCGTCCGAGCCAAGCAGTTCGACGGTTACTGGAATAATCGGCGCGTTGATGTGGGTCGTGCCGCCTCCCGGGGCGTTGCCAACCATGGCGTAATTGAACGTGACATCGGGCAGCGGCTTGAAGTTCGCATCCAGACTGGGAGAGCCGGTGAACTGGCCGGTGAAGTTGACGACCGAATCAATCCCCGGAAGGCCGCCGCCATTCTTCGCGTTCTTGAATGCAGCTTGAAGGGCTGCGGTGTTGAGTGCACCGGGCTTGGTGATGTTGGGAGACACGGCGCCCCTTACGTGGAGCGGGTGCAGCCGGTGAAGAGCGGACGGACCCAGCCTATAGGCATCGACTTCCGATGCGGCGTGCGCGCCGATGCTCGTGAGCAGCAAGGCGGCGGCGGTTGAGACAGAGACTTTCCAATCCATGATCTTTATCTCCCAGAATATTGAGTACGTTCTTGTGCAATCCGGACGGGGATCAGACGCTTACGTTGTTGCCGTTCTTGAAGCAAGCGTGCGCGGGATTGTAGGACGATCCGGTTTCGCCCGGAAGCATACTTTTTTGACAGCGACGAGGAACCGTATCGCGTTCCCGTGCATCGCTGCAGTAGCTTTACTTATTGCTCCGGGAACGCGCCGCGGGGCCGTGATACGCTCCCGATGGAGTCGTTCCCGAGTGGAGTAGCCATGCTTAGCTATTTCAGGATGCTCACTCGTCCGCAACTGCACGCCTACCTTGCGGCGCTCGGCGGATGGGCGCTGGATGCGTTCGACTTTTTCATTTTCGTCTTCTGTCTGAAGGCGATCAGCGGCGAGTTCCACACCGATATCAAGGCGGTGGCGGAAGGGATTTTCCTCACTCTCGCATTCCGTCCGATCGGGGCACTCGTATTCGGCTGGCTGGCGGAGAAATACGGCCGGCGGCCCATCCTGATGATAAACGTCGTCAGTTACTCGCTGGTGCAGCTCGCGACCGCCTTCGCACCCAACCTCGCAACGCTCCTCGTGCTGCGCGCGGTGTTTGGTTTCGCGATGGGCGGCGAATGGGGCGTGGGCGCCGCGCTGGCACTCGAGACGCTGCCGGCCAAGGGACGCGGCTTCTTCTCTGGCTTGCTGCAGGAAGGCTACGTGATCGGCTACCTGCTGGCCTCCTTCCTGTTCTGGGCCGCGTTCGACACCCTGGGCTGGCGCGGCATGTTCATCGCCAGCTCGGCGTCGGCGGTCCTGGTGATGTACATCCGCTACGGCGTCGAGGAATCCCCCGCCTGGCTGGCGGGCGCCGCCGCGAAGCGAGCGTCGGCCGCCGCCATCTGGGCGGCGGTAAAAGACTACTTCCCGACCCTGGGGTATCTGGTCCTGCTGATGGCCTGCTTCAACGCCTTTTCGCACGGTTCGCAGGACATGTACCCGACATTCCTGCAGGTGCAGCACGGGTTTTCGACGAAGGCGACCGGCAGCGTCGCCATCGTCATGAACCTTGGGGCGCTGGCAGGGGGAATCTGTTTCGGCACGCTGTCCGAGCGCCTCGGCCGCAAGCGCGCAATCATGCTCGCTGCGGTCCTCGCGCTGCCGATGATCCCGCTGTGGGCCTGGTCCCAGACTGCGGTCATGCTCGCGATTGGTGGATTCCTGATGCAGTTCATGGTGCAGGGCGCCTGGGGCATCGTGCCCGCTCATCTTAATGAGCTCTCCCCGCCCGCAGTTCGCGCCATCTTGCCGGGCTTCGCCTACCAGCTCGGCAACCTCGCCATGGCGAGGATGGGACCCTTCCAGGCCGGCATTGCCGAATCGCACGGCGGCAACTACAGCTACATCCTCTCGTGGACGCTGGCGGTCGTCGCCGTCGCGCTTATCGTGGTCACCGCGTTCGGTCCCGAGGCAAAGGCAGCGGAACTTCGCGTCTCGTCCTAGGCGCCGCTCACTGCATCATGACGAAGAGTCCGCCGGGGCAGTGAGGAAAGCGCTGACCTCGCGAGCAAACCGCTCCGGGTCCTCTCGACCTATAGCGGGATCGGGAAACATGTTTTTTCACCCGCACCTCCATAACCTGTCTCACACCTCCAGGTTATTCGGCCCCTGGGTCAGTTGTCGCCCTGCGGCTTTGAGGGTTGGGCCAAAAACGGCGGCGTACGCCACGGTCACGACCACTGCAATCCCGATCCAGGTCCAGCTGCGCGCGAAGTAAAGCCCGGGACCCTGCACGTCCGGCTGCCGCTTCAGCCACTGCATGATGAAAAGCAGTCCGATGGTGCCGCCGAGACTGCTGGCGATCGAGGACAACACGACAATCACGATGCCCTGCGGGTTCAGCAAGCCGATGAGGACGGCCACGGCGCCGCCGGTGAGGTAGGACGTCAATGCCGTGAGCCGGGCGCTACGGATCCTGCCGTCGCCGCTGCCGCTGACGCGCGGCTCGATGGCCGCCACTGCAATACGCATCACCCAGCGCTAGGTAACTGCTCCCACCAGGAACAAGCCGATTCGCCACAGCCATTCGGGCGTTGCCCCCTGCAACGCGCCGTCGCTCGTCGTGCCGAGATCGCCCTGGCCCGACGCGCCCGAAAACAAGGCATAGCCCGCGGCGTCCATCAGACCCAGCGCGCCCAGCAGCCACAGAAAATAAAACCCCGCCGCCGGGAGGCGCGGCAGGCGCCGCAGCAACTGCAGGCAGACGACGCCGGTCAGGATGCAACGGCCCGGCCAGCTCCACCAGCCGGATGCGCAAGCTGCTGAGGCGCGTATCGTCGCAATTGATGTAGTAGCCCCCAACTCAGTTGGGTGACTGCCGAGGGCAACGCACGCCAGCGCGTGACCGAAATGCTCGTGCAGGCCGACCCCGACGACATAGGCGAGCGCGCGGAGATGGCGATTAGCGTCAGACGATCGGGAAGCGGGGGTGTTACACCGGCGTCGGGCGCGGTGCTCATGGCGCGAGTCTAGCGCCGGTTGACCGGGGCGTTCAGTCAGCGCACGAAGTCCGCGGCTCACCGAGATCGACAAAGCGATCGATGACGGCAAGGACATCCACGACCATCCGGCCGTCGATGTGCTTAAGGATCACCCCATAAGGCACTCGAGCTCCCTCAAGGGACGTGCTGTTCACCACATCGATGCGGCGATTCGCGCCACCAAACGCGCCCCCGGTGATGCGGACGCCGGCCACTTAAGACCAGCCTTCTGACGGGTCAAGGGCGTTGCTCGGACGCAACAAATGAATGTAAGGAGCGACATAACGGCTGCGTCGTTGATTGGCACGTCACTTCGAACTGTTGCCTTTACGACTAAAGGCGTATGTTACAGTTTTGTTGCGCGTGATCGGCAAGTGCTGTTTTAACCGGAGGGGAGTTAGAAATGAACCGATGTAGCTATTTGACCGCGGCGCTTGGTCTGGCGTTGGTTTGCACGGCGGCGCAAGCCGATGTGAAAGACCCGTTGCCTGATAGCTTGTCGCTGGGCGGTGTAACCCTTTATGGAACGATTGATGTTGGCTATGCCTATCAGAGCAAGGGGGTTCCACTGAGCAGCACTCTTCCCGGTGGTCTTGAATATCAGTCCTTCACGACCACGCGAAACTTCGCGGGGTCGGTGTCGAGCGCTGCTGAAAGCGGTCTTGAGCAATCCAAGATCGGGATAAGAGTATCGCAGCCAATCGCTGAGGATTGGACCCTGGTTGCCAGAGTCGAGACCGGCATCAATCCGCTCTCCGGTCAACTGGTCGATGCTTGTGCGAGCGTCGCGCAAAATGGCGGGCGGGCGCAGGGCGCCCAGACCGCGAACGCCGACAGCAGCCGCTGCGGTCAATTCTTCAACGGCCCTGCTTTTGGGGGTGTGGGTAACAAGACCTACGGCACGCTCACTATCGGTCGTCAGAACTCGCTGCAACTCGACACGGTTGCTGCCTACGATCCGCAGGCTCTTTCGTACGCGTTCTCGTTTCTCGGTTATTCGGGCTTCAACGGCGGCGCCGGCAGCACCCAAGGGGCACGCTGGGACAACGCGTTCAGATACACCTATCAAACCGGCCCTGTCCATATCTCAGCCATGTACACTTCCGGCGCCGCGGATGGTGGTATTTTTGGCAAGGCCTACGGCGGCAATGTAGGGGGCACTATCGCCGGGTTGTCTGTAGATGCCGTCTATGAGAACGAGAAGGGCGTCGTCAACCTGAGAAGCTCCTTCGACGATCCCGCGAATCCAATTCCCACGCCGGGATTGTCCACCTTCATCTCCGATGACACCTCGTGGAATGTCATGGGTAGATACACCTTTGAATTCAACGGCAGCGGGGCGACGGCGGACAAGCTCACGCTCTACGGGGGTTACAGCCATATCCAAAAGGCCAATTCTCAAGAGCCCATCGGCCTCGCACAGGGGGGTTACCAGATAGTTGTGCCCATCAACATCAACACCCCCGCCGTCTACAACTTTGAATGGCTCGGCGCAAAATACGCGATGAGTTCCGGCTGGAGCTTTACCGGCGCGCTGTATCACATCACCCAGAACAGCTGGTCGGTCGGCAAGGGATTGAGCGGCACGGAAAACATCGGTTGCAGCGCCGCGGGCTTGCTGTGCGCAGGCGACTTCAACGAAGCGTCCGTGGTGGCGGACTACGCTTTCAACAAGCACTACGACGCCTATGCTGGTGTGAACTACTCGCAGGTCACCGACGGTCTTGCCAACGGGTTTGTTGGCACGACCAAAGACGGGACCACGGGCAGTGAAAACCAGACGACCGTGATGTTTGGCTTTCGCGTGAGGTTCTGAGAGCCGATATCGGCGATCGTCAATGGGTTTGGACCGGGCCACCCGTATCTCAAGGTGGGGGCCCGGCCGAATCTCATCCGCTTCGCTTATTGCTGGCACAGTAGCGCGGGCAGTCGCCTGGCAGACCAGTTGGTTGCCGTGTCATAGGCATACGCCAGTTGCAGACAGGCGAGTTCCGCGTGGTTCGGCCCCACGATCTGAATGCCCATTGGCAAGCCGCGGTCGCTGAATCCAGCCGGCGCCGCCAGCGCCGGGCAACCGCTCATGGTGATGGGCAACACGCACTTCATCCATTCGTGGTAGGTGTGCATTTGCGTGCCGGCAATCTGCTGCGGCCAGTGAAGGTCGGCGTCGAATGGAAATAGCTGCGCGGTCGGAACGATGAAGTAATCATATTTCCCGAAGAACCTGCGCACCGCCTGATACCACTGGGTGCGTACGGTCGAGGCGGCGGAAATGTCGAAGGCTGTCAGCTTCAGCCCGCTCTCAACCTCGAAGACGGCCTCCGGTTTCAACAGCGCGCGCCTGGCAGGATCGTTGTAGTACGCCAGCAGCGCTCCGCCGGCCTGCCATGCCCGCAGCTTCAGCCACGCCCGCCAGACGGCATCAATCGAATAGTCCGGCTGGGCTTCCTCCACGATGCAGCCCAGCGACTCGAACACCTTGAGCGCGCTCTTGCAGACCTCCAGCACCCCCGGCTCGAATGGCAGATAACCGCGGAAGTCGCCCGACCACGCGATCCGTTTGCCTTTGGGATCAGCTTCCAGGCGTCGCTGAAATACGCCGCCGTCACCGCTCATGGACAATGGCGCGCGCGCGTCGTAACCCGCCTGTATCGAAAGCAGCATTGCCAGATCCGGAACGTTGCGCGCCATCGGGCCAACCACGCCCATGGATGGCAGCCAGCCGTCCAGCGCCTCGGTCGGCACCAGCCCAAAGCTGGTCCGAAAGCCAAAGACGTTATTCCAACCTGCGGGGTTGCGAAGGCTGCCGCCGTAGTCGCTGCCGTCCGCGACCGGCAACATGCGCAGAGCCAGGGCGACCGCCGCCCCGCCGCTGCTGCCGCCGGCCGAGCGTGACTGATCATAAGCGTTGCGGGTAATCCCATAGACCGGGTTGTAAGTATGCGAGCCGAGCCCGAACTCCGGCGTATTGGTCTTGCCAATGAAAACGGCGCCGGCCTTTCGCAAGCGCTCGACCATGATGGCGTCCGCATCCGGGATGAAATCCTTGAGGATGGGCGAGCCCATGGTCATGCGAATGCCCTTGACCGGCATCAGGTCCTTCACGGCGAGCGGCAAGCCATGCAGCGGCCCCGGCAACTCACCGCGGGCGAGCTGCCGGTCGCGCGCTTCGGACTGAGCCAGGAGCGCCGCCCGGTCCTGCAGTGCGACGATGGCGTTGACTCGCGGGTTGAGCTTCTCAATGTGCGCGAGATAGGCCGTCATGACCTCAACGCAGGAGACCTGCCTGCGGCGAATGGCATCGGCAAGCGTCGTCGCGTCGAGCATGACGAGGCTCGACGCTGCTCGCGTCGCGCCAGAGGCAGGCGGCACTAATGCCGGCACGGCCACGCTCGCCGCTGCGCCGGTCGCCATGGCGAGCAGCGCGCGCCGATCCAGATCAGGCTCGCCGGGATCTGTCGGGCCTGCCGGCACACTTAGCCACCGGATCGCACGTCAGCATTCGCGAGTGTCGCTGCCACTCAAGGTCCCCGATGATCGCAGTTACGCCATATTGCCCCCTGCCGGCGCCGTACACCACAATGAGAGTACAGGGGCATTCGGCATGACGACGCGAACCGCAGCGATCACACTGGCACTGGCGTTCGTCGGTGCCGCGCACGCCGCGGACGACGAGCACCACTCGCATCCCGCACCGGAGAAACTTGGCTCGGTGCATTTTCCGACGTCCTGTACGCCGGCGGTGCAGCGGGAATTCGACCGGGCTGTCGCACTCCTGCATTCGTTTGCGTATGCCGCGGCCGAACAGGAATTCCGCGCCGTCGCCACGCGTGATGCAGGCTGCGCGATCGCTCACTGGGGAATTGCCATGTCGCTTTTCCACCAGCTTTGGGAACCGCCGTCGGCTACGGCGCTTCGCGAAGGAGCGGCGCAAGTCCGCAAGGCCGTCGAAATTCGCGCCGGCTCGCCGCGCGAACGCCAGTACGTGGAGGCCCTGGCTACGTACTATGCCGACGCCGAACATGACGCACCGGCAGTGCGCGCAGAGCGCTATAGCCTCGCTATGGCCGACGTCGCTCGCGACAACCCGGCAGACCCCGAGGCACGGATTTTCTACGCACTCGCGCTCATCGCAACGGCGCCGCCGGCCGACAAGACGCATGCGAATCAGAAGCACGCCGCGGCGATTCTGCAACCCATTTTCCGCCAGCAACCCCAGCACCCCGGGGTACCCCACTACCTGATCCATGCCTACGACAGCGCGGAGCTCGCGCCACAGGGCCTGGCCGCAGCCCGTGCGTATTCAAAAATCGCGCCGTCGGCGCCCCATGCACTGCACATGCCGTCGCATATCTTCACGCGCCTCGGCCTCTGGGATGACTCCATCGCCTCGAACCAGGCGGCGCGCGCGGCGGCGCACAACGAGGGCGATGTCGGGGAAGAACTGCACGCGATGGACTATCTGACCTACGCATTCCTGCAACGTGGCCGCTACGCGGATGCCGAGCAGGTCGTACTCGATCTGCGCTCGATGAAAGATCTGTCCGCGCCCCAGTTCAAGATCGGCTATGCCGCGACGGCCATGCCGGTGCGCCTGGCAATCGAGCGCCGCGCCTGGGACAGTGCGGTGTCGCTCGAGCCACTGCCGCAATCCTTGCCGCAGGTGGCCGCCCTGGTCTATTGGGCGCGGGCGATCGGCCGCTCCCGGGGCGGACACCCGCGGCATCCGGACGCTGACGTCGACAGACTCGGTGCATGCCTGCGCGAGCTTCAGTCTGCGGGGAATGCCTATTGGTCCACGCAGGTCGACGTATTACTCAAAGAGGCCCAGGCCTGGCGTCTCGCGGCCGACGCGGATACGGAAAGTGCGCTGCTCAGCCTGCGCGCGGCCGCGGATGAAGAGGATGCCGTTGAAAAACTGCCGGTCACGCCGGGTCCGATCGTTCCGGCCCGCGAGCAGCTGGCCGAGCTGCTGCTGGATCTGCATCGCCCGGAGCAGGCGCTGCATGAGTTCCGGACGGCGTTGACGTCGGCGCCGGGCCGGCGCAGCGCTCTGGTCGGCGCTATCGCGGCGGCCGAACACCTTGGTGACACTCAGACTGTCACGCGGCTGCGCGCGCAGCTCTAACCCAATAGATCAAGCGTCGACGTCAACGACATCAATGCGCAGCCACACGCAGGATTGCCGCAAGGCTGCGCTCGACATCCGCCTCCGTCGTGGCCCACGACGACACACTGATGCGCATCGCAGTGTGGCCCTGCCAGACCGTGCCACCACACCAACAGGTGCCATCGCGTTGGATGCGTGCAATCACCTCGCGTGTGCGCTCCGAACTCCCGAACGACACCAGGACCTGGTTGAGCACAACGTCGTTTAACACCTGGTAGCCTGCCTCAGTGAGGCCGGCGGCAAATTGGCCCGCGTATCGGCAAGTGCGTTCTATCAGTTCGGCAAGTCCTGCGCGGCCGAGTTGGCGCAATGCAGCCCAGACTTCGATGCCGCGCGCGCGGCGTGAAAAGTCGGGCGTATATTGATACGGGACACGGTCTTCCTCCTGCGCAAGGTACGCACCGCCGACGGACATTGCTCGCTGCAAAGCTGCAGCGTGGCGGGTGAACACCAAGCCGCTATCGTAGGGAACATTCAGCCACTTGTGAGCATCGGTGGCCCACGAATCGGCGTCTTCAATGCCGCGGGCCAAATGGGCGCGCGCGGGCGCGGCCGCGGCCCACATGCCGAAAGCCCCGTCGACATGCACCCAGGCGTCATGCGCGTGAGCGCGCTCACAGATCCTGGCGACGGGATCGAAGGCGCCGCTGTTCACGTTGCCCGCCTGCACGCACACTATGGTGCGATCGTCGAGGTCTGGAAACGCGTCGAGGCGCATCCGGCCTTGTGCGTCAACGGGCACCTGCACAACCCGATCGCGACCAAATCCCACCAGCGCGAGGGCTTTCTGTACGCTCGCATGGACCTCTTCGCCGACCACGACCCTGAGCGGCGGTGCTCCAAACAATCCCTGCGCTTCAACATCCCAGCCAGCGCGTTGCAACAGAACGTGCCGCGCGGCCGCGAGTGCCGAAAAGTTCGCCGCCGTGGCGCAGGTGACGAAGCCGCCGGCGCTTTGCACGGGCAGGTGGAAGATATCCTTCACCCAGCGCAACGAGACGTTCTCGAGCGCGGCATTGATGGGTGAAGTGACCGCCAGACCGGCGTTTTGATCCCACGCGGCCGCCAGCCAGTTTGCAGCCACAGTCACCGGCAGCGCCCCGCCAATAACGAAGCCGAAGAAGCGTGCGCCGGCCGATGCCATTGTCGCCGGTGAGCCGAGTTCATCCAGCTCAGCGAGCACCGCTGCCGCGGTCAATGTCTGTTCGGGGAAGGCCTGCTCGAGCTTGGTGAGCGCGGCGATTGCCTCCGCGGCAGGCGCGACGGACCGCGCATTCACAGATTCAAGATAACGGCTTGCCCGCTGCTGCGCGTCATTCAGGAGGTCGCTCATATGACGCGAAGTATAAGCCGGCAATCCCGCATCCTCCGAGTCCGTAGTGATGGCGCTCCACGCCACAGCCCCGCACGCCCGGTCGGTTACTTTCCGTCCCCGGGCCGAGGCGGGTTAAGCTACCGGTTCCGGAGTTGTCACGCGGCGACCACCCCCGCGGTTGAGGTGCAGCAGGCATGGCCGACGTCTTCGTTTCCTACTCCCGCAGCGACAAGTCGCGCGTCGCGCCGCTCGTCGCCGCAATCCAGGCGAAGGGCTGGTCGGTCTGGTGGGACCCGGCGATTGATGCGGGCCAGCAGTTCGACGACCAGATCGACACGGAGCTGCAGGCGGCCAGTGCCGTGCTGGTGGTCTGGACGCCGACTTCCGTGGCCTCGCGCTGGGTACGCGGGGAGGCGCGCGATGCGGCAGAGCGCGGCATCCTGGTTCCGGCGCGATTCGAAGACGCGCGCCTGCCGATCGACGTACGGGCAATTCAGACCACCGACCTCGACAAGTGGCAGGAAAACCCCGCCAGTGCACCCTTCCAGGATCTGCTGCGCTCGCTCGAATCGGTAATCAGGCGGCAACGCGTGCAGCAATTAAAGTCTGCCGCCGGCCTGGCGCCATCTGCCGCCGTCGCCGTACCGCGCCTCGCGATCTGCGTCCTGCCCTTCGCCAACATGAGCGGCGATCAGGAACAGGAGTACTTCAGCGATGGCATCACCGAGGACATCATCACCGATCTGAGCAAGGTGTCGGCGCTGGCGGTCGTGTCGCGCAACAGCGCCTTTATGTACAAGGGTAAGCATGTCGATGTCCCGAAACTCGCACGCGAGCTCAAGGTCGGCCACGTGCTGGAAGGCAGCGTGCGCAAGGCCGGCGGCAGGGTACGGATTACGGCCCAGCTGGTTGATGGCGCGAGCAACGATCACGTCTGGGCCGAGCGCTACGATCGGGACCTGAATGACATCTTCGCGCTGCAGGCCGAAATCTCCGAAGCCATCGTCAAGGCCCTGAAACTCAAGCTCCTGCCCGAAGAGAAGAAGGCGATCGAGCAACGCGGCACGGACAGTGTCGAAGCTTACAACCTGTATCTCATGGCGCGACAGTCCTACGTCACCGGGCATGAAGCCGACGCCCGGCGGGCGGACGCGATCATCCGCCTATGCAGCCGCGCAACCCAGATCGACCCCAGATATTCGCGTGCCTGGGCGCTCATGGCCATCGGGCAGATGATCCTGCGCTTCGTCCACGGCAGAAAAGGCGATGATGGCCTGGTGCCAGCTGACCGGGCGCTCGCACTGGACCCCAATCTGGCTGAGGCCCACGCCGTCAAAGCGAGAATCCTGGCCCAGCACGGTCGTCACGATGAGGCGGCCGCCGAAATCGATGTGGCGCTGCGCCTGGACCCCGAGTCCTACGAGGTCAACAGGTCAACCGCGTATTTGGCGTTCAGGCAGCAGCGGCTGGAGGAGGCCATTCGCTACTACGAAAAGGCAATGGCTCTCATGGAGACGGATCTTAATTCCGGTTCCATGTTGGTCACCTGTTACACCGCCGCCGGAAATCCCCAGGCTGCTCGGCGGGTCGCGCAAATCACCCTGTCCCGGACCGAAAAGACTCTGGCGCAGGACCCAAACAACGCACCAGCCATGGCCTACGGCGCCAATGCTCTTGCGACCCTAGGCGAGGCCGAACGCGCCAAGGATTGGATGAACCGCGCGCTGCTGATTGATCCGGACAACATGAATGCGCGCTACAACTTCGCCTGCGCCCTGACGACCCATTTGAAAGACGCGGATGCCGCGCTCGACTTGCTCGGCCCGGTTTTTGAAACGTTGGCCATGGGCTTCCTGAACCACGCCAAAGCCGATCCGGATCTGGATCCGCTGCGCGATGATCCACGTTTCAAGGCGATGGTTGCGGCTGCGGAAGCGCGGCTCGCTGCGGCGGGACTGTCAGAGTGAGGCGTAGCATCAGCCTTAACTGTCCGTTGATCCGACTCTTAATAACACCAACGGGGAATGCCATGAAGACGGGCCTGACAACTGCCCTGGCCGCGCTCTGCCTCACTGTCAGCGGCAGCCTTGGCGCCCAGGACGCCCCCAAGCCCCTGTACCCCCAGTACCTTAGCGAGACTCCGGGCAAGTTCACTCCCGCTACCGACAGCTGGGAATTCGACCTTCGCGACGTCATGATCCCCATGCGCGATGGCGTGAAGCTGCACACCATCATCCTGGTGCCCAAGGGCGCAACGCATGCCGGCATGCTGCTCACGCGCACGCCCTACGAGGCCAAGACACTCACCAGCCACACGCACAGCGGGCACCTGGGCCCCATGCTGCAGGGCTATGACAACGCCACCGACGTGATCCTCGAGGACGGCTACATCCGCGTCATGCAGGACGTGCGCGGCAAGTACGACTCGCAGGGCGACTACGTCATGAACCGCCCGGTGCACGGCCCACAGAACCCGACGCCTGTAGACGATGCCACCGACACCTACGACAGCATCGATTGGCTGGTGAAGAACGTGCCGGAGAGCAACGGCAAGGTGGGGACGCTGGGCATCTCCTATGACGGCTTCGAGCCCTTGATGGCCCTCATCAATCCGCACCCGGCGCTGAAAGTTTCCGTACCCATGAATCCGATGGTGGACGGCTGGATGGGCGATGACTGGTTTCACTTCGGCGCGTTCCGCCAGCAAAACGCGTCCTACATCTACGAGCAGGTAGCGAGCCGCGACAACACCATCAAGTGGTGGTCAAACTATCACGACGAGTATGACCTGTTTCTGCAGGCGGGCTCGGCCGGTGCCCTGGGGCGCGACCATGGAATGCAGCAGATCGGCTTCTGGAACAAGATCGTGGCGCATCCGGCCTACGATGATTTCTGGAGCGACCAGGCGGTGGACAAGCTGCTCGCCGCGCAGCCGCTCAAAGTTCCGGTCATGCTCGTCCACAGTCTGTGGGACGCCGAGGACAGCTACGGCGCCGTCGCGGTGTACAAGGCAATCAAGCCCAAGGACGTGAGCGGCACCATGGTCAAGCTGGTGCTGGGGCCGTGGTATCACGGCCAGGCCATCGATGAGGGCAGCACCCTGGGGAACCTGCGCTTCGGCAGCGACACCTCGCGCTGGTTCCGCGAGCACGTGCTACGGCCATTCCTGGCGCAATACCTGAAGGACGGGGCACCGGCGGCGGATGTGGCCACGGTGACGGCGTTTGAGACCGGCACCAATGAGTGGCGGCGTTTTGATCGTTGGCCGGTGAGCTGCGAGAGCGGCTGTACGCACTCCACCAAGGCGCTGTACCTGCAGCCGCGCAACAAACTCGGGTTCGAGCCTCCGGTCGGTGGGGATAGGTTTACGGAGTACGTCTCGGATCCGGCGCGCCCCGTGCCCTTCCGCGCGCGCCCCATTCAGCCGGTTGGCTACGCGCCGGGGCAGACCTGGCAGCAGTGGCTGACGGATGATCAGCGCGAAGCCGCAGGCCGCACCGATGTCATCACCTTCACCTCGGCGGTGCTTACCAAGCCGCTGCTGATCAATGGCCAGCCGGTCGTTCACCTGGTGGCTTCCACCAGCGGCACCGACAGCGACTGGGTGGTGAAACTCATCGACGTGTATCCCGACGAGGTGTACGCGCAACCGGAGCTGGGCGGCTATCAGCTCGCCGTGGGCATGGACATTCTGCGCGGGCGGTATCGGGAAGGCTTCGTAACGCCCAAGCCCATCAAAGCCAACAAGCCGCTCGCCTATGAATTCAAACTGCCGCCGAGCAATCATGTATTCCTGCCGGGCCACCGCCTGATGGTGCAGGTGCAGTCGAGCTGGTTCCCGCTGTACGACCGCAACCCGCAAACCTTTGTGCCCAACATTTTCTTTGCCAGGCCCGAGGACTACCGCGCGGCCACGCAGCGCGTGTATCACTCGTCCAACGCAGCTTCCTACATCGCGCTGCCCATGGTGGAGAACTGACGGCACGCGCAGTGGACGACAGCAACGCTCCCTGGCACGCGCACATTTACTACGCGCCCGGTGACCGCGGCCGCGCGACGGCATTGCGCGGCCACCTGATCAGGCTGAAGGAGTCCGGCGAAGCGCCGCAACTGCTGTTCATCGGGGACCTGCGTGATCATAAGGTGGGCCCGCACCCGGTACCGCAGTTCGAAGTTCACCTCACCGCAGGTCTCGTGCCGATGATCGAGGGCATCATCCGCGAAGTCGGGCTAAGGGCGCTCATTCATCCGTTGACGCACGATGATCTGGCGGACCACACACGTCTCGGTCAGTGGATCGGTACACCGATCGATCTTGACCTCACGGTTCTTGATCCGCCCGGGATCAACCAGGGGTTTGCGCGCTTCGGGAAGACAGATTTCTAGTGACGCCCTTATCCCGGGTCACGGTGTCCGGGATCGATCTGAAATGTCAGCGATTACCCTCTCGCCCCCGCCGCCAGCTCCGCGGATTTATAGGGGACCCCACACCCCCCGATCCCGCAGTATCCATCGGGATTCTTCGCGAGGTACTGCTGGTGATAATCCTCGGCGTAGTAGAAGTCAGGTGCGTCGCGGATCTCGGTCGTGATCGTGCCCTTGCCCGCCGCGCTCAGGCGCGCCTGGTAAACCCGCCGCGATTCTTCCGCTACGTTGCGCTGTTCGGCATCCGCTACGTAGATCGCCGAGCGGTATTGCGTACCCACATCGTTCCCCTGCCGCATCCCTTGCGTCGGATCGTGGGATTCCCAGAACGTCCTGAGCAGTTCCTCGTAGTCGGCTTTGTGTGGATCGTAAATCACGCGCACCACCTCGGCGTGGCCGGTCTGCCCGGTGCAGACCTCCTCGTAGGTCGGGTTGGGCGTAAAGCCCCCGGCGTAGCCGACCGCGGTCGAGTACACGCCGGGGAGTTTCCAGAACAAACGCTCCGCGCCCCAGAAGCAGCCCAGGCCAAACACCGCTTCGCGCATCCCGGCAGGGAACGGCGGCACAATGCGATGCCCATTCACAAAATGCGCCTCCGGCACTTTCATGGCGGTACCGCGTCCCGGGAGAGCCTTATCCCTTTCGGGGAGAATCGATTTACTGCGGAACAGGGCCATGATGCATCCTCCGTCGCGTGTGGACGTGAGTCTGGGGACGGATCGGGCCCGACTCAAGTCCTTCGTGACACCTTATCGGTTCACCCTGGCTTGCCGGGGTGCCGCTGTGGACCGTAAGCTTTCGCAGCTATGGGCATCAGTCAACCACAGAACCTGCGCGCCATGCCGAGCGAGGAACTGCGTCCCTACGGCATCCGCGTAAGCCTCCCCGCAGGCGACCCGTTCCGAAAGCTATTGGGTCCGGAGTGGCAGCGGCTGCACTGGTATGCAACCCCCGTTGAACGCGACCTAGCGCTCGCTGAAATGAGCCGGCGGCACGAGTATTCCCGCTCGGGCGACAAGCCAGCGCTCCTGTTCAAGAAGGTCGAGAAGCTGGCTGAAAGCCGCGGGTTCTAGGCCATGAGCGAACCCGCGAGCCACCCGTACGCCACGCACCTCGACATCAAGTTCGAGGCGCTGAACGTCATCGACGTGCCGGCACTCGTCGCCCAATGCAAGGAGCGCTGGTACAACCAGACCTTGTGCAAGGTGAACGACTCGGTCATCCGCTTAGGCGTGCTGCAGGGCGAGTACCACTGGCACAAGCACGACAAGGATGACGAGTTTTTCTTCGTCCTCGAGGGTCATTTCATCATCGACCTCGAGGACCGCTCCATTGATCTGAAACCCCAGGAAGGCTTCGTCGTACCGCGGGGTGTCGTGCACCGCACGCGGGCCCCCGAGCGGGCGATCGTCCTGATGGCGGAGACCGCCGCGATCGTGCCGACCGGAGACGCCTGATGCTGAATCGACGGCGGCCATGATTATCCGCGCCGTTGAGCGCGCGGACTTCGATCAATGGCTGCCCCTCTGGCAGGGCTACAACGCCTTCTACGGGCGCTCGGGCGATACCGCGCTGCCCGGCGACATCACGCACATGACCTGGGCACGCTTCTTTGACGCCTACGAACCGATGCATGCGCTGGTTGCCGAGAATGAGGGCCGGCTCGTCGGACTTGCGCACTATCTCTTTCACCGCACCACGATCCGCATCGAACCGACCTGCTACCTGCAGGATCTGTTCACGGTCGAGGAACAGCGCGGCACCGGCGTCGGGCGGGCGCTCATCAGCGCGGTCTTCGAGCAGGCCAGGCTAGCCGGCTCCGCGCGCGTGTATTGGCTGACGCATGAGTCCAATGCCACGGCCATGAAACTCTACGACCGCCTGGCGCAGTTCTCCGGTTTTGTCGTGTACCGCAAGGAACTGTAGCCGCGGGCGCCGCGCCGTTCGCCGCGCGCCAATGTCAGAACGTGCGGCCGAGGAACAGGTAGAACGCCTGGCTGCCGTGCTGGTCGAAGCCGCTCGCGATGTATACCGGACCCAGGAAGGTATCCATGCCTAAGAACAGGCTCGCATCCTTGCGCGTGTTGCCCAAGGAAGCATCCGCGCGCTGCTGCCAGACGTTGCCCGCCTCGAGGGACATGCCGATGTAGGTCGGCACGTCGAAGTAGCCGGGGCCGCCGCGCCCGATCTGGTGATAGTAAAGGAGTCGCGCAATGCCGAAGTCCGGCCCCGTGAGGGAGGCGGTGCGCACTCCCGAAAGATTGAGGAAGCCTCCAAGCGGGAACAGCAGATTGATGTCGGTCAGCTGGCTCTCGAGCGTGCTGCCGCCGGAAGCGGAAAACACCAGCGTGTCGCGCCCGAACGAGTGCGCGGCCAGGTAGTTGACCGTCACCTGGTCGGAGGCCTGCGCCGCGCCTTCCGCGTTGCGGTTGGCGCTGAACTGCAGTACCGCCTGCTGGCCGTTGTGCGGGAAGTTGACGTCATCGAGGCGGTCGTAGGAAAAGCGCACGAAATAGTCGCGCAGGGAGAAGGGCTGGTAATTCGGCCCGGTCTCGATTGGCAGCTTGGGATTGTTCGGGTCGCCGATCTCCAGTACGAAATGATCTTCCTCGCGCTGCACGCCGGCGCGGATCTCGCCCCAGTTGCCGAATTGATAGCCGAAGTCGCTGCCGTAGGTGAAGGTGTGCGCGCGATACTCCGCGAGCTGGTTGGGGTTCTGGCCCGACGGCACTTGCGCAGGCGGGGGGTAGAGGATCACGTCGTGCGATCCGGTCGCCGCGTGTGGATCCACGAACCAGCCGGAGAACTGCGCCAGGGGCAGGAACAGTTCGGTGGCCACGAGCGTCGTGCTGCCGATCTGCAGATCCGTAACCCACTCGCCCGCGGAGCGCGTGATGTCGGACATCACGAAGCGCATGGCCGCGTTGTAGGTCGCATTACCCTGGAAATCATCCTGCAGGCTCAGGCCAAAGCGCAGGTAGTTCGGTCCCATGGAGCTCTCGCGAGCATCGAGCGCGATTCCGTAGCGGTTCTCGTTGCCGACGACGTGGTAGTCGAGGGTGTCAAGTCCGCCCTGGCCGTACAACGCCGTCACGCGGCGTGCCAGCGCATCGGGGTCGAGTGGCTTGCCGGTCAAGTCCCTGAACAAAGTATCCAGGGCGTTCGAGTAGCGCTCCGAGCCGGTATCGGCGCGCACAAAGTCGATCCGCGGCGGCGGCCGCCGCAGCGCATCCCGCGCCTGCACATAGCGACGCATCTCGTCATCACTCACGGCGAGCGCGGCCAGTTTCGCAGCACCCACCTGCGCCGCCGCCGCTCCAAGCCCGATGATGCGGCCGACCACGCCGAAGTCGAAAGACGAGGTGTCGCCGAGCTCCGGCTGGATGAGTATGTCCTGCGCCGTCAGCGTTGCCAGTTGTTGTTCGGCATTGCGGCGAATCAGGATTGCCAGCATCTGGTTGGAAATAGCCGGTGCACTGGCGAGCTTGCTGCGCGGCAAGAGCGGAAACCCGACGTCCACCACGATGAGGACGTCGACCCCCATGGCGCGCGCGATGTCCACCGGCAGGTTGTCGGCGATGCCGCCGTCCACCAGCAGTCGCCCCTGGCGCTCGACCGGGGCAAAGATTCCCGGCGCCGAGAGGCTGGCGCGCATCGCGCTGGTGAGGTCGCCCGAGCCGATCACGACCGGCTCGCCGCTCTCCAGGTCCGTCGCCACGGCCCGGAAGGGCGTCGGCAGGTCGTCGAAGTTGTTGATGCGCGCCACCGCCAGGGTGAGCCGCCGCAGTGTCTGGTTGAGACGCTGGCCCTCGATCAGGCCCTTCGGCAACACGATCTTGCCGCCGCGCAGTCCCAGCGGAAACTGCACCAGGAAGCTCTGGTCCTCCTGCTTGCGACGCAGCGTCAGGTCCTCGCGCGGCGGACGATCGCGGAACGCGTCCTGCCAGTTGAGCGAGGTCATGATCTTCTCGATCTCGCTCGCCGACAGGCCGCTGGCGTACAGGCCACCGACGACCGCGCCCATGCTGGTGCCGGCGATCGCATCGATCGGCACGTGCAGCTGTTCGAGGACTTTCAACACGCCGACGTGCGCGGCGCCGCGCGCGCCGCCACCCGAGAGCACCAGCCCGATGCGCGGGCGATGCGCTGCGGCGGCAGCCGGACTGATCTGCGGGGTGCCGTCGGAGCGCGCGGGAGCTTGCGCATCGGTGACGACGGGCGCCGCGAGCCACTGCAGTACGAGAAGTAGACCCCAGACCCGCAGGCGGGGTGTCGCCCGTGTCGAACTCACGGGAGAAGAATACAGCATGCCCGGTGTGCGCGTGATCACCGATAATGTCCCGCATGAGAGTCTCGCACAGCGTGCCGGTTGCGCGGTTGCTGCCGGTCGCCACCTGGCTGCTGGCGGCGAACCTGCTGCTCGCCCCACGCCCGCTGAGCGCGCAATCGCCGGCCGCGAGCGACTGGGGTTACTACGGCGGGGATGTGTTGGGGCGGCGCTTCTCGAGCCTCAACCAGATCACGCGCGGCAACGTCGGCAAGCTCACCCTCGCCTGGCGCTATCGCACCGGCGAGCTTGGCGCAGGGCTCGCGCGCGCTGAGCAGCTGACCTTCGAAGCCACGCCGGTGCTGGCGTTTGGTCTTTTGTACCTTCAGACCGGAACCAACGTGGTGCTCGCGCTGGATCCGCAAAGCGGCCAGTTGCGCTGGCGCTTTGATCCGCACCTTGATCGCGCCCGCCGCTACGCGCAAGTCAGCGCGCGCGGCGTCAGCTTGTGGGACAGCGGTGCTGCCGGGCAATCCGGACCGTGCAAGCGGCGCGTGTTCGCCGGCACCCTGGACGCGCGTCTTCTCGCCCTCGATGCCGACACCGGCGAGCCGTGCCGGGGCTTTGGCGCTGCCGGCCAGGTGGATCTTGCCCAGGGAATGGGCGCCCGCGGCGGCGCGCCGCTCGTCACCTACCCGCCCGCGATATTCCGCAACGTCGTCATCGTGGGTTGCCCGGCGGGCCTCATCCGCGGCTACGATGCCTCAAGCGGTGCGCTGCTGTGGTCGTTCGCGCCACTTCCGGATGGGCCGGCGCATCCGGCGGCCGGCGACTGGAGTCCCGCCCAGGCGGCGGCCGCAGGCGGTGGCAGCGTCTCGGGTGTGATGTCGGTGGACGAGGAGCACGGCCTGGTGCTGGTGCCGACAGGATCTGCGCATCCGGACTTCTACGGTGGCGCGCGCGCGGGCGCCAATCGCTTCGCCGACTCGCTGCTCGCCCTGGATGCGGCCAGCGGTAAGCTGATGTGGGCCCAACAGCTGGTGCATCACGACCTGTGGGACTTCGACCTTGGCGCGCAACCGGTGCTCGGCGACGTGGAACTCAACGGCGTGCCGGTGCCGGCGGTGATCGAGGCGACCCGGTCCGGGATGTTGTATGTGTTTGGCCGGGTCCGCGGCGAGCCGCTCTTCCCCGTCACCGAAAGAGGCGTGCCGGCAAGTCTCGTGCCCGGCGAGCGGGCAGCTGCCACCCAGCCTTTCTCCTCCCTCCCCTCGTTAGTCTCACAGCGCGCGGTGCAGCCGGAGGATGCCTGGGGCATCACGTTCTGGGATCGCGGCGAGTGCCGCAGTCGCATCGCGAGCCTGCGCAACGAGGGAATATTCACGCCCCCTGACACGCGCGGCACGCTCTCCGCACCGGGGTACCTGGGCGGTGTCGACTGGGGGGGAATCGTGTTTGATGAGCCGCGTCAGCGTGTTATCGCGGCGGTCAACCATCTTCCCATGGTCGTGACGTTGCAGCCGGTGGGGGATTCGCAGCACGGCGCCACCTACACCGCGCAGCGCGAGCCGCTCCTGTCGCCATGGGGACTGCCGTGCACGGCGCCGCCGTGGGGCACGCTAGTGAGCGTGGACCTGCGTCGCCAGCGCATCGTCTGGCAGGTGCCGCTCGGCTCCAGCGAAGGCGTGACGCCCGGCTGGCTGCCGGCGCGCAACTTCGGCATGCCCAACATGGGCGGGCCGATTGCGAGCGCCGGGGACCTGGTGTTCGTCGCCGCCGCGACCGACAGCTACCTGCGCGCCTTCGACATCGAAACCGGACGCGAGCTGTGGAAGTACAAGCTTCCTGCGGGTGGCCAGGCGACGCCCATGACCTACCGCGCCGGTCCCACCCACCGCCAGTACGTCCTCGTCAGCGCCGGCGGCAACGCGCTACTGGGAACTGCGCGCGGCGACTATGTCTTGGCTTTTGCCCTGCCCACGGAGTAAGGAATGCTGCTACTGATCCTCTCGGTTCTCCTCCAGGCCGGCCTGATCGTGCATGTCATCAAGACGGGCCGCAACCAGCTCTGGATCTGGGCGCTCATCCTGCTGCCGCTGGCCGGGGCGGTCGCCTACGTGGTGGTCGAGATCCTGCCGGAGCTGGTCGGCAGCCGGACCGCGCAGCGCACCGCCCGCGGACTGAAGAAGGCGATGGACCCGACCGCCGACCTGCGCCGCTACGAGGGTGAATCGCGAGTTGCCGGCAACGTCGCGAGCCGCCAGCGCTACGCGCAGGAACTCGTGCGACATGAGCGCTACGACGAGGCCATTGCGCAGTACCAGCAGGCTCTCACCGGCCTTTACCAGCACGACCCGAATCTGATGCTGGGACTGGCGCAGGCGCAGTTCAGCAAGGGCGATGCGCCGGCTGCGCGCGCCACCCTCGATGAGCTCATCGCGAGCAATCCGGACTTCCGCTCTCCTGCGGGGCATCTTTTGTATGCGCGCGCCCTCGAGGCCGAAGGCAACACGGCCAAAGCCCTCGAGGAATACAGCGTGGTGGCTCCCGCCTATCCCGGCGCCGAGGCGGCCGTGCGCTATGCGCAGCTGCTGCAGGCCCAAGGCAGGAAGGCCGAGGCACAGAAAGTGGCGCGCGAGCTGCTGGATCAGGCGCGCATCTCACCCGCGCACTATCGGCGCGCGCAGCGGGAGTGGCTGGATGCCGCCCAGCGGCTGTTATAAAGCCCGGCCGCGTCGCGGCCGGCGGGCCGCCGGGATCTGCTGGGTGATGCAGTGGATGTTGCCGCCACCCAGGAGAATCTCCCGCGCCGGCACCCCGACCACCCGGCGTCGCGGGAACAAACGTTTGAGACGTCGCGCCGCGAGCGAGTCGGTGCGTACATCCAGCAGCGGCATCACGATGCCGCCGTTCGCGATGTAGAAGTTGACGTAGCTGCCGGCGAGGCGCTCACCGGCGGCGCGCGCCTTGCTGCCCTCGCGGGCGATGAGCCCGTGCGCTTCCCGCGCGCGCATGCGCAGCGGCCCCGGCATCGGCAGTCGCACGACCTTGAGGCGCCGGCCGCGCGCATCGCGTGCCGCGTGCAGCCGCTCCCAGGCATCGAGCGAAATCGGGTATTGCGGATCGCGGCGTTGCTCGCACCAGGTGAGGCATACCACTCCCGGACGGGCGAAACACGCAAGATTGTCGACGTGGCCGTCGGTTTCGTCGTTGAACACGCCCTGCCCCAGCCAGATGACCTGTTGGACCCCGAGGTAAGCGCGCAGCTGCCGCTCGATGGCGCTGCGATCAAGGCGCGGATTGCGGTTGGGATTCAGCAGGCACTCCTCGGTCACGAGCGCCGTGCCTTCGCCATCGACATGGATGGCGCCGCCCTCGTTCACGATGGGCGCACGGTAGCGCGCCAGGTGCTCGATCTCGAGCACCTTGCGCGCCACCAGCTCGTCCTGGTCCCACGGAAAGTACAGCCCGCCGTTGAGCCCCCCCCAGGCGTTGAAATGCCAATCGACCCCACGCACGACACCGCGATCGTTCACGACGCAGGTCGGTCCCACATCGCGCATCCAGCAGTCATCATGGCTGAGCTCTGCCACGCGCACGTTCTCGCCGAGCAGGGTGCGCGCGGTGCTGAAGCTGGCCGCGGAGACGCCCACAGTCACGGGCTCAAACTGCGCGATGCTCAGGGCCACCTGCGCGAACGCGAGTTGCGCTGGGCGCGCCGCCTCGCGCCAGTTGTCGGGCCGCTCGGGCCACAACATCCAGCAGCCGGCGTGTGGCTCGAATTCACCGGGCATGCGGAAGCCGTCCGCGGCTGGGGTACGCGCCAGGGTCCGGGTCATCGGCGCAGGCGGCTGTGCCGGAATCCGTAAAAAGCGTAGATGGACATGCCGAGAGCGGTCCACAGCACCAGCCGGATCCAGGTGCCGTTGGAGAGGAACAGTGTCATGCCGAGGCACCACAGCGTGCCCAGTACACAGGTGAACGGCGCCCACGGCACGCGAAACGGCCGGTAGGCATCCGGGCGCGTCTTGCGCAGCACCAGCACGCCCAGACACACCACCGCGAACGCCAGCAGGATGCCGATGGATATGAGATCCGCGAGTATATCCAGCGGGAACACGGCGGCGATCAGCGCCGCACCGATACCGGTGATCACGGTCGACACATGCGGGGTCTTGAAGCGCGGGTGACAGCGGCTCATGAACTTCGGCAGCAGGCCGTCGTCCGCCATCGACAGGAGGATGCGCGGCTGGCCGAGGAGTGACGTAAGAATGACGGAGGTCATGCCGGCAATCACCCCCACCTTGACGAACCACGACAGCCACGCGAGCTGCGGATGGGCGTCGAGCACCACGGCCACCGGCGCGTTGGAATCGAGTTTCTGGTACGGCACCATGCCGGTCATGATCGAGGCCATGGCGACATACAACACCGCGGAGATCAAGAGCGCCCCGATGATCCCGATCGGCAGATCGCGCTGCGGGTTGCGCGCCTCGAGCGCGGTGGTCGAGGCGGTGTCGAAGCCGACATAGGAGAAAAAGATGATCGCCGCACCCTGAATCACGCCGCTGATGCCGAAGTGGCCGAAAGTCCCGCTGTTGGGCGGCACATACGGCTTCCAGTTGCCCGTGTCGACATAAGCCAGACCCGCGACGATGACGATGACGATGATCGCGACCTTGAGGGACACCATGACAGTGTTGGCGCCGGCCGACCAGTGCACGCCGACGTACAGGAGCCAGGTCATGGCGGCGATGATGAGCACCGCCGGCACGTTGATGATGGCGCCGGTGGCAATCACGCTATCGTGCGCATCAAGCCCGAGCGGCGCGTTGACCAGCGCGGCCGGCAGGTGGATGTGGGCATCCGCCAGGAGACTCACCACGTACGCCGACCAGCTCACCGCCACCGCGGAAGCGGAAATCGCGTATTCGAGCAGCAGGTTCCAGCCGATGAACCAGGCTATCGCCTCCCCAAGCGTCGCGTAGGTGTAGCTGTAGGCGCTGCCGGGGGCGGGCAGAAAGGCGGCAAATTCCGAGTAGCACAGGGCGGCGAGTCCGCCGCCGATCGCGGCGATCAGCAACGACAGCGTGATGGCCGGCCCGGCATGCAGAGCCGCAACCGTGCCGGTCAGGACGAAAATGCCCGAGCCGATAGTGGCACCGAGCCCAATGGCGACGAGCGCCGGAGCGCTCAGGACCTGCTTCAGGCGGCTCTTGCTGCTCGCGTCGATCGGATCAATGGGCCGAAGCGCCAGCAGCTGGCGCAGGATTGACTGCCTGCCGCCCGTGCCAGCGTTAACCTCATTCATGGTGTCGGACATGATTCATGGCGCTGGACCTGCGCTCATTTCCCGCCCCCGCATTAACCGTTCGGCAGTCTAACCTAAAGGTCAGCGGCGTCGAGGGTCGCAAGGTGCTGTGCTAGCATTCTCGGCGCGGCGACGCGCCCGAGAGCGCTTGCCGTCCATCCGCCAGGAGAGTAGCCCATGTCCGCGGCCCCCAGCCTCAAAGTCACGCCGCCCGCACAAGGCGCGAAAATCACCATTGCCAACGGCAAGCTGAGCGTTCCTTCGAATCCCATCGTGCCGTTCATCGAGGGCGACGGCACCGGACCTGACATCTGGCGCGCCAGCGTGCGGGTAATGGACGCCGCGGTCGAGCGCGCCTACGGTGGCAAGCGCCGCATCTACTGGCTGGAAGTCTACGCCGGCGAGAAATCCAACAAGCTGTTCAACACCTGGCTGCCGGAGGAAACGGTGGCCGCGTGCCGCGAGTACCTGGTTTCCATAAAGGGACCGCTGACGACCCCGGTCGGCGGCGGCATCCGCTCGCTCAACGTCGCGTTGCGGCAGATGCTGGACCTGTACGTCTGCCTGCGCCCGGTGCGTTGGTTCAAGGGCGTGCCTTCGCCGGTGAAACACCCGGAAAAGGTCGACATGGTGATCTTCCGCGAGAACACCGAGGACATCTACGCCGGCATCGAGTTCGAAGCCGGGACGCCAGACAACCAGAAATTCCTCGAGCTGTTCCGGCAGGCTTTTCCGAAGGCCTACGCCAAGATCCGCTTTCCCGAGAGTTCCGGCATCGGCATCAAGCCGGTATCGAAGGACGGCTCCGAGCGCCTCATCCGCTCGGCGATCCAGTACTGCGTCGCCAACCAGCGCAAGTCCCTGACGCTGGTGCACAAGGGCAACATCCAGAAGTTCACCGAAGGGGCGTTCCGCAACTGGGGCTATCAGCTCGCGGAACGCGAGTTCGGCCAGCAAACCTATAGCTGGGAACAGTGGGAGCGCAGCAAGGCTGCCCGTGGCGAGAAGGAGGCGAATGCCGAGATGGATGCGGCCAGGAAGGCCGGGCGCATCATCGTCAAGGACGCGATCGCCGACATCACGCTGCAACAGGTGCTGACGCGCCCCGACGAGTTCGACGTGATCGCGACCTTGAACCTCAACGGCGACTACCTCTCGGATGCGCTCGCAGCGCAGGTCGGCGGCATCGGCATCGCCCCCGGTGGCAACATCAATTACCTGACCGGGCACGCGGTGTTCGAGGCCACCCACGGCACCGCGCCCAAGTACGCCAACCTCGACAAGGTGAACCCCGGCTCGCTCATCCTGTCGGGGGAAATGATGCTGCGTTACATGGGGT
>Ga0070733_10000213_pt1 | contig 51540 bp, 66 predicted proteins | sample Coa_R1_9_FD_66450 | JGI IMG/M metagenome (GOLD analysis project Ga0070733, IMG submission 66450) | Surface soil microbial communities from Centralia Pennsylvania, which are recovering from an underground coalmine fire - Coalmine... | ecosystem: Environmental > Terrestrial > Soil > Unclassified ... | reverse complement strand
GCAGAATCTGCTGGCGGCTCAGCAGACAGTCCAGCAGTATGGCTGTCTGACGCAGGCGGAGTTGCAGCAGCTGGTTGCCAACTTCAACACCGTCTGGGCGCAGGTAACGCAGCAGTGCGGACAGATTCCGGCCCCTGGCGGGACACAGTGCATTCGCGACCGACAGCCGGGGGGCAAAGTGGACTGGACGGCGTATTACCTGACGCCGATTCAGCAGATGCCGGTTTGCGCCGGATCAGTTGCAGCAGCCGGGGGCAGTTTGGGTACGAGCGTTTCGGATGTGGTTTCGAGTTTGACCAGTGACCCGACAGCACTGGTCATTCTGGGGATCGCGGCAGTTTTGCTTTTGAGTAAGTGAACAGAGAGAAGGAGACAAAAAGGAAATGGCAAACGCAACACATGTTGATTTGAGCCCCGCGCGGCCCCTGCCTCCGACGGATGAGCAGGTGAAGGCAATGACGGCAGTGGGAAACAAATTTGGCGACGGCAGCCAGCTGTTGGTCAATGGGGAAATGGATGAACACGGGTTGCCCGTGGCGTTCATCGCTTACCCGGAGCCGGTCAAGTCGCAGGACCAGCACCCCCGTCATCCCGGCGTCATCGTGGAAGGGCCGGAGGTTCCGGTTGTTACCCGCGTCCCGGTTTCGCAGGTGCTTGAACTCATCCGCGCCGGGGTGCTCAAAAAGGCCGATGAGAAGAAAGCGGCGTAAGCCGTTTTGACGGCGGTTTGGGGCGATTAAATGGAAACGTCTGACATCCTGCTTTGGGGCGGCGTGGCGCTGGCGGTCTGGTACTTCATGCCGCCATCCGCCCCTGCTGTGCCAGCGGCGGGCACTGCCGTAACGCCGGAGCTTCAGACGTATGGGCTGTTGCAGGCTATGGGCAGCGCCCCCATACTCGCGGCGGCGCACAACAGCGGCGCTGCGCCATCTGCGGCAGCGCAGCTCACCCCGGCGCAGTGGAACGTGTATATGACGCAGGTGTCGGGTGTGCCGGGGCCGCAGTTGGGCACCAGCATGACTACGGCTGTTCCGCTGGCGGCGTATTGGGCGGCGCTCATGGCATGGGCATCGCAGCAGGCAACAGCGTCGTTGACTCCTGCAACGTCGTCCACGCCGGTTACGGCGGGTGTCGCCGGGTTGAGCGGGCTGGGCAGCAGAACGCATGGGAGCCAGCCGGGGCGCGGCGTCAACTCGTTCCCGCCCCCGCCCGATCCGAACGTCGGCAGATATGACATGTCGGAGATGGACTGGCAATGACGCTGAATCTGAAATTGGGCGTTGTGATGCTTGCGAAGCAGATGCAGGTGGAGCTGGCGGATTTGTCGGACGTTGCGGACCCGGAGGGGCGCATTGACTTTCTGGCAAGCAAGATTTTCGAACAGGCTGCAAGGGCGCTTGCGCCTGAGCTTCAGATGACCTATCACGCGGCAAGGCCGCTCATTGACGGGCTGCTCGTCAAGCATCTGGGGCAGGTGCGGGTGAAAGTGCCGGATGAAGTCAAGCGCCTGCTCATGGAATCGGCAGCAGGAGCAAGGGAGGCAGCTTGATGAGCGTCTGGCGCAGTTTGAGCGGGCAGGTTCCGGCGGTCATACCCATTTATCCGAATGCGGTAGTGACGCCGGAGATGGCGGCGGCAATGTACGCGGCAACGGGACAAGATGGGGGGATGAACGGTATGGGGCGACTTGGACGGCTGGGATGCACGGACCCGATGATATGCGCGGGCAGCGCATGGGCCGGGGCTCCGCTGCGCGGTGCGGACGTTGACTATGGGATTGTCGGGCTTAACGGCGTTGGCGATTTTGTCGATGCCAGCTTCCCCGTGCCGCAGAATCCCATTGTCCCCGGTTTGGCCGGGATGCGCGGGATGAGCAACGGCATTCTCAACGGGCTCGCGGGGCTCAGAGGGCTGGGGGCGATTGACACATCGAGTCTCGCCAACTTCATGACCAGCGTCGAATCAGGATCGAGCACGCTGCTGGGGGTTACGCTGCCCAATTACGTGTGGCTGGGCGGCGGGGCGCTGCTCATTGCGGCGCTGATGAAACATCGTCGTTGAAGTTCATTAAAGGATGTTAATGAATGTGTTCAGCAGATAAACAAGGGGAAACCGGATGTCGGAAGCTGCTACGCAACTCGATATCGACCGGCTGCGCGACGACATGGGCCGAACATGGGCCGATGTACGCGACTCGCTCAAGCGCCATGAAGACGCGGACGATACGAGGTTCCTGGCGCTGACGAAACAGGTTGTATCAATGGAAAAACTCTTTGCGACATGGACGGGGGCGCTGGCAGTAGCCAAGTGGACGCTGGGGCTGGGAATGCCGACGATTGTCGGGCTTCTCATCACTCACCTTGTGAGGCACTGGACGAATTAGGCTTTATATGGCAAGCCCTGCTTACAACCCGCGCAAACTCAGACTGGTTGACAGCCTGATGCAGGAGCACGTCAAACTGCCGGGGTTTCCGCAGTTGATCGTGACGCGCGGGTTCGCACTTGAATGGCTGCAAAAGGAATTGGGCAATGACGAGCAGGCCACGTATGCGGCGATGCAGGCGCGGGAAGTAACGCTGCCTCTCACGGATACGGAAACGCGTGATAAGTGGCTGCATCTCAACCGGCGCAACCCCCTATTCCTCCCCAAGTCTCTCTTCGACTCCTACATCGTCAAGTCCGACAACGGCGAAATATCCGTTGACAAAATCCAGACTCTCCCCGGCGCGGAACGCAAAGTACGCGAACTCGCAAGGAAGTACCCCTGTGTCGGCTTCAGCATAACGTCCGCGAAACACGGCGGCACGATCAAGCATTATGCCGCCAGCGTGGGGCGCAAAGCTCCCAGGGTGGACGAGGACAACAGTCGCAGCTACACACAAGACGCCAGGCGTGAGGCGAAGGAGAATCTGCGCTATCGCCTGTATGTAGACGGCAGCGAGTACGCGGACTATGAGACGAAGGCGGAGGCGGAAAGAGTTGGCAGGAAAGAGGCAGGCAGCGGGGGGAAGTGGAGGGTAAAGGAAGTGCAGGCTAATCCGGTTGTCGTTCATCAGGGTCGTGCATACAACGTTAAAAACCTTGGCTGGCTCCGCTCCCACTGGAAAGACATTGAATCAATCGAGATTCACGAACCAACTGAAAAGCAGCATGGAATGCATCGGGATACTGCAATGGTTGCCACGACACGCGACGGCAAAACGTACACGGCATTTTGGTATGACGTGGACAGTGCTGTTACTTGGTTGAAGCGGCTGCCAACAATGCGGGATATTCCCTATCGCGTTATTCATGGGAATCCCCTGACCGGCTCCCCCTCCCACGACATCCCCCTCGAACTCCGCCACGGTCGCAGCCAGCGGCAGGCGGAGGCGATTGCAATGGAAGCGCAACGCAGGCTGAACCCAAAATCTGCCATTCCACCATTGAACGACTGGCATGAACATGCTGGTGGAACTTTCGCTGCGCGGGATCGGAGTGGCTATACTTGGCCAGTTCCGGGTGTCCGCGCCGTTTATCACATTGACCCGTATTCGGCCAAGTACAACTCCAATCGCCATCTGGGTTACATGCTCAAAGGCACGGAGCTGCCGGGGTCTGCCGGATTGTGGACTGACTTGGGCACGTTCAGGAGCGCGGCGCAGGCTGTGACGGCGGCAAGGCGGGATTGGGAAAAGAGAATCGGAGCAGGACGGCAGAACCCAGCCGACGAAATCCGCGAGCTACGGAAGAATCCAAGGTTTGTAAATGCTGATGATGTGGACCGCAGCCCCCTGAGCCCATATCGCAAAGATGAGTTTCGTCGGTATCTTGCTGATGGCTGGGGCATGGTCAGGCTTGTCGATCAAATGCCGCGTGGTGGCGCGCCATTGTATGGATTTCGCGGAGATAAGGCCGCACACGAACTTGTTGTAAGAGGTTCTACAAGTGGGCGTTATGGGAAGTCTGTAATGGTCCGTGTGTTCCCGTTGCGTGTTAGCTCGAACCCCGAAGGTTTCAAAGACGCCCGTGGCAGATTCCATCCCATTCGCGGCGGCGATGATTACGACCCCGATATGGTCGGGGAAACCGGCAAGGATGAGTTTGGGTATGTGAAGCGGCGCAACCCACACTTCAAAATAGTCCGATGGAGCAACGACGACTACCACATCGAGATTGACGGCAAAGATAGTGGTGAAGGCGCGACCAGTTACAAAGCTGCGCAGGCTCTCGTCAGGAAAATGAAGGAGTCTGCGCGTACTGGGCGACGCAACCCCGACGACTCCGGTTCAGCCGCTGAACTCTACGCCGAATTTCACGGCGAACCCTCCGACGGAATCACCGACTACGAAGAAACCGTGGAACTCCCCGACGATTACGTCGAGCTTGGCGATTTGACGGAATTGAAGGTTGCGACCCTGCACGGCAAGGATGTGACTATTGCCGCTCCCGATCCCGACCGCTACGACATTCACGAAATCGTCAAGCTGGCCTGCTCCCCGGACGGCAGGCAGCTGTATTTCATCGGCGGGGACCAGAAGCTGCAACTGGACAAACTTGGGTTTAAGAATGGCGAAATCAAGCCCCACATGTTCATCGGCGTCCTGTATGAAGCTACCTATCGAACCAGAAAAGGTTTCGACAAATTCAAATTAACAGATTATTTCCATGCTCTCGGTGAAGAGTCGGGAAACCAGCCCATGCTGAACTACGACAGCGTGAACTGCCTTATGAGCGTGGTTGGCGGTTCGTACCACGTCAAGGCAGAAGGGATTGTGGACTAGATATGCTTCCATATTCTTCGCAATCTTATAAGGCTCACGGTAGTCTGATCGACGTTGAACTTGGTGGCTATTGCCGTGGTCGTGTCATTGGATTTGCGAATTTTCTTTACTTGCTGCTCTGTCAGCTTTGCGCATCCGTGGTTGGAACCCCGCGCCTTGCGGTTACGCCCGCGTTCTCTGCAATCGCGCATGTTTTGCAGTTGCGATCCACTATAGATACATCGAACGCAATTATAAACATCGCACTTGTGCAGAACATTCATTCCTTTTGGAATTGGGCCAAATCGCAGCGTGTAACTTATTCGATGAACGAGCACAACTTTTTTGCCAACGCGCGTCGTTCCATAGCCGAGCCTGTCAACATAGCCTTTCCAAGTCCAGCATCTTCCCTTTGGTCCTTGGCCGGGAGTCTTGTCAACACGAGACCAAAACCGCTTCGCAATAACGGGTGTGATTTCTATTGGTTTATACTTACGGGTAGCCATCTGGCCCTCCTTGCGGGCTGGGTGCAGACCTTGGGCGGTTACAGCCGCCCTTGGTCATCCTTCCTGAGTATAACCCAATTGCGACATGTGATGTACCGTGCTCTGGCGGAGCACTGTTTTTACTCATTGAAAGGAGCAGCAATTTGACCGTTACGAGAGTGCGCAGGCTCGTGAATCCCAGACGCCGGAAAAATGCATCTGCCAGACGCCGACTTACGCCAAAGCAGATAAGATTTTTCGGATCAAAGCGGCAGCGCGCCGCATTGAAGGCTGCAAGAACGCGAAAGCGCGCTGCAACCCATCGTTCCGCTTCCAACCCCCGGCGACGGAGGAAGACGGCGGCTAACCCGGCCCAGCTCATCATTCTGGGCAATCCGACAAAACGCAAGGCAACAAGAAAAAGGAGACGCAACACAATGGCAACTCGACGCCAGTTGGCAGCGCTGCGCAAGGCGCGGGCTGCCCGTAAGAGAATGGCGGTCAACCCGCACAGACACCGGAGACACGCGGCAAATCGCCGGTCCAACCCGCATCGCGCCCATCGCCGCAACCGGCGCAACGGCACGAAGGTTTACGTGATCCGAAAGAATCGCCGGGGCGCGCGACGTAACCCGGAAGTGTTCGGCCTCACCGGGTCGAGCGCCGGAAAAGCGATCCTTGCCGGGTTGGTCGGGGTTTACGCAACCAAAACCGTAACGCCGATGGTCGCGAACGTCGTGCCGCAGATTGGCTCCAGCAATATCATGGCGGCTCTCATCTCCGGCATCGTTGCCTGGGGCGGCGGGTATTTCGTCAGCAAGTGGGACAAGACGGCTGGCGCGGGCTTCATGTTCGGCGGGCTCATGCAGGCCGGATCGCAGCTGCTCAACAGCATCGTCCCGGCAAATCCCCTGTCTCTGTCGGGGCTGGGCGATTTCCAACCGGCGTCGTTCCCGGTTCCCCAGAATCCGATTCGAGCGGCGGCGATGGCGCGGGCGCAGCTGGCGGCTCTCCCTCCGGCGCAGGCAAGCAACCTCAGCGGCATGGCTGCCGCGATGAGTTGGCAGTAAGGGTTCTGCCACAACAAGCGGGCGCAGCATCGTCGGCATAAAAATCTGACGATGCTGCGATAGCAGGCAAAGCGAATCGATTTTTCGATAAGGCTGGCATAAGGACGAGACGAAAAATGAAACGAGGAAACGAAAGTGGCGAACCAAACGATTGTCAGACAGGGAATGCAGGCCAACCAGAATACCCCCGGCGTAATGACCGGATGGGGTCCGGGTTCCCTCATCTCCAATGCTTTTAACCATCAGGTCTATGACCTGAACAACATGGACGTGCAGCACATGCAGGTTTACGATACGGTCGCAATCGCGGCGGGCGGCAATGTCAGCCCGTTGACCGTTTCGTATTTCTCCAGCGTCGGCGCGCAGTCGGGCAAAACCGCCGCGCAGACCAATCTGGACACGCCCAATCAGCTGCAAACGCCGGAAGCGTTCAGCATCATGTCGTTCCGGCTGGGCTGGGCTCCCAACGTCCTGCTTGCAGATTTGCTGACGGTGCTGAACAACTTCGATTTCGAATTCACCATCGGCAAAAAGATTTACCAGCAGGCACCCATCGACATATTCGCCTACGGCGGCGGGGTGTGGGGCGTCATCGCGCCGTCGTCTTCATCGGCGTTTACGTCGCTGTATACGAATGGCTGGCCGGATCGCGCGGGAATGAACCGGCTGAACATTCCGCTCGTGATCGACAACACGGCGCAATTTAAAGGATATTTGAACGGCACGCCACAGACTCTCACTGTTAGTGGAAGCGGGGGCGCTGGCTTCACGTCAAAGCTGGTGCTAGACGGGTTTTATGCCAGGGGCATACAATGATCCGATAGCGCCGTGCTGATTTGCGGCGCTGGGCTGCCGGGAGTATTTCCCAGATTTTTACTCCCGGCGGCTTATTTGTTCATCTGCTGAACTACGTTCTGAAAGGACTGCCTGACTATGGGATCACAAGTAGCCGTTTTGCCCCCTGATAATGCATTAAATGCGCTTAACATTTTGTCGCCGCTTGCGCCTCCTGTATACGGCGGGCTGATGACCCCGGACGGCGCGGTTGACTTCACCTACCCCTACGAAGTCACATTGAACCCCGGCGCGCTCGCGGCAGGGCAGACGTTGAGCGACAAAATCGCCACCAACACTGACGCGGACTTTCACATGACCGCGCAGATAATCAACGTCTATACCAGCATTCAATTCGGTTTTCGGCTGAATGTCAACGGCGTCTATTATCTGTCCGACGCTTACATCCTGGCTGGCAATCTCGCGTCCGATCCCAGCGCCCCGCCTCCGGTCATGGGCCGCTTTATCATCCCCCGTGGGGCCACGCTTGGCATCGATCTTATTGAGTTGAGCGGCGCAGCCAACTCAATTCAGCTTCTGTTCCGCGGCATGAAACTCTACGGGCGGTTACGCAACGGCACGGCCAGATCCGGCGCTGCCGGGGTTCCGGTCGGTCTGGGGAGGCGCTAGGACAGCCGGGTGCGGACTGACGACAACAACAACCCCGCCGCCATCATCACGGACGTTGTGAGGCAGTCTGGTCTGATATTCGGGACTGACTGGGAGAACGGTACGCCTTTCCCTCATCCCTCCGATCTTGTCACGGCCAGACTGCTTGGCGATCCCGTGCAGCTAACTATACGAATCATTGACGTTGTGGGTTATCAGACTCATTTGGGAAACCCGCGATGGACATATATCAACATGCCAAAATTCATTTGGCATAGTCTGACTGCGGACCAGAAACGGGACGTGATCGGCTATCACTACCAGCACGAAGGCGGCACGGCCCTGCGCCACTTATTCCCCAACTACGGAGCGATCTGAAAATGGAAGACGTGATAACAACTCATCTGGCGCTTGGGGCGATCATCTCCTATGCCTTGCAGTGGCTCAAGAACGCGAAATGGTTCCCGTGGCTCGCGGAGCATACGACGACGCTTAACCGGCTGCTGTCGGCGGTAGCCGCTTTCCTTTCAAGTGTGGGAATCGTCGCCGCGTCCACCGGGCATCTGAGTTGGGAAACCGGCACAACGATTACCCTTGCCATCCCCAGCCTGTCTATCATCTGGCAAACCGGGTTGAACACGCTGGGGCAGTGGGTCATTCAGGAGGGTGTGTACAAGGGGCTGGTGCAGCCTGCGACTGTCAAGGCGGTTGCGGCTGTTGAGCCTGCCGCCGTCACGATCAAACCAGATGCTCTCAAACCAGCTGTTGAGCCTGCAAACATCATCAAACCATGACTGCTACCCCGTCGCTGCACGACACAATCAATTCGCTTGCCTATCACGTCCCTGATGGGCGCATTGACGCTCCGTATTGCTACATCTACGACGCCAGCGTTCTTGCGGACAGTATTGCGAACACACCGGCCAACAATCTGGGACTCGCCGTCCAGACGGATAACGACAGCGACTTTCTGCTCCGCCGCGTCGTCGGCATGAATCTGGTAGTCGCGGCTCCCGGCGCTCTCGCTGGCGTCACAGGCGCGTGGAACGCCCGCGACCGCAGCAAGATCCCGTTTTTTCAATCGGAGGTTCAGCCGGGAACGATGCCCGCGTCACTGGGCGGCGGGCAGTCGGGTAACTGGCCGGTTCTCCCCGAAAAGGAATATCTGGCTGCCAACCAGATCACATTCGATTTATACGGCGTTCTCAGGAACTTTACTGCCGACACAACCAACATCCTGACCCGGCGAATTTACAACTCACAAATCGGTTTCTGGGGCAGCCGCCGTTTTCACAAAGGCGGCTTCTATGTTCACAACACTCCGTATCGCTATCATGAGCTGCCATTCACCTACCAGTTCGGTTTCGGTATGAACTGGGGCCACTGGATCAATGCGGCTGGCGCTGGCATTCTCAACAACCCGCGCAAATTCGTTGTGCCCGTGCAGGAAGTCGATTTTGAGTTGTGCTCGATCACAGTCACCTATTCCAACGGCCTGCCTGTGACAACCAACGACTTTCAGCTGCACTTGTACGGGCCGGATGGGTTCACGCTCTTATCCAGCGCTCCGATGAATCTGCCGTTTTTCAATGCCGTCCCCGGCAACTATCAATACGGCAGCCCCGTGTATCCGGTCCCGCCGCTCGTATACGCTCTCAAAACCAACATCAAATTTGAGATTACGAGCATGTTGCCGTATGGAACGGCAAAGGAATACGTCATCAATTTTAACGGCATCTGGCGAGCCCGCAACTGATATGAGCAACCAACCAACCCTGCACCCTCTGACCCTTGGCGGATTCCTTCTGAATCCACGGCTCGTTTACGCGCCCAATCGCTACCTGCCCCTCGCTCTCCAGGGCGTCATCCCGTATAACAACCATCTGTATCAGCCACGGTTCTATCTGTCCCCTCCTGATCCCACCGTACCCATCGGTGCCGGGTTGACACTCGACTTTCAGAACCGCATCATCCCCGGCAGTGTTATCGTCGGGGCTCGATTCACAACGTTGAATGGATTCCCGGCGAATCAGGTCATGTATCTGCTTCGGGATTCCGACACTCAGAAATCGTTCGTTGACGGCGAATCCAGATTTCTGAACTGCCAGATGCTTGTACCCACGGGAGCCAGCGGCGCTCCATATTGCCTGTTCGCCAAACCTTACATGGTTTCGGGGGATGTGAAGAAACCGGATGGCGGCGGCGTTATAACCGTGTCTCTCACGAACATCAGCACGACTGACGCCGTCCAGTGCCAGCTCATGCTGGTTGTATTGGAACCGGCGCAGATTGTCACATCTCATGAGGACGGCAGCGTTATGGTGCCCAGACAGGCGGCGGCATGAGCATCAGCAGCGAAGAGATGCTGGTTAAGCTCGTATCGGCTCTGCCGACGTTCTACCCGTGGTCGATCATTCCCCCGGACGGCAAGAGCATTGTACCGGCGCAGGCGATTGCGTTGCCCGCGATGGGCGTTGAAACCGTCGTGCTCACTTACCAATGCCCCAAGGGATACAGCGGGCTCATCACGGGCATCAGCAACAACTACCTTGGCCCCAGCTTCAACCCGGCGCTCCCGTCGCTCATCTGGCGCATTCGCAACGGCACGAGCATTGTGAGCAGCAGGCTTGTTGACAACTTCGACCGGATTACGGTCGAATTCGGCACAACCAACTTTCCCATGCCCATCTCCGGCATACACATATCGAGCGGGCAGACACTTTTGTATACGGTAACTAATAACGACCCCGCATTACCCACGCCCAACAGCCAGGTTGTCTGCCGGTTCAACGGGCTCATCTGGCCGCAACAGCGGGACAAGCAGAGGGAGGAAAAGTAATTGAATCATTTACTGTTGAAATTGTTATGCAGTTTGTTCTGCGTCTGTTCAGCTGCTGAACCATCTGCCGCGCAGGTAAACAACAACACGGTGTTTCAACGCGCGTTCAATGGTGCCGTCACAACCGGCGCAAGCGTTCCAATGCGGAACATCGGGCAGCAGTATCACCTGATCGTCGCGTCCATAACTCAATCCGTGGGTGCCCCATGCGATCTGAACAGCTATACGGGGTTGTTGCGGCTGGAAGCAAGCACGGACTCGATTAATTGGGTTGTGATCGGCGATCCGATCATATCCATTCCATCCACTTCATCCGCTCCGTTCGCCGCTGTGACCAGCGCATCCGGGGCTTATGCTTATGTGCGCGTGAATTACGTACTTGCGTTTTCGTCCAACTGCCCGTTGACCGTGTATTATTCCGGCTCCATCACCGGCACCCTGACCGGCAGCGCGCCGTTCACTTCAGCGCAGGATACGTTTCAATATGCAACCCGTAACTCCGCTGCATCCGGTACGGTTGTCATTGGGACATGCCCGACGCAGACACTGCCGCAGATATATTCCATCGTGATATCGACTCCGGGGGGCGCGCAGACTGTGACACTGGCTGCACAGACAGCGGCTGACCCTCCCGTAGTTGTCTGGAACTTCGGCGTAACCACCATAGCCGGGTCAACTCCGACTGTACTGCCACAGGGGACACGCCCGTATATAACGCTCCCGGCAGTTCTCGAATCCCCGTCAACATCCTACAATCTCGCTCTCACAACTTCCGCCGCGACTGAAGCAGACGTATTTATTTCCTACAGGTGCGAATAAAGTTATGAAACCAATCAAACTGTTTTTCCTCTCCCTTCTTTTTACGTTCTGCGCACTTGCGCAGAATGACAGAATACAGGTGCCAGCGCCGTCCAGCCCCAGCGTCAACGTGACGGCTGTCGGCTTGTCCGGGTTTTCAACCTACTACTATCTGGTTGTCGCCAATTACCCTGCCGGGACGACGCAATCGCAGATAGTCACGTTCTCAAACGGCAACGCGACTCTGTCCGGCAGCAACTACAATCAGATCGGATGGAACGCTCTGGCCGGGGCGCTCAACTACGACATTCTGCGTCTGCCGTCGAACTCTTTCACCGGCTCCTGTACATGCTCTCTTGCCGTGGCCCAATCCGGCACCACATACAGCGACATAGGCGGGGGTTTGTCCAGTTATACGATTGCCGCCAGCGCTGCCGGAGCCACTGCGTCATGGGTACTCGACAATACGGACTATGCGTTTCCGAAACTCAGGCTGCTTATCGGGCCGAACGGCGGCAACACTGCAAACCATCTGGCTGAAGTGCCCGGCGGCAACACCCTCCCCGTTTACAGCACAGCCGGGGACATATTCATCCTGCTCTCCGGCAACAGCCAGGGATGCTATATCAGTCTCGTCGCGAATGCCTGGGTTCCATGCGGATCGAGCGGCACATCCGGCAGCGTCCTCGTTCCCTACACGGTTGGAACCGGGGGAGTCACAGCCAATCAGCCGGTCAAACTGACAACGACCAACACGGTTGTCAAGCTGCTCACATCCGACACGGCTCCCGATACAGCCATCGGCATAGCTCAATCGACTGTTGCCGCGACCGGCACCGTCCTTGTCGCCGTTGCTGGCAACGCTCCATGCGTAGCCGATACAGGGGGCATCACTGCCGGTAATCTGATCGGAGCCGGGACGACGGTCGCGGATACATGCGTCGATCTGGGCACGGCTCTCGTCAACGCGGTAGCTCCAAACATTCAGATCATCGGACGGGCCAATACTACATCACTGGCAACAGCTACGTCGGCAATTACGCTGTTCTGGGAAACCGGAGCGGGATACGCCGCAACCGGCACCGGCAACTACGTCCGCGCAACCGCGCCCACTCTGCTTAACCCGCTGGGGCTGCTGGTGTCATGCGGAACTACCGCCGCGTGCCCAAGCACAGCCAGGGCGCTCAAGGTGGTGCAGGGAAGCGGCACGCTCGTTTCAGGCACCCCGTCAACCTATGCCGTCACCACGATAAGCCCGGCATTCACGTCGGCATCCACTTACACATGCACAGCGCAGGATACAACGACCGTCGCCAACAACATCGGCGTGCTGACTGCCGGGTACGTGTCCGGCAGCGCTGTTACATTCACCGGCCCCGCAACGAACACGGATACGTTCAACTTCGTCTGCGTGGGGTATCAAGTTCAGCAGCTGAACTGGCTTCATTGGGGGGTTCTATGAGACGGCTTTCGTCAATTATTTTTATGGCGTGGGCTTCGTCGGCTCAGACTCCCCCCACAGCCATTCAGCTGACTGTCCCCGCTCCCATAGCTCCATCCGCCAGCGTCAGTCTCGTCGGCAACACCGGCAACACCGGGTATGTTTACTATGTGATTGCCAACTACCCTAGCGGAACTTCCGTCAGCCAGCCAGCCATCATCCGCAACGCCCCCGGCACTCTCACCAGTTCCAACTTCGTCAACATCGGCTGGCAGGCGCTTACCGGCATCAGCACGTATGACGTGGCCAGGGTTCCATTGGGACAGGTGTTCACCAGTCCATGCACCTGCGCCGTGGCAACCGGGCTCACTGCCACATCCACAACGGACAAAGGCAGTTCTCTAAGCATGTACACGCTGGGCACGGCTGCCGTGACCGCCAACGGCTCGATTTACATCAACAACACGAATTACGCCCCGCCCGAACTCAGGCAGATTATAAACGGCGTCGATTCCCCCATAGGCTCCGGCGATGTGATCGGGGTAACCGGCGTCTCTCCCATCGTCGTGACCGGCAGCACCAACGTGGTCGTATCCTGCCCCACTTGCGCGGCAGGGGCACAGGTGCTGCCGACTATCAACTCAACCATGACGACCATGCAGGCGCAGGCTGTCATCAACACCGGGGGCACGATCTACGCTCTTGCCGGGGCTTATACGTCCGGCCCCTTCACATTTCCGAATGGCGGCAGTCTCGTCTGCGCGGGGCCATACAGCACGACATTCACTTACGCCGGAACTGGTCCGTTTTTCGCTCCCGCCACTGCTGCGTTCAACCAGCAGATGAACATCAAGGACTGCGGGCTTACTCTCACGAATCCCGCCGCTGTCGGCATCGGCATGAACGGGGTATGGTCAAGCACGATAAGCGGCAACTTCATCACTGGCGGCGCAACATCGATCCTGATGGACGGGACCAGCTTCGGCGCGTATTTCAACACAGTCACTGCAAACGTCATAGCATCGGCGACGAACGGAATTGTCATGACCGGGGGCGGCGGGCAGTTTGCCAACAACAACACGGTTTCGTCCAATTACATTTCAAGCGTGACGGCAGTCGGCATTCACGGCGTCAGCGGCAACTGTCAGGGCAATTACCTTTATGGAAATAACGTCAGCAGCTTCGCCGGGACCGCAACCATCGGCATTGACTACGAATGCGTCAACGGGGTATTGAGCGGGGTTAACTGGGTCGAATCAGTTGCCATGATGGGGCAGACGTTCACGGGGATCAAGCTGCGCAACGGCGGCAACAATCTATCCGGCAACAAATACAGCATGGTTGCATCGGGGGGAACGGTCACGCAACTTGATTTTCTGCGAACAGATCCGAATGTCATCAGCGAAATATCCACTGGCACGACTCCCATTTACTTCATCGGCGACACGACGGGGTTTCTCCCTTTCCTCATCAGTTCAACCGGCAGCTCCGCGTATCAGATGGCTGATACGAGTCTGGGCACAAACAGCAAATACTGGGAAACAAGCGTGTCCGCGTCGGGTATATGCCTGACAGCTTTGGAAGACGATGGGGTAACGGCCCTCATATCCCCGGCCTGCTGGCTGCAAAGCGGCAACATGCGGCAGCTGGGCAGCATCAACATGGGCGGGGTCGGGCAGGATACCAGATACTTCGCCAACAGCGCCGACAATACCATTCAGGGGGACTTCGGCTGCTTCAACAGCCTTGGCTGCATCGTGGAGACAACGACGGCCAACAACATCGTTTTCCGTTACAACACTTCGCCGGTCATGACGATGGTTGCGGGCGGGCTCAACGTCACAGGCACGGTTAACGCCAGCATCAACTTCGCAGTCGGAGCCACGACGGTCGCGGACAGCACCAGCGCCATCGTAGTCGGCGGCTCGTCAATGGCCTGCACGTCGGGGGACTTCCTGACGCAGGTTCTCGTCTCGTCCCGTGGCGTGCCCAGCGGCACATGCACAGCCGGGGCAGGCGGCACGGTTACAAACGTCACAGCCAGTGCGCCGCTGACAAGTTCAGGCGGCGCAACGCCGAACATTTCCGCGACCTATCAGGGAAACGGCGCGAAGGTGCAGGCATCGACCGGCAGCACGACAACAGACGACTGTGTCAAGTTCGACGCGAACGGCAACACTGTTGATGCGGGGGCAGCTTGCGGCACGGGAACAACCACAACCATATGTTCCGGCACTGTCGCGCTTGGCACGAGTCTTATTGCATCCGGCGCGGCGGCAACGACCGTAACCGCCACATGCACCGGGCTCGCGAGCACAGACAACATCATGCTCGACTTCAACGGCTCTCCTCTGGCTGTGACGGGCTATGTTCCCAGCGCCAACGGGATGCTCGCAATTATAAAATGGCCATCAACCAACACGATCAACGTTTCGGTTGTAAACAACACATCAGCCGGAATCACGCCGGGGGCCATCACGCTCAACTACAGGGTTGTTCGATGAAATTTTGTTTTAGTTTGTTTTGCGCATCGTTGTTTATTTCAATTCATTGCTATGGCGCGACAGTTGTGATCTGCCTGACATCAACCAGCACTATCAATCAAACCTTTTCGGTTCCGTCCGATTGGAACAGTTCGAATAACACAGTTGAGGTAATCGGCGGCGGCGGTTCGGGACAGGTCGGTGGTAGCAATTACGGCGGCGGCGGCGGAGCTTATACAAAGATCTCGAATCTTGGCCTGACACCCGGAGGAACCGCAACATACAATATCGGGCAAGTTCAGATCGGAGGTAATTCAGGTAAAGACACTTGGTTCAATGGAGCGACGTATGCCGGATCATCGATCGGTGCGAAAGCCGGAACCGGCGGCGGAGTTGTTACCAACGGACAAGGCGGACAAGCGTCCGGTTGTATTGGATCGGGCGCAACGTGTTTCTCAGGCGGTAATGGCTTGATCGGTTTCGGCGGCGCGGGCGGTGGCGGAGGGGGCGGCGCGGCGGGACCAAACGGGGCTGGAGGTAACGGTGGATCAACTAATAATATTGGGGCTGGGGGAGGCGGTGGAGGCAATGGCGGGGGGTCTGCCGGGGGAACTTATCCCACATCCCAGACAGGCGGCAATAACTTTGCCGGGTCAGGTGGTGGAACGTTCGGCATGAATGGCACAGCGGGCGGCGGAGGGGGCGGAGCATTGTTCATGGGCGGTCCAGGGGTTGGGTCAACCGGGACTGAGTGGCCAAGTTGCAGTGTTGGCTCCGGGGGAGGCGGGGGCGGTGGTGAAACTGCTTCATCAGGTGTCGGAACAGCGGGCTTGTATGGAGGGGGCGGCGGCGGTTCAGGCGGCGGCACAAGTGGGGCTGGTGGGTCTGGAGCTATCATACTCACCTACACACCCATGTCAGGATTTGTTGCAAATCCCAGCTTGTTTGGAATTGCAGTTCAATAAACATGCGCCTCCCCATTCGCAGCCTTGGCGTCGTCTCCCCTTCCAGTCCTTCCATCCTTGCTCTCGTCAACGCGATCCAGCAACAGGAGGGGCCGGTTCGAAACAACAACCCAGGCAATCTCGTTTACGTCGGCCAGCCTGGGGCCACAGGCGCGGACAGCAGAGGCTTTGCCATCTTCCCCACTATGGCATCTGGGCAGCAGGCGGAGGCAGAACAAATTGCGCTCGACGTGAGCCGTGGCAGCTGCGCCACGGGGAGCCCTGTAAACTCCCTCACTGACCTGATTGCCGGGTGTCTCACCCCGGCCAGTCTCAACCCCAACGTCGGCAGCTACGTACAGGCTGTCGCAGCCCAGACGGGAATAGATCCGTCTGCGGATCTTGGCAGCCAGCTGGGAGCTGGCGTTAGCGCCCTTCCCGTGGCGTTAGCAGATGGTTCCAGCCAGTCTCCTGACGCCAGCTTTGCTGGTATATTGGGAATCGACCTGACCGACCCAACGACGCTGTTGATACTGGCGCTGGGCGGCGGGGTGATGTGGTGGGCATTTTCAAAATGAAAATCCCAGGTATCACCAGCTGGCAGCCTTTCCGCTACTCATCAAATCTGCGAGCGCCGGATGAGACGGCATAATCGGAAGCATCTCGTAACGGAGATGATTGGGAATTGCAACGTATCGATAAGGGTTTACTGCATACAATGCTGTAGCCATTCAGGGGCACAACGAGACACGGCTGGCTTCACAGGTGTCTGAGTCAAAGGCATTGAAAGCCGTGCGTGAGCACTGGGCAAGGTGGAATGAAAAATACGAGCTGTTTGGTGATTCGGTCGTTTACAGGAAGCACAGTCCCAACAACAGGAATCCAATGCTGCATTTCAACTCCCGCAAAGACGCCAGCACCTTCCGCGCCGACATAAAAGCGTTGGGTTTCAAAGTCGGGCCGATTGAGGGGCAGGCAGCAAAGGGTGTTGGCTACTTCCGCACTTCTTCATCGTTCTACTTCGATCATGACGCGCCGGAGGGTATTGTCGCCATACTCGCCCATTTGCAAAGAAAGGACACCCCGGCAGAACGCGATTGGTTGTCGCGGCAGTGGCCTGACGAGTATGCAATCGTTGCCAGCAGGCTGAAGCGGCCTTGACACCATCGCACACGGGCTGTTAATCTCATGACTGACTGAACGACTGAAACTCTCAGATTCGGGTGCGTACAACAGGCGGCGCTGGGGATTGACTCCCTCCAGCGCCGCTTCTCTTTTTGCTATGTTAACCCCCGGCAGCCAACCAACGACAGTCTTGTACTCCCCTGCGATCCGCGTCAAATTATAAGCATGAAACAGACAACATTCGCGGAAGCGGCTGAGAGACTGGCAGCGTCCCGGCCGTGGCAGCAATCCAGCCGCGAGCCCGCATCATCCGAGTTGAACGCATGGCCCCTGCTGAACCCGTGGGGCATTATGACGGCGATTTGGCTGGGCTGGGCAATGGCGCATGTGGCAACGGGTCTGCTGCTGTCATAGCCCACAGCAGCGCCTGCCTCTCCAGCTCCGGCATCCTCTCCAGCTTCCCCTTCCACCGTTTCATTTTCTTCTTAATCCTCTCCCTCTCACGAAAGTTCGCGCCGGGAATTCTGAATGGTGCCGCCGTCTGAGGCTGCGGCTTAGTGCCCGCGATGGTGCGCTCGCACGCGGTAACACATGCGGCGCATATGACGGTGACGGAAGACAGCGAAACCAGCGGCCCTTCGAATCTGCTGCAAAAACTGCATCTGACAAGATCCATGTCGGGGATTGTAACGCCAACATCAACGGAATCGGTGATTCGCTGCGATTCGTAGTCAAACCAATAGGCGCTTGCACCAAAACAAAGGACTTAGCCAATTCGCCCGATTCGACCTTACAGCTCTTGTCACGTGACAACAATGATGTACAATCAGCTCCATATGCCCGGTTACATTGCCTACTACCGTATTTCACCCGGAGGGCGGCGAAAGAATAAGAAACTGCTTCAAGCTGACGTGGATGCTCTACAGGATGAGACATTGGGGTTGGAAGCGCAGCGCCGGGACGTTGCCAGATATCTGCGAAGTCTTCCCGACCAGCCCACACTTACGAATGAGCATACTGAAATCGAGAGTGGGCGCAACCATAAAAACAGACCAATTCTGCTGGCTGCCATTGCGGAGTGTAAGCGCAGAAAAGCAACGCTGGTTATCGCCAAACTGGACCGGCTCGCCCGCAACGTTCACTTCATCTCCGGCCTGATGGAAAGTAAAGTTGAATTCGTTGCTGTAGATATGCCGTCTGCAACGCCTCTGACGATTCACATACTCGCGGCGGTCGCAGAGGATGAACGGAAGCGCATTTCCAGCCGGATAAAAGCAGCACTTGCCGTGCTGAAAGCCAAAGGCGTCAAGTTGGGTAACCCAAACCTGGCAGCCGCCCGCGAAAAATCCAGAACCGCACTGCGCCGAATACAACCAGGTGCATCACCAGAAACGATTCTGCTCATTCAGGAGTGGCGGCAGCAAGGCTGGTCACTGCCAAGAATCGCGGGCACTTTAAATGATAAGGGGATCAAAGCGCCAAAGGGCGGAAAATGGTGGGGTAGTTCGGTGAGGAATCAGCTATGAGTCAGCAGTATTTGAGCGAGTTGGAATCGATTCATAAAGACGCAACGATGGAGAAAGAAGTGAACGCGACGGGCGGGGGCAAAGTGGTTTCCGGCGACGGTAAGGAAGATTGCGCACAGGGAAGAGAGCAGGAAACAGCTATGATGCGCGGCAGCTTCCACCTGAAAAATTGAGCCCCCGGCCATGACAACAGCGCCGGGGGCGTTCCGTCGTTCAGCGGAGGAAAATGTGAGTTGAATTCAGCTTACCACGTCTGCATCCGCATTTGCAGCCGATTCCATGTTCCTCTGAACCATGTTCACATACTCTTTCGCAGATTCGATCTGTTGGTCGAGCATGCTGGTCATGATCGACGCAGCGAATCCCATCACGTCTTTCAGCTCCTCCGGCACTTTGTCCAGCGCCTCCTGATTCCGCGCCTTCTGTTCCTCCAGTTTTTGCAGGGAGTTGCTGGCTTGAATTAAATCCTCCGGGGTCATTTGATATGGAGAGTACGGAACAGATTTCAGTTCCATCATCTCCATCTCGACGTGGCTGTTGAGAAATGCGGCAAGCGCCGGAGCCAGCCCGTCAGTCAGGTCGCGCGAGTGGGTTGGGACGAATGCTTTTATCGCGAGCCCGACAGCATGGGCAAAGTCGCTGTTGGCTTTGTGCTCCGCCTTCAGCCTGTGCATCGCATGTTTCACATGATCCGTACCACAATCAGGGCAGCCGGTAGGCGGCATCTCACTACGCATCATATGCTCTACGCATCATATGCTGCCCCCGATCCCGTCAAAATCCGCAACCAGCTGGGTCCAGTCAAACCCGTTTGGCGCAGCCTCTGTTGCGGATGCGATTGCGTCCTGGCTGATGACCGTGAACAGCTGGCCGTTCGCGCTCTGGGCGGCATACTTGGCAATGGCCGCGTCTGTCAGCGTGCCCAGCATCCCCCACGAATTGACCGTTACCGTGCCAGCCACAGCATCATACCCGGCCCCAATGATGCAGTGGCCGTTGTTCGGGTCGGGATCGCCCGCCGCGTCCCAGACAAACCCGGATTCGGACGGGAACGGGTTCACCCACTCATCCGGCAGCTCCAGCCCGAAATACAGGTTTTCGAACAGCCACAACGCTGCCCGATACTCTTCCGGGTTCGCCGGGTCAACCGCGAGATACCCGGCAATCTGGTGGAATCCCACAGGAGCCCCGTTGTTTTGCCAGTAGGCCAACGCGGTTGTTTCGTCGCAGCCATTGTCTGTTGACTCATCCCCCGGCACGTAGCCGCCGATAGCACTGTAGAGGGCAATGATATCGGAGTCGGCGTACAGATACGGGTTGCCGGGGGAAGCGTTGCCGGTGAGCGTGCCGACAACGTGGGCAATGCCCGCGATCACACAGTCGCCCAACGTGTCGTTGTCATAGATATTTGACAACGATGCCGCCGCGTTGGGCGTGTAGTCAACGCTGGCAGGGGGCTGCGGGAACGACTTCATGAGGTAGTTGCGCAGCGACAGACGCGGGTAGCGGGCGACGGGGCGCTTGCGGCCAAATCTGACCGTGCGTCCCGTCGCCGGGTGGATAAGCGACTTGACTGCCTGGCTCAACGCGCGCCTCCAAGCTGCACCTGCACCATATGAGAGGCAACGGCAATTTTGCTCATCGCCGCCGTGAACTGCGTCAAGTTCTTACCCGCGCGAACATCGGCGTTTGATTTAAGCGCAACCGGGCTCTCCACGTACGCGGCGCGGGCGGCGAGTTTCGCAGCAGACGCCGGGGCCGGAGCCACGGGAAGGGGCTCGTACAGGATGATGAAGGCGTCAAGGGCGTCGATGGCGAATTGAATGTAAGTCTGGTCGGACGCGGGGATGAACGGCAAGGATACGAAGCATGCAGCAATGTCAACCGTTTCCTGCGCGGCGGCTTCACCTTTTTTGAGCACATTTGCCGCACATTCCGTGCCGGTTGACGCGGCAAGCAGCCACGTTTTTTCTATGGGCGTGATATTGGGCAGGTTGGCGGCGTTTTGTATTTCCTTTGCAGCGATTGCGAGCAGCGATGAGACGCTGACGCAGCCGGTTAGCAGGAGGGTAGACAGGGCGAGGGCGGCGATTGCGATGTATTTTGTCATTTGGTTCCTTTCGAAATTAACAGCTTTCCATCTATGTTCATGTCGGCGGTTTTCCGCAAATCTGCGCACTCCGCAGACTCGCTGGTGTACTCCGGTCGGAGATGCACATGGGCTTCAACTGCGCCCATCTGCAAGCCCCGAACAATGCCGCAGTTATATGCGGCTACAATCCGCCACTGCCAGGGCTCCATTCGGGCCGGGACGAACAGCGGCAGCAGCAGCAGCAGCGCGATGAACAGGAGCAGGCAGAGGCGGGTCATTGAACACCCCGAGCCAGCACACCATCGAAAAACGTGTAGATGCGGAATGGTTTGCGGACAGTCAGCGGATAGTTGCCACGGAACTGCGAGTAGAACTGCCAGTTGCAGCTGATATGCAGCCCCAAGTCCGGGGACATCGAAATGGTTCCGACACCCTCCGGCACCCCACCAATCGGAAAGCCCAGCTTGCTGATAAAATCTGTCAGTTTGCCGGGGTTGCGATGAAGTATCATTGGGCGCTCCGCGTATATCTTTGACTCAATGAAAAGCTGGAACACACGCGAGCGGGAAAACTCCAGAATGTCAGACATGCTGTTATCCGGGTCATGCGCAAAGAAAATGCGCTCAACAAGGAACTGCTCCGACGCGGGCAACATCCGGGGCATACACATGTTGGTTTTGTCCAACCCGCGCCTGCGATCCCAAGGGGATTCGGAAAACTGATCCTCTACCGGGCGAATTGCACCCCCGGCGTCAACTTCCAGGCAGTCATACAACGTCCAACTGACAAGATCCAAATAGTTATTGGGCAAGAGCAAGGTTTTGTCAATTGGAAAGCTGGTTGATTTAACCAGCGATTCCGGCACGTCGTTGAGGCTTATGGGTTCCGTGCGCTGCGATGTCTCCTTAGCCAGCGCAGCTGGGTCGAGCCCGATAGCAGCAGCCCCGCCAGCCAGATATTTCATCCACGTTCTGCGGTCAACTTTCATTGCGGGTTTACCTCCTTACTTTCCAGCCAGCTTTGGCCGTTCCGCTGGCGTATTCTCCGCCAGCTTTGCCAGCATCAACTCCCGTTCCCGCTGCATGACTTCCGTCATGGCGTCTACAGCCGACTTGGGCCGGATGAGCACAAGCAGTGCGAGCGGCTCATCTCTGGCGAGGTTCCCGGCAACCTGGATAAGGAGCGGCTTATCCTCCGGCCATTCGTTTGCGTCGAATTCGAAACTGAACGTATCAGTCCCGGCGTCCATCGCCTTGGCGAGCCCGTCGCCAAAGCGTTTGATCGTATCGTGAACAAACTGGTTGTCCCTCATTTCGTTCTTACCCCTCCCATCGCAAGATTTGCCGCGCGATCTGCGCGCTCAGTTGCGAGATACCCGCACACGATTTCGCTAAACGATCTCCCTGCATGATACCCCCGCTCGATCTCCTTCGCGTAGTTCTCCCGCAAAAACAACGCGATTTTGTCGAACTCTGGTTTCATATCGTTAAACGCCCTCTGCGACTCCGCCATAACCGAAACGCGCACGTCGCTGTTTTCGTTGGCAACCGCCCGCTCAGCCACAAGCATGTTGTCGAGACGCGCGCGAAAGCCGCGCTCTTTCCAACTCATGCCTATCCAAATGCCCAAACTCCAAACAATGAGGAGGGCGGCAAATACGAAAATAACCTGTCCTGTCTGCATTCTGCTCCTTAATTTTAATTTGTGTTCTGCGCAGCGAAAAACTTCCTGATTTCATCGTTCATCTGTTCCGCCGATGCGCAGTTGTGGCGCTCGACGGGAACCCGCGTATCATCCACTTCAAGCCCCAACAGCGCGAGCGCCACGGGCAGCGCCCGTTCAAACTCCATCTCATCCGCCTCAGTCTGCCGATTTGTCCATCTGATACGGACTGCGCAGGCTGAGTTGGGGCCGAATTCCAAAGTAGCGGCGGCGACGTTGCCGGATGTGGCGTTGAACATTATAACCGGCTGATTCACAACTCGACCCCCTTGTAGACGAATCTGGGCATGGTATATCCATCGGGCCACTTGACTACCGACAGCCACGAATCCAGCGGGCGCACGCAAAAGCGCGGCCCCGGCAGACCAATACCGGTCAGCGACACATACACAACCATCCGCTCTCCTGGTTCAGAATGCGCAGCAACGCCAAGCGCCTGATAGAATCCGCCCTTATAGTGCTCCCAGATACCGGCTGCAATTGTCATGCGCACCTGCACAACAGCTTCGCCCTGCCAGTTGGAGCATCCGCGATCATGGCGAAAACCATTACTCCGCGATCCCGTATCGCAGCAGTTCATTGTATGAACCTCCAAACCTCGTGAGTATCCCCCGGCAGTCCGCACGACTCCCAACCCATCTTTTGCCTGATATCCTCTTTCGACGCGCGCGCAAGCACGTTCCCGTGAATGGATACAACGGCTTCTGCAAGGCTGGGATTTACTTCAACTCGTTCCCCTCCGACCCACTTCGGTGGAATGCAAGCCGCGCTTTCCCCGTCGAACGCGATGCACAGAGCCTTGCCATCTCCTATCATCAGCATCACGTCGTCTATCGTCATGCCGAATCGCGCCCTGCACTGCTTATCGCGTTCCTGTTCAAATTCCAGCTTGCTCTGTACACGCCAGTTCTCCGGCAAATCGAACGTATGCAAGTTATCAGCTGCCACAAGCCTGCCGTCGCGCATCTTGTAGCAAACCATCACCAGTCCCGATAACTCATAATCGGGCGGCACGCAGACTACAACATCTTCCACATCCGCGAACGGCTTTTTCATACCCATCTCAAACACTCCGTCGCCGTCTGAATTCGTTTTGCAAAATCGCCGATGTTGGCGACGACTCTGATATTTTCCGGCGTCCTGCATCGCGACAACGCGACATACATCATCCCCGGCGACCCGGCAAAGCGGTTGCGCGCATCAATTTGCAGGTTGTTCAGTGTGAGCCCCTGGGAGTTGTGAGTAAGCAGCCCATCAGCGGAAAACAGATTCGGGTCTTTTTCAAGCTCGATATCATACATCTCCGCATCTATCTGCAAATCATCAACCGCAACAACTTGCTCATAGTCGGGGGGCCACAGGATAACCCGATTAGGCTTACACTTCGCCAGCTTCTCAACCTTGCGCGGACGTTTGAACCCAATCAATTCACGGTAAACCTCCAGCGCAGCCGCGCCAACTCGCAGTTGATAGTAAGGGCGCTCCACACCGGGATACTCAGCACGCACGCTTTTTATTTCCAACGCGAGCAGCAGCATCTGAACCTGCCGGGACAGTCTCAACGAAGATGTACAGAATACAACACCTGATTTGAAAACGCTCCCATCCGTATCCATAAGTCCACGAATAAATGCGCGTGCAGCGAGTGTTGAAGTTATCAATCCCCAAGGAATTTGCTTCTCTGGCCCCTTCACATAATCGAATCCCCACTCTGCCATACGCTGCCTGACGGGTTTTGATGTGAAGAAGCTGCCTTTTTTGTCTGCTCTGGTTCCAGCGTGAATTTCCAGTCGCTCTTCCACAATGCGTCGGAATTCACCCTGCAAAAACGAATCGCGGCAACAGAAGTGAACATTACCTTCTTTGCTATCCGTGTACGAGCCGTCGCCAACCAGCAGCCCTGCGAGATACGCCAAATCTTCGTTATGGTCCATTCGCATGTTGGGCAGCTTCCAACCTGCGAGCAGCAGCGATTCATTATATGAGAGCAATGCTTGTGCCTCAACCATGTAACGATGATTACCATCGGCAACGGCAACTGGGAACCTGTGTTCCGCACTGCATGTAGTTTCGTATCCTGAAACAGTTCGTATACGAACAGCTGGCTTGTTTGACTGAACTATCGCTTTTACTTTAGCCCAGTTTTTTCCCGTCCACAATCTTCGCCCCACTTCAACCCGTGAAATAGGAATCACGCCCCTATACTTGTCGTAAACCAAGGTGTCCTTATAGAGGCACTTATGCACAGTTGACGCATACGCGAGTCTGAGCGGCATGTATTCAATCCATCCCACAACCCATTTCTGCTTGTCAACGGAATAGAACGGGACGCGGCGTTTGATCGCGTCGGCAACATAGGCGTCGTAGAATTCGAAGAATCTGGCAAAACGTCTTGCCCGTGTCTTCTCAACCAGCGCTTTAGCAATCTCCGACTCGTTACCGCTCTCCATGAGGGCGGCAGTCTCTTCCTTATGCTTCGTCTCAATCTCCCTTGGGAGTCGAAACACTGTGCCATCAATACTTACCCCCTCATACTTTACCGCCTGCTCCGGCTCGTCTCTTTGCGTCGTCTCCCGCCACACATACGGGATTTCCCTGACATGCTTTTTCTGCCCCCGGCGAATCTCAACAACGACGGCAGCCCCGGCCATCTCGACAACAATGCCCGTATCACCATTGACATATCCAAATGTCCGTGGCTCATTCGCAAGCACCATCACGAGCGCCCCGGCTTTCATGCCAAGCTGCTCCGGTATGTCCTTCCACTCCCCGGACTCTTTGCCCCAGCGGGTTGACTTGTAAAGCCGTTCGTCTCCCGCAATTTCCGCGTAACGAGCAGCGTTGATCTTGTTCGCCATATCATTCGTCGGCACCAGACTGGTTCCGTCGAAGAAGTCATCCCGCTCGCTGACGAACTTAACGCCGCACTCCGACAGCTTCATAACCGCAGTCGTCCCCCGCCCTGCTCTTGCGGCCTGTAGCGCCTCCAGAAACGCCGGGTTCGTCTGCCGGTACACTTTGTCCAGACGGACGATGTTGGCTTCATAGCAGGGCCACACGGGGCTTGTGAAGGCAAAAGGGGCGTTGACCGGGGGCAGCTGCAAAAAGTCACCTGTGAGAATGACGCCGCACGGGACAAGCGCCTTGCCCTCTCTGCTGTTCAGCTGCTGAACCCGTTCCGCGCCCTGGGCACATCCCAGCGAAATAGCCGTGAGCACATCTGCTGGCATCATGCTCACTTCGTCAATCACAAGGTTCTTGAATCCCTGTTCCGCCAAATCCGCAAAGCGCCTTGCCAGCCTGCCATGTTCGAGCGCCTCAAACGCGGACTCCGCATTATAGAAGCCAAGGGCGGAATGAACGGTTGTCACACCGGGGCCAAGGTTAACAGCGGCGATTCCGGTTGACGCAGTGACTTTGGCGTAGTTTGGATCGTCGGCGGCGCGTTCACGTAATAGGGTTGATTTGCCGGTCCCGGCTGCGCCCAAGATGGTTTCGAATGAAAGGCCGTCGCTGACAGCATCGGTCAAGCTACTGGCGGATGTTGCAATGTCGATGGTTTCCGTCATTTGTCTTTCCTTGTTGCGGATGGCAAGTTCAACGACCCTTCCTCATATTCTCCGCCTGTCTCGCCCCCGGCTCGATATCCTCAAACAAATGTTTCCATCCGATTCTGTTGGCGATACGCCAAATTACGAAACCTGATACTTTGTATCGGCGTGCTATAGCCATTTGCGAGTCACCCAATGCGTACAAGCATCGGATCGCAAAAACGTCTACATCTGCAAGTTTGGCGCGCCCATTTCGCATGCCGCGCCTAAGTTCTGGATAGAGACTTGATGCATTACGCTCGCCGCGCGCAGGGTGAAATCTTTCAGGGTGAAGTCGCCTGCCACTGCGAGCATTTCGCGCGTATGGTTCAACTATTTTCATTTGTAAAGTTCGCCTCCCAGTTCGCACGCGATACGAGCAAGTTCCGCCCGGTCCTTATACTTCTCCAGCCCATTCAGCTGCGAGCGGACGCGGTAGGCGATGCGGTATAGCCACAGCAGCCCTGCCCCTGCCCGGTTTATCGGAGCCATGCCAAGCTGCCCCGCGCGTATTTGTACTGGCAGCAGCATACTTAGGTGAACGATCAACTGGTCGAGCATCTCCGCCGCCAGCCTCTGTCCAACCCGCTGCTCTTTGTCCCTGCACTTGTGAACAGTGCTGACAGGGTAAGAGCTGCCGCAGTCCGTACATACGCAAAAATAGCGTGGCTCAATCAACCGACTCATGCCAACCCCAGCTCCTTCGCCCGTTGCAGAAAATTGTGTTCCGCGAGCTTCGGGGTCCACGGGATTATTTTCTCTGTGAGAGGCTTGGCCGTTTCCTGCCACTTGGCCGGAGAGTTGGGGCACAAGTCCCGCTTTTCCGTCATCAGCAAAACGTCGTCGGCCAGCGTTATGGACATGGGGCGTACAACAGGCAGGCTGAATTTTCGGCATATCACGCGCAGCAGCCTGTGCTCGACAATTTCGTATTCCAGCCCAACTTGGCTGTTACGTTTGATCGGGCGCGGCATATCACCCAGATACGCCTCCGCCGCGTCATGCATCAGCCCCCATTTCGCATCGTCTGCCGGAACCTGTTCACTCACATGAACGCTGTGCTGGGCGACGGAATAAAAATGCGTCGAATGTCCCGTGAATCGACAAAGGTTTGAGAGTGCGTGGGCGATATCCAGTAACCTCACATCCTCTGGTAGCGGGTCTTGGGGCCAGAACTGAACGCCCATGTAAGTCTGAATCCAGTCCCCAACTCTGGCTTTATCCTGGTTATGATCCGGGCATATACTCACAAGCTCACCTGTCCTTTCGTCTGTCGTGCATCCGCACGCGGCCTGCACGAAGCTGCCGATTCTCCCATATAGAGTGCTCATTTCGGCTTGGGGCTGCCATGCTCTCTGCTGTGCCTGGTCCCGGCGAGCGGATGAAATGCAGCGAACGCAACAGCAGAATGCTGCAACCCTTCCACACATGAAAGACAGTTTGGGTTGCTGGTCCTTATCACACCCACCTCATGCAGCTTTTTCGACTGCGCGGCGACGACGGGATGGGGGATAAAGTCCCCGGCCCACTTCTTCATCCCGACCCACCAGCGGGCCAGTTTGCTGCTGACAACATCAACCGGCTTTATTGGTTTACGGAATCGTTTTCTGAATGGCTTGCCGATGGCAACTCGTTTTATTCGCTGTTTCACAACTTTGGTCTTCCAGCCATCCATGCAAAATAACAAGCGAACGCCCACAAAGAGCAATCCAGTTCCAACATTTTTATGGACTCGCCATAAATCCAACCATAGACTTCCAGTGCAGCTTTCACAATGGCAGCAACCTGTGTTTGAATGCGAACCGGCAGAATACCGCCGTCGTCCTTTTCGACGCCCAGCCCGTCGCCTTCAGAATCTTGTTCTTTACATTCCATGCCGTACTTGCGCGGAGGCGCTTGTCTGACGGCGGCTCCCCGGCTGCGATCATCTTCAGCACATAGAGCTGATGGGGTGTCAGGTCAACGACACCATGCGATTCGTGGATGCGGGTCGAATGCAGCCGTCTGGGAGTCATTTGGTAAACTCCGCTTCCGTCACCTGTTCAACATACAGCGTATCCTTCTCCGCCTGCGAACTCAGCAGCGATTCAGCGAACACAACGGCTTTGCGCCGGTCCCAGTCAGACGGGCACTGGATCATACATTCAACTTTGAAAAACGTCGCCATTCAATTTTGCCCTTCTTAATTTTCGCTTACCATTTTCCACTTTCTTACAGCTATTACAAAGCGGATGAAGTCCATCGTATGCACGGCTAAGTAGACCAAATTCCGTTTTATTTTTCGGATGTTTACACCAGCTGCAAATTTTGTCGGTATCTGGATTACCGCCCGACTCGCGCACACGCATACGGCAGTGCAACAATTCGTGATAGACATGATCTTGGCAAATTACGAGGTTTGAATTGGCGTTGTTTGTTCGCACCTTATCTACATGATGAACTTCAGCACTAACAGGCAAATACTTACCCAACGCATTCTCAGCAATGATTGTGTGTTCTGGGACTTCTCCAGATTTGGAAGCTCGTGGATGATCCGGCACGTGCATGCGCACATATCTGCCAATGCGTCTGCCTCCGCGCCACGCGGGATGATGTACCCCAGTTTGCCCAACCTTCACACGAGTTGCAGATCCCCAGATCACAATACAACCTCGTGCATATCAGATCCCCAATTTTGCCCCATTTTTATTTCTACTTCAATCGACAGCCCCCTGCCCCCTGCCCACGGCATCAACATCACTTCCGATTCGTGTTCCATCACGGGTTTCAGCGTGTGATACGCTTCTTCCCACAAATCAAGACGACAATGGAACCGCAAGCTGTCGTGGACCGTGTTGTCACTGCCGAACCGCTCGTTATACCCGGCGTTCTCGCAACGGATATCACATTCCCTGAGATGCCCGTGAGCCGTCGCCTGCACATCGAACGCAATGGCCTTTTCCCAGTCGTCCCCGTGCTTCCACTCGCCACGACGGAAATCGTACCTCTGCACGTCAAACAGCCAACGGATGAAGCCAAAGCGGTTAATGAGCTTATACCCGTTAGGCTTGACGGTGAGAGGCTTGGTTTCGCGATAAACGCGAACCTTGGGGAAAGTGTTGTTCATCCGCTGAACAACCCTCTCCGCCTCCCCCGGCCCCGAAAATGATTCCGTGTTTTGCAAATAGAGCGAGTGCGGACCCTGCCCCAGCCCATACGCGAGAACTGCTACCTTGGCCTGCCCGTTTCTGAGGCTGTCGAATGACTGGCCGTTTTTCAGCTTATAGTTCTTGCGATACCACTTGAGTTTGGCCCCCAGCTCAGCATCACCCTTGGCTACAGACAAGTTGTGCCAAGCGGGTTTCAACAACGCATCTGTCGTTTCAACCTGCAACAATCCCACAACTGCGAAGAAGCTGTGAATATCTGTTTTAGCCAGACCTATGTATACAGGGTCACCCGCCTCAAATCCAAGGGTTTGGACGTGGTAAGACTTGAAATCGAACTCCAGAATACAATGCCCCGGCTCCGCGTGAATGGCGTTGCGGAACCTCGTTGCAAACTCCAGTGCCTTTGGATCTTTTATGGTACTGAGACGCGGGCAATTTTGTGGGTTTGGCTTGCGCCCGGACAGCTGCCCTGTTGCGGGATATGGGCCAAGCTGTGGATGCACCCGCCCGTCAGACCAGGGCATCCAACCGCCGCAGTAAGTCGAGTCGAGTTTGACATACCGCCTCTTGCGGACGCACATGTCAAAGATGGGATCGCCGTATTTCTTTGCCAGCTTCTCAATTGTGTCGGCGTCCATCGCAAACCTGCGCTTTGAGTTTTTGGCAACCTGATACCCCCGGAAATGGACGTATGCCCACATCTGTGCCGGGGATGCGGCGTTAAACGGCATCTCAGCCGCCCAGCGGCGCTCGATACGGTCAGGTAGTGAAAGCGTGCCGGAGCCCCCGCACTTTTTACAATTCGGCATGGGGCTGAATAAAACGTCCTGATCTTTGACAATGCGAATGTGGGCTGCCGGGTGAGACAGGTACTTGGGGTTAACTGCGCCGGTTTTCTTCGACGGCTTGCGAGCCCGCATGCAACAGATTTTATTCTCTGCCCCCAGCTCGACTTCAATCTCCGTCAACGTCGCTTGTATGACAACTGTCTCGTTCCCCTTCTTTCTCCTGATATTTACTATTAATCCTTCCTCCGCCCCCTTCGGCGTTTTTTTGAATCCCGGCCCCCCGCTCTTGCGCTGGGGGTGCAGCGGCAATACATCGCGGGGAGCCAGCTTCTGAATCTCGCCGTCAATTCCGCGAATTTCGCCAATCAAATCCCCATGCAGACTCAACAGCATTTCGCGGCTGACGGGCATCCCGCGTCTGTACTTGCGCCGGAGGCTGGGGATGATCGCGTGGAGGCGCTTGTAATAATTTTCCTCTATGGTCAGCTTCCGCATCTCATCCGCTGTCCACCAGAACACGCGCAACCCGGCATCCCCATCACATCCGCCATACCATCCGGGGTCACTGCCGTTGAGATGCTTCCACGGGATCGGGAACCCGGCGAAGCTGGCGCAAAACTGCAAATTGGCTACGCTGCCGTCTTCCGCGCCGTCTGTTGTGTTGAGCTTGCCGCGTTTGCCGGGTAAGTCAGGATATATCCAGTGGAACCTCCACATGGTGTCTTCCGTGTCTTCCCAACTGCCTGCCAACGGTATGCCGTTATCCTCATACACGTCCCAGTCGAACATCCACAGGTTGTGCCCCACTTTGATGTTGGGGAGAGCGTGAATCTCGCGGATAAGCGCCATGTTGCCGGGGGTCGCGTATGCGACCAAGGCAGTTTGTTCCTGAACGGAAAAGTTGACTTGGGTAACTTCCTGCTTCCTCTCCTCCAGCCGCCTCATCAAATCTATTTTTTCAACCGGCGTCTCAGTCAGCTCCGGGTCTTCGCTGAAAATAGACTCCTTCATCTCCGCGTAGTTGGTTTCAGCGTCTGTTGACAAAACAATGTCCGGGTTGGCGCGCAGATTGTCGCGCAAGTCTTCCAACTGCTCCGGCTGGGCATCAGTCACGTATCTGAGCCCGGTTGTGCCGTTGCGCAGTGGATGGCCCCACGCCATGACTTCCTTCGCTACTTCAGCGGCGTCGTGGATGTCCTTGGCGAGCACGGGCAGCATGGGGTAGTTGCCGCGCCGAATGAATGCAGGGTGATAAGTAGATACGACTGGTATGCGCTCAGCAGGAGCACCATTGACAATACCACCCAAAAACTCACTTCTATTGTTTCCTTGATTAACCTGTGGTTTGAAGTAGACATTCGAGTCAAGTACGAACCCCCTTATGTATTCGAGCGTGAGCCGTTCCCCGACCAACCCGGTCAGTGCCCTTGCCGCTGTTGCTCCAAGTGCCAGCAGCACCTTGGGTCTGTATTTGTCGATGGCGTTCAGCAGATGAACACGGCAATGCTGGATTGCAGCTTCTTCGTAACTGGCTCCAATCAGTTCGTTGGCTGGCGGCTGGCAGGCGATGATGTTAAAGAGGGCCAGCGACTCCCGTGGGACTTGAGCCATGCCGCAGGCACGGTTGAGCAGGCTGCCCGCTTCTGCATATGGGCGGAACGGATAGCCGTCTCTGGCCTCATGCTGCCCCAGCGCCTCTCCGATTCCCATGACGCCGCTGGCTCCCGTGCCCTCCGGCTCGCTGAAGCCGTTGCCGATGGTGTAGAGCGCACATCCAAGGCATGCAGACGGCTTTTGCAGTCTAAATGGGTATTTAGCCACGTCTGCCGCCTTTTCGATAGTTTGCCAAGTATTGTTTTTGCAATCTGAACGGCTGGCGACTCATTGAACTCTGCACTCCAATTCATTGCAGTTACTTCCGCATTCATCCGGCACTTTGAGCCCGCAGCTGCGCGCTTGGCAGCCAACCCTGACCTGGTCAATTGCATCCTGTCTGATTTCCCACAATGTAACAGCCTGACAAGCGTGTCCCTCCTGCCCGAACATATCGGACAGGCCAGTCGCTTTTACCAACGCGGGAATAAGACGAGCTTCCATAACCCATGAGCGCCACCAGCTCTTATACAACAATGCAAGCTGCTCCCCATTGACTGCGCGCTTACCCTTGGCAAATCGCCAAGTATGCCCGGTCGAACCATCTTCCAGAACCTTGGCGTGCTGATAGGCTTTCTCGATACTCATCCCGCCCAGACGGGCAGGCGTGGCACAGAAGGCGGAAAAACGCTTATCGCCCCGCGAGCTGCATTCGAGATAGGGAGGGGAACCGATTTGGATCACTTGATGTAATGTCTCCCAAGCCAACCACCATTGCTTTCCGTATATGTGAAGTCATATCCGGTTTTCGTGTCGCGTACGAATTTGAGAGCGTATGAGCCGTCATGAACGTGCGTGTCCAACGCGGTCTGCGCGGCGCAGTAGAGGCTGGCGAACATGCCAAGCAGTTCCCCGGTCTGAGTGTTCAGAACGTGGAAATGGTGGAGCTTGAGAAACGCGGGGGACAATACGATGGGCTCTATCGGCTTTCGTTCGCTTTGCTTGACTGGCTGGTATGATCTGCCCTCACCGTACATTCAAACTCTCCCTGTTCAGCTGCTGAACTCAAATTAAAACAAAATGGCTACTTGATGTTTCAGTTCCCCCAGCCTCTCCAAGCTATCCGGTAGTAGAAGCGGATAAGGAAGTAAGAGGCTGGGGCAACTCCCCTGTTACAGGGGAACCTGTTACCCGGTTACGCGCCGGGGTGCGGGCCGTCCTGCCGGGGCTGCTGGTCGGGATGGCTGTTGCGTCGGTTGCTGATGCTGTGTTGTCTGCGGCTGCGCCAGTTGCTGACGCGCCGGAGCTGTTGCCGCCGCCGCCTGGGGAGCAGGCTGCGGCTGTTGCTGCTGAACCTGCTGGACAGACTCCTGCAACGTCTGCTCAAGCACGCTGGCTTGATTGAGCTTACTGACTGGAACCCAGCGGCGCATGAAATTCCGCGCCCTCGCTTCCATTACCGGGACTACGTCCCCCGCCGCGTTCCGGTAACTGAATCCATCTTTGGGTCCGATTTCCGGCACATATTCCCCCGCTGCGTCCGTGGGAAACTTCTTCATCCCCCGGAGACTCCACAACTCGACGCCCAGCTTGGGCTCGCCCGTCGCCGGGTCGATAATCGGCTGTTTCGTTTTCTTGTCCAGCTGGACGGCGTTTTTGTCGTATACCGTCGCCTCCCAGTCATACTCGATCCCGCTCAGACTCCCTTCCCCGGCTAATTTGGCATCCAGCGCCTTCATCTGCGCCTGATGGGAGTTGAGGGAGATGGTATCCACGCCCAAGCCCTGCAACAGCGCCTGCGCGCCGGTCATGCCGCGTTTGTTCGGGTATGTGGTGAGCACTTCCGTCCGCTCGCGCCCGTCGTTGGCCGGGTCCGTGTTGTTTTCGGTTTTGATCGTGATCCAAGTGAGATACATAAGCTGGTTGTCTTTCGCGAACTGCTTGCGCCAGCGCCTTGCCGGGTCCGCCGCCAGCGGCTCCAGCTCCTGCCCGTCTTTCTGCGGCCAGTTATCCGCGTAGCGCACGCGGACGCAATAAACGTCATGGGGGAGAGGGGGCAGGGCGGCATTCGCGTCAAGATCGCCCCGGTATCCCTCTATAATTTCGTCTTCATAAGCCCCCGCGTCGGCCAAGCTGAAATACTCCGCGCCAGTCGTCGCATGTTCGACCTGGGGCATTCGTTTCGTTTGTGGTTGTCCGAATTGCAACATTTCGTTTTGTTTGTCCTTTGTTTTAGTTTTTTAGTTTGCGGCCAGTTTCCGACGTGATCGAACCGGCTCCCCAAGATCACCAGCAACTACACTGACATGCAAGCGTGAAAATCCTTTTTATATTACAGATACCCACCTGTCCTGATCGTCAGGAGCGCTACGGGGCTTTGCTTTGAGTTTTATTCGGCCCTGTCGTAACAGCGTGGCAAGCGATGAATCAACCGCATTCAACGTAGCTTCGGGAGCCCCATGGAGCCGACAGTATGAAACAATCAGCCCAGGCGTGTCACGCTTATCATTGCTGATAGCTTCCAGGACAATTTCCGGCAGTGGACGTGCCTTTGGCGCTGACGGCTGCTGCACATTACCATCCTGTGATAATTCAGCTTTCGCCAGGGCAACCCACAAGGTAGACCCCTGTTCACCGAATAGAATTTTGATGCCCAGCTTTTTTGCTCTCACTATCAGCGATGACTTGGCGCGCAAGTCGTCAAACTTCAGAAACTTCCCGGCCCCGGCTTTTTGCAGTTGCAGTAGCAGCGGGTCATAAGGCGACAGCTTGGACTTACGCCCAAACACCACATCAGGCGGAGCTTCGTCTACAAGCCGCCCCGGAACGCCGACAAAATCAGGTCTTACGCCTTTCTTTGGAGTACTCATGTTTATACCTCTGCTTCTGGCACTGGCGCAGGGTCAATAATCTCCAGCAGCGTCCTGACGCTCGAAACATACTGTCTCGTTTCCATGTCCATCACAAGCGGGATATACCCGCGCGGGAATCTTGCGTAAACTTCCGTCAGGTTTCGCGTGGTGCTGCCCAGCTTCGCATGCCATCTCACGTTGTCAATCAGATGAGACGTGAACCAGGCGCGGCTGCCGTCGCGTTCGATGGTTTCCAGTTTCACTGTGTTGTTGGGGCCGGGGACTCTTATTTGAATGGGCACCTGCACTTTCTCAAAGTGCAGGCAATAGTCGAACCACTGCGGCGCTTCCAGCGCCAGCGCCTTGCCAGCCACGGCAACCCCGTAAATCCCGTCAACCCTCTTTTTGTATTCATGGGACGTTGCCATGACCCACGGCACCGGCAGCCCCTTGAACCCCAGCTTGAAGTAGCGATGGGTTTGGTTCTGGACAAACTGGTAAGTCCCACGGGAGCCAACGGCGTATGAGACTGTTTCGCCGTATTGAGTGCTCGTATGTTCGCCAACAAGAGGCTCCCCGGTAGGCTGCCGCTTCCGCTCCATCAGCCGCATGAACAAGCTGGCGTTTTCCTTGAGCCCCTCAATCAAATACCCGGCGACCCCCTTGAAATTGTTTTTGACTAGATTTGGCGGCTTGCCCGCCATGGTCGAAACCGGCCTGCCGTCCACAATCTTTTCAGGCCACCATCCCTGGCTGGCGAGCAGGATGCAGCCAAGGGGGTCAACTTCGGCTGTCAAGTCCCACAAGTCGGCCCATCCATCGTCTACGCGATCAGCAATCGGAGCCCAGTTGTCGCCATACAAGCAACGAGTCACACCGTTGTATCGCACGGCAAGAAAATCTATAAATTCACCCGCATTTGAAGTCTTAAAACTACCAGTTGGGCCGTATGCCAACAGCGCTTGTGCCATTACACAACCACCTTGCATGCAGCATAAGCTGCGTTGGCTCTAGCCCGTTTGCAGCCGAAGCACTCTCGTGCCAAGCCGTGAGTTGTACGAACTTTGCAATTATCTTTTGTAAATGGCATCCAAGTAATTCTTTTCCGCCGCGTGATGCGGGATTCGCTGCTGCCACTGCCCCCCAGCCGGGAGTATCTGGAAAAGCGGTTGTCTGCTTTCGGCTGGAGTGTTGCAGATTCTGCCGTCGTATTCACAGCGGGTTGGTTTTCGGCAGCTTATCAGCTGCATCGGGAACTCGTAATCCAAAACATCGTCCAACTCTTCGCCGGAGGCAACAGCCTGCTGCACACGAATGAGCCGCTGGGCAACGTCAAACTCCCTGTTGATCATACTGCGACGAAGCCGCGTCTGCATCTCAACGTCACGATAGATCGGAGTTTCAAACAACACGATCCTGTCAAGCGGGTTGGCGTCGTTGCGTTCGTCGTCAACATTCCAGGTTGACGGAAACACTTTCCCCTCGTTCAACAGCTGAACATGCTCGCGAATGGAAACGTCCGACTCCCAGATGCCCTGCCGCGCATACTCAGCAGGCAGGTTGTTGTAACTGGCGTTACCCTCCTTGTAATACCGATACGACCAGCTTGATGCCGGTCGCGGCAGCGACCCAAATGGTTTCGCCCTGCTCCCATCTTTACCCCTGCCCGCCGACAAATCAACCCAGCGGTAGCATAACAAGCTGTCCTGCCGCCAGAACTTGTCCTCATTTACATGCTTGTCATAGTCTTCACTTGGAATCTCTTCGCCCGTGGACAACACAAGCTGCCGCTGGCCCTTGACCATGTAGACGATTTGAGTGTAAGCCACTTCCCGTGGCAGGCTCTTGTAATACGCAGTCGCTTCGTCCAGATACTGCATGAGTGCCTTGCCTTTTATGGCAGCCGGAATATCCGGCACAAACTCTTCGTCCATCCATCTGTCATACAGCTTTTCCGCATAATGAGCCTCCAAATTAACCTGGAGGCTGGCGACGATGTTGTTTCGCCGCTCGTCCGTAATCGAGTTGATTGTCTTCCAGTTGATTGCGACGATTTCATGGGTCTGCTTGTCACGGCAGATAGCGTCAGGGCGGGACAGGACATGGAGACGGGCCGGGACTGCCTCCATAGCTGGCGTGTCTGTTTCCGTGGCGTTAGCAGGCGATTCTGAGGCGTTAGCGACTAACCCGGCAACCGCCTGCTGCCGGATTAGCTCAAACTCCCTCGTATCGACTGCCAAGGGCTCAGCCATAAGAATCTCGAATCGGGCGGAAAACGAGGGCCAGACGCGGTAGAAGAATGTCCACAGCATCCCGGCAACCAGCGTTTCCTGTTCGCTCTTTTCGTCGGCGCGCATGGTCTGGCAAACAGGCTGGTTTTGAAACCAGTCGATTGTATACGCGACAGTTTCAGCCATTGCCTCCTGGCTGCCGTAGTCAGCCGGGGACAGGTGTCTGTTGGGGTCGATGAAAGTGCTGATGAAGTGGAACGCGGTTCCAACGTCGAAGTAGAGGGGCGGGAAGAGATTGACGCCGGTTCCAAGGTGATGATAGTTGAGGTAGCGGCGGCGGGGGCAGTATTGCAATGACTCATGGCCGGAGCGGTGAGCGTAAAAATCCAACACATGCCCGCTGGAGCCAATTAACGATACTGCCGTCTGGCGCGACTCCCGAAACTCCATCATGCTAGGGCCAACCAGAATTGGACTGCTCACAGGGGGCGCTCCAGCCCAGACCAGCTTCGTTCATTCATTTTTATTGACTCCACATCAGAGACTCTATGCGAACCGCGCTGGCTTGCGCAAGAGATTGGGAAACTTTATTTTCGTTCGTCCGCTGAACAGCAGGTACTGAATGCTGAACATCACCAACCAGCTGGGGCCATGCGATTAACTGCTTTGTTTTCAACTATCATTTTTGACATTTATTGGAAACAAAGGGCTTAGCGTTTGTATAGAGGATATCCCCCCGGACAGCTTGCCTTGTTAATTTAGTAACAAGGAAAGAAGCGCCTGTTTTCAGGAACTCATCTCACCACACCATCTACCTATCTTCTTTATTATCATATATATAATATATTAAATTATAAAGGATTGAATTTCTAAAAAAGGTTGTGGTTACAACGTGTAAGTGCCTTTAGTTGTCTCACGAAACTTGGCCGGAGCTTAGGATTTAAAGTGCGGTATCAATGCCGACTTGGTATGCTAAAAGTCGAAACGGTTCATGCAAAGTAAAGTCGGGCGAGTCGTAAAATTGACTTCGTAGCGCTTTTTAGCTTATGATGGCACTTATTTCTACTTTGTACAGCCCCTACTGGCGCGGCTGTACAAATGATGTACCGAATTATGACACTGCAAGAGCTTTACAGATTAACGAAACAACAAGGAAACAAAGACGTTAGCTTGCTGCTCAAGATCATGCGGGCAGACGATCCCGGCGTCACGATGGAGCAAGTCAGACGGGTTCCGCTCGATAAGGTACGCCAATTCTTTGAGCAGGCCAAATTTGTCCAGTCGATCCCCGAACATGCCAGATTCAAGCCCTACAGAATCGGCTGGCGCGGCCCTTACACAATCACACACGGCACGACCAGCGGCTATTCGCAGGGATGCCGGTGTGAGCCCTGTAAGAAGGCTGCAACGGCCTACCACAAGGCGCGGCGGGAGAAGGTAAGGAGGGAGAGTGCGGTTGCGCAGATGCGCCCGTACGTCGAGGGAACGGCGCTTGCTTTGGCCGGGGGCATACCGGCACTTGTTGCGGAGCACAGAGCAAACAATCCCGTGGAAGACAAAAGCGAGAATTTCAACGGCATGAATATACTGGTTGGAAAGCTCGCGGATGAGGAAAGAGTTACGCAGGGGCAGTTGGACGCCTGGTTTGCGTTGTGTCAGATACGCAGCACGGGGGAACGGGTGGAGTGGCTGATGCAGTCGCAGCTGGGGGTGGACGAGCGGGGGTATTATAAAAAATCCGTATCGGTGGAGGTTGCATGAGCGAGCATGTTCTGGAGTGTGGGGATTGTCTAGAGCTGATGAGGGAACTCCCTGCTGCATCGGTTGATATGGTGCTTTGCGATTTGCCATATGGGGCAACACAAAACAAGTGGGACTCAGTTATCCCATTCGTACCACTCTGGGGGCAGTACAGACGTGTATGCAAAGTGAACGCCGCAATAGTGTTGACTGCGAGCCAGCCATTTACGAGCGCCTTGGTAATGAGTAACCCTTGTTGGTTTAGGCATGAGTGGATTTGGATAAAAGATAAGGGCAGTAATTTTGCTAACACTGTGCGGGAGCCAATGAAGGAACACGAATCTTGTATTGTGTTTAGTGCAGGCAGGTGGATTTATAACAAGCAGATGCAGGAGCGATCCGGTAGCGGATTAAAGGCAGCAGGTAAGCCCAATAGTCGCGGTGGGTTTTGTTCAACTACGAACTATGGGGCTGGAAATACAGAGCGTGTGCTAGTAGAAACTTTACCTGAATTACGCGTCCCAACGTCTTGGCAGAAGTTCACCGGAGAGCGTGGATACCATCCCACACAAAAACCTGCCGCCCTCTTTTCCTACCTCATCCGCACTTACACCAACCCCGGCGCAGTTGTCCTTGACAACTGTTGCGGAAGCGGTACAACTGGCGTTGCCTGTGTCGAAACATCGCGTAGTTCGATCCAGTTCGAACTTTCCCCGGAGTATTGCGATATCGCTTGGGCGAGGTTGAATGAAGCGATTGCCAAAAAGAAAGCTGTTCAGCCGCTGAACGCGGGAGCCGCAGAATGAACGACTCGAATTTCGTCACTCCAAGCCACGAAGTCCGCATAATCGGCCACGGGCGCATCCGCGACCACAAACACTTGGAAGACATTCGCAAGGGGTGTGTGAAAGACGGTTTTATAAAAGCCGTCGTCCACGAGCCCATATCCCACTACTGGGAAATGGTTTGGCCGGTCATCATCTTTGATCAGATGCCGGATATGAAAGGCAACGCCCTCATTCTCTACCTGGGGACGCCGGAGTCGTTCGCGAGCTGGCAAAGGGACATGATGGCAAAGCTGGAGGTTGCGGCTATGACCAGGGGTAAGCTGCCCGTTGGCGATCCGACAAAAAGGCTGATGTGAAAACCCGGTTCAACCCGTTCGACCATGCCATCCTGCTGAGCCTGATTCGCGGCAACAATATGTCTGAGACGGCAAAGCTGCTGGGCATATCCGTTGGTCAGCTGGGGAACAGGATAAAGCGGATGAACGCTCTGACCCAATGTAATACGACTTATCAACTGGTTGCGCTGGAGATGGTGAATTTGCTGGGGAGTGATAAGACGGATGAGCAGATTGATCAGATACTAGTTGATGCTTGTCCGCCGAAAGCTGCCGCCGCCTTCCCTGACTAGTTTGCCATCTGCGACTTGCAATCTAACCCACTCATCTACATGACTGCGGCTTATCCCGGCATCCGTGCCCCACTTGCGAATCTGCCCTATCGTCAGCTCAGTTAACCCCTCATAAGCGATCAAATGAGCCCCCAGAATTCTGAGGCTGTCACTTGCAGTCTCGATCACTTCCGTATGCTTCTCCTGCGTACTGGGGTCGGATGAGCTTACGCCGTCCAATTCGATTCTGCCGTTGATGCCGACTGTACAAGTTAAGTAGATCTTGGGCGAGTTTTTTGGCATGATCGAAATCAGACGTTGATTCGATTGTCTTTGCCCCAGCATCCCCTGTTCCTTACCGTGTTCGTCAGGGGGGAGCCCGAAGTTGACGGTAGTACCCAACCCTCCTATGAGTCCCTGGCTGCCCATCATATCCTCCCGGTCATGGGATGCCATGTTGCCTTTCGGCTTGTGGTTGACGGCTATGATAGTTTTGCCTTGGTTTAGAATTTCATCGCGCAACCTAACTATCCACATCCCCTGTGCTTTGTTGAGAGACTGACCCCGGCCTACGTTGGGCATCAGCATCTGCAACCCTTCTATGACATACAGCTGACAATCCGGGAAGCGTTTGACGATGCCGAAGATGCTGGGCTCCATGTCAATTTTCTTTTGCCCGTTCCGCTCTATCACTTCCTCTATGGCGTAAGCTGGCATGTTCCAGTTGTCAATGCCCATCCGTCTCATGGTTCTGTCCGTGTCTCTTAAGCTGCGGTCGAGCGACACGTAAACCCATTCACACGGATGGGACTTGCACCCGCCTAAAACTACCTTGCCGTGTTCCCAGTCGTATAAGAGCTGAAAGAGCCAGGTTGATTTGCCGATGTCCGGGGGGCCGTTGATGACGTGTAGGGCGGCGTTGGGGAAAATGGGGTCGATGATGTAGGAATCGGAGGGGCGCAACAACAAACGCCGGTCGATGTGGTTGGGCTGGCTCACTTGTCAATTGCCCACCGTCTGCGTCTTCCGCTCCCGCTGCAACCTGCCTTTGTTATCCAGCCAGAATTTGTAGCTCCTGCACTTGGCTGAACAGAACCGTTTGGCAGCCTGATTCCTCTGCTTGGCCCCGTTGTTGTTGTTGGCGCATCTCACAGCCTCTATGGGGTTATGGCACTGCTCGCAGAGCAGATGGCCGGAGCCGTCACACTTAGCGCAGCCACTGCCTTGGCAGCTAATACATGGAATGTAAGATTGGCTTGGTGCTGGCGCATTGGGGATTGAGCCCGATTCATGGGCCGACTGCTGGCTCTCCATCTTTTGACTCCTGACTCCCTTTTGAAAACCGGGGCGAAACTGGAACAGGCATTAGGGTATACCGTGGCGTTAGCATTCGTCAACAGTTTTGTAAGTTGTTGAAAAACCAACATAGTTGCATATGTGTTCAGCATTTCCTGTTTCGCTTGCGCAAGAGATTTGGTAGAATCGGGGGATACAGATGTCCCCACCACTCACATGTGTCGAGATGGCGAAGAAGCGATGGGCCAATGTACCCAAAAAGCTCCGCCGCGCCCACGCTCTGATGATGCTGCGGGCACGCGGGGTAAACGTCGGCGGCAGGCCGAAAAAGTCGCAAGTTGTTGAAAATACAAAGCCAAAGCGCCCAAGGGGAAGGCCGGTAGGATGGCGCAAAAATAAATCTGTAAATACTCTTGCGTAAGTTTTGGGCGCGTGGTAATGTCTGTTTAGGAAGTTCAGCAGATGAACAGCCAAGCAGACAAATCAACCGGCAACTGTCATGCACGTTCCATACAGAACGAAGCCACAGACGCCATCGCTCGCTATAGAGCTATCCACTGCAAAGCCGCGATCCTGCTGAACTTTCCCAAATCCACGGTAGCCAGACCGTAAATGCTGGCACAGTAGGAGTCGAAATGACAATGACGGCAATATCAGGAAATACGTTCCCCGTGAAAGCCATGCTGAAAAGTCTTAGGGCGACGTGGGATAAAGATGCAAAGGTATGGATGGTGCCAAGCGACAAAGCGGAAGAGGCACAACGCATTGTACGAAACGCGCCAGCGCGGGAAAAGCGGGAACTTTCCCGTACTGACATCATCACAATAGCTGTGCGCAAAAGGGGAGGCACTCCTGGCGTGTGTGCCTCGTGTGGTAATAAATGCAAGTTCCCGTACGATGAGTGCTTGGATTGCAAAGAAGAGCGGGAGATGGGGTACTAGCCATCATGGAACTTTTTCAGGCGCACAACCAATGGGCATCCCGCCCCACAGACCAGCAGTTTGAATCCGTCCAGGCGCTTTACGACGCGGCCAGACACTACGCGGCCAACAGCGTAGAACGTGACAGCGTCCCCTACAGCACGCTGCGCGTCGAAGCGGCCAAGTCCTATCCTGCCGGGGAAGACGGAGCCCCCAACGCCGTCGTTCTCGTCGGCAAAGGCAATGTCCCGGCCAAGCTCACGCATTGGGCTTTCGGCCAGCTGTCCGCTAGGGCTGAAGCCCCGGCGTCCTACCTCAGAACCCTCCCCGCAACCCTCGCAGTCCAGAACCTCAACCACGGGCTCAAGCGCAAGCAGGAAGACGGCGCAAGCGCCAACCTGCTATTTCACGCCAATGGCTCGTATGTCTGCCGGTCGATCACCGGGGAAAAGTACGAGCGCATCTGGAACTGGGAAGTCGCGGAGCGGATGCTCGAATTAGTCGCGAAGGGCTGGGAGCCCGCACGCCCCAACAGCGGCGGCAACGCCAGTTTGTACGTCAGCGACCATGACCTGTTCGGGTTCCTGCGCATGCCAAATCAGACCGTATCCCAGCCGGTTCGCTCGCGGATGGGCGATGACTTCCCAATGTACAAGGGGCTGATTTATGGCAACAGCGAAGTCGGCGGGGGGTCGATTTGGGCCATGTCGTTCCTGTATAACTACATGTGCGGGAATCATATCATCTGGGGCGCGTCGGGCGTCGTTGAATTCCGCGCCAAACACGTTGGCTCCGTTCGCGACAGGACGCAGGCTTGGGCTGCGCAGCTCAAGCAGTATGCGGACAGCAGCATGGCGCAGGACGAGCAGATGGTTAAGGCGGCGGCAAGCCGCATGATCGCGGCGACGAAGGAAGAGCTGCTGGATACGTTGTTTGGCAAACGCACTTTGGGGCTGTCAAGGAAGGCCATCGAAGCGTCGTATGGCGCCTGCCTGCCGGAGCAGGACGGCAGCCCTCTGACCGTGTGGGGCTGGGTCCAGGGGGCTACCCGCCACTCGCAGACGATCCAGTATCAGGACGAGCGGATGCGCATTGACAGGGCGGCTGGCAAAGTTCTGGCGATGGCTTTCTAGTCGGGGATCGGGGCCGGTTTCGACCGGCCCCTTTTTTCCGTCTCTTGCAGACGTGGAGTAAAGGAGATATTTAATATGGCATTCAAACATCGCGGGTACGAAATCGAAGTAGACAGTAATGGTTGCTTCTTTGTGACTGTTGGTGAAGCCCAAGTGTCTGAGTTGTCGCTGGCAAACTGCAAAAAGCGGCTCGACTTGGAAATCGGCAATCTGGACAAGCCGACTATCGCATTGCCGGTTTACGGCGTCATCTGGCAGCAGGCCAAAACATACGGCGGCGATCCGAAACGAATTGGCCTTGGCGCGGCCAAAGTCACAGGCTTCAACCGGACGACGCGGGAGCCTCAGTTTTCCGGGTTGGAGAAGGGGCAGGAGATGCGCAATCTTGTTCCCGACACGGAACACAATCGCAGTATCATCATGAAATGGCACGAAACCGTTTTGGCGCAGGAGCAGGCGGAAAAGGAGATGGACAAAGTTTTAATCAACTTCCATCTGGGGTACGGGCGTATTGACATTGATGATTATGCGGCTGCGCTGGTGAAGGCGCGGATGCAGTATGACAATGCGATGGAGGCATCGAAGTGACACAGTCAGCAACAGGGGGCGGGCGCAAGTCCGGCCCCCGCAAAGTCCGGCGCATCACCATAGAACGGATTACATCGTCAATGAAATCGGAGCCCGTGCGGTGGAAAATCATTCTGCATTACACTGTTGGCAAACGCTGCACCCTGCCGATAAGATTTCTCAATTACAAAGGGGCGCTGACCTACGCGGCCAATTATGGCGGGGAGGATTCGGAATTGCCCCGGCGCGGGGAAGGAGGGCGCGGCGATGTCTGACACATCCAATCATGTTTCGAAACAACGCTGGATCGACCTGTACGGCGGGCAGGAGATGCTGGACGCAGAAGGGTTCGACGTGGTTCCATGCATTGACTGCGCGGACCCGGCATGTAGGGGCTGGCGGGTTGTCAACAAGTACCCGCCATCGGATGACGCTGTAATCGCGGCGCTGCTCAATGCCTGCAAAGTCGTCACGGCTTTCCTTGACAAGCTGGAAAGCAGCCGCGATCTGATGGACAGGGCGCTGGCACACATTCGCAGGCAGGTTCACGCCCCTCTCATGGCGGCGCTGGAACCGGCGATTAAACTGGCTGGACAGCAGCAGACGACGCCCGCGTCGGATACGCCGGGGTTCCCCGGATACAGGATGGACAAGCAAAATGAAACTGCCCCACTGGATTCAACTCGAAATAGACGCTTTCCGCGAGTCGGAGGAAGTCCGCGATTCGTGGGCGTGGTTGTGGGCGGTTATCGTGCTTTGCGCAATCGCCGTGATTGTGGTTAAGATTGTTCAGCAGCTAAACAGCTGATTTTGAAGGGGGTAAATTGTGGCGACGAAAAAGAACCCGGAAGTGACACTGGACGACCCGGTCGAAACGGACGACATGGACGACTTGGAAGACGAGTCTGACGAGTTGGACGAAGACTTGGAAGAAGAAGAAGACGCGGACACAGATGAAGACGATTCCGATTCCGACTGTGATTTTGACGGCGACGACGACGACGACGATGATTCGGATGACGAATTTGACGACGACGACGCCGATTTTGACGACGAAGACGAGGACGAATAACAACGATGGCAACACCAAACAAAGCAGAAGAGATAACGTATCCGACCTGGCTGGCGGAGGCATTCGCGCAGAACCCGGACCAGATATTCAACCTGGACCCATTCGATGAGTCGGTCCTGAAAATCGATCCGTCACGGAACGCGAGAGGCAGCACGCCGGAAATCGGCGACAAGTCTCTCACGAACCTGATCGCGAACATCGAAGAAATTGGGCAGTCAACTCCCTGTTTCGCGACACTTGACGAGAACGGCGTTGCGTGGCTGTACGCCGGATTCCGCCGCGCCCGCGCGATTCAGACGCTGGAGAAGCTGCGCAGGGCGGCAAAGCAGGACAACCCCTGGCTGCTGCGCGTGCTTATCACTCCCGGCATGCTCAGTGAGCTGGAAGTCATGGAAAGGAGTCTGAGCGAAAATGTGTTTCGCGATGACCTGACCATGATGCAGAAAGCGGTTGCGCTCAACCAGCTGGTGGACAACGGGCTCACGCTGGAGCAGGCCGGAGTCAAAATGAACATGAAGAAATCAACCGCGAGCATTTACGCGCGGTTCGTCATGTTCCCCGCAATCACGAAAAAGGCGATGACCAGCGGCGTCATCACTTACAACGGCGCGGAAAAGATGGTTGCGCTGCTGCCGACGAGAAAGCAGCTGTCGGATGAGCCGGAGGAGCAGCAGGGGGAGCTGTTGAAGGCGGCGCAGGACAAGATTGCCGCGTTGACGCAGAAGCTGCTGCTGGCGGGCGGCGGCGTCGGCGGGGCCAAGGTGGATAAGGCCACGCGGAAGATGAAGGATGCGAAGGGCGGGCAGGCAAACAAGCGGCAGAGAAAGCCGTCGCTTATCCTTCAGGAAATCGGGGAACAGCTCGCGGTTCTCAAGCCCGTCGTTGACGAGGGGGAGAATAAGGAAGTGCGGGCGGCGGCGGGCGTGATCACGGACAGGCTGACGGCGATTAAGAAGTACATCGGCGGCGGCATCGGGATGAAGGCGCTGGTTAAGGCGCTCGAATCCTAAGCAGCATCAGAAGGCAAGGGGGTTGGGATAATGCTGGGCATTTATCGCAAACCGGGGGAAGGCTATCAGGAACGATTCATAAGGGTTGTTGATAGCTGTTCTCATGACACCATCTAATACACAGGAACCGATTGTGTACTACGCGGAGCCGTCAGAGGGATTCATTCACTCCTGCTGCTTAACGTCGGTTTGTGTGAAAGAGATGAAGGAAGGAGGATAAAGCTATGCGGGGGAAACTCAAAGCCCCCTGAAACAAACGAATCAAGTTGAAAAATCAAGAGGAAAATTTGCCAAAAGCCCCGGTCCCGCTTGGACTAGACCGGGGCTTTACCGTTTCTACTTACCAGCCTTTGCCGTCTTCATCGGGGCAGCAGCTTCCTCCACTTCATCCCCCTGCTGGTCTTCCATTTCTTCCTGCTCCTTCTCCCACTCGTCCAGCCTCAGTGCCTCTTTCAGAAACTCATCGAACTTGGCGATACGACTGGCCGCGCCCGGTTCGCGGCTGATGATAGACCAAAGCGGGGTATATGCCTGCACCAGTTCCTTGACCGGATCAAGCCCCGCGTCTTTCATGAAATTGTAATCGCGTCTGCCATTCTGGTTGCGTTCGATAATCGCTCTTGCGAACGAATAGCCGTCCCTGTCTTCCGCATCCATGTGGTAGAGCAGAGTAGGGGTTATCTGCCAGACGAAATTCATAGCATCGTCTATCATCTGCTGGCCGGTCGCAGTCGGTGCGGGGAACCCGTTCAACATCACAGGTGCGGCTGGCGCGGCGACAGCGGGGGCAGACGTATCTGTTGCAGGGCGCGGGGACAGGTTGGCTACCTGCTGGCCGCGAGCAGCCTGAAACAATCTGGTCCCGCTCTCCAGCAGTCCAACGAGCCCCCCGGCTCCAATCAGCTGGGGCAACACCTTCGGCACTTCGCGGATTGCCATTTCCAGCATCATCCCCTTAAGCGAACCTGATTTGGACTCGCCCCCGCTTTGTTCAGCAGATGAACCCTCATCGGGGGGTTTGATGATCCCTAAATCCGTTAGCACGCTCTTGATTTCGCCCAGCCCCCTGAGCTGCGCCAGCAACCCCCCAGCCTGCCCATCGCCCCCTTCTCCGTCACCCCCATTACGCCGCTGCTCGATATTATTCAGCCTGTCTTCCAGCCTTTCGTTGCGCTTGCGTTCGCTGTCAATCATCTGCTGCATCAGCGATACAACCTGGCCGTCGCCTTTATTTAAACTGCCGGTTAGCGCAACGATTCTGTCAACCATTTCCATTGGATCTGATTGCCGGTCTTTGTTTGCCGCCTGCCGATCCATGATACTGATAACCGTGTCGATTGCCTTGGTGCTGGCTTCGTTCATCTGTTCCACGATTTTCAACTGCACTTGTGACTCGACTGACGTTGCCTCCGGGCGCTGAGTTGCGCGGTCTGCCAAGTCAATGACTTTATCCGTCAGCCGGTCTGTTGTGTCTGCCATTCTCTCAAGCGCTGCGTTTGATGCCATATCATTCTCCGTTTCTGGTAGATCAATGTCGTTAAGCCTGCCATGCGCGCGTGCCCACGCGATGTATGATTTGTTTGCCGGGTCGTCCAGTATGAGCAACCGATGGTCCAGCACTGGGGGATAGTTAGTGAAATCCCGTGTGGTTTTCCAGTAGACTTTCCATCTGTGTGTACCATCTTCGTTGATGGAAACGTAATAGTCGCCTGAACCGAATTCTGCCATGAAGTCCTGTTCAAAGTTTTCGGCTGAATACGGCCAAGGACCAGCAACGATCTTTATGTTTGTTGGCGACTCAGGACCGCCAGGTGGGTCAAACTTCTTTGCGTCCCATGCGGGCCATGTGCGGTAAAAGTAGAATACCGCGTGCTTCAACTGCTCCTCTGTGAGAGCGTGCGCCCATGCCGCCGTTTCTTCTATTGTGCAGTTGCGACCGTGGGGTAACAGCGGTAGAACGAAGTCGCCGCGTTTTCCCCGCCGTGAGGTATCCCCTTCCGTTGATATTGGATTCTTGCGTGGACGGCCCCCCTTTCTATCTGGGTTCACAGGGCGGGGACCACCCCATTTGCCTTTTTGTTTTGTCTGCTTATCGTCATCATGTGGAATTTCAACGACTGGCTGCCGCGTATCTGTAACTTCCATCGGCGTTTAGTATCCTTTCCCTTGTCTGCGCATCTTGGGTTTCAGATGTTGACATTTATACATACTATACCTATTAAACCGTTTGCGCATTGAAATGCAATTTGCGTACAGTTGGCGCAGATGCGCGTTTCCATTCGCTCGCTAAGCGGACTTGGGTTCAACGGACAGCCTGCAAGCGCCTCAAACCCCTGCGGCTATACGCAGGCGGATGAGAACAAGAGCGCGTTCATAAGTGCCGTGAGTATGGCAATGTCCGCTGCCGAAGCGGAAGCAGCTTGGAATTCGATCCCGGCGACAAACGCCGGATTGCCGCCGTGCGTCCCTTTTAATCTGGGTCCATGCGGGGGTGGGCCGAATGATCTTACATGCATTCCACCGGCGCAGCGCGCCGGAGCAGTAACAATCCCGGCTCCGGCATCCATGCAGTCGCAGCATCGCGCAACGTTCAATACGTCAAGGCCAGCCAGCCCGTTCACCGGCAACCCGGCAGCGGCGGCGCAGCAGATTGCCCTGTACGACACATATCCCTGGGCTGCCGTTCCTGTTACCCCGACGATCAAGCAGCAGGTTGCAGCGGCAACTGGTACGCCTATGGCATCGTCTTCCTACCAGCCCAGCTCCGACGATTTATATGTGTTTCAGGCAATCGGCGTGTCCGCGCCGTATACGCAGCCGGAACGTACGTTTGCGCAGGCGGTCGAATCTCTCAGCTCCCCCGTGTCCGGGTATTTTACGCAGCAGGAGATTGCGGCGGCATATCAGGCGTATGTGGGGAACGGCAACAGCGTTGTCAGCGCCCAACAGAGTTTGCAGCAGAGCCTGACCGCGAGCACAGCAGCGTTGCAGGCGGCGGGGGTTGCACCGTCAACCGGCAGCGGCCTCAGTTCGACTGACCTGTTGTATATGGCGGGGTTCGGACTCCTTATATATATGATGGCCGGTTCCGGCTCCCAGGGGGGCAGGCATTAGTATGCGGTCCCTTGCCCATCCCGATTTCGTCAAGCCGGTTGTTTACGAAGTCACGGCGCTGCCGGAGGATTCAAGCGACAATCAAATCGCCGCAACCATATCCGTGATGAAGCGGCTGGCAAAAGAGGACAGCCGTTCAGCTGCTGAACAGCGGCTTGCATCGGAACTGCTTTCCCAGTGTTCTACCCCTGACGAATATGTCAATGCCGTGTTCAGTGAAGCGAAACGCCGCATGTACTTCCAGCGGGATGAAGTCACGGCGGGGCCGTTCGGCGGCGCAGTTGAGCTGCTTATCAGGCCGTCGTATGTAATAGACGTAACTGACGCGACCGGCCAGCAGGTTCCGGGGGACTGCGACTGCTTCAGCATGCTCGTCGCCAGTTTGCTGCTTGCGGGCGGGGTTGATTGTGCATTCACGACAATCAGCAGCATGGCGAGTGAGCCAAACGAGTTTACGCATGTCTATGTGACGGCGTGGCCCAAAACATCCCATGCCATCGCGGTTGACGCGAGCCACGGCAAACATGTCGGCTGGGAGGCTCCCAATTTCGGCAGGCATCAGAACTGGGAGCTGAACGCCGGAGTCGGCAACTGTACTGAGTTGGTTCTGATGGCGCTGATATTCGTTGCCGGGTTGATGTTCAACTGGGGCGACAGCGGCAGTGGCTCGCGCGGCTATATGGAGACTGCATGATCGGCGAATCAAAAACACTTTGTCAGAAGCTGATGGGAGAAGCGTTTGAGCGATATATCGAACATCGCACTTGGGCATGCTACAAGGATCTGGTTCAGTCGCTGCTTCCAGTCTGGATGTACACGCGCGGTATTACGATGGCTGCGTTTGAAGAGTTGACGGAAACGTTTCATTTCAGCTTTTTCAAAAGCCTGTTTTTCCACATTGGGATTTTGTTATTTCGCGTCTTATCCTGCCGCAGAAACACTCCGCAATACAACGACTACCTGATGGCAAAGTGGAAACTGCACGGCAGATGCGATCTCGTAAAACAGATGTTGCTTCGCCTCCGGTCGAACCATCTCAAGCCTGAAGTGCAGGCGAGTTGTGAGTGGATGGTAAATAGTGTCTGCGAACAAGATGAATTTTTCAATTCGGAAGTACAAGCCGTGATTTCCGAATTGGAGGCTGCATGACTCATGTGGGCTTACATGACCTGCGAAGTCTGCAAACGGCTGGACGGCGACATGACGCTGAAGTATTGCGGCTGGTGCGGGCTTTGCCAGGCGTGGATCTGTCAGGCGTGCATTCCGAATCTGCTTCGTCGGGCGGCTGCGATGTTGTCAGGGGGTGCGTAGCATGCACGTAGGCGTGGGCGGCATATTCGAACGGTTGGCTGGATTGGCCGGATTGGGCGCTGTCTACTGCGACGATTACGGCAACTGCTATGACGACAGCACGGGGGCTTACTCAGTCGGCACGTCCGCACCCCCGGACATTGTGCCTGTTACCGTCCCGGCGACAATCCCGTCCACGTCGCCGGTTGCAGTGCCGGGACAGCTTCCCGCGCAGGCGCAGCAGCAGGCGGGTATTGTTGCGTTGTCGCAGCTGACAAGCGCCGCGTTGTCGAACATTGCGAAGCTGCCGGGGCAGGGAGGGTTGCAGCCGGGGCAGACGCTCACGATGGGGCCGGGGGGTACATATCAGATCACGGCGGCAGGCGTGCAGCCGGGGGCCACGCTGGGCGTTGCCGGGTTGAACCCCACGACGCTGTTGCTGATTGCGGCGGCGGTGATGCTGATGATGGAAAGCGGGGGGAGGCACTGAATGATTACTTGGACAACTCGCTATCCGTTTAAAGTTGGAGATGTTGCTGGCGGTGGGCTGCTGATTATTAAAGTTAAGAAACTTGCAGGCGGCTTGTATCAAGTGCAGGCCAAACCGGTAGATAAGCCAGCAACTATTCTCGAAAATCCCCACCGCCCCGTTCACGCCAGCATTCCCGTGGGCCGCAAAATCCGCGTCAACTGGGTCAAGCAGAATCGGGATGGCACGGTGACGGTGAGTGTTCCGGCGCGGGCGATTAAACGAAATTCAACTAATCATCCGGGGCGGCATGATCGTTCGTCAGCAGTAACAGAGGGATTGAAAGTTGACAAAAAAGCGATGGCTAAATGGCCTTGCGGACATTATCATCGCACTTTGTCCGCATTTTTATCGTGCCCAGTTGCTATCAAAAAGGGGTTGGCTTGATGACCTACAACCGCCGCAGCTCCATCATCGTCAGCTTCCTCCCGGCCCATGCCGTCTATAATCGCGGCAACGTAATCCGCGCGAACCGCGCAGCATCCCGCCGTCTCCATCCGCCTCAACCGAAACTGCGAAGGGTCAAATGAGGGTTGGGTTGGGGGATGACACGCAGCTGCC
>Ga0070733_10000211_pt1 | contig 51998 bp, 46 predicted proteins | sample Coa_R1_9_FD_66450 | JGI IMG/M metagenome (GOLD analysis project Ga0070733, IMG submission 66450) | Surface soil microbial communities from Centralia Pennsylvania, which are recovering from an underground coalmine fire - Coalmine... | ecosystem: Environmental > Terrestrial > Soil > Unclassified ... | reverse complement strand
TTTACAGGCTCTCCAGCCACCCGACTCCCAACAAGATCTACTCAGCTCCGCCAATCAACTGATTTTGTTCGATTTATAGTCGGACAGTTGTGGTGTCGAGCATAACCATAATCATTATCCCGGGGCGATTACGATCAAGTGGTAAAGTAGAAACGCTAGGACACACAAGTAACATCGCACGAATTCAGCATCGAGCGAATCGGGCCGCTCCAGTTTTACACCAACTCAGCGAACTTAGGAAACAATTCTAAACCCGCCCGTCCGGCACCTTCTTATCCAACCACTCCCGCATCACCCCGAACACCTCGTGGTTATTCTTCTCCATCAGCATCAGATTGCCGTTGCCGTAGATCCCGTAATCGCGAAGCCGCACCATCTCCGCGTTGCACCCCACCTGCTTGAGAAACTCCACGTTCGTCACCGGCGACCCGCCCCCGCCGAACTCACTCGTCATCCATCCGATCGGAATCCCCGCAAGGTTTTTCCACTTATGCACTGGCTCCGCCTGCAACTTATACGGACTGACAATCGGGCGCGGCGAATCCGGCGGCTCCGTCTTATCCACTAACTTGAATTGACTGATATTGGTTACCGGCGGATCGAAAATCATTGGGCCCGCCGTCAATCCCCACCGCAACTGCGCGGCGAACGGATTCCCGTTGATCTCCATGCACACGATCGCCTTCACCAGGTTCGGCCGCCGGTCGGCCACTCCCCATGCAAAAAATCCGCCGAACGCGTGCACGAACAGAATGCTCGGCCCGATCCTATCCAGTAACTCGGCCCCGCCGCGCCACACCAAGTCGCTGTGGAACGCTTCGTCGCTGACGTTGCCGTATTCGCAGGCCATGAACTGATCGATCAGCGGGTCGTTCATCCCTCCCGGCCCCGGCCACTGCGCAGTATCAAATACGGCCGTGCTCGTGATCAGACCCTCGAAAGGCGGAACGTTGGGCAAATGGCTCGGCCCCAGCGCATCCGGATGATACGGCGAGCGCCCATAACTCGGCCGATCTACCCAATAGACGCTGTAACCGTTCTGCACCAGATAATGCACCCATCCGGGCCGCCCGCCGATCCCCATCATGTGCGTGCCCTGGCCCCCTCCGCCATGCACACAGACCACCGGGTATCGATGGCGCTTCTCGGCCGGAATCATGTACTGCACGAACATCTGCCCCATCGCGATCTCGCCGTAAGGCATCTTCTTGCGCTGCACGCCCACCCAAAAGGAGCCCTGGTCGGCCAGCCGGATAGCGGTTGACTCGCGGTTGGGGTGCGCGTCGCCGCCGGTGACGACCGCCGGCGCACTCTGGCTCACATTCGCGTCCATCCACGCAAGAACCGGCTGCAGCGACTCACGATTGTTGCGCGCCAAATGCACCATCGGCCCATTCGTCACCGTCATGACAGGCGCCTTCGGCGCTGGCTGATTTGCAGTCGGCAAGCCCAACCTCTCCAGACCGGCCGGTTCAAGGGTCACGATCCCCTTCAGCAAATCGGGCCGTGCCTGCGCCGTTACCCATGCGAACACCGCGCCATCGCCATGCGTCAGCAGCATCGCCGGACCGATATCGTCCAGCAGCATCGCGCCGCGCGTGCGCCAAACGTTCTGCGTGATCGGATTATTCCCCATCGGCTGGCCCATCGCCGCCACAAGCTGCGCGACGTCGGGATCGTTCGCATTGCCGGTGCCCGCGACGCGTTCGAACGTCGGCGCTTCCCGATCGAAAAGGCCGTGCAGAAACGGATAGTAAGGATTGCGCCCCTGGCCCGGCCGGTCGAGCACATAAACCTTGTATCCCTGTTCGATGAGCAGCGACGCCCAGCCACGCCTGCCGTCGGGAGTGCTGATCCACTCCGATCCCTGCCCGTAGCCCCCGTGGATCAGTACCACCGGATAAGGGTGCCGCACATTCGTCGGAATCCAGTGCTCCACAAACATCTGCATGCCGTTGCAGACCGTGCCGCGCGCCAGCAGAGCATGTTCCACTCCATACCAGTGATAACTCCACTCAGCAATGTCGAGTACTGGGCCCGGGTTGCCCAATGTACTTCCGGCCGCCGGAGCCTGCCCCGCCAACTGGGCCGGCAACGCACTCAGCGCGCCTGCCGCTATTGCGCCGAAGCCGCGCCGCGTGAGTCCCGAATCGTTCTCTGTCATCGCTGTTAGCTTATTACGCCCCGAAACCGTGTGCCACAATAAGAACGTAATCACACCAATGTCCAACCCTATTTCGTCGCTTCGCGAAGAAGACGTTCGCGAACAGGAGAGGCAGAATCCGCCCGAGGCGGAGAGCTCTTTCGGCGACATCCTCAACCAGTTCGAACAGACTCACTCGCACGAAACCGCCGGTGAACAGGGCCGCGAAGCCACAGTTGTCGCCATCAACGACGAGAGCGTGTTCTTCGATATCGGGCAAAAGACCGAAGGCGTCATGCCCGTCTCGGCGCTGCGCGACGACAAGGGCCCCATCCCGGTCAAGCCCGGCGACGTGATTCTGGTCGGCGTAAAAGGCCGCAATGAGGAGGGTTATTACCAGCTTTCCCTGATCAAAGTCGATCGGCCGAAAGACTGGTCCGGTCTGCAAAAAGCGTTCGACGAAAAGCTCACCGTTTCCGGGTTGGTCACCGCCGTCATCAAGGGCGGCCTCTCGGTCGATGTCGGGATGCGCGCCTTCATGCCCGCTTCACGAAGCGGCGCGCGCGACGTTCCGGAAATGCAGACGCTGGTCGGCCAGGAGATTGCCTGCCGCATCATCAAGCTCGACACCGAGAAGGAAGACATCGTCGTCGACCGCCGTGTAGTCCTCGAAGACGAGCGTGCGAAGGCAAAGGAAGAGAAGCTGAGCGGCCTGCAACCCGGCATGGTAGTGCATGGCACCGTGCGCAGTCTTCTCGATTACGGCGCTTTCATCGACATAGGTGGAGTAGACGGCATGCTGCATGTCGCCGAGATCTCGCACGGACGCGTCAATAAGCCGTCGGACGCTCTCACGGTCGGCCAGCAGCTCGACGTGCAGATCCTCAAAGTCGATCCGGCCAAAAAACGCATATCTCTGAGCCTGAAACAACTGCAGCCCGACCCCTGGGTCGGCGCCGCGCACAAGTATCACACCGGCGACCGGGTCCGCGGCACGGTAGCGCGTGTCACCGATTTCGGCGCTTTCGTCGAGCTCGAACCGGGACTCGACGGCCTCATTCACCTGTCGGAAATGTCGTGGTCCAAGAAGGTGCGCAAGCCTTCCGATATCCTCAAGCCGGGCGACACCGTGGAAGCGGTGGTGCTGGCGGTGAATCCGGGCGACAAACGAATCTCCCTCGGACTCAAGCAGGCGCTGGGCGATCCCTGGGACGATGTCGCGAAAAATTATCCCGTAGGCGCGATCGTCGAAGGACCGGTCACCCAGCTCAAGCAGTTCGGTGCGTTCGTGCAGGTCACCGAAAATGTCGAAGGCATGATTCATGTCGGCGATATCGTGAACGAGAAGCGCATCAATCATCCTCAGGACGAACTGAAAGTCGGCCAGGTCGTGAAGGCCATCGTGCTCGAAAACGACCGCGAGAAGCGCCGCCTCCGGCTCGGCTTGAAGCAGCTCGTACCCACGTCGCTCGACGAATATATCGGGGAGCACAAGGATGGCGACGAAGTCACGGGCCGTGTGACGGAAATCAACCGCAACCGCGCCACCGTGGAACTCGGCGAGGGCGTGCAGGGCACCTGCACGCTGGCCGTGCAGGAGCAGAAACAGGAGCTGAGCCGCGGACCGGTCGACGTATCCGCGCTCTCGTCGATGCTCGCCAGCAAATGGAAGGGATCGGGCGCCGAAAGCGGCGCGCCCGCCGACGCTGCTCCCAGGAACGAGCAGCTGAAAACCGGGCAGATACGCAGCTTCAAAATCGCCAAAATCGACGCCGGGAAAAAAAAGATCGAGCTCGATCTGGTTAACTAGGGCACATGTCTTCGAGCGAAAGCTGTTCTATAGTGAAACAACGTCCGCATGCTTGAGGCCTGTGCATTAACCGATCCCGGCAGAGTTCGCACCACCAATCAGGATTTCTTCCAGGTCGTTCCCGAGCTTGGTCTTTACCTGCTCGCGGACGGTATGGGCGGAGCGCGCGGCGGAGCGCGCGCATCCCAAGTCGCGGTCGAAACCGTCGCGGAAATTCTCGGCAAATCGTCCCATCGCGATGCCGCCGCGCTCCTGGGTGCCGTGGAAGAAGCCAACCAGCGCGTTCTCCACGAGGCCACCAGCGATCCCCGCTTTGAAGGCATGGGGACCACTCTCGTCGCGGCGCTCGAAACGCGCGCCAACGACTTGGCCATCGCCAGTGTAGGCGACAGCCGAGCCTATCTGTTCGAAAACGGGAAGCTTCGCGCCATCACGGAAGACCAGACTTGGGTTCAGGAAGTCGGCAAGACACTGGGGCTCGATGAAATCAGCCTGAAGACCCATCCGATGCGCCACGTTCTCACCATGGCGGTCGGGGTCGGAACGGCCATCAGAATCCGCTACTACGCGCTGGCCCTGAAGCCCGACTCCGTCATGATGTTGTCGAGCGACGGCCTGCACGGAGTTGTTCCCGAAGAACAGATCGAACTGATTCTGAACGCCCCGCACACGACCCTGCAGGAAAAATGCGCTGAACTCATCTCGGCCGCGAACGCCGCCGGCAGCCCGGACAACGTAACGGTTCTGCTGATCCGCCGCGCTGCCTGACTGGAGCCGTTGGAGACGCGGATTACATCCGCGTTCGGGCCCCCATTAGAGGTCTCGCCTGACTGAAGCCGTTTTTATTCAGGCTTCCGCGGGCATCTGCCGCAACCACTCCCGCAAAGCGTCCCGGTGCAGCAGGATGCCTTTGCGCGAATACGTCAAATAGCCCTGGCGCCGGAATTGATTCATATAGTGCGTGACGATTTCACGCGAAGTCCCCACGTATTGCGAGAGGAGCTCATGCGTGAAAGGAATCATCTGCACCGAGCCGTTGTCCGATTCGTGGCCGAGCCGTTCGGAGAAGCGGATGAGCGAACGCGCGAGGCGCCGCGCGATGTTGTCGACCGAGAAGCTCTCGATCCGGCTCCCGAAGTCCATCGAACGCTGCACCAGAAGCTGCAGCAATGCGATGGCAAGCCGCGGATGCCGGCTGGCGATGTCCTCGATCTCCGAGGTGGTCCAGGCCATCACCTTCGTGTTCTCCAGAGCGACCGAAACTTCGGTGCGCTGCACGGGCCCCAGAAATGCCGACTCGCCGAAAAATTCATCGGGCTGGTACAAATCGACAACCACCTGCCGTCCGTCGTCGGCTAGGCGGCAGACTTTCACTTTTCCGTCTATCACTAGATATATGCAGGTTGAGGGCTGACCGTGGCCGTAGATTGTTTGCCCTTTCCTGTATTCAAGTATGGTTGAACAAGGCAGATGCGCAAGAGGATCCTCGAGCGTTCTCGTTTGCGGTGCGGTTGCAATACTTAAGGCCATTCACAAACTCCCTAGTGAAATTCAACTACACAAAATTACGGTACTAATAGTACCATTTCTGGAAGCGGTCCGATACCACACGTATCCTTCAGCACGCAGGATTCCAACTTCTCCGATTTCCGTCAATCGATTCATCCACTAACATAAAGAAGCAGTTGATGCGCAAATAGTTTCGCGAAACGATGAGCAAGTTGCAGACTTTTCACGGTTTTGCCATGCTCGCGGCAATCTTTGCAGGATGGCCCGCGTCCCCGGCCGATTTCCATCCTCCGGCGGGCGAGAGACACGCATTGGTCGGCGCATCCGGAACCGTCCTGCCCGGCGGACGCCTTCTCGAACCCTTCGGCATCCAGATCGAGACGGGCCCAAGCCCCTTCGGCCTCGCGGTCAGTTCCACAGGCGCGGTCGCCACGGCCGATATCGGTTACGAACATTTCGGGATCACCACTATCGAGCGCAAGGGCAAAGGACCTGGTTCTCATAACGGCTGGCAGGCGCGCCACATCTGGGCCCGCACTCCCAACAGTACCGCACCCGAAATCGCCGAGCCGGACTGGATGGGTGTGGCCTCCGGAATCGTCTTCGATTCCGGAAAATCCGTCTGGATCTCGGAGGGCGATTCCGGTCGCGTGCGCCAGATAGACATCGCGACCGGAGATCACGGGAAGATCGTGAGCGTAAACAATACGGACCAGAACGGGCAATGGAGCCACAGCTTCACCGGCGACCTCGCTTTCGACAATGTCCGTCACTTGATTTACGTCGCAGATGAGTCGAACACCAGAGTCGCTCTGATCGATGCGCGGGCCGGGCGCGTCATCTCTTCCGTGGCCGTAAACCAGACGCCATCCGCGATTGCGCTCTCGCCGGATGGCCTCACTGCTTACGTAACCGAATCGAGCGCTGTGTGCGTGATCGACGTGAGGGACCCGCTCAAGCCCGGGATCGCGGATCGCATTCCAGCGCCGTCTCCCCAAGCCGTGCTGGCCACGGCGGATCGTGTATTCGTCTCGAACGCGCTCGACGATTCCATCAGCGTAATATCGGTCGCCGACCGTAAGGTAGTGGCGGAAATCCCGCTCGCGATTCCATCGCTGGAAAAATTCCGAGGCGTCATACCGGCCGGACTGGCTTACGACCCCGTCACGAAATGGCTGTTGGTCGCGGAGACCGGAATCAATGCTGTCGGGGTTGTAGACACGGCGAAGAATGAGCTGCTCGGGCTCATTCCCGTCGGATGGATGCCCACCCGTGTGGCGATTTCAGGCGACCGCGTATTCGTCACTAACGCCCGTGGCCGTGGCACGGGGCCAAATCCGCGCCTCGTCATATTGGAATTGGGTGAAGTGCCCGTGCTGCATCGCGGCTCGGTATCGACGTTTATCATGCCGGACGCGAGCGAGATTCTTCGCCAGACCGGGATCGCATTTTCGCTGAATGGGTTCATTCCCGATATGCACGACGCTCCCAAGCCTCCGGCGGACCTCCGGCACGTGGTGCTGATCGTCAAGGAAAACCGGGCCTTCGATGAAGTGCTGGGGGACGTCGCATCGGCCGGCAACGGTCCGGTGCTCTCAATGGCAAGACTGGCTCGCTTTGGCATGCACGGCCTCGCCGACGGAGGCAGGAAGCTGTTCAGCGTGCACGACGCTGCCATTACCCCGAACCAGCATGAAATCGCGCGGCGCTGGGCCTTCAGCGACAACTTCTACGCCGATGGCAATACCAGATCCGAGGGAGACGCCTGGCTCGACGGCGGCTATCCCGATCTCGTCCTCCATCGCAGCCGCGTGGTCACGAATCTGTGGGACCATTTGCGTGCCGGCGGAGTGACCTTTCAGAATTTCGATGAGGGAGCGCCAGCTGCCAATGACGCTACGCGTCACCATTCGACCACGGAGATCTCCGATCAGGAGCGGGCGGATAAATTCATCGCCGAGGTCGACCGGCGGTACGTGAAAGGCGGCGAGGCTTTTCCGCAGTTCATCCGCATCCGCCTGCCCAATGACCGCGGGGGCGACGCCAGACCGGAGAGAGGGTACCCGTATACGGTTTCTTACGTGGAGGACAACGACCTCGCCACAGGGAGAATCCTCGACTATTTGTCGCACTCACCGTGGTGGCGCGATATGAACGTATTCGTCACGGAGAGCGATACGCAAAGAAGTATCGACCACATCGACGCTCATCGGACCCTGCTTTTCGCCGCGGGTCCGTATGTCAAGCGGGACTATGTCTCCCACAAAAATTCGAGCTTTCCCGGATTGCTGAGGACTATCTTTGAATTGCTGCGCCTGCCGCCCTTGAATCTGATGGATGCGACTGCGGCCAGTCTGCGCGACATGCTGACTTCGGAGCCGGATTTTACGCCGTTCACCGCTGTTGACCCCGACGAGAGGATTTTCAATCCCGCGCGCCGGTAGGGTACACGCGCCTTCAGGCGCGTTTCGACTTCTCCCGAAAACGCGACTCAAGTCGCGTGTACCGGCCCACTAGCGGCTGCCCCACTTCAACAAGCTCGTGACCGGCCTGGTCAGCGGGTCGTCGTAATGGTTCGGGCTCACACGAACCGCATACCCTAAACGCCCCGTTTGAGCCGGAATAATCTGGCGTTCGAATACCGCCACATCGCCCTCCACCGATTTATTCGGAAGCAGGACCACCTCCGTCTCTTCCAGACCGCCGCTGGCGGCGATGCGTCCGATAACGCACTCCACGCGAAGGTCGTCGGGCTTCAATCCGGCGAGCTGCAGCGCCGCGCGAACCTCAACCGGGCATCCGCTCGTCACGGGACCGGCCGGCGCGGGCCCCAAATCGACGAACCGCACCTGCGGCCATATTTCGCGTACCCGCGTGTTCCACCGGGCGCGGTTCCGGGCGTCCTCAAAATTGCTCTCATGAATATGTTCCCAGTGGCGGTGCGCCGGGTCGTAAAGCTGTGTCGTGTAGTCGTGCACCATGCGCCGCGCATCGAAAGCGGGCGTCAGATTCATCATGCTGGTCTTCATCCGCTTCACCCACTCGGAGGAAACTCCCGCCTCCGTATTGGCGTAGAACATCGGCACGATCTCGCGTTCCAGAAGGTAGTAGATGTTGCCGGCGTGGATGGCGTCCTGGTCTTCCGAGTAGTCCTCCCGGTCGCCGATGGCCCAGCCGCCGGAGATTTCGTACGCTTCGTCGAACCAGCCGTCGAGAACCGAAAGATTCAACACGCCGTTCATGGCGGCTTTCATCCCCGAAGTCCCGCAGGCTTCTTCGCCGCGGCGCGGCGTGTTGAGCCAGAGATCGACGCCCTGCACCAGCTCGCGGGCGATCTTCATGTCGTAGTCTTCGACGAATACGATGTGCTTCCACAGGTCGACGTCGCGCGAGAGCTGCACGATTTCGCGGATGAACGATTTCCCCGGCTGATCCTTGGGATGCGCTTTGCCGGCGATGACCACCTGCACCGGCCGCTCGTGGTCGCACAGAATTTTCTTCAGCCGATCGACGTCTTTGAAGAGCAGCGTGGCCCGTTTATAAGTAGCGAACCGCCGCGCAAAGCCGATGGTGAGCGCGTAAGGTTCCAGAACCTCCGCGGCGTGCCTTTGTTCGGAAGCGGCTGCCTTTCTGCGTATCGCCGAGGCGGTCTGGCGGTCCCGAATGAAGGCGATCAGGCGGCGCTTGCGGCGGCGATGCACCTCCAGCAGTTCTTCATCGGGAATGTCTTTGACCTGCCGCCAAACGCCCGGATCGTTCCAGCGGTGACGCCAGTCCGGGTCGAGAAATTGATCGTAAAGGTCGGCAAGATCGCCGTTGAGCCAGCTTGGAAAGTGGACGCCATTGGTGACGGACGTGATCGGCGTTTCCCAGATGGGCAGGGTGGGCCAGAGCGAGTGCCACATCTCCTGCGAAATGTGTTGGTGCAGGCGGCTGACGGCGTTCCGCCAGGCCGACGTGTTGAGTGCGAGGATCGCCATCGACAGCGGCTCCCCGCCGTCCTGGGGATTGCGTCGCCCGAGCGCCATGAAGCGCTCGAATTCGATGTTCGCCTCGCGGCAATAGTGATTGAAGTAATGGTAGACGAGGCCGGGGTCGAATAAATCGATTCCCGCGGGAACGGGCGTATGAGTGGTGAACACGTTATTGACGCGCGTCGCTTCCAGAGCTTCTTCGAAGGTCAGTTTCTGGCGTTCGATAAACAAGCGGATGCGCTCAATGGCGAGAAAGGCCGAATGGCCTTCGTTCATGTGAAAGACAGTCGGCTTGTAGCCGAGCGCTTCCAGAGCGCGCATGCCGCCGATGCCGAGCACGATCTCCTGTCGAATGCGGGTATCGTTGTCGCCGCCGTAGAGCTGGCTGGCGATCTCGCGATCTTCCGGGCGCGCGTTCAGCGGCGTGTTGGTATCGAGGAAGAGCAGCTTGACGCGCCCCACGTCCATGGTCCAGATCCGAACGGCCACCGGGCCCGCCGGGAGAACCACGTAAACCACCTGCTGCTCGCCATCGGGACCATTGGCGGGCCGGATCGGCAATGCATAGAAGTCGTTTTCGAGGTAGCGTTCCTGCTGCCAGCCGTCGGCATTCAGAAACTGGCGAAAATAGCCGAGCTGATAGAGCAGTGCCACTCCGACCAGGGGGAGATTCAGATCGCTCGCCGACTTCATGTGGTCGCCCGAGAGCACGCCCAGCCCGCCGGAATAAACCGGCATGCATTCGGTGAGCCCGTATTCGGCGGAGAAGTAGGCGATCAGCTTGCCGCCGGGGTTCGGTGCCGCGGCGCCTGCCGCGCTCATGTTCACATCGAAACGCTGGCAGGCCAGTTGATACAGCGCCATATACCGGGGATCGTTGGCGGCGCGCTCGAGCGCGGTCTGCGAAACACGGCCCAGCATGACCACGGGATTGTAGCCCGACTCCTTCCACAACGCCGGGTCCAGACGCCGGAACAGAGAACGGATGGAGGGCTCCCATGCCCAAAGGATGTTGTAAGCCAGTTCGGACATCCGCGAAAGCTGACGCGGCAGGGCTGGGCGGACGACAAACTCACGGATTGGCTGGATGTTAAACGGCATTTTCGGACATGATCGGAAGCGGCGAGTTCGACTCTCTCGATTACAGTGTATTCGAAGCAATGAAATTCTCGCGCCGTCTGAGTGGGGTGTGCGGCAATTGAGGCCGTCCGGGCTTTTCGCGGACATGCGGCGATAGCCGCTTCTTCGCCCGAAAACTGAAAAAACTGGTTTCGCCGCATGTCCGCGACGGAAATCCCATTCGTGATTGCGGGCCAAGTCACCCGCTGTGTGCGGGCACCCATCAGGTATGATGCATTTTGACTATGATCAGTACCATGAAGACCAGTCGACCCGTTTGGCGCTACGCGGCCGCAGCCATTTTCGCCGCCGCTCCGGCCGTGCTTTCCGCCCAGTGGCTTGGTTATGCAACCCCCGGCGTGCCGATCACTCCGGACGGAAAACCCAACCTCGCGGCCCCCGCCCCGCGCACTGCCGACGGAAAACCCGATCTCTCCGGTATGTGGGGATGGATCAACATTGGACCACCCTGCGGAGCCGCGTGCAGCGATACGCAGATTTCCCGGGAGTTTATCAATATCGCCAACACCCTGAAGACGCCCTTGCCTTACCAACCCTGGGCGGCGGCACTGGTCAAGAAACGCAGCATCGAGCAGGGTCTGGACCCGAACGTTCACTGCATGCCGCGCGACGCTCCACGCATCTGGACCGACGACTATTACAAACGCATTTTCGAAGTTCCCGGCCGTGTTATCGTCCTGACCGAACGCAACATGCAGTACCGGCAGATCTTCACCGACGGACGGAAGCTCCCCGACGATCCCAACCCGACCTGGAACGGCTACTCGGTAGGTCATTGGGAAGGCGACACGCTGGTGGTGGAAACCATCGGTTTCCGCGACGATCTCTGGCTTGACGCCGCGGGCAATCCTCTGACGGAGCAGGGAAAAATGACCGAACGGATCAGGCGCCCCAGCTACGGGAGCCTCGAAGTCGAGATTACAATCAACGATCCGAAAGCCTACACCGCGCCCTGGACCGTGAAGATCAATCAGCCGCTGGTGCTCGATAGCGAACTCATCGATTATTACTGCCTCGAAAACGAACGGGACTCGGTGCACATGCGGGCGCAGGACACCCCCATCGGCACCATTCGGCAGCCTTAAGCTATCTCTTTAACGGCGGCAGCAGCGCCTCGCGCCCTGGCGGGAGGTGCTGATCGACGGCGTTCATCATGAAGCCCGCCTTGAAGTATTCGCCCATGATCATCATGAGCTGCACCGTGCGCTGGCGTCCGAACTGGCTCACCATGTTTGCCCAAAGTTCGCTGCTGACCCGGTGTTCGCGAAACAGCGCGCGGCCGAAGGTGATCAGCGTCGCATCCTTTTCGGACATCCCCGCCACGTCCTTGTTGTACTTCACGACATCGATGACCGATTGCTCCAGACCCTGCCGCCGGCCAGCCAGCTCGTGCGCCGTCCATTCGTATTGTTGGTCGATCTCCCTTGCGGTGATCAGCACCGCCAGCTGAAAGGTCCGCGGACCCACCGGGCTCTTCTCGCCTGAGGGGATACCGAGATTGAGGTCCCTTGGGCTGTAGACCGACACGTGGGTCGGTCCCGGCCCTGGCTTGTAGTTGGTCCGCGCGGCCAAAAGACGTTTCCCCTCTTCGTCCAGGTCCGCCGGGGTCACCGGGGGCAGCCGCGAGAGCGTCACCGGGTCGATGTCCCCTGGAAGCGGGCTCTTGTCCTGCGACACCATCGGGAGCGCAACAACCAGCAGGGCACAAAATTGGATCGTTTTCATAAAGCAACGATAACAGGAAAATCAACTGGTAGGGCAGTCAATCATGGCTGCTGCCGCGCCTATCAGGCGACGAGCGTTCCCAGGCGTCACCCCTGGTGGGCCGCCAGCAGGTCCAGCATATCGTTGGCGTGCTCCTCTTCCTTCAACAGAATGGATTCCATCATCACGCGCGTAGTGGGATCCTTGTCGGCGAAATAGCGAATCAGCTCCCGATAATGCTCGCAAGCGATACGTTCCGCGATCAGATTCTCTTTGATCATCCCGACGAGGTTCGAACCTGTCGCGTACTGCGACGCCGACCGCGTTGCCAACCCCTTGGGGTTAAAATCGGGCGCGCCTCCAAGCTGGTTGATGCGCTCGGCGACTTGTCGCATATGCTGCTGCTCTTCCTTGGCGTGCTGATCGAACTCCGCCTTGACGCTCTCGCTCGCCAGGCCCCGCGCGACCACCGCATTCATGGTGTACCGCAACACACACACGATCTCGGTAGCGAGAACGCTTTGCAGAATTTCAATCGTCTGCTTAATGTCCCCATGGTAGTTGGGAGTCACGGGTCCCTTATCAATACTCGCCCGTGCTTTCGCCCGCAAATGCTGGACGTCGGTCAGGAAAGGTTGGTCGGTCTTCTTCATTTCAGTTCTCCGTGGGAGTTTTTTCCAGATGATCGATCACGATAGTCTCCAGCGGCGCCTTGCGAGGCTCCAGTCTGAACCCGAGTTTCTGCACGGCCGCAAAAACCGAGCCGGCCGATGGCTCCGATGCCGCGTCGGCAGCGGACGAAGTTCCTCCACCGGGCTGGGGTACATCCGGTAATCCCGCAGCCCGAGCCGCGCTCATCAAGTCCGCCATGGATAGCTCCAGCGCCACCTGATATTCGCCCTTCAGTTCCGTCATATCGACCACCGGACGGTCCACGAAACGAGACAGCGTGTCGGCGAGTTGAGCCATCGTCATTCTTGATGCTTCCATATGCATCGAGCCGTCCGCGCCCGGCGTGATTCGCGTGGTCCCGCCCCGCCCGCCTCGCGTAACAATGCCGCCCTTGCCGTCCTGCGTGACGCGTACTGCCCCATCCGCGGTATTGATTGCGATGCCGTTCTTCACATCGTCACCGCCGGCGGGGACTTCGGGTTCGGGCACGGACTCCTTCAACTTCGACCCGCCCTTTGCCGCCACCAGCGCGTACAGCGCATGTTCCCGGGTCTCGCGGTGGAACGTCAGCTTGAACCGGGCGGCGAGAAGCGCCTGCAACATCTCGGGGACGTTATCCTGTTTGGCTCCCTCCGGCATCTTGCCCATGATGTCGAATCGTTCCGCGGATATAACGTTCGCGGACAACCATGCCGGGCCCGAAATCTGGTACTGCTTCACGTTGAAAGCCAGTGGCAGAAGGGCCGCGAGCGACATACTCCCAATATCCACTCTGGCGCCGTCAACCTGCATCCCGATGTGAATTTTCCCGGACGAAAACTGGGATGTTATCGGTTGCGCAGGCTTGATGGAAGCGACTTCGAATTCCACGGCGAACGCAACACCCGCTGTCAGCAGACCGGCGCCAGCCATCCCAACGAACATCTTCGCCGCATTCATCGTTATCTTTCAGCGTACCGCCATGATCGGGCATGCGATAGAATTTTTCCAATACAAACCGGTAAAAAGGGGATAACCTGCAATGCGCGTGCCAAATATGAAATTGTTTCTCTTGTCGACCTCCGTGGCTATCGCTGCCTCGGTCGCCGTCGGCCAGCAGGCAGCCAAATCCGTCACCGACGCCGTCCTGAAGAATGCCGGAAAGACCGGCACGGAATGGCTCAGCTACGGCCTCACGCCGGGCGAAACACGCTATAGCCCGCTCAACGTCATCAACACAGCGAACGTGAGCCGCTTGGGTCTGGCATGGTCATACGACCTCAATTCCGGCGGCGGCAATCAGGAAGGCACGCCGCTCGAATTCAACGGCGTCATCTACGGCATCACCAACTGGAGCGTGGTTTACGCGGTCGACGTGCGCACCGGCAAAGAGCGCTGGCGTTACGACCCGGAAGTGAACCAAACCGCCGTGCGCCCGAAACTGTGCTGCGGAATCGTCAGCCGTGGAATCGCGCTTTACCAGGGAAAAATCATTGCTCCGATACTCGACGGCAGGCTCGTCGCGCTCGACGCGGACACCGGCAAGTGGGTTTGGGAATCGCGCGTGGCGTTGTCGCAGGAGAACTACACCGTCACCATGGCGCCCCGCATCGCCAAGGGCAAGGTGATCGTCGGCGTAGCGGGCGGCGAGTTCCCCGTGCGTGGATTCTTTGCCGCCTTTGACGCCAACACCGGCCAATTCGCATGGAAGTTCTACACCATTCCGGGCGACCCATCCAAACCCTTCGAAAACGAGGCCATGAAGAAAGCTGCGGCAACCTGGTCCGGCGAGTGGTGGAAGATGGGCGGCGGAGGATCGGTGTGGGATGGCTTCGCCTACGATCCGGAAGCCAATCTGATCTACGTCGGAACCGGTAACGCCGGCCCCTGGACGGCCGAAGCCCGCGGTCAGAAGGCGGCGGACGGCAAGGACAATCTCTATGCCGCGTCGATTCTCGCCGTCAATCCCGACACGGGCGTTTTGAAATGGTACTACCAGAACGTTCCCGGTGATGAATGGGACTACGACAGCGTGCAACAGCTGCTGCTGGCTGACATCACTGTTAAAGGACAGCCTCGCAAGGTCCTCATGCAGGCCAACAAGGACGGCTTTTACTATGTGATCGACCGCGTCACCGGAAAATTCATTTCAGGCCAGCCTTTTGTCGAGGTAACGTGGGCCAAAGGCCTCAACGAAGCCACCGGCCGGCCGATTGTCAACGCCGAAGCCCACTACGGCAAGGAATCGATTCCCATCACCCCGGGGCCGGGAGGCGCGCACAACTGGTCCCCCATGTCCTTCAATCCCACTACGGGCTTGGTTTATGTTCCCTCTTCAATCACTGGCGCCTTCAACTACGCGACAGATCCAAAGTTTGTTTTCAAGCCCGGTAGCCAGAACATGGGAATTCCGCCGTTCTTCGGGCCGAACGGCCTGATCGTTCCCGACAAAATCCTGCCCGCTCCGCCTGCAGTGGGTCCGAAACCGCTCGAAGGCCAGCGCGGCGCGCTGATCGCGTGGGACCCCGCAACACAAACGCAGCGCTGGATCGCGCCCGGCGGCGGCAGCATCGGCGGCGGCACGGTGACTACGTCCGGAAATCTCGTCTTTCAGGTCACTCCCGACGGACACCTCATGGCGTACAGCGCCGATAAGGGCGAAAAGCTTCTGGATGTCCAGACCGGCCTGCGCGGAGGCATGGGACCACCGATAACCTACGAGCTCGACGGCAAGCAGTACGTTACGCTCGCCGGAGGCACCGGGACGGTCAAGTTCGATCCTCCGGGCGGCGCACCGGCGCCTGCGCCGGCGAAACCTTCCGACGCCGCGGCGGTCGCGGCTGCAGGTGACGACAGCCCCCACGGGCCGCCTCCGCCACCCCCACCGCCAGGTTTCGGCGGCGGGCCAACCGCGCAGCCGAAGCTGTTGACCTTCGTGCTGGACGGCAAAGCCGAGCTCCCGAAAATAGAGCCCGTCAAAAAAGAGGAAGCAACAGCTCCGAAGTAAGCTGTAGCGCTGCTCGAGGTTTCGCGGACATCGGCGTAGCCGTGTCTTCGCCTGGTTCGTGAAAAACGCGGCTGCCGACGCATGTCCATGACGAGTTCAACTTTCATGCGCCGGCGTTTTTTGACCCCAAGGTCCGCGTATAATGGTAGTTTCAATGTCTATTCGCATTTTTGTTCGCCTTTTCACGCACCTGCAGCTTCTCCCCATTCTGGAAAGCGGGGAGGAGACCACGCTGGTCGGCGGCCAGGCGGTCATGGAAGGCGTCATGATGCGCGCGCCCCATAGCTACTGTGTCGCAGTGCGCAAACCCTCCGGCGAAATCGTCACCGAGGACATGCCCGTAGCGCGCATGTCCGAAAAATATCCATGGCTGAAATACCCCCTGCTCCGGGGCTTGGGTACGATCGGGCAGGCGATGGCGCTCGGCGTGCGGGCCCTGAAGTTCTCTGCCAACACAGCTCTGGACGACGGTTCAACCGCCAAACCCACCGAAGTCCCTGGTTGGGTAATGGCCGTTCAGGTGGTCTTCACTCTTGTTTTCTTCCTGGCTGTCTACAAACTCCTCCCCCTCAAACTGACCGAATATCTGAGCCATAAGGCGCCCGTGATCCAGGGCCAGATCCTCTTCAACGCCGTCGACGGTGTGATTCGCCTCGCGATCTTCATCGGCTTCCTGCTGCTGCTCTCGCGCGCGAAAGATATCCGCCGCGTCTTCGAATTCCACGGCGCAGAGCATAAGGTCGTCTTCAACTTCGAATCCGGCAAGCCGGTCAATGTGGAAAACGCGCAGAAGTTCGTCACCTGGCATCCCCGCTGCGGCACCAGTTTCCTGTTCGTAATCATGCTGATTTCAATGCTGGTTTACATGATCGTCCCCGCGCCCACCTTTACCGCGAAACTGGTTGAACGCATCGTCTTCCTGCCCTTCATCGCAGGCCTGAGTTACGAACTCATCCGGTTTGCGGCCAAACGGCGCGGTTCGTTCCTCGCGCTGCTCGCCGCCCCGGGGTTGTGGACGCAGCGCATCACCACCAAGCCCCCGTCCGACGAGCAGACGGCGGTGGCGATTCGCGCTCTGGAAGGCGCCATGGAGCTCGAAGCCAAACAGGGCGGCGAACTCGTGATCGCCTGAGCCCGGAGTCGCCCGCCCCATGCAATACACGAACAAGCTCGACCAACTCGAAAAGCACTTCGAGGAACTGACCTCCCAGATGGCCGATTCCGCCGTCATCGCCGATGGCGAGCAGTATCGGAAAATCTCCAAAGCGCACAGCGATCTCTCCGAAGTGGTTTCAAAATATCGCGACTATCGCGAGGCTTCCGATCAGTTGCAGCAGGCCAAAGCCATGCTGGATGAATCCGATCCCGACATGCGCGAGCTCGCGACACTCGAAGTCGAACGGCTCGAACCCGCCATTGTCCAGATGGAGGAAGACATCAAGATCCTCCTGCTGCCGAAAGATCCTCTCGACGATAAGGACGTAGTGCTCGAAATCCGCGCAGGCACCGGCGGAGACGAAGCCAGCCTTTTCGCGGCCGAAATATTCCGCATGTATACGCGCTACGCGGAAACGCAGCGCTGGAAAGTGGAAGTGACCTCGACGAGCGAGTCGTCGGCCGGTGGACTCAAGGAAGTTCTCGCACTCATCAGCGGCAATAAGGTTTACAGCAAGTTGAAGTATGAAAGCGGCGTGCACCGCGTGCAGCGTGTGCCCGCAACCGAGCAACAAGGGCGCATCCACACTTCCACCATCACGGTTGCCGTTCTTCCCGAAGCCGATGAAGTCGAAGTAAAAGTCGAGGAAAAGGACATTCGGATCGATACGTTCTGTTCCTCCGGCCCCGGCGGCCAGTCCGTGAACACGACCTATTCCGCGGTGCGCATCACGCATCTTCCCACCGGCCTGATTGTTTCCTGCCAGGATGAAAAGTCGCAGATCAAGAATCGCGCCAAGGCCATGCGCGTTCTCCGCTCCCGCCTCTATGATATGGAGCTGGAAAAGCAGCAGGCGGCGATCGGCGCCGAACGTCGCACCATGGTCGGTACCGGCGACCGCAGCGAAAAAATCCGCACTTATAACTTTCGCGAGAACCGCCTGACCGATCACCGCATCGGACTCACGCTCTACCAGCTGGATCTTGTGATGGAGGGCAAACTCGACCAGATCTTCGAGGCCCTGACCGCGCACTATCAGGCCGAGAAGCTCCAAAAAGAAGGCGCCGCCGCGTAGATTACTGGTCGCGATGACCATCCGCACAGCTCTCGAGCAAGGATCGGAACTCCTCGGGCGCGACGCAATACCGGAGCCGCGCTTAACTGCCGAAGTCCTGCTGGGCCACGCCATGCGCTGCGACCGGGCTTACTTCTACGCCCATCCCGAACAGGAACTGCGCGAAGTTGAGTGGATCCACTTCGGGCGTTATCTCGACGAGCGCCTCAAAGGCAAACCGACCCAATACATCACCAGGCATCAGGAATTCTATGGTCGCGAATTCACGCTTTCGCGCGACGTCCTGATTCCTCGACCCGAAACCGAACTAATCGTCGAAACCATTCTCAAGCTCAAACCCGCCCCGGGAATTCTCATCGACATCGGCACAGGCTCCGGCATCATCGCCATCACACTCGCGCTCGAACTGGCCCGCCCGGTCATCGCGACGGATCTGTCGTTCGAAGCCTGCGCGATCGCCGGATGCAACGCAGCAAAACTCGGCGCCAACGTTCAATTCCTCCAGGCCGAACTGCTCAAACCATTCGCCGACGGCATTGCGGACATCATCGTTTCCAATCCTCCCTACGTCCCTTTAACCGATCGCACCTTATTGCAGCGCGAAGTCCGCGACTGGGAACCCTCGCTCGCTCTCTACGGCGGCCCATCCGGAACCGAAGTGTACCAGCGCCTGATCCCGGAGGCGGAACGAGTCCTCAAACCAGGCGGCATCCTGGCACTCGAACTGGGATTCGGACAGTCCGAAGCCGTCTCCGAATTGGCCGCGGACTGGCGCAACCTCCAACTCTTCCCCGATCTCGCCGGAATCCCGCGCGTCCTGCTATGCGAAAGGTAACGCCGGCGATCTTGTCGCCGGTGGGTTTCTAAAATGACCCGCACCGTCTTCCACGTCGACATGGACGCCTTCTTCGTATCCGTGGAAGAACTCTACGACCCCACCCTAAAAGGCAAAGCAGTCGTAGTCGGCGGCAAAAGCGATGAACGCGGCGTCGTCTCCGCCGCCTCCTACGAGGCCCGCAAATTCGGTGTCCACTCCGCTCTGCCCCTCCGCACCGCGTACAAACTCTGCCCCCACGCCATCTTCGTCGAAGGGCACCCGGAGCGTTACCGCGAATACTCCGGCCGCGTCTTTGAAATTTTGCGCCGCTTCTCGCCGCTCGTCGAAATGGCCTCGGTGGACGAAGCCTATCTCGATATGACCGGCACCGAGCGCCTGCACGGCCCCGCCCTGCGCGCCGCCCACAACCTCCACGAGGCCGTCAAAGCGGAGACGCTCCTGAACTGCTCGATCGGCATCGCCACTTCGCGGCTAGTCGCCAAAATCAGCTCCGATCAGGCCAAGCCCAACGGCATTCTGCGCGTCTTGCCCGGCGTCGAAGCGCGCTTTCTCGCCCCACTCGAAGTGCGAAAAGTCCCGGGCGTCGGCAAGGTGATGGAGAAGAACCTTCACTCGCTCGGCATCCGCCGCATCGGCGATCTCGCCGCTCTCGATGAGAGCATGCTCGAATCCCGCTTCGGGAAATGGGGACTTGCCCTCGCCGGCAAAGCGCAGGGGTTGGATGCCGGAGGCTGGTTTGACTCCGAAATCGGCGAGCGCGGTGACCCGAAATCAATCAGCCACGAGCACACCTTCAATACCGATACGAAGGACTCCGGCCAACTGGAAGCGACGCTGACTCACCTCGCCGAGAAGGTCGCCCGCCGTCTCCGCGAGCACGGCCTGCACGCCCGCACGCTGCAGTTGAAGTTGCGCTATTCAGATTTCTCGACCATCACCCGCGCCCACACTTTTCGCGCACCCACCCAACTCGATATCGATCTGATCGAGCACTCCCGCGATCTTCTAAGAGCCCATTGGGACACCCGGCGCGAGATCCGCCTGCTCGGCGTGCAGACCGCCGGTTTCGAGCGCGATCAGGGCCAACTCGACCTCATGGATGGCGGCCGCTCGGAACGCTGGCGTCAGGCCCTCGAAGCCGCCGACCGTCTGCGCGACCGCTACGGAGAATCGGCCGTGGCGCTGGGTTCCGGGATGCGCGGCCGTTACCGCGAGCGCGTGCAGGAAAACCCCGCGGCGCTTCCTGGCAAAGAACCCCGCAAAAAATAACCGCGCCTCTTGTGGCGCCGACGATCTTTGTCGTCGGCAGGCTTGACATCGTGTCGCGTCGGCAATACAATACATAGGCAGCTATACATAGCTGCCTTACCTTTATGTCGAAACATCCCAACGATCGTCTTCAGGGAACCCTCGACCTCCTGATTCTGAAGGTCCTCGCGCGTTCCGGTGCGTTGCACGGCTATGCCATCGCCCAGCGTATTCAGCAGGCCACCGACGAATATCTCCGAATCGAGGAAGGCTCGCTCTACCCGGCCCTCCATCGCATGACCAACGATAAATGGCTGCGCGCGGAGTGGGGTATCACCGGGACCAACCGCAAAGCAAGGCTCTACACCATTACCCCCGCTGGCCGCAGGCAACTCGAAGAGGAAGAGCGCCGCTGGAGCGAACTCACGGCTGCGGTCGGAAAAGCTCTTCGATACGCGTGAGACCGCCATGCCTGCTTTCTTACTGCGGATAATGAACGTCTTTCGATCCGGCCGGATGGAGGATGAAGTTCGCGACGAAGTGGAAACCCACCTCGCCCTGATCGAAGATGAGGAGCGAGCGAACGGAACCGCCGCCGCGGACGCGCGCCGGAACGCCCGCCTCCGATTTGGCAATCCCGCGGCATATCGGGAACAGATGCGCGACGCGAATCTGGCAATTTGGCTCGACGATTTGTGGCAGGACTTGAAATTCGCTTCACGGCAACTTCTCCGTAACCCCGGTTTTGCGTTGGGCGCGGTGTTGCTTCTCGCTCTGGGAATCGGCGTCAATACGGCGATCTTCACAATTATCCGCAGCGTGGTGCTGCGCCCGCTCGCGTTGCCGGAGTCCGATCGCCTGGTATCGGTCCTTCAACGGACCAAAGGTGGCTTCGAAACGCCTCAATCGTGGCCCGACCTGCTCGACCTTCGCGACGGCAACCACGTCTTCGAATCGACCGCGGGATTCCAGCAGGACACAACTTTCATCTATCGCTCCGGCGACGAAGCCCTGAACATTCACGGCAGCCGGGTAACGCCGGATTATTTCAAGACCCTGGGCGTGCAACCAATCGCCGGCCGGGTCTTCGACGCCGCGGAAGGAGAAGGCCGCGACCGCGTTGCGATGCTGCGCGAGGACTTCTGGAAGACTTCGCTGGGCGCGGACCCGGCTCTTCTCCAAAAGCGCATTCAGCTCAATGGCGAGTCCGTGGCTGTTGTAGGGATACTTCCGGCTGCATTCCGATTCCCGTCGAACGACACCGTCGTCTGGGTGCCCCTCGTGCCGGCTGGTATGGAGCGAAATCGGGGCTTCCATGCCTTTTCCATGGTGGGCAGGCTGAAACCCGGCGTTACCCTTCCTCAGGCCCAGGCCGATCTGGAGATCGTCATGAGCCGGCTTGCGGGTGAGTACCCGGACCAGAACGGCGGCCATAGCGCCAAGGTGGTTCGCCTGCAGGATTGGAGCCTCGACTCGCGCATCAGGGACAGGTTCGTGTTCCTGCAGATCGCGGCCCTCGCGCTTTTTCTGATGGCCTGCGCCAACGTATCGAGTCTGCTTCTCGCGAGGTACTCGGCTCGCCGCGCCGAGTTCGGGGTACGCATGGCGCTTGGGGCGTCCCGTATGCGTCAGATCCGCCAGCATGTTGCCGAGAGCCTGTTTCTGACCGGGTTGGGCTGCATCGCGGCCGTCGGCCTGGCTTGGTCCGGTGTCCGATTCCTCGTGTGGCTTTACGCCGAACAGATGCCGCGCGCATCCGAGATATCTCCCGACTGGAAGCTGGTGGGCGCCGTGGCCGCAACGACCATTGCCGGAGCTGTGGCGATTGGCCTCACCACTGCCCTGCATCGACAAGCGAAGGAACTCGGAATATCCACTCGGGAAGGCAGCCGGACTACCGCGGGCCTCAAAGGCGTGCGCACACGAACGACGCTGGTGGTCTTTCAGATTGCGTGCGCCGTCCTGCTGCTCGCCGCGACTGGCGAAGTCCTGCAGAGTTTCAGAAGCCTGCTGGGGACCGATATCGGATTCGACCGAAGCCACCTGATCACCCTGAGAGTCAACCTGCCATCGGCAAAGTATCGGCAAGGCGCCGGGATCGGCGATTTTTTTGAGAGGACCGCGGCAGAAGTGGGGACCATCCCAGGCATCCGACACGCGGCCGCGATCAACATGCTCCCGATCGCGCAGTGGGGATTCAACGGAAGCGTGAACGTCGAAGGGCTGCCTCCGTTGGACCGTTCGTTCTTCGCCGAATACCGATGGATCACCTCCGACTACTTCGGCGCCATGGCAATTCCCCTGTTACGCGGGCGGCTGTTTCTCCCCGAAGAGATTTCGGGAAAGAACAAAGCCGCGATTGTCAACCAGACCATGGCGCACAAGGTCTGGGGCGACAAAGATCCTCTGGGCGCGCATATCAGCATGTTCAGCCCGGAGTGGATCACGGTCGTGGGGGTCGCGCGTGATGTTCGCCAGACCAGCGCAGCCGTTCCTCCCAGCCCCGAAGTTTTTATGCCGGCACGGGGCTATCCCGCGGGCCTTCCCGCCTGGTCCGTTGTCGTCCAGTCCTCGCTGCCCGCCGAATCGCTTGTTCCCTCAATTCGCCGGGCCATTCGCTCCGCGGAACCTGGGGCAGCGGTCGATCACGTCGAGACCATGGATCAGGTGGTAGCCGATTCCGTTTCGGCTCAGCGAATCGTCGCCACCCTGCTGCTTTGTTTTGCGGGCCTGGCTCTGGTGCTTGCAGGTTTGGGCCTTTACAGTCTTGTCACATTCACGGCCGCGGCGAGACTTCCCGAACTGGCGATCCGGGGAGCGCTCGGAGCCAGTCCGCGCGCGCTGGTGCAGTTGGTGTGCCGCGAAGGCGTCGCTCTCGTCGCCGCCGGCCTCGTAACCGGTCTGGCGGCGATAATTCCGCTGCGCCCGTTGATGGCGAAATACGTATTCGATGCAGGCCCAGTCAGTCTGCCGGCGTTCGGTCTGGTGTTTTTGGTTCTGCTGGCGGTGGGGGGCGGCGCCGTTCTCGTCCCGGCCCTGCGGGCGGTGCGCGTCGACCCGATAAACGTCTTGCGCCAGGAGTAGTCCTGTGGCGCCGACGATCTTTGTCGTCGGCGGGCCTTGCTTTTCTCTCTTCACCATGTTAATTTCAACGCATGGTGCTTAATTTTGCGCATCTCAGCCGCCGCGAACGCCAGATCATGGACATTCTCTTCGAAATGGGACGCTCCAGCGGAACTGAAATCCAGCAGCGCCTGCCCGACCAGCCGAGTTACTCGGGCGTCCGGACCATCCTGCGCGTCCTCGAGCGCAAAGGCCACATCCGCCACATCGAAGAAGGCATGCGCTACGTTTATCTGCCGGTGGTGACGCGGGAAACGGCCAAGAAATCGGCCATCGAAAAACTCGTCGCGACTTTCTTCGACGGCTCCATGAAAGCCGCGGCGGCGGCGTTCGTCGATCCGTCCACCGCGAATCTGTCCAAAGAGGATCTCATGGATCTGGAACGCCTGATCCGCAAGGCACGTAAGGAGAAAACATAATGCCGATGCTCTTGCTAAAAGTCACCGCGCTTTTTGTCGTCGCGCTGGTTATGCTCCTCGCCGCGAAACGGTCCACTGCCGCCATGCGGCATCTGCTGTGTGTTTGCGCTCTCGCCGGATCGCTCATCCTTCCATTCGCCACGCTGATCCCTGCAAGAGTCACCGCAATCCGGCTGCCGGTGATCGCCGCCATATCGTCTTCACAAGCTGTGGCGCGGGCCGCAAGCTGGTCTCCGTCCCGCGTGATTCTCGCCCTCTGGGCGTTGGGCTGCATGGTTCTGATTTTTCGCCTCGCCATCGGCCACTGGCGTGTCGCGCGACTCGTCCGTTCAGCCACTCGTGTCGGGGAGGATGCTCTGTTCCTCGCCGACGTGAGCGTTCCCATTGCATGCGGCCTGCTCCGCCCCTTGGTATTGATGCCGCGAGCTTCCGCGGAATGGCCCGACTGGCAGTTTGACGCCGCCGTACGCCACGAACGCACACACATTCAGCGGCAGGATCTCTGGGCAAACTTTGCCGCCCAACTCGCCTGCGCTATCTGGTGGTTTCATCCGCTGGTTTGGATGATTTCCCGCCAATTGCGCGCCAGTCAGGAAACGGCTTGCGACGACGCCGTGCTGTTTTCCGGCCTGGAACCCGCGACCTATGCCGAAGCACTTCTCACTGTGGCGCAAACCGTCGCACAAACGGGCGCCCAAACCTCAACCTTAACCCTACTTCCAGGATGTCCCATGACAACTCAAACGAACCTCAAATCCAGAATCGCGCGCCTGCTGGACGGCGGCATCGCACGCACCACTTCACGCGCCAACCTTTTTCGTACCGCCATCGGCTTTGCCGTCGTTCTCGCCGCCATCGGCACTTTGGGGGTACAAAAAAGCCGCGCACAATCCGATCAGGTGTATCACGTAGGCGGCGACGTCACTTCACCGCGCGTGCTCTATCGCGAGGACCCTCAATACACGGAGGAGGCGCGCAAGCAGAAGATCGAAGGTCCCGTAGTGCTCACCATGGTGATCGGAACCGATGGCTTGGCCCACGATATCAGCGTGACCCAAAGTCTCAACCCCGGCCTCGACCGACAAGCTGCCTTGGCCATACAGAAGTGGCACTTCGCGCCCGGCACCCTTAAGGGCGAGCCTGTGGCCGTGCAGGCCGTCATCGAAGTCAACTTCAAACTGCTGTAACCGGTTCGTGCGATGCTGAAGGTTCATGAGAGAACCCGAAGTTGTCGAAGCCGAACTGGTCGAGATCAGCGCGATGGCCGACGATGAAATGAAACTGAACAGCATCATTGTCTGGTGCGCCACGCATCCGGACGAGGTACCGCGCGCCATTCACATGCTTATGGGCGGCAAAAAAACGTCGGCCGCCTCGAATGAGGCATGAGGCCTTTTGGGGACATGCGGCAAAAGCCGCGTTCTCCCGTAACCGGCCAACGGGCCTGGTAGGCGCATGCCCAGAACGCCTCAGTGGTTGTGGGTCAGCCGATCATAGGTAAACCCGGCGCCGGCGCCGGCGATCGCGCCGATAGCAGCGCCCGGACCGCCGCCGGCTATTGCTCCTATGGCAGCCCCTGTTGCTGCCGTTCCGGCAACGATCGCCAGCGAACGCTTCTTCGATCGGTGGTGACGACGCTCACGGTACCTGCTGTAACTCGGGTGCACACCTCCGGTATACCGACCCTGCACATACTGCGCGGTTACCGGCGGTTGCGGCAGAGGTTGGGTCTGATCAGCCAGTGGTTCCGGCCCAGGTTGCGTCTGATTGGTGTACGCCGCTTGTTCCGCCACAGGTTGCGCCTGGTTGACGGAAACAGGGGGCTCGATACTGGGATAATAGCCGTCGCTGCCGCCGCCCGCGCTGGCGTAGCCGGTTCCGGAAGCAGAGGCGTTGCTGGCTAAAGGCGCAGGGTTGTTACCGGTTGCGTCGGTCTGGCCGTTCGAATTCGGCACAACTGCCGTGGCTGCCCCCGCTGTACGATTTTCCACGTTATGAATCCAAGCTGCGGCACCAACTCCCGCCACTAACAGAACCCCGGCGGCAATCGCCGCATTCTTTCGATTAGTTGGAAATGGAAGCATCGATCCTAAACCTCCGGGACATCCCTGCGCGCGAAGGTCCAAACGGAGATCCCGGGATTCCTGGCTGCAAAACTGCATGCTGTCACCGCGGAGCCATCGCAACCATGAAAAAGTTCACAGTTTCACTGAGCACTCTTCTGAGCGGGCTGCTTCTGGCGTCTTGTGGCTCGGGCAGCGGCGTTCTGCACCCGGTCGCGGTGAACGGACGCTACGGCTATATCGACCACGCCGGGAAACTCGCCATTGCACCGCAGTTCGACGCCGCCGGCGAATTCGCGGAAGGCCTCGCGCCCGTTCAGACGAACGGCAAATGGGGCTACATCGACCGCTCCGGTAAGCTTACGATAACTCCCCGGTTCGATCTGGCAGATCCTTTCACATCCGATGGACTGGCCATGGTCGGAACAAACGGGACGCTCGGGTACCTGAAAAAGGACGGCACATTTGCAGTGCAGCCGGTCTATATGGGCGCGGGCGGATTTGGCGACCATCTGGCCCCGGTGCTCGTGAGTAACCATTGGGGGTACATCGACCCGAAAGGCACCGTCGTGATCACCCCGCAGTTCGACGAGGCGAACAGCTTCTCGGAAGGCCTCGCCGCCGTGCGCGTCGGCAATCAGCGCGGTTATATTGATAAATCCGGCAAGCTGGTGATTAATCCGCAATTTGATGTGGCTGGTGATTTTCACGCCGGGCGAGCAGCGGTTGCATCCGCCGGACGGTACGGATACGTCGACCGAAACGGCAAATTTGTCATTCAGCCTCAGTTTGATGCGGCGGGAGATTTCAATGACGGTCTCGCGCTGGTGGCCGTCGGTCCGAGGTTCGGGTTCATCCGCGAAGACGGAAAGTTTGAAATCAACCCGCAGTTCGACAAGGCCGGGGCCTTCGAGGGCGGACTGGCGCCCGTTTGGCTGTCGGGCAAAGAGGGCTACATCGACAAGCAGGGCAAATACGTCTGGAACCCCAGCACCTGAGGCTTGGGATCAGCCGCGTTAGAATAGAAAAGTCCCCTTCGTGAAAGTCGGTTTCGTCAGCCTCGGTTGCCCAAAAAATCTCGTCGACAGCGAGGTCATGATGGGCCAGCTCACCGAACACGGGCATGAGCTCACTCCCCACCCTGATCAGGCCGATGTTTTGGTGGTTAACACCTGTAGTTTCATCGATCCCGCCAAGAAGGAATCCATCGACACGATCCTTGAAATGGCGGAGTACAAGAAAGTCGGACGCGCGCGAAGGCTGATCGTTGCCGGCTGCCTGGTCGAGCGGTACCGCGGCGACATCCGCAAGGACATGCCCGAAGTCGATGCCGTCATCGGGACCAACGATATCGACCGGATCGTCGCGGTATGCGAGGGAATAGACGTTCCTGTAGCGAATCCCGCGCTTTATCTGTACCACGATCTGACGCCGCGCATTCTGGCCACGCCGCGCCATTTTGCCTACATGAAGATAGCCGAAGGCTGCGATCATCCCTGCACTTTTTGCGTGATTCCGCAATATCGCGGCCAGTTTCGCAGCCGCCGGTTCGAGTCCGTGATTTCCGAGGCCACGCGTCTCTTTTCGCAAGGTGTTCGGGAAATCAATCTGATCGGCCAGGATACAACCTGCTACGGAGAAGATTTCGGGCTGAAAGACGGGTTGGCGCAGTTGCTGGCACGGCTCGCGCGGATCGAAACGCCGTTGCCAAAATGGGTTCGTTTCCTTTATGCTTACCCGAATAAAGTCACGCAGAAACTGCTCGACACGATCGCCGAACACGCGGATCTCGTCAAATACATCGACATGCCCCTGCAGCATGCCAGCGCGCCCGTCCTGAAGCGCATGAAGCGCGGAGCCTCCGGCGATATTTTCCTGAAGCTGATCGAGCGGATTCGCCGGACCGTTCCGGGCATCGCCATCCGCACAAGCTTCATCGCCGGCTTCCCGGGCGAGACCGAAGCCGATTTCGAGACGCTGTGCCAGTTCGTGGAAGCGGCGCAGTTGGACCGTCTCGGCGTTTTTTCCTATTCCGACGAAGACACCAGCCGAAGTTACGCGCTCGACGGCAAGGTTGACGGCCGCACGATTGCCAATCGCAAACGCCGCCTGATGGCGATCCAGCGGAAGATTTCGCGCGCCAGGAATCGCCGGATGATCGGACGCGACGTTCCGGTGCTGGTTGAAGGCCCGTCGCCGGACACCGACCTTCTGTGGACTGCACGCATGCCGACACAGGCGCCCGAGATCGATGGCACAGTGCTCATCAACGACTTCGAAGGCGGGGAGCCCGCTCCCGGACAAATGCGTACTCTCCGTATAACCGAGGCGCACGATTACGACCTGATCGGCACATTGTTAACTTCAGCCGAAACTCAGCCGGCACTGTCGCCGGGGCTCTTTCAAATCGCCCCGGCCTTCGTGATCCCGAACCAGATACCGGCACGTTGATGAACCGCACAGGCGTAAGTCCGTTGTGCGGCAAACTACGATAATGAAGTGTCCGATCTGCAAAAGGCCCGTCAGCCTGAAAGATCCCGAGGCCCCGTTCTGCAGTGAGCACTGTCGCGAGATCGACTTGGGCAACTGGGCTACCGGGAAGTACGTCATCTCGACCCCGGCCCATCCTCCGCCCGACCGCGAGCCCGATGAAGAGTAATGCGAAATAAACCGGCCTGGCTGTTCGCCACGCTCTTTGGCACATGGTTCGGCTGCGGATACTCGCGCTTTGCCCCCGGCACTGTGGGATCGCTGGCGGCCATCCTGATCGCATGGCCGCTTTCCCTGCTCGGATTCAGCCGTCTCCACTTCCTGGTTCTGGCGCTCGCGCTCCTTTACCCGGCGGTTCGCGCTGCCAGCATAATGGCTCTGGCCTCCGGCAGAAAAGACCCACAAATCATAGTAATCGATGAAGTTATCGGCCAGTGGCTCACTCTCGCCGGCGCGCTGCGCTTCGATTTCCTCACCTTAGCGCTGGCGTTTGGCCTGTTCCGCCTTTTCGATATCTGGAAGCCTCCTCCCATCCGTCTCATCGAGCAGATTCCCGGCGGAGCGGGTATCGTGCTCGACGACATGATGGCCGGCGCATACGCCGCACTTGTCTTATTTCTGGTGGGATGGTTCAATCATCATTAGCTCCGTCTCTTAAATACAAACCATGGCAATTCGCAAAGATTCCAACGGCAGACCTGTGATTTCCCAAGTCCAGCCTGAAGCTGCCATTACGGGCGGCGAACTCTACATTCGCGGGAAGAGTCTCGCCACGGCCGATCGTCCGCGTGTCACCATCGGGGACGTGTCCGCGCCGGTAGTCATCGGCTCCAGCTCGCTCGTGATCGTCAAAGTCCCGGAAGGCGCCTCGGCCGGCGAACTCATCGTGGAAAACGGCAAGCTTACGAGCGATGCATGGACCTGCGACATCGGCATCCAGATCGCGGAAAATCTGCACCCCGTCACCAGTCCGGCCGTCGATTCGATCGGAAATATTTACACCACCTTCAGCGGATCGCGCGGCCAAAAGGTTCCGGTCGCCGTCTACCGCATCGACCTGAACTTCAACGCCACTCCGTTCATCAACGACATGATGAACGCCACCGGAATCGCCATCGGCCGCGACGGGCTCATCTACATTTCGAGCCGCTTTGACGGCATCGTCTATCAGGTCACCCCGAGCGGCAACATGTCCGTCTTCGTCGAAGGCATGGGCGTCGCGACCGGCATCGTTTTCGATAACGAGAACAACCTGTATGTGGGCGATCGCAGCGGCACGGTATTCAAAATAAGCCCCAGCCGCCAGATCTTCGTTTTCGCGACCATAGAACCGTCTATTTCCGCCTACCACCTCGCTTGGGGACCCGACCAGCACCTTTACGTCAGCGGCCCTACCACGTCCAGTTTTGACGCCATCTACCGTGTGGCGGACAACGGCGATGTCGAGACGTTTTATCGCGGACTGGGGCGCCCGCAAGGCATGGCTTTCGACGCCGATGGCAACCTGTATGCAGCGGCATCGTACAGGGGACGGAAAGGCGTCGTGAAAATCACGCCGGACCGCAAGGCGGATCTGTTCGTCTCCGGCCCGGGTATCGTCGGCCTCGCGTTTTCGCCCACCCGCGCCATGATCGTATCCACCACCAACGCCATCTTCCGGGTGGATGTCGGAGTGCGCGGCCCGCAGTTCGCATAATCGGATATGCTGAACCACTCGCGTCTTTTTGTGGGGCACGGCTTCCGCCCTGCCGCCGGGCTTTCGCCCGGCGTGGCCCAGCGGCGAACGAGCTTGTTATGAACGCGGAAATCATAGCCGTCGGCTCCGAAATGCTGACGCACAAGCGCGTCGATACCAACTCTCTCTTCCTCACCGAACAGCTTAACAACCTGGGCGTCGAAGTGACGGCCAAACATGTAATCGGCGATGACCTCGAGCGTCTGGCCGGTGAACTGCGGCGTGCTTTGGGAGCTGCTCAGTTCGTGATCGTCTCGGGCGGCCTTGGGCCCACGGAGGACGACCTCACCCGCGATGCCGTGGCTATGGCGCTCGATCGCCGGCAGATTTTCAATCCGGCGATCAATGAGAGCATCGAGCAGCGTTTTCGCACGATGAACCGCCCCATGCCGGAAATCAATCGTCGTCAGGCGATGGTGATCGAAGGAGCGCACATACTGTCGAACGATCGCGGCACCGCCCCCGGCCAGTGGATCGAAGAAGGCGGCGGCGTGCTGATGATCCTGCCCGGTCCGCCGCATGAGCTGAAATCGATGTTCACTCGCCAATGCCTGCCGCGCCTGCAGCGCATCTTGCCCCCGCTGGCAATCCGCACACTGGAACTCAGGATCTCAGGCATGTCGGAATCCGAACTCGATCAGGCTATCGCGCCCATCTACAAGCGCTACGATAACCCGGTCACCACCATACTCGCCCACAATGGCGACATGCAGGTGCACTTACGAGCCCGCTGCTCGACGGAAGTGGAGGCAATCAATCTGCTCGCCGAAGTGGGTCTGAAGATCGATGCCGTGCTGGGCGACCGGATCTACTCGCGCAACGGAGATCCGCTCGAAGCTGTCGTCGGCCGGAAACTGGTGAACCTGCACGCCACACTCGCCGTGGCCGAGAGCGCGACAGGCGGCGGCCTCGCCGAGCGGATCACCAGCGTACCCGGCAGTTCCGAATGGTTCCTGGGCGGTTTCGTGACCTACACGAAACGCATGAAGGTGGAACTGCTGGGTGTTCCCGCCGACGTTCTCGAACACTTCGGTACCGTGAGTGCCGAAACGGCCGAGGCCATGGCGACAGCCGTGCGGCGGCGCACCGGAGCAACCTGGGCGGTCTCGGTCACCGGCAATGCGGGCCCGACCGCGGATGGCGACGAAGCGCCCGTGGGCATGGTCCATGTGGGTTTGAGCGGACCGGGTGGGACAGTGAGTTTTCACCGCCACTGGCCCACCAGCGACCGGCCGCGCGTGCGGGCCTTCGCGGCCCAGATGGCGCTCGATCTCCTAAACCGGAAACTGACTCAGTAACGCGCGAACAGCGTCCAGGCAAAGCGCAGCCGCGTGCTTCGATTCGTTGGAGAGTCCGCCAACCCCTTGTTCGATGTCGTCGGCGGTGAGGCTTCTGAGGCTGGTCTTGTCGCGTCCCGTAATCAGTTCGGTCAGCGCGGATCCGGACGCGATGGAAGCGGTACAGCCGCGAACCTTATACGCGCATCTGCCGATGCGACCGCCATCGATCAGGGCCGAGAGGCGAAGGATATCGCCGCATACAGGGTTCGAAACCTCAACCGTGATCGCCGGGGACGGAAGCTCGCCAACGTTGCGCGGATTCCGGAAATGCTCGATCAGTTCCGGGGACATACGAGAAGATTCACAGGCCAGCCCACCATATCACGTAATGTACCGGCAAAGAGAAAATGCCGATCTCCCGCGCTGCGGTCCCGATGGCGCACGGCCGGATAGAGCGCGCCAAAACCCCTGGATCGACTGGGCGATAGCGTAGCCGTGCGGGCGGCCGCGGGCGAGGGACTCGGAATCAACGCATCGAGCGTGCCCTCACCTTCGTATCGTGACGCATTCTTAACGGAAATGGCATCTCCCGGCAATACGGCCCTGAGCTATCCTGCCCTCTAAGTGGACCAGATTCCGCGCGTTGCTTTCTTCACGGACACGTTCACGGAAATCAACGGCGTGGCGCTCACCAGCCGCCAGCTGACGGCGTTTGCCCAGCGGCGCGGTTACCCGTTCCTCTGCGTTCGCGGTGCCGGCCGCTCCCGGCGAACCGACGAATACGCCACCACCCATGTGGAACTGGCCCGCGGGCGTTTGGCGTTCAGCCTCGACAAAGGCCTCCGGCACGACCCTCTGCTGTGGCGTCATCAGGGGCAGGTGGCTGCGGCGGTCCGCGAGTTCAAACCCGACATCATTCACGTGGTGAGCCCCGGAGACGTGAGCGAAATCGGCGTCTATACCGCCAAACAAATGAAGCTGCCGCTGGCCATCTCCTGGCATACGAATCTGCATGAGTTCGGGGCGATGCGCCTGGCGAGGATGCTTCGGTGGCAGGGCGTATCTCGCCTCAGTGAGAAATGGATACTCGAAGCCGTGATCCGCTTCTACCAGTTCGGCGATGTGCTCTATGCGCCGAACGAGGAATTGGTGGAGATGCTGCGGCGCCGCACGGGCAAGCCGGTATTCCTGATGAAACGCGGCATCGATACGGAGCTGTTCACTCCCTCCCGGCGAACGGTGAACGACGGCGTTCTGCGCCTCGGATACGTGGGCCGCACGACGCCGGAGAAGAACGTCTTTTTTCTACGCGATCTCGGAGCCGGACTATGCGCCGCAGGTGTGCCCCCGTTCCGCTTCCTCATCGTCGGGGATGGCAGCGAGCGGGATTGGCTGCGCCGGAACCTCGCGGCTGCCGACCTGCCCGGCATCCTGCGTGGCGAACAGTTGGCCGAGGCCTACGCGAACATGGACGTGTTCACGTTCCCATCGCGCACCGACACTTTCGGCAATGTGGTGCTGGAAGCTTTTGCGTCCGGCACGCCGGCCGTGGTCACGAATGCGGGCGGACCCAAATTCATCGTCCGCGAGGGCGTCAGCGGCTTTGTGGCGCGCACGGACAGCGAGTTTATCCAGCGAACGGCCCAGCTCCTGCGCGATGCGGATCTGCGCGGCCGGATGGGGAAAGCCGCGCGCGAACAAGCCTCCGGCGAGTCGTGGGATGCCGTCTTCGAGAAGGTCTACGACGGCTACCGCGCGGGTATATTACAAAGGTTTACCGCACAGCGGCGAGTGCGGTGGTAGATTCATGATCGTGCGCATCCTTATCGTGGATGACGACGAAGAACTGACCGGCCTTCTGACCGAGCTGCTGACTCGCGAAGGATTCCGCGTCGAAAGCCAGAACGACGGCAGGCGGGGATTGGCCGCCGCTCTCAACGGCGGCTTCGACCTGATGGTTCTCGACGTCATGCTGCCCGGCCTCGATGGCTTTGAAATCCTGCGGCGCCTCCGGCGGGAAACGAGGTTGCCTATCCTCATGCTGACCGCGCGCGGCGAGGATGAAGACCGCATCGTCGGGCTGGAACTGGGCGCCGACGATTATCTGCCGAAGCCTTTCAACACGCGGGAACTGGTGGCTCGCATCCGGGCGATTCTCCGCCGGTTCGAACAACGGGAACCCGGCGGCAGGCTCGAAATCAACGGCATCGCGATCGATCCCGGAACCCGCGAGGTCAGGCGCGAAGGCGAAGGGGTCGAGGTCACCACCTTCGAATTCGATATTCTGGAGACGTTGATGCGCTCGGCCGGCCGTGTCGTTTCCCGCGATGAGCTCATGGAGGAACTCTATGGGCGCAAGGCCACTCCGTTCGACCGTTCGGTCGACATGCACATCAGCCATCTGCGCAAGAAGCTGGAAGGCGACAAGCCGCTGATCAAGACCGTGCGCGGCGTGGGCTACCAGTTCGTGCGTTCGCCGGAGGGCGAGGTAGCCGCATGAGAACGTTATTCACGAAGATCCTGCTCTGGTTTCTGCTGACGGTTATCGTTACGTTCGGCGTCACCTTCTATATCTCCAGCATCTTTGTCCGTTCGCGGCAGCCCGAGTTTCGACGATTCAACTTCGAGCTGCGCGAAGCGCGCGCGGACTGGGAGACCGACGGCAGCGTGGGTCTCACTCGCTTCTTCGCCCGGCTCAAGGATGCGACGGGCGCGGACGCCGCGCTTACGGACGCCAACGGCCGCGACGTGCTCACGGGGCGGGACTGGTCGAAAGAAATCCAGTCGCCCGGAGGACGCGGTCCGCGAGCGTTCCTTCCGTTTGTGCCGTTCGTGCGCATCGAGAGCGGAAGGGGCTTTACCTCGGTCACTCCATCGCGGGACAAGAAGTACTATTTCATCGCCACCTATCCGGTTCGCGATCCCAACCGCGAAGGCTGGTCGGTAGAGGTGCCGAGCTCCACCTGGTGGATGCTCGGCATCTTCGCGATCCTTTGCTACGGCCTCGCCAGACAGCTGACTTCGCCGCTGCGCAAGATGCAGAAGACGATCGAGCGCTTCGGGCGCGGCGACTTCACGGCGCGCGTGAACTCGCGCCGCGCCGACGAGCTGGGCCAGCTGGGACGAGCCGTGGATCAAATGGCGGAACGGATCGAGAGCCTGCTCAAATCGCAGCGCCGCTTGCTGCAGGATATTTCGCACGAGCTGCGGTCGCCACTGGCGCGGCTGGGAGTGGCCGTGGAACTGGCGCGCGGCGGCGGAAACCCAGACACCGCGTTCACCCGGATCGAGCGCGAGGCGGACCGGCTCAACCTGTTGGTGGGCGAGCTGCTTCAGGTCACGCGCGCGGAAGGCGACCCGGCCGGCCTGACCACCGAACCGCTGCGGCTGGACGAGCTCGTGCGCGTGATCCTCGACGACGTTCACATCGAAGCCGAGCGGCATCGCATTGCCCTCGATCTCGACGTTTGCGAAGCCGAGATGGAAGGCAATGCGGAACTGCTGCGCCGCGCCATCGAGAATATCGTGCGCAACGCCATCCGCTATTCACCCGACGGCGGCCGGGTCCAGGTGACGCTGAAGCGCGCCGGAGCGTCCTACCGGATCGCCGTCCGGGATTTCGGGTCCGGTGTTCCAACCGAAGCGCTCCTGCAGATATTCGATCCGTTCTACCGGGTGGAAGAGGACCGGGGCCGCACCAGCGGCGGCGTGGGGCTGGGGCTCGCCATCGCCAAGCGCGCGGTCGAGCTGCACCATGGCTCGATACACGCCTCGAACCAGTGGCCGGGGCTGCTGGTCGAGATTGAGCTGCCCGCGCCGGCTGCGGTCGCGGAACAGAAGCCGGTTCTGATTACTTCAGAATCCTGATCCCGTTCGGAAGCTCGAACATGCTGTCAGGCAGCGGATCGTCAATGGTGACGCGCTCGGAGCGCATCTCGTAATACTGCTCGGTATCGCGCTCGCGCGCGGTGGTGTAGGGCCACATCACGCCTTTGCCGGCTTCGCGGTATGTGGTGTAGCGCGTGACCTCCTCGCGGCGCTCGCCGATGAGCGGGTCATATCGATAGTACCGTTGCTTCACCGGAAAAAAGCTGTGGGCGTTAACCCATACTCTGATGTTGCGATTCTCCGAATCGAAGATATCGATAGCTTCCACGGTCTGATTCTCGACGATGTCGATGCCGGCCGATTCGAAGTCCATGCCGGGCTCGGAGAGACGCTCGCGCAATATGTAAAAGATATTGTGCAGCAGGTTTTCACGGTACTGCTTGATCTTGTCGTCGGCCAGTGGTTTGGCGCCGCGGTAAGTGACGTCGTAACCTTCGCGCGTCGTGTAAAGCGTCGCCCCGTCGGTGTCCTTCTTGCCGAAGACCTGGCGCTGCATCTCCAAAAGGCCGGTGCCCGCGTCGGGGTCCAGATACTTCGTGTAGATGCGGGTTACCGAGTAGCCGGTCAACTGTTCTCGGTAGAACGAGGAGGCGCGTCCGTATTCGGTGCGGGTCCGCATGTTGCGGAAGGCGTCGCCACCCAGACCGTCAATGACCTGGCTTATCAGACGCCTGCCTTTTTCCTTCGCGGTTTCGGCCGCGAATGCCGTAGCGGAGACCAAAGACAGCGTAAAACCTCGGCGCGTCATGGCTTTTTCGAGAGCTGTTCGGGACTCAGGCCCTGGTCGAACGCGACACTGGTGACCTTGATGTCCGCGAAGTGCTTGCCGTTCTGCGAGACGGTGATCTTGTGGGGAAGTTTGATGCCGTTGGTTTCCTGCCAATCGGCGTAGATTTCCGTGACATCCTGCCCGGCCTGTCCGGCTTCCGAATAGTTTTCGCTCAAGGGCAGGCCGGTTGCGGGATCGATCGTGAGCAGAAGGGAATTGCCGGATTTGTCCGCAATGCGGATTACGCCGTTCGCCTCGTCCTGAATGGTGCGATTGGGGTCGGCGGCGCTCGTCAGCAGCGGGAACCACATGCGGAAGATTTCGAAGCTGACCTGCCTGAGCTCCGCTGCCGGGATGGGCGCGACGCCCTGAGGGCTGGAAACCCATCCTGTCTTGCCGTCGGAATACACGATGACTTTGCCGATCGGCAGAACGTTCTCTTCGCGGAAATGGCCGGATGCGGTCCAGATTTCGGTTTGGGTAACTTTCATGCCGCCGGCCGTGGCGTCGAGGCTCAGGTCGACTTTTTCGGTGATGTCCTTGACTGCGGAAAGCTTCGACGCGCCGCCGATGGCTTCTGCCATTTTGGCGAGAAGCGCCGCGCCCTTGGGCTGGGCTGGTCCGGACACGGCGGCGGATGGCGCCTGTGCGGGTCTTTTCGGAGGGGTGATTGTGAGATCGATGTCGCTCACCGGGAGGCCGAGCGAAGTGAGCGGAGTGCCGAAGTCCTTCGGGTTGCCGACGGCGATGATGACAAATTTCGCGGGATCGAGATACTGTTTGGCCACACGCAGGATCTCGGCGCGGGTGACCTGCTGGACGGCCTTCTGGTACTGGAAGATGAAGTCGTCAGGGTAGCTGTAATAGCGATAAGTCAACAGGCGATTGAGGGTCTTCGATGGAGTATCGAAATTGAAGATGAAGCCGTTGATGACGGTCTGCTTCGCCGATTCGAGTTCTTCCGCGGTGACCTCCTGAGTGCGAATGCGGTCGACTTCGGCTCTGATGGCCTTCAGGGTATCGGTGGTGCTGGCGGATTTGGTGCTGCTTTCGATTTCGAAAAGCCCGGGGTGATCGTAATCGGCGCCCCATGCGGCGGAAACGTCGTAAGCGTAGCCGAGCCTGGTGCGAACCTGCTGGAAGAGACGGCTCTGAAAACCGCCGCCGAGGATATCGGACATCACTTCGAGGGCCGGGTAATCCTTGTCCTTGAGTTCGCCGCCGAGATGGCCGAGGACCAGGTTGGTTTGCGTGACGTCGGTCTTGACTGCGAGGTGAATGCCCGGTTGGGCGAGTTTCGGATCGACTGCCGGAAACGGCGGGACGGGGGCTTGGGTGATGTTCCATGAGGCGAAGAGTTTTTCGAGCTTCGCTTTCATGTCGGGCGCGGAAAAATCGCCCTGCACGGCGAGGATGACGTTGGCCGGGAAGAAATAGCGGTTGTAGAATCTGACGACGTCGTCGCGTTTGATGTTGTCGATGGTGGCGTATTCTTCCTGCCATCCGTAGGGAGTTTTGGGGCCGTAGACGAGGTCGGCGAATTCGCGCTGGGAGATGCCATGGGCGTCATCGTTGCGGCGGGCGATCTCGCTGCGCGTCTGAGTCTTGATGAGATCGAGTTTGTCTTCACGGAAGGTGGGCCCGCTGAGGACATCGTGGAATGCGGCGAGAACTTCGTCGGTGCGTTCCTTGAGTGTGGAGAAAGACACGGAGCCGTAGCTTTCGCCGATTTGGCTTTCTACCGATGCGGCGATGTTTTCGAGGTCCTCATCGATCTGGTCGCCGGTTTTGGCCGCGGTGCCTCCACTGCGGATCAGGGAGCCGGTTACGGAGGCGAGGCCTACTTTGTCGGCGGGGTCGAAGAGGTTTCCGGTACGGACCAGGGCGAGGCCTCGGATCAGCGGGAGTTCGTGGTTCTCCAGGAGATAAATCTTCAGGCCGTTGGGTAGTGTGGATTCCGCGACCTTCGGGATTTGGATTTCGCGCAGGGGGGGATATTTTAAGTCTTTGTATGTCGGGGGGATGGTTTGGGCCTGGGCGGTGAGGCAAGCCAGTACAAGAATCGCAGGCTGAAGCCTGCGCCACCTGGTAGCACAGACTTTAGTCTGTGTGGGTTTAAATATTTTCATTGGGCTGGCTCCGCTGGTTGGTAGGTTACGGCTACGGTCCGGTTCTCGGGCGTGAAATATTTTTTGGCTACTCTTTGTACATCGTCCGCTGTCACTTTGTCGATTTCGTCCAGCGAAGTGAAGAGCTTTTTCCAGTCGCCGTAGTTTGCATAGTAGCTTGCCAGAAGCTGGGCAAGGCCGGCGTTGTCGTCCAGCTGACGGATCACGCCGGCGCGGGTGCGGGTCTTGACGCGCGCCAACGCGGCTTCGTCCACCTTGTCTTTTTGAAGATTGGCGATGATGGTATCCACCTCTTTCTCATTTTCCGCGGCGGTGTGGCCGAGTCCGGGGATTATGTAGAAAAAGAACAGGCTGGGATATTTGCCGCCGGGAAATTCCGACTCCGCGCCGGCGCCGAGCGCCAGTTTTTTGTCGCGCACAAGATCCTTATACATAATGCTGGTGCGGCCGCTCGAGAGCAGGCTGGAGAGCACGTCGAAGACCGGGTCGTCCTTATCGTACTGATCGGGCCGGTGGTAGGCGATGAATTCCATGGGCTGCGCCGGCGACGCGACCTCGGCGCGTTTGGGGCCTTCCTGTATGGGTTCGGTGGTCATGATGGGATCGGGCAGGGGGCGTTTCGGCAGTCGCGAAAAGTACTCTTCGGCCAGGCTGCGGATGCGCGCGGGATTCACGTCGCCAACCACCGCCATGGTGATGTTTCCCGGCACATAGTATTCGTTGAAAAATTTCTCGGCGTCTTTGACGCGCAGGTTTTCGATGTCGCTGGCCCAGCCGCCGGGCATGTTGCGGTAAGGGTGCGCGGCGATCGCCGTGGCGAGCATTTGTTCCATCAGCTTGCCCTGCGGGTCGGATTCCACGCGCATGCGGCGTTCCTCGCGGACGACGTTGCGCTCCTTGTAAAACTCCCGGTAGACGGGATGGAGGAAGCGGGCGGATTCGAGATAGAACCAGAGCTCCACGCGGTTGGCGGGGAAGTTGTAGAAGTAGTCGGTGGAATCCTCGCCGGTGGAGGCGTTCATGCCGACGCCGCCGTTTTCCTCGATGATGCGCGGATAGAGGTTGGGGACGGTGTAGTCGTCGGCCTTTTCGATGGCGGCCTGGAGCTGCTCTTCGAAGCCCTGGATTTTCTTCGGATCGGCTTTGGCGAGTTTGTTTCGTTCGGCGTCCAGCTGGTCGTAGATGCGCTCGATGTTGGCGAGGGCGAGTTTTTCCTGGGGCCAGTTGGCGCTGCCGATGGCTTCGGTGCCTTTGAAGGCCATGTGCTCGAACATGTGCGCGAGGCCGGTGCGGCCTTTGGGGTCGTCGACCGAGCCGGCGTTCACGTAGGTGTGGAAGGAGACGACTGGCGCCGCGCCTTGAGCAGAGCCGCGTTCGAGCACGATGAAGTGCATGCCGTTGGCCAGGGTGAATTCGGTTACGCGTTTGGCGAATTCCTGTACATCCTGGGCGGGCAGGGAAGCCACGAAGGCCAGCGGGATTAGCAGCTTGAGTTTCAAAATCGATATCTCCAGAATTTAGTTTAAGCCGCCGATGAAGATCAAAGGCTTGGCCAGGGATGAACACGAATGAACACGGATAAATTTTGACACTTGCCGCTTGCGATTGCGAAGGCCCGGATGTTTCGACGTTATGCGGCCATGTTGTTTCCCGGTTTCTCGGGAAGAACGCCGACGACAAGACCGTCAGCGCCACATGAATCGTCTTTTGGCGGGAGCAGATGGCTCAGAATGCGGTAGAAACCGGCGCCGGCGAGGAACTCCGGGGCGATCGGGCCAAACGAATTGATCTCGTTTGATTTCATTGAGTGAGCGGTGGGAGTCGATGCGCTCCTGCTCTTTGCGGGCGGCCTGGAGGCGCTCGAATTCCTCCTGATACTTGAGAAGCTGCCGCGAGAGGCGGGCTTCGTAGCGTCCGAGGGTGTCCAGGTAGGTGGATCGCTCCATCCAGGCGCGGGTCTGGGCGGCCATGACTTCGAGGCGGTCGTCGTGAGGGCAGTCGCTTTCGTTGGCGGCAAGGCCGAAGCTGAATAAGTTGTTCTCGATGGCCGTGAGGCGATTGAGGCGGAAATTGGTGTCGATGATTTTCTGGGCGATCTGGCGCTCGGGTTCGGATTTCGGCTTGAGGTCGATGAGCATGGACCTCGCCATGCGGTTGTAGGCTGCGGCTTCGGTGTCGAGAAGGAGCAGATGCTGGCCAGAGAGATTGTGCTTCATGGCATTCATGGAGGAGCGCTGTTTGCCGGTCCTGCTGGTAGGTCCCGAACTGTTCATCGCGTTGGCCCTGTTGATTTCTTTGATTAGGTCTTTCGTTAAAGACGTTGGGTTCTCCCGGCTATAACGTAGCCGCCGTTTTCCGGGATGGGTGTCCAGGGTTGGTGCAAGTGCTTGAGGGAGTTCAGAAGAAAGATCTGCGCTCGCCGTAAAGGCGTTTTTTGGCGACGCCTTCTTTTTTGTCTGAATCGGAACTACAATTCGATAAAATGCGTCAAATCCACAGTCATTCCAGGAGGTACAAGCGATATGTCCCGCGTATTCCTGACCGTTTTGGCCGCCGTCTCGTCGTTTCCACTTTTGGGGTTTCAGGCTTCCCTCCCGTCAAGATCCGCACTGGAACGGCGAGGGTTGCATCACGCAACGATTCGGGGGCGTTTTCTGTCTCCCGGCGGCGAGCCGATTCAGGGCGTGCGAGTGCAAATGAACGCCGGCGGAGTGCGCGCCTTACCGCTGGTGGACGCTCTGTCCGGCGCCGACGGCGGTTTTGAATTTCGCGACCTGAACAGTCCATACATGCCCGATCTGCGCTGGTACCCTCCCGAGGAATGGCTTAGGGGCGGAATGCCGCTTTCGGCGGAAAGTGGGAGCGACTACGATACGGGTGCAATTCGACTGCAGCCAAACACGATTATTCGTATCGCAGTCGAAATCGTCGGCGGCTCGCCTCTGTCGGACCGTCAGCTGGCACCGACGGTCATTTTTCAGGGTCCGAACCAGTTCACACAACGGATCGTTGCAGAGCCGGCCGGGGCCTACCGCTTACTTCGGGAGATCAGCTTTGACGAGGGAACCCTGGAAGTTTCCCTCTTCGCCAACCGAAGATCCGAAAAGTTCAGTGCCCCTTTCCATGTTCAGCGAGGGAGACGCGACCAACTGCTGACTCTCCGGTTATTAAGAGACACGGTCAAGCAGGAGGACCAATACACGTGGTCGGGGAGGATGGAGATGACGGAGTTGCTGGCGCCGCCCGATCGGGCCGAAAAGGATTTCACCGCAACGGGCAATGTGTTGGGGCCGGACGGGAGCCCGGTCGCAGGAGCGTTTGTGAATGTCAAAGGGTTACCGTTCGAGCGGAAGGTGGCGCGCTGGACCGTTACGGACGGTCAGGGAAACTTCCATCTCCGATATCGGGCAGAGAGCTGCATGGAGCCCGGCGTATCTTACGGACACAGCGACTACTGGATTATCAGCGAGGCCCTTCAAAATCGGGAACCCTGTGAATCTCGCTGGCAGAAGCCCAGGAATATTGTTGTCCCGGTAGCCTCGCGTCTGGACGTCAAGATAACTGGCGTTGGGGCGAGAACGGCACGCACTTTCTGGTGGCACGACTCCTTCGGGTGGCAACCGTTCGCCTCGCTGCAGCCCTGGATTTCACTCACCGGATTCGGGGAAGTTACCGTGAAGGCAGAAGCCGAGGGCTTTCTTCCCTTGATTCAAACGCCTGAGTTGCCGCGCGTCAATTGGGTCAAAAACGAGAAGCCGCCCGCGGCGATACCCGTCACGTTCCAGTTTGACAACGACGGACAGCGAGAGCTGGTTGTCCGTGGAAACAGGATGCCGGTCTCAGGAGCGGCGGTCGACGTAGAGTGGATCGAGCATCTCGACAGCGACCGCCGGTGGCTCGCTGGAACATACCGAACCGATTCCGACGGCCGGGTCAGCTTAAAAGGCGGAGGCGACCGGCTCGTTGAGCTATTCGTATATGCCAACGGATTTGAGCCGCGGCGCGCAATCTGGAATCCGGGCGCACCCTTAATTCTCGAACTTGTTCCGCGGAGCGCTACGCTTTCTTTCGCCGCCTCTTCCGACATGGTCGCCCAAATACGGGATGCCGGGTCCACTGAGGCTGCTCGATCCCTCAGGTTGAATACAGGCGGGGTATCGTCCGTCAAGTTGGCCCCCGGAACTTATGATGTGACGGTTTACGGAGATAGCGGAGGGATCATGCGCTACCAGCGAATCTCCGTAACTGCAGGCGAGTCGAAGTTGGTCGATCCCGCATTAGACGAACGCCCCCACCTCACGATTCGATATTCCGCGGGTGGATGGCACGCCAAGGTATCGCACTCGACCCCACGCGGCGGCGCTGTCGGGTGGGCTGCAATGGTCGCTGTCGGAGGAGCGCTGACGTTCATAGGCGCCCCTGCCACTATTGAGCGGGAAACCTCACGAGAAAGCTCATTTTCACTGTCGCGAGCCGGGCGGATGCATGTCGAATTGCGGCGCGATGGACAGTCATTGAGTCTGTGGAGAGATATAGAGGTTCGGCCAGGCGAGTCATTGACGCTCGACGCGCCCGAGGTCAACTCCACGCTGATGGGTTCCATGCGCACCTACGATGGTGGATTGGGGTTATCCGAGCATGGTTGGGCCGGCCCGCGCATGCAACTCATCTCGGACGACCCGGCAGGGTGGTCGGTCACCGAATACCTTCCGGCGAGGGATGCGAGGAGCGGTGACGCGAAGGATCGATTCACGGTTCGTGGTCTTCCGCCTGGAAGCTACCACCTGTATCAGCATCTGATCGGAACACCGAAGGAAGACAAGTTCGACGGCAAGGAATATCAATATACGGAGCCGATCGCGGCATGGGGAGGAGTCCCTGTCAGGCTTCCTCCTGGTGGGGCTGCCCAACTCAAGGACTTCATCGAATATCCATTTTCGGATTTGCGGGTTCGAGTTGCCGATTCCGATGGCGTTGCCGTCGATCATGCCACGCTGCGTATTCGCGACCGCATGGCCGAGTCGTGGAAACAGGTGGAGGAGAATCCCGCACAGCTTGAACAGGCCGCCCACCCACTTCCGTACCCGGCGGCCGCGCGGATCGTTCGTGGAAATGCAACTCTGCCGCGCGTCCGGGAAGGGTGGCTCGACATGGTGGTTGAGTTGGACGACGGTCCGACCTATGTTTTCACGAAGCCAGTTTCGCCTGGTCTGGAATTGACGTTGATCATCCCCTCCCGACGGCGTTGACGCGGGAGGGATGACGTGCTGGTTGTGGATGGAGGGCGTGGGCAGTCGGCTGCGGCGCGTCGGCTGGGTTTGTTCCGTGAGATAAGAAACAGGCCACTGGAAAACGATGGCCTGCACTACGCTTACTCGCGGGTCTTTCGGCGGGCCAGTTGGCGCTGCCGATGGCTTCAGCTCCTTTGAAGGCCAAGTGCTCGAACATGTGCGCGAGGCTCGTGCGGCCTTTGGGATCGTCGACAGAGCCGGTGTTGACGTCGGCGTGGAATGAGACGACGGGAGCAGCGCCCTGGGCTGCGCCGCGCTGGAGCCTGATGAAGTGCATGCCATTGGGCAGGCGAATTCGGTCACGAGTTTGGCGAGTTCGTTTAGATCCTGGGCTGGCAGGGATAGGGCACATGCCGGGGGGATGAGCAAAAGGATTTCATTTAAGCCGCCGATGAATATCAAAGGCTTGGCTCGGATGAAACCGGATAAATTCTGACACGGGCCGCTTGCGATTGAGACACTCGGGATGTTGCGTGGTTTGTCCGGCCATATTTTCGGGTTTTTGAGGCGAAGAACCGGCGACAAGATCGCCGGTACTCGTAAACCCAACCGAAAGCGATCCGCGTCCGCCTGTAGCGCTATCAGACGAAGTTCTCTCGGCGGCTCACCTCAGCGGTGACGCGGTTGGCGTTGTGCGATAGAGCGAATGGAACTCGCGCCATGTTTCCCGCCAAAATTGCCGGAATGTGCGCTCGCCGGACCTGAACACCGCGCTGTGTTCCGTCCAGACGAGCGCTGCCGTGGCGGCCAACAGCACGACGTTCGAAGTCTTGATGAGAGCCTGCGTCAGCCGCCGATGCCGGTTCCGAAAGCGGCTCAGCACGAAGGCCTGGAAGAGCAGATGAGCGCCCTCTTCGTCGAAGAAGCGCTGACAGATGCTTCTCAGCAACGGCGAACCCGTAGCATCCCGCAGCGCGGCATAATACGGTCGAGCCAGGACTTCGGCGGTCACGAGAACTTTGAGGCACAGTTCGAGGCCTGCCAGCCCGCGCAGCCACCGGAAAACCGTGTGAATCCAATGTCTCCGCAGACACGGGGCGTTTTCCAGCTGGAGGAATCGCGCTAAAATCCTGCTGTGCCGTTGCTCTTCGCCCAGGAAAAGCTTTAAGGCCGCGATCAGTTCCAAGTCTCCCGTGGCGCGGGAAAAGCGCTTCGCGCACTCCAACATACGGTGGCCGCTGGCGCCTTCGCCGAGTTGAAACTGCTGAATGGACGGGATCACGGCCCGCCTTTCGGCTCCCGATAAGCGGCCGGAATCAGACCAGGGAAGCATCGGCTCAGGTCTGTTTTGGTGGAAGTACTCGACCCAATCGTAGGAAGTAGCGCCGGCGCATCGATGAGCAACTCTACCCATGAAACGATTATGCCTGGAAGACTTTGCAATGTAAAGTTCTTTTTAAGAAAAATAAACGAGGCGCGCTGTAATTCTCCGTGGGCACTTTATCGACGTGGTCGATGACTACCACATCGAAAGGCGCTTTGGCCTCGACGAGCCTGAGCCTAAGCTGCTGTTCCAGGTCCTCCGGAATCGGCGCGGGCGCGTCATCGGCGGCCGGGGCGCCTGGGAAACGCATTTCGTACATCAGCGTGAAGTCGTATTTTCCAGTCAGGCCGGTTTTGTCGATCACCTGACGTCCGGCTGCATTGGGCTGAGTGAGCGACCGGGCGAATTCCATCATGGTCTGCTGCCGTGCGGTGACTGAGCTTTCCAGGCCCGAAGCTGGCGATGAACCCCGGCGCTCGGCCCGCAACACCGGGAAGCCATCCGCATCATGTTCCACCTTTTCGGGTGGACCGGAACCGGATGAGCCCGAAGCAGTGGCAATCGTAATCAGGCACCACCCTCGCCGGGAAGTTCGTTGAGCCACAAAACCTGGCCGGTGGTGGCGTCCAGGCAAACATCTCGCCCTTGGTAGCCGCGAACACCCGGTCGTCGTCCAGCGTGACATTCACGAAATCCGCCCCTTTTAGTTTGGTCTTCCAGAGTTGCCGGCCCGTCTCGCGATCCAAAGCGGACACACCGCCCCGGATGCCTACAAATATCGCCGATGACGTCATAAAGGACACTGCCCGTTTCCATTATGATCGAGGCGCAGGTTTTCGATTTGTATCTTTTGTTATCTTTGTCAACCGAACGCAGACGGCCTGTCTGAACCCCGAAGAAAAAACACGCGTCCAAGCAAGCAGGGGTAGAAAAATGACATCTGACAGGACTGATGCTCATCCGGCGCGGGGAGCCAGTCTCATCGCTCTTCTCGCCGGGCTGTGGCTTTTCGTTTCTCCATGGATCTATGGGGTATACGGAGATGTCGGGGCCTGGAACAACTGGATCGTTGGCGGGCTGATCTTCCTCCTCGCCCTGATCCGCTTCAATAAGCCGGCCGCGACCGGTTTGAGCTGGCTGAACTCAATCCTCGGCATCTGGACCTTCGTATCGCCTTGGGTCTTTGGTTATATCGGAACGGGCCGAATCATCAACAGTTTGTTCGTGGGCTTTATCGTTTTTTGCGTCGCGATTCTGGGGGCAAATTCCGAGAGAATGAATCACGACCGGTCGACAACGGCCTAGTCCTGTTTGAGATAATTCTTTACAGCGACCGGACCTTGTCGACGATGACATCGGCGGAGGCTTTCCGGATAAATGGGGCAGGTTCGCCGTTCCAGGTGGCCAGCCACTTGATCGGGGCGGTGGTTTCGAGCCGGATGTGGCGGATCGCGCCGCAGGCAAAGGCCGCGACACAGGCCAAGGCCCGCCGATCGTCTGCGCCGCGCGCGTGATAATATTGGCGCGCATGGAACGACGAACATTCTTAGGCGGCATGGCTGCATCCGCTGCAGCGCTTTCAACGGGGGGCCCCGCGCGACTGTCCGCCCAGACGCCGGCCCCTGCGCGCGGCCGCATCAAGCAGAGCGTGATGGCTTCGGTTTGGACGGGCTCGACAACTACCTTCGAGGAACGGTGCAAAATTCTCGCTCGTATCGGATTCAAGGGCGTCGATTTGCCTACGGTCCAGCAGGTGCCGATCCTCAGGCAAAATGGCCTGGCGCCCGCCCTGATGACCGGTACGGGGACCAGTTTCCAAAATGGATTGATCCGCAAGGAAATCCACGACAAGATTGAAGAGGCCACTCGTGCCGGTATCGATACGTGCGTCAGCGTGGGATGCCCGACTCTCATTGCGCTTCCCGGCGAACGGCGAGGCATGTCCCGGGAAGAAGGCGCCGATAACGCGGTCGCCATATTGAACCGCGTGAAAGGCTATGCCGAACAGAAAGGCATCGACCTTTGCATGGAAGTCACGAACTCGAAGGTCGCCGCGGACCAGCGCACCGATCAGGTCTTCGACCGTACGGCGTGGGGTCTCGATGTGTGCAAACGCGTCAATTCAGCGCGCGTGAAAATCCTGTACGACATCTATCACGCGCAGATCATGGATGGCGATATCACGCGCACGCTGCGCGACAACATTGACCACATCTGCCACATCCACGTCGCGGGCGTGCCCAGCCGTTTGGAAATCGACGACAAACAGGAACTCAACTTCCGATTCATCGCCGGCGCGATCGCCGATCTGGGATACACCGGATTCGTGGCGCACGAGTGGCGGCCTGCGATGGGTAACGATTCGGTCAGGAGCCTGGAACGATGCTTCGAGATTTTGAACGTGTAACGCGAGACGGCTCACCGGCATTCTGGCTGGCGCCGCTGGCGTCGTCCATCCCGCTGATTCCCTTCTTCAGCCTGCCGTCATCGCCTTTGTTTCTAGGAAGACTCGGGGCGGGCGATGCGGAGAATACTTTTCTCCAGCCGCAATGGGGCCATGGCTGGCCGCGGCTGCCGTGATATTTGACGGAACGATCCTGGCCTATATCATGGCGTGCGTTCTCTACGCGTTCTTCCGGGCAACTCAAGAGCCGATGACGGCGAGGCGCGTACTGGTTCTTTTCAGCGTGACGGGCGTGTTTGCTTCGCAGCTGGTTCACTGGTTTGAGCATTTCCGGCAGCCCGCCCTGAGCGCGTTCGCCGATTCGTGGCTTTCACCGATCTTCGGGTGCTTGTGCGGTCTGACCGCGGGTGCATGCTTTGCATTGTTCGCGAACCGGCGATTTTTGTTGCGGACCACGCATGGTGCCGTGGGTGCGACGCCTCTACAACGTTGCTTCCGATCCACGCCAGGTAACGATCGGGGATCGAGCCCTGGGGGACTGGCCGCAACTTACGCGGCTTATCGTCACCCGGAAATGTTCGGCAACGTTCTGTCGCAATCCGGCTCGTACTGGTGGACACCCCCGACCGATCCATCCAAGCCGTCCAGCTTCGATGACGACGCGGAGCCGGGGTGCCCGATGAATTAATTCGGATTCGAGAGCGCACCTGGCGGCAAAGGCAAAAATATTGAAAGCGCGTGGCCTGTCATAGTCCGGTGCTCCTGCCATCTGCGCCATGTTTTCCAGAGTGGGGAAGTATCTCTCATCCGGACGCACTCAGCTTCGTCCAGTCGCGCCAACCAGCCTGCTAGATCGCGGGAATCCTGACTACTGTTGGCCAGGCGCGTGGCTTCAAATGCGTTCCTGAGTTCCCCGTTAATCTCCCGGCATTCTTCGCAGCCAAACGATTCCATGCCTCTCATGGTAGCGAAAGAATGGAACCCTTTACGCCGTCTTACGCCTGATAGACGGTAGAGCCGCCCACTACCGTGCGGACGATCGCGATGTCCTTGATTTTATCTTTGTCAATCGTGAAAAGATCGTCCGAGAGCACGACGAAGTCAGCCAGTTTGCCAGGCGTGATGGAGCCTTTGATCGCTTCTTCATGTGAGTTGTACGCGCCGTTGATGGTGTTGACGCGCAGCGCCTCTTCCACGGTGATTCGCTGATTGGCCCCCCAGGTCTTTCCATCCCACCCGGTGCGCGTGACCATGCCCTGAATGGCCATGCGGGGATCGAAGGGCCCCGGACTGAAGTCGGAGCCCGCCGCCGCAACGATTCCGGCATCGAGAAAAGAGCGATAAGCCATGCAGTGCTTCATCATCTCTTCGCCGTAGAATCCGAACTTGTCGGAATTGTAGTAGGCGTAGGATGTGAATGGAGCGGGGACGACGCCGGCCGCCTTGATACGCCGCACCAGATCGTCGTTGATCAGCGTGCAGTGGGTGATTTTGGGGCGCGCGTCGGCGCGGGGGAACAGCTTCTGCGCGCGCTCGACCGCGGTCAACACCATATCGACGGCAACGTCGCCGTTGGCGTGGCAATTGACCTGGATGCCCGCCCGATGGACGCGCTCGATCCAGGCGTTGAGGTCGTCCTGCGTCTCCGTGACGTTGCCTTTGTAGAGCGGCTGGCTGCCGGGATACGGTGTGCTGAGCGCCATGGTGCGTTCGGAGAAAGATCCGTCGACAGTGTGTTCCGAGGTGGCTCCGAACCGGATCCACTCGTCGCCGAAGCCGGTCTCGATGCCGCCGGTGATCATGGATTCCAGCACCTTGCCGCTGGCCTCGTAGCTCACCCGGTGGTTGAGGTCTCCGCGCGCCCGAACCGACTGAAGGGCAGCCAGGTCGCCACCCTCGTGGTGTACGCTCGTGACCCCATACCGGACAAACTGCTTTGAGATGTATGCCAGGCCGTCGCGTGCGCGCTGGAGCTTCTGGCCCTCGGTAAAGGCCGCTCGCTTGCCGACCCTGTTCAGTGCACTCCGCGCCCGGTCGGTAACCCTGCCGTTGAGTTCGCCGTTCGCGTCCCGGTCGAACGTTCCTCCGGGAGGATCGGGCGTGTTCCTGTTGATGTCCGCCATCTCCAGAGCCTTGCTGTTGTAATACGACGTGTGGCCGCCGCGATGCTGAACGGCGACAGGGTGGTCCTTCGACACCTGGTCGAGGTCGTGAACGTTGAGCTGGCGATTGTCCTTCACCTTGGTGTCGTCGAAGAAATAACCTTCGACCCATGTGCCCGGCGGCGTGGCCTGAGCTTTAGCGCGCAATTTGGCGACGATACTGTCGATCGTCACGAACTCGACTACATAGGGATTGCCGACGAGCGTTTCGTAGAGCAGGGTCTCACCGGGAGCGTGATTGTGGCAGTCGATGAATCCGGGCACTATAGTCATTTGCCTGGCGTCGAAGGTCTGGGTTCCCTTGCCGATGAGCGGCTTGATTTCCGCGCTGGTGCCCAGGGCGAGGAAGCGGTTGGCCTTTACGGCGAACGCTTCGGCCCTGGGTGCGCGCGAATCGGCCGTCCGGACTCTGGCGTTGAAGACCACCAGCTCGACGTCCTGTCCTTCGGCGGCAGCGGCGGCGCTTGGAAATGCTCCGCCGGCAAGACTTGCCATACCGATTCCCGTCAGGCGTATGAACTCTCTGCGGCTGCGTGAAACTTGCGGGAAATCCATGAAGTCTATTCTGCACCCTGCGAAACCCCGCCGCATTGCCCATGGGCGCGATTTGCGGCAAGGCGGAAGCCATGCCAAAATCGGTGAGCTTTTGTTTTTCTTCGCGTCGGGCTTCGCCGGCGCCGGCGGCACGTAGCCCTGCAGCGAATGCTTATGTTCGAAGTAGTATTTGCCGGCGTCGTTCAGGTTCCCAGGAACCCGGCGGGTGACAGAACGAGCATTCCTTCCCGGTTCTGCGCGAAAAGTCGGGCCTGGCCGGTGGCTGGGCTGAAAAAAAACGCGGCGCCGAAGAAAAACGCGCCGGAGAATATCCCGGCAAGTGCGGGATTTTGAGCAAGCCCGCGCATGATTTCTCGTCTCGGCGATAGCACGCCAGTCGGTGCCTGCAATCGTGTTACGGTGGCGGAAGAATATGAAAGGTGGTTTGCATGCGCGCTGATATCGTTCCGGGAGCGAATTTCCCCGACTATGAGCTTTCCGATCACACCGCAAAACACCGGAAGCTCTCCGAGCTGCAGGGACAACATCCCATGGTTCTCGTCCTGAGCCGCGGAGGTTTTTGTCCGAAGGACCGCCGGCAGGCGGAAGGCTGTCCACCTGAATGCGGTCCAACTCCATCGAGAGATCGAGGTTAGCTATTGCCGGCTGGTTACGATCGGCACCGACAACATCACGGAGACGAATGAATATCGCAGCGGAGTCGGCGCGCACTGGGCGTGCCTTTCTTACGCGGGACGTATGGTGCAAAAAGATCTCGACATTGCCGAATACACCGATCCTGCGCCCAACGTCCGCCAGGACCCTCGTGCCGTTTCCAGGAAATGCCGGCCGGATTGGGACATCACAAAGCCCGAACTTAGAGCGGCGTGGCAGCAAGGCCGCAAGAATCTCTTCTATCCTTACGGCAAGACTTACGCCCAAACTCTAGGCGAACAGGATTAGCGGGGCATTGGATCGCGAGAAGGCAGGCGATGGCCTGCCCTGCGCTGGCCGGATGCACGGGATTGGCCCAGCTCGGTCAGCCCGACTCGAGTTCTGCGCGACGTTCGATGCCAGACGTGCACTAATATACCTATTAACCGGAATGCAGCCCGTCCTCGAACTCCGCCAGGTCTCCAAAGATTTTCCGGGACATCGCGCAGTCAATAACGTCTCGCTCGAACTGTCCCGCGGAGGATTCTACTCCCTCCTCGGTCCTTCCGGCTGCGGCAAGACCACAAGTCTGCGGATCATCGGCGGCTTCGAACAACCAACCGCCGGCGATGTCTTGCTCAACGGTTTAATAGTCAACGCCCTGAAACCCTTCGAGCGCGACGTGAGCACGGTATTCCAAAGCTACGCCCTTTTCCCGCATCTCACCGCGCTCGGCAACGTGGAATTCGGCCTGCGCGAACGCAAGGCCCCTGATCGCGCCACTCGTGCCATGCGCGCGCTCGACCTCGTCCAACTCACCGGCAAACACGACCGCATTCCCGCCCAACTCTCCGGCGGAGAGAAGCAGCGTGTCGCGCTCGCCCGCTCGCTCGTTCTCGAACCGCAAATCCTCCTGCTCGACGAACCCCTGGCCGCGCTCGACCCGAAGCTTCGCAAGGAAATGCGCACCGAGCTGAAAGCCATGCAGCGCAAAACCGGCATCACTTTTCTTTTCGTCACGCACGATCAGGAAGAAGCGCTCTCGATGTCCGACAAGGTCGCTGTCATGAATCAGGGACGCGTTGAACAATTTGGCACTCCCGAAGAAGTCTACCTGCGTCCGGCCACTCCCTTCGTCGCCGGATTCCTCGGCACCATCAATTGGTTCGGCAAAGCGGGCGTCAGGCCCGAATCCACGCGCGTATCCCGCGACAAACCGGTCGGCGTCCCCTGCCGCCGCGCCGCCATCGAAAGCTCTCTGTTCTTCGGCAACCGCGTGCATGTGAACTCGGTGCTCGACGAGGGAGGCCGCGCCGTCGCCGAGCTTCCTCGTGAGCAGAACCATTTCGAGGAAGGCGAAACCGTCTGGATCCACTGGGAGCCATCCGACGAACTCCACTTTGAATGAATCTGCGCCGCCTGTGTCTCCTGCCCGCCCGCGCATGGATGGCGCTCTTCTTCGCCGCCCCGATGGGCATCGTTTGCGCCTACGGTTTTCTCACGCGCGGCGATTACGGAGGCGTCGAACAGCCGTGGAC
>Ga0070733_10000209_pt1 | contig 52544 bp, 43 predicted proteins | sample Coa_R1_9_FD_66450 | JGI IMG/M metagenome (GOLD analysis project Ga0070733, IMG submission 66450) | Surface soil microbial communities from Centralia Pennsylvania, which are recovering from an underground coalmine fire - Coalmine... | ecosystem: Environmental > Terrestrial > Soil > Unclassified ... | reverse complement strand
GGTGATGTCGAGCGCGTCCGCGAGCGGCTCGCGCGGGCGAAGTGCCCGCTGATGATCGTCGGCGGTGGCGCATGGAGCGCCGCGGCGGCGCGCGACGCACGCGCCTTCGCCGAGGCCTCGAGCATTCCGCTGCTCTGCTCGTTTCGCTGCCAGGACTACGTCGACAGCCGGTCGCCCTGCTACGCCGGCCATCTCACGACGCAGATCGATCCGGCGCTCACGGCTCGCCTGCGTGACGCCGACGTCCTGCTCGTGGTCGGAGACCGTCTCGGAGACATCACGAGCGGCGGCTACCAGCGGATCGAAGCGCCGACGCCGCGCCAAACGCTGATCCACGTTTATCCGGACGGCGCCGAGATTGGGCGCGTATTCGCTGCGGAGATCGGCGTCGTCGCCGACTCGGCGTCGTTTCTGGCCGCGCTCGAGCCGGTCGACGGAACCCGTTGGGCGCAGGACTACGAGGCGGCGCGAGCCGAGCACCTGCTGTGGTCTGAACCCCAAGCGGGGCCTTGGCGGCTCGACCTCGCGGCCGCGGTTGCGGCTGCCGCCGATCGCCTCGGCGGCGAGGCGATCCTGGTCGATGACGCCGGCAACTTCAGCGCCTGGGTCAGCCGCTTCATGCCGTTTCACTTCTACCGCTGTCAGCTGATGCCCGAGAGCGGCGCGATGGGCTACGCCGTTCCAGCCGCTGTGGCCGCGAAGCTGATCCATCCTGAGCGAGTGGTCGTCTGCTTCGTCGGCGACGGCGGCTTCCAGATGAGTGCGCTCGAGCTCGCGACGGCCGCCCAGGAGGGGGCGGCGATCGTCGTCATCGTCGTCAACAACGGCATGTACGGGACGATCCGAATGTTCCAGGAGCGCCACTACCCGGGGCGCGTCGTCGCGACCGAGCTTCGCAACCCCGATTTCGCGGCGCTCGCGCAAGCCTGCGGCGCCCACGGCGAGGCGGTCGAGTGCACCGACGACTTCCTGCCGGCGCTCGAGCGCGCGCTCGCTCACGACGGACCGAGCGTGATCGAGCTGCGCGTCGACGGCGAGGCGATCACGCCGACCGAGACGATCAGCGCCATCCGGGCCGCCGCCTCGGCGGGCTGAGCGCTCAGGCCGGTTCGAGGACGAGCAGCAGGTCGCCGCGTTCGACGCGCGTGCCGTTGGCGACGGCGATCCGCTCGACGCGCCCAGCGATCGGCGCGGTGATCGTCGATTCCATCTTCATCGCCTCGATCACAGCGACCGCCGCGCCCGCGCTGACCTCGTCGCCAACCTTTACGGAGACCACGACGGCGCCGATCACGGGCGCCGCGACGTGGCCGGCGTTGGCGGGGTCGGCGCGCTCGATCTCCTCGACCTCGACCTTGATCGAGCGGTCGCGAACGTCGAGTGGGCGAAGCTGTCCGTTGACGCGCGTCATCACCGTCCGCACGCCGTACTCGTCACCCTCACCGACGGCTTCGAGCTCAAAGATCACGCGCACTCCTGGGCCGAGGTCCACCTCGAGCGCCTCGCCTTCACGAAGGCCGTGGAAGAACGCGGCCGTCGGTAGCAGCGACAGATCGCCGAAGCGCTCGCGGGCCTCGCGGTGCTCGCGGGCCGGGCCTGGGAAGAGGATCTCGCTCAGCGCCTGCTGCCGCACCCGACCGGCCGTGCCTAGCGCCTCGAGCGCTTCCTCGCCCAGCGGCTCCTGCTCCTTGGGCGTCGGGCGGCCGCGCAGCGCGCGGTCGGTGAAGGGCTGCGGGAATCCGGCCGGCGGCTGCCCCAGCTCGCCGCGCAGGAAGTCGATCACCGAGTCCGGCAAATCGAAGCGCTCAGGTGTCCGCTCGAGCTCGTCGAGGTCGATCCCGGCGGAGACGGCGAAGATCGCGAGGTCGCCGACGACCTTGCTCGTCGGCGTCACCTTGATGATGTCGCCGAGCACGCGGTTCGCGCGCTCGTAGGCCTCCTCGACCTCCTCGAAGCGCTCGCCGACGCCGATCGCCGAGGCCTGCTGGCGAAGGTTGGACAGCTGACCGCCCGGGATCTCGTGGCGGTAGACGCGCCCGGTCGGCGCTGCGAGGCCCGCCTCGAACGGCGCATACAGCGCGCGCACGGCTTCCCAGAACGGCTCGAGCGCAAGCGCCGCATCGAGCTTCACCTCGGGCTCGCGCTCGGTGCCCGCAAGCGCGGCGAGAATGGCCGACAGCGACGGCTGGCTCGTCATACCCGCAAGCGGCGCCGACGCGCCGTCGAGCGCGTCGACCCCGGCTTCGACCGCCGCGAGGTAGGTCGCGAGCTGGCCGCCCGCGGTGTCGTGGGTATGGAGGTGAACCGGCGCATCGAAGCGCTCGCGGAGCGCGCTGACGAGCGTCTTGGCGGCGGGTGCGCGCAACAGGCCCGCCATGTCCTTGATCGTCAAGACATGTGCGCCCGCGCCGACGAGGCCGTCGGCGACTCGCAGGTAGTGATCGAGCGTGTAAACGGTCTGGCGCGGGTCCGAGAGGTCGCCGGTGTAGCAAAGGCAGCCCTCGATCAGGGCCGGCGTCTCGAGCGCAGCGTCGATCGCCGGGCGCATCCCGTCGAGATCGTTGAGCGCATCGAAGATGCGGATCACATCGATACCCGAAGCGACCGCCTCGGCGACGAAGGCGCGCACGACGCGCTCCTCAAAGCGTGAGTAGGCGAGCAGGTTGCTCCCGCGAAGGAGCATCTGCAAGCAGATGTTGGGCACCGCGTCGCGCAGCCGCTCGAGCCGCTCCCAGGGGTCCTCGTGAAGGAAGCGCAGCGCAACGTCGAACGTCGCGCCACCCCAGCACTCAAGCGAAAGCAGCCCGGGCATCAGCCGAGCGATCGCGGGGGCGGCGGTCAGCATGTCGAAGCTGCGCATCCGCGTCGCCAGCAGCGACTGGTGCGCGTCGCGTAGCGTCGTGTCGGTCAAGGCGACCGAGCTGGCTTCCCGCAGCGCCGTCGCGAACTTCGCCGGGCCGAGCTCCAGCAGCCGGCCGCGCGAGCCGGGCGGCGGAGGGCCGTCGAGGAGCGGAAGCTTGTCGCGGGGGTCGACGAGGTCCTCGGGCCGCTCACGCTCGCGATTGATCGTCACGTCGGTGAGGTGGGCCAGCAGGCGCGAGGTGCGGTCGGCGCCGGTGTCGGCGGCGATCAGCTCGGGGTGCTCGTCGACGAACGTCGTGTGCGCCTGGCCCTCGAGGAAGTCTGGGTGGCGCAGCAGCGCGCGCAGGAACCCCTGGTTGGTGCTCACGCCCCGCACGCGCAGCTCGGCGACCGCGCGACCGGCTCGCGACGCGGCGCTTCGCAGGTCCACTCCGCGTGCGGTGATCTTGACGAGCAGCGGGTCGAAGAACGGCGAGACCTCGGCGCCGACGTAGGCCGAGCCCTCGTCGAGGCGAATGCCCGCGCCGCCCGGCGAGCGATAGGCGGTGATCCGGCCGGCATCGGGGCGAAAGCCGTTGGCCGGATTCTCGGTCGTGACGCGGCACTGCAGCGCCGCGCCGCGCTGGCGGATCCCCTCCTGGTGGAGGCCGAGGTCGGCGAGCGTCGCACCGCCGGCGATCAGGATCTGCGAGCGCACGAGGTCGACGTCGGTCGTCTCCTCGGTGACCGTGTGCTCGACCTGTATTCGCGGGTTCATCTCGATGAAGGCGAAGCGCCCGTCGGCGCCGAGCAGGAACTCCACTGTGCCGGCGTTGACGTAGCCGATCTCGCGCGCGACGGCGACCGCTGCGGCGCAGATCTGCTCGCGCAGTGCCTCATCGAGGTTGGGCGCCGGCGTCACTTCGATGACCTTCTGATGGCGGCGCTGCAGCGAGCAGTCGCGCTCGAAGAGGTGAATGATCCCGCCGGCCGCGTCCGCGAGGATCTGGACCTCGATGTGACGGGCGCGGGGCATCGCCTGCTCGAGGTAGACGGTGCCATCGCCGAACGCCGCCTCCGCCTCCCGGGTAGCGCTGTCGAGCGCTCCGGGCAGCTCGTCCGCCGAGGCGACAAGGCGCATCCCGCGCCCGCCTCCGCCGTGAGCGGCCTTGACGAACAGCGGGAAGCCGAGCTGTTTGCCGGCGGCGAGCGCGGCAGCTTCGTCGGCCACGGCGCCAGAAGCCTCGAGCACGGGAACGTCCGCCGCGCGTGCGACCTCGCGGGCGCGTGTCTTGTCGCCGGCCAGGCCGAGCGCGGTCGCGGGCGGGCCGACGAAGATGATGCCCGCGGCGTCGCAGCTTCGCGCGAGCGCCGGGTTCTCCGACATGAACCCGTAGCCCGGGTAGATCGCCGCCGCGCCGACCCGTGTGGCCAGGCCGACGATCGCGTTGATGTCCAGGTAGGAGCTGACCGGGTGGCCGGGCTCGCCGATCTCGTAGGCCTCGTCCGCCTTCAGGCGGTGCACCGAGTCGCGATCCTCGGGGGCGTAGACGGCGATGCTGCGCACGCCGAGCTCGTTGGCGGCGCGAAAGGCGCGCACGGCGATCTCGCCGCGATTGGCGACGAGCAGCGAATCGATCATTCGCGGGCCAGCGCTCGCACGCCCGCCATGTTATGCGGCCCTCAGCCGCGCAGCGAGTGGGCGCGGTCGCCGGCCGGCGTGACCGCCGCGTCGGTCAGGGCGGGGACCCAGCGTCGCAGCATCTGCTGCAGCGTCTGATGTCGCATCGGCTTGCTGACGTAGTCGTCCATGCCCGCCGCGAGGCACTTCTCGGCGTCGCTTCGCGCGGCGCTTGTGGTCATTGCGATCACCGGCGTGTGCGATCCGGCGCCCTCGCGCTTGCGCAGCGCGCGGGTCGCCGTGTAGCCGTCGAGCTCGGGCATGTGGCAGTCCATCAGGACAGCATCGAAGTGCTCGCGCTCGAGCGCTGCAAGCGCCTCGTGCCCGTCGGCGACGACCGTCGTGCGGCAGCCGCAGCGCTCGACCGCGCGCGTGGCGACGATCCGGTTGACGGGGCTGTCCTCGGCGATCAGCACGTGCGGCGCGGAGGCTGCGGGTGAAAACGCGGCCGCGACCGATGGTGTCTCGGCTCCGCTCGCGGTGCCCAGCTCGACCTCGAACCAGAAGGTGCTGCCTGCCCCCGGCTGGCTCTCGACGCCGATCTCACCGCCCATCTGCGTCACCAGCTCGCGAGCGATCGCCAGGCCCAGGCCGGTGCCGCCGTAGGTGCGCGTGCTCGAGTTGTCGGCCTGGGTGAACAGCTCGAAGATGCGATCGAGCGCCTCGGAATCGACGCCGATGCCGGTGTCGGCGACCTCGACGCGCAGGCGCACAGCGCCGTCTTCGTCCTCGGTTGCGGCGACGCCGATGTCGACCGAGCCCTGAGCCGTGAACTTGACGGCGTTGTCGGCGAGGTTGGCGACGATCTGGCTGAGGCGAGCGCCGTCGCCGTGGACACGAAGGGGAACGTCGTCGGCGATGCGGACCTCGATCGCGAGGCCCTTCGCGGCGGCGGTGTCGCGGGCGGCAGCGCACGCGCTCCCAATCGCAGCGAACAGCTCGAAGTCCTGCTTCTCGAGGGCGAGCTGACCCGACTCCATCCGGGCGATGTCGAGAACGTCGTTGACGATCGACATCATCTGCTCGCCGGAGCGCGCGATCTGCAGAGCGTAGGCGGACTGGCTTTCGTCGAGGTCGGTGTCGAGCAGCAACTCGTTCATGCCGAGCACTCCGTTCATCGGCGTGCGCAGTTCGTGGCTGATGTTGGCGAGGAACGCGGATTTCATGTTCGACGCCTCGACCGCCTCATCGCGCGCGACGGCTAGCGCTGCGTTCGCCGCGGCGTTCAGTGCGAGCTGACGTCGCAGGCCACGGCTCACCGAGAGGGTGATCACCAGCAGGGCTATGTAAAGAAGGGCGAGACCGACTCCGAGGCCGATGTAGAGGCGGTTGAGGCTGGCCGCAACGTCGCGCGCGATCGGCGCGTAGGGGAGGTAGAGCTCGAGGACGCCGACTTGTCGCTGCTTGGGTCCCTGCAGCAGAGGCTGGTAGACCTCGACAGCCGCCGGCCCCGCTCGCTCTCCGACGTCGTTGCTGTCGTCGTTGAGGTGTGTCAGGCGGGCGACTGTCTCGCCGTGCGCGGCCTCGATCGCCTCGTCCTCGGGGACCTGCCTGAAGCCGGAGCCGTCGTCCGAGAAGGCGACGAACCCCTGAAGGTTTCGCACGCGCAGACGGAGAACGTCGCCCTGCTGCACAGCGGAGCGCACGAGCCGGCCCAGGCGAACCTTCTCGTCGTGGCTGATAGGCGTGCGGATCGGACCGTTGTCGAGGAGCGGCTCGACCGCGGTCTGCGCGACCAGTCGTGCCTCGTCGGTCCCCTGCACGAGTCCGCGATGCTTGGCCTCGCTACTCAGCGTCAGCGCTAGCGCGACACCGAGAGCGACGACCGGAATCAGGATGATCAACGCGTGCTTGGCGAATAGGCGCGCGGTCACCCGCTCTGACGCCCTCTCGCGGCGTGAGCCGGCCGCCGGCTCTCGTCCCGCTGGCAGTCGCATTTGGAAGAGTTATCGGTTGCGCGGCGGGGCGCCTTGAGGCGTGCAGACCTTCAGGCGCCGTGGGCGCTTGCGGACTCCACCCGCAGCGCCTCGCCGGTCTCAAGGACCGCCTTCTCGAGCGACTCCACCAGCGCCGCGGCACCGTCGTGGTCCTCGCGCTTGGCGCAGACCTCGAGCTCCGCGGCGACTGCCGAGACGGCGAGCGCACCGACGGCGAGGCTCGCCCCCTTCAAGCGGTGCGCGGACAGGGCGACGCTCTGGATCTCGCCGCGCTGGAGGGCCGCCGCGAGGCGTGGCATCTGTGAGGCGACGTCGTCCAGATAGAGCTCAAGAAGTTCGCGCAGGCCGCCGCCGTGGAGCTCACGTAGCTCGGCGAGAGTCGCCTCGTCGAGCAGCTCGCTCGGCCGCTGCACCTCCTCTTCGCCCACCACCGGTTCAGACGCATCGATCCATCGCTCCAGCGCTTCCGCGAGCAGAGTGGGTCGAATCGGCTTGCTCACGTAGTCGTCCATTCCGGCCTCAATGCACAGCTCGCGATCCTGGGCCATCGAGTTGGCGGTCATGGCGATGATCGGGATGCGCTCGCCGCTGCCGGCTTCGCGGCGACGGATCTCCCGCGTCGCCTCATAGCCGTCGACGTCTGGCATCTGGCAGTCCATGAGAATCGCGGCGTAGCCGCCGCGCTCAAACGCGGCGAGCGCCGCGCGGCCGTCGGCGGCGAGGTCGGCGCGGTACCCGCAGCGGTCGAGCAGCCTGACCGCGAGCAGCTGATTGACCGGGCTGTCCTCGGCGACCAGCACGAGCGGCGCGGACTCCGTGAGCGCCCCGGTCGGGTCACGTTCGCCGGCGGCCGGGAGCGGGGCCGGAGTGTGCTCGGGCGGCGGCGAGGCACCTTCGGAGGTGGCCAGCGGCAGCTCGAACCAGAACGTGCTGCCCTTGCCGGGCGTGCTCTCGGCGCCGATCTGTCCGCCCATCATCTCGACCAGACGCGCGGAGATCGTCAGGCCAAGCCCCGTGCCACCGTATTTGCGGGCGGTCGAGTTGTCGGCTTGGTTGAAGGGCTGGAAGAGGCGGCCGAGCGCGTCCGCGTCGATTCCGATGCCGCTGTCTGTCACCTCGATGCGGACGAGCATTCCGTCCTCGCGGGGAGTGCCGCTGACGGCGACTACGACGCGCCCGCGTTCTGTGAACTTGACCGCGTTTGAGACGAGGTTGATGACGACCTGGCGGATCCGCGCGGCATCGCCGCGCAGCCAGACCGGGAGATCCGCGTCGATCGCCAGCTCGAGCTCGATGCCCTTCTCGCGGGCGAGAACGAGAAGCGTCGCGCAGCCCTCGGCGATCGCCTCGCGGAGCGCGAAGTCGGTTGACTCGAGCTCGATTTTTCCGGCTTCCATCTTCGAGTAGTCGAGGATGTCGTTGATTACCAGCAGGAGTCCCTCGCCGGAGGCGCGCACGATCTCGGCGTACTCGCGCTGCTGGGAGTTCAGCTCGGTGTCGAGCAGCAGACCGGTCATCCCGATCACGCCGTTGAGCGGCGTGCGAAGCTCGTGGCTGACGGTTGCCACGAACAACGACTTGGCGTTGAGCGCCTCGACGGCGGCATCGCGTGCGACGGCGTTGTCGACAGCCGCCCGGCCGGCCTCGCGGAAGGCGAGGATCAGGCGCACGGCGACGGCGATGATGCAAAGCGCGGCGAGCAGCGTCGCGAGCAGGTTGACGTTGTGGAAGTGGTCGTCGACCAGCACTCCTAGGGCGAGCATGCTCAGCGCGACGGGCGTGGCGATCGTCGCCGCTCGCTGACTGACAGGTTCGAGTGAGCGCCGCGGCGTCCATCCCGCGCACGCGACGAGGACCAGTGCCAGCGGCCAGGTGATGTCGAGGACGCCGCCTGAGACGTAGCTGCCGTCAGCCACCTGCATCAGGTAGATCGAGTCGCCGGCGAGGAAGATGGCGAAGCCGATGCCGAGGATGAGCCACGACCAGTTCAGCGCCTGGCGTCGCCCGGCGATGCCGACAGCGATCAGGATCGAGAGCAGGACCAGATCGCCGGCCGGATAGGCGAGATTCGTGGCGACGACCGAGAAGCTGCCGTGGGTGCTCTTGAGGACGGCGTCGAAGACGATCGACGCAGACACCGAGGCGACGGCCAGCGCCCCGATCACACCGTCGAGCCACAGGCTCGCGGCAAGCTGAGGCAGCCGCGCGCGAACGAGGGCGATAACAGCGGCGAATGCCGGCAGGTAGGAGGACAGCCAGAGCGCAGCGGCCGGAGAGGGGAAGGGGGGCGAGGCCTGGTTGGCGAGGACGGCGTCGTAGTAGATCTCGCCGCCGCCCCACAGGGCGATCGCCAGACCCATCAGCGCCCAGGCGGCGCGCTCGGAGCGATGTGCCGCGACGCGCAGCGCGCACACAAGCGCCGCGCCCATGATCGTGGCGTCGTAGACGACCGTGCTCGGTGTGTTGTGCGCCCCTCCCGAGCTATTGGTTGCAAATAGCACGAGTTCGAACGCGATCGCCGAAAGCAGCAGAACGATCGCGCCGAATGCCGCGCCGCGGAATCGAAGTTGCGTGTTGGCCAACACGGGTACACATCGGCATCAAGCCCTGAAATCTGCAGGCCGACGGCATCGCGGCGGGCGCGGGGTTGCGCGCCGGCGGCGGGGCAGCCGCTAATCTCGCGCACGTGTCGGTGTTGCGCTCGAGCGCGCTGCGGCGGGGGCGAACGGCAGCGGTCGTGCTCGTCTGCCTGGTCTGCGGAGGCCTCGCGGCGGCCTCCACGGCGCGGGCCGGGCAGATCGTCTGGAGCACCGGGAGCGGCATCTGGGCGATGCGCGACGACGGCTCAGGTCCCCACCAGCTGGTCTCCGCGAAGCAATTGTCGGCGTCGCTGCCGCTGGGCACGCTCGCGTCGCCGGACGTCTTCCAGAACGGCGGCACGACGGTGCTGTTCCTCGGCCAGACGACGGCTCTCGCCCCTGCCGGGCAGCCGCAGGTCTGCGGCGCGGACTGCTCGGCTACCTATGAGCTCGCCGGCGGGGCCCTGACCGAGCTCGGCCCCGCCGCCGCAACCTCGTCCGGCTCCGCCTACTACGAGAAGCAGCCGCGCCTCACCGCCGACGGAAAGGAGCTCTTCGGCTCGCTGCTCGAGACGGGGATCTCTGGTGCGACGATGGCGCCTCCGCAAACCGCGCTCGTCGAGCGGCCGCTGACCGCCGGCGCGCAACCCATCGAGTGGGGCGGGACCGGGAGCAAGACCGAACCCGGCGCGGGATTCGACGGGGCCCCCGATCCGGCCGATCCGTCGCAGGCGGCGTGGGTCGAGGCGCAGGGCTGCGTCGGCTTTCACGTTTCTAGCGGTGGCGCTTCGGTCCCGTCCTGTCAGTACGCGATTCTCTTCGGCCCAATCGGCGGCCCGTCATCGGTCGTCATCTACGACAACGAGCTGGTGAGCGCCAACGGCGACGGACCGACATCGCTCGCGCTCTCAAGCGACGGCCAGACGCTGCTGATGGTCGATCCCTTTGCGCCCAACACCGGCATCTACTCGATGCCCGTCGCGGGGGACCCGAGCACCAAGCCGGTCGGCGAGGTGATCGCGCAGCCGGCGGGCTGGACCTTCGGCCAGGCGCGCTTCGCCGGTGGCAAGATCGTCTTCGACGCACACGACGTCGTCGCCGGCAAGCCCGCCGGCGACATCTATGCGATCTCGGCCGGTTGCACCGCCGCGACCTGCACCTTCCCGACCAACGCCACGAATCTGACCAACGACCCGACCGCTGACAGCTCCGACCCGGCCTGGACTTCGGCCAACGCGCCGCTGCAGGCGCTCAAGGTCGTCGGGCTCCCGCGCGTGATGAGCGTCCGGGCGTCCTCGAACAGGCTCCACGCCGGCCATGCGCTGCGCCTGACCGTGTCCCTCTCAGCGCCGGGGACGATCATCGTGCGCTTCGTCCGCCGCGTTCCCGCGAGCCACCCGCCGCGCAGCCAAAGCGTCGGATCGCTTCGCGTCGCCGGCGTGGCGGGTGCCAACCACCTTGTGATCTCGCGAGTTTCCGGACACGCGCTGACGGCCGGGAGCTACACGGCGTCGGTGGCGCTGGGCGGCTCGTCGGCGGCGCCGAAGATCGTCCACTTCAGCGTTCGCTAGAACAACCGCCGAGGTGCGGACGGCGCCGTGCAACCATCAGCACGATGTCTCGCCGCCTTCGTGGCTCGATTTTCGGCGCCGCGCTGCTCGTGCTGTGCTCAGCGACCGCAGCGCTTGCCGCGGCGCAGTGGCCATTCGGTGCCGGCACTGGCGGCTGTCGCGTGTTCCCGCCGAGCAGCCCCTGGCACGAGAACGTCTCGAAGCTGCCCGTCAGCCCGATGTCGGCCGCCTACATCGCCTCGATCGGCGCGACGCTCAACCTGCACCCGGATTTCGGATCGAACCTGACGTACGGCATCCCGTATGCGGTCGTCCCGGCCTCCCAGCCGAAGGTGCCCATTCATTTCACCGCCTACGGCGACCAGTCGGACAAGGGGCCCTATCCGATTCCCCCCGGCGCTCCCGTCGAGGGCGGGACGTCGTCGAGCGGCGACCGTCACGTGCTCGTCCTCCAGAAGGGGGCGTGCAAGCTGTATGAGCTCTACGACGCCACGCCAAACGCGGACGGATCGTGGAATGCCGGCTCGGGGGCCGTGTTCAACCTGGCTTCCAACCACCTGCGCCCGAACGGCTGGACGTCGGCCGACGCCGCCGGGCTGTCGATTTTCGCCGGGCTGATCCGCTACGACGAGATTCAGCGCGGCTACATCAACCATGCGATCCGCTTCACCGCACCGCGCACCCAGGCGGGTTTCATTCACCCGGCGACGCACTTCGCATCGAGTTCCAGTGATCCCGCGCTACCGCCGATGGGACTTCGCCTGCGCCTGCGCGCGGACTTCTCGCTCAAGGGCTTCCCGCGCGTCGCGCGGATCATCCTCCAGGCGATGAAGACCTACGGGCTGATCCTTGCGGACAACGGAAGCCCGTGGTTCTTCCAGGGCGCGACCGACCCGCGCTGGAACGACAACGCCCTCGACACGCTCAAGAGCGTGCCCGGCAGTGCGTTCCAGGTCGTCGAGACCGGCCCGATCCTGCACGTCGGCTGACCACCGGCAGGTCGCCGCCCGCGGAGGCCGAATCCGCAACGCAGGCCGATGTTCCTGCTTGTCCCGATCCTGCGGCGCCTGGTGATGCTCGCCGTGGTGCTCGCGATTCCGCTCGTCGTGGCCGAGTTGCTCGCGCGCCACTTCATCGGTGCGGCGGTCGCGAGTGCGATCGGCGCACGCATCGGCACGCATGCGCAGGTCGGCTTCGGCTCGACGCCGATCCTCGTCCAGATCGTCGGCGGCCGCCTTGACGACGTCACGGTCAGCGCGTCGGGCGCGAGAGTCGGCGGGCTCTCGCCGCTGCGGATCGAGGCGAGTCTCCGCGACGTGCACCTGCAGAACCTGACGGCGCTCGAGGGGGCGATCGGCGCGCTGAGCGTGACGGCCGCTGCGCCGCCGAGCGTCGTGCGCGGGATGCTCGCCTCGCCCTCGTGCCTTAACGCAATGTCACCGGCGCTGCGGGCAGGCCTGACGAGCGATCCGCGCGTGCTCTTGTTTCCCGGTCGCATCGACCTTCTGCCGCGCCACGGACGCGGCGCCGAGGTGCGCTTCGTCCCCCGCGCCGACGGAACGGCGGTGCGCTTCGAGATCGCGGCGGCGCTGGTCGGCGGCGGATCGGTTGAACGCCCCCCGTCGTGTGAGCGGCGTCTTGACGGACTCCCCTTCGGCGCCACGCTTCATTCCGCGCAGGTGCGGAGCGGGACTCTCATGCTGGATTTCGGCGGGCGCAACGCCTCGTTCTCGGCGCTCGGCTGAGGCGGGGAGTAGCCTCGCCGGCGTGGATCCGCGGGGCTTGAGAGCGCACGCAGCACGGGGCCCGGAGCGGTTCCGCGCGCGCCCGCGCCGTCACCTGCGGCCTGGACCTGATCGCGCTGTCGTGGTGGCGAAGCGCTCGACGCCGCCAGCGCTTCGCGCGACGCGGTACTGGCTCCCCGGACTGATCGTGGCCGCCGGCCTCGTTGCGGTGGCATTCGGCACGCAGACCTCGCTGGTCGGCGGCTCAGGTTTGGTCGGCGCAGGGCTCGCGACGTGGCTGTGCGCGTGGCTCTACCGCGTTGGCCTCGAGGGCGAGGCCGAGCGCGCCGAGGAGGAAAACGCCAGGCGGCGCTTTTCTCGCACCGGTCGCTGGAGCTAGTAGTTCCAGCTCGCGTACGCGCCCTGCGAGATCACAGTCGTCGGCTTTCCGCCGCCCCAGGGGACGGTCTCGATCGACAGCGCAGAGAGGTTGTCCGTCGTGCCCTTCGTGACGAGGATCGTGCGACCGTCGGCGGACATCGCGTTGCCGATCGTGCCATCGCTCTGGCCGGTCAGGTCATGAATCACTGGCTTGCGACCGCTGAGGTCGACGGTGAAGGCCTCGGTGTGATTGGAGCCGGGCGGGCCGACATAGTTGGCCAGCAGATGCTTGCCGTTGGCCGAGAAGCCGCCGGGCACCGGCGTGAGCCCCAGCAGGTTGGACGGAACCGCGAGGCCCGTGAGCTGGTGGGCGTTGCTGCCGTTGGCCTTGATCATCCAGAGCTGTAGCGCGGGATAGGGGTTTTTGGGCCGCGGCGTCTCGTGCGAGTAGACAATCCCGTTGGCGCCCCAAAGCGGCAACTCGCTCAGGCCGTTGTGGGTGATCTCGCGCGTGGCGCTCCCGGTCGCGTCGGCGATGTAGAGGTTGACGGCCGTCTTGTTGGGCGCCGACCGGGCGTAGACGATCTGCTCGCTCCTGCCCGGGGCAAAGCTCGCGCCGTAGATCGACCCCGTCGCGATCATGCGCATCTGCGGGTTGGAGACGTCGACTACGTCGAGCTGGGCGCCAACCGTGAACAGGATCAGCTTGGAGTCCGGAGACCAGCCGAGCAGCTGCATGAACTGGGCGTTCTTGGTGACCTGAGTCGGCAGTCCACCGGTCGTTGGGTAGAGCGTCAGCGTGGAGGGCTTGCCGGCCAGGCCTTTGTCGATGCTCACCGCCGCGACCTGCGCTCCGTCGGGGCTGATCAGCGCACTGGACGCGGGTCCGAGTCGGACCGGGGAGCTGCCGTCGGAAAGCGCAACCCACACGTAAGGAGTGGCGGTGAGGCCGGTGATGTAGGTCATCAGCGGCCGGGGGCTCGAGGCTGACGCCACGGCGCCGCCAAGCAACGCGGCAGCCGTGATTGCGGCGACCGCGAGACATGCCCCCCGACGATGCTTGATGGACCCCACTCACTTTGCATCGTACGCGCTGCACTGGCGGGCGGTCGCAATTGGGCGCGGCCGCTAGATTGCGGCAAATGAGCGCTGCACTGCGGATTAGCGTGCTCGATCAGTCGCCGATCGCGGAGGGGTCACCCGCCGCCGACGCGCTTCATAACACCCTCGATCTGGCTCGCCTCGCCGACGCCCGCGGCTTCCACCGCTACTGGGTTGCCGAGCACCACGGCGGGCCGATGCTCGCCGGTCCGAGCCCCGAGGTGCTGATCGGCCCGATCGCTCAGTCGACCCGTCACATCCGTGTCGGGAGCGGCGGCGTGATGCTTCCTCACTACAGCCCGTTGAAGGTCGCCGAGAGCTTCAGCCTGCTGGCCGGGCTGTTCCCCGGCCGCATCGACCTGGCACTCGGACGGGCAGCCGGCACCGATCCGCTGACGACCTTCGCGCTCCAGCGCGATCGGCGCACCGCCGCCCCGGACGACTTCCCCTCGCAGCTGTCCGAGCTGCTCGCCTATCTCGAGGATCGACTGCCGCCCGACCACCCCTTCGCTCATCTCGCCAAGGCGCTCCCCGGTCGCCCCCACGCGCCGGAGCCGTGGCTGCTCGGCTCATCGGCGCAGAGCGCGATCTGGGCCGCCGAACTCGGCCTGCCATATGCCTTCGCGGACTTCATCCATCCCGGCGGCGAGGAGATCGTCGCAAGCTACCGGGAGCGCTTCGTCCCCTCGCACCGCAGCGAGACGCCGATCGTCGCGGTCGGCGTCTGGGCCCTCGTCGCCGAGACCCGCGAGGCGGCCGAGTTCCTCGCCGCGAGCTCGCGCTGGGCGATGATCAAGCTCCGCCGCGGCGAGCTGATCGCGGTTCCGACACCACAGGACGCGCTCGCAAACATCGAGGCCGAGCGCCGCGCCGGCACGATCAGCGCGCCGCGGCGGCGGATGCTGCTCGGCACACCGGCCGAGGTTCGCGCCGCGCTCGAGGATCTCGCGGCAGGCTACGGCGCGGCGGAGCTGATCGTCGTAACGATCACCCATGACCACGCCCGCCGGCGGCGCTCCTACGAGCTGCTCGCTGAGGCCTTCGAGCTCGCGCCGCGCGAGGCCCCCGCGACGGTCGAGCGGGAGGCCGCGTGAGCGTCGAGGAGGAACCGAGCGCCGACGTTGACGCCACCGAGGAGCAGCCGCCGCGCACGCGCATCTGCCGGATCTGCTCGGTTGAGATCAACGCCGCCAGTGCGCGCTGTCCGTACTGCGGCGCCCGCCAGTTCAAGCATCAGCCGATCCTCGGCTGGCGCGGGGCGCTCGTCTGCATGATCGTCGCCGCCGCGGCGGTGTTTGCGACTCGGGCGCTCGAGCACGGCGGCCGCATGACATTCGCGCCGTTCCTCGGCTCAAACCTCGCGCTGCTGCTTCCGCCGGGGTATCAGGACCTCAACGCAACGTCCCAGCACGGAACCGCCACCGCGTCCTTCGCCGACCCCGGGAATGCCGCGAACAGCGAGGCGATCGTCGCGACAGTCGGCGAGAGCGGAACTCCGCGATCGCGAATGGAGCGACTCGAGCGGACGCTCGCGAACACGCCTGGCGCCGTTCGCGGATCGCTCTTCCGCGTCGTCTTCCCCGGCGGACTCGTCGCCTTCGAAGTCCCCTACACCGAGGATCGCATCGACTACGCGGTTTTTGCCTTCAACGCCTGCGGCGGCGCGATCGGAGTGCGCGTGACGATCTCCGCGAGCCGAGCGAGCAGCCTGGACGCGCTGTCGCTCGTACTTCCGCAGAACGCCCAGCCGCGCTGCGACGGACCGGCGTTCAGCAGGGTCGACCGGGCGGACACCTCCGTGCCGCTCGCTCCGCGCTGAATCAAGCCGCGGCGGCGAACTCGAGCAGCACGTCGTTGAAGCGCACCGGGCGCTCGACCATCGGCAAATGGCCGGTGTCCTCGATCGTCTCGAGGCGCGCACGCGGAATCTGGCGGCTCAGCCACTCCGAATCGGCGAGCGGGACGAGCATGTCCTCGCGCCCCTGGACGACGAGCGTCGGGACTTCGATCGCGGCCAGCTCGCCGGCGGTCTCGCCGGCGATCATCGCCGTCATCGCCGCGGCCAGTCCTGGCGCGCCGCGACCGCCGACGAGCTCGCTCAGCATGTCGGTCGCGATCAGGGTTGGATGCCGCACGAGCGTCGCTAGCGCCAGGTGGCGGGCACGGCGGCGGCGGATTGCCGACCGGACGCCCTCGGGCTTGCCCAACGGCGTGTGCGAGATGACGGCCATCAGCGCCGCCGCGGGGGCCGGGTTGAACTCGCGGATCGAGATTGCCGCGGCGGAGACGAGCACGAGGCGCTCGATAAGCTGGGGGCTGGCCAATGCGGTCTGGGCGGCGACGGCGCCGCCCATCGAATTTCCGACGAGAACGGCCGACTCGATCTCGAGCAGATCGCAGATGCGCTCGATCGCCACCGCGTAGCCGGCCAGCGAGATCTCGCTGCGCGGGAGCTGCGAGCGGCCGAAGCCCGGAAGGTCGATTGCGACGACGCGGCGGCCGCGAGCCAGGCGCGGGATGTTCTCGAGCCAGTTCTGCCAGCGGCCGCCGAGTCCGTGGACGAGCAGGATTGGCGCCGCCGGTCCGTTGCCGATGTCGACGAGGTGGACGCGCCTGCCGTCGATCGTCACGGCTCGCAGATGCGCGCGCCAGTTGACCGAGCGCCAGTCCGGGTGGTCGCTTTGTCCGTAGTCGGGCTCGGCGTGGGCGGCGGCGCGGAGCGTCGCCGGTCGCGCCGTCGAGGGGAGGATGCGCCGGCGAGCTGGCATGCTTGGGCGTCGAGTGTATTTGCGGCGATGACCCTACCCGCGGCAGACTGGTGGGAGGTCCGTCCGGCTGCCAACCGCAAGCCGGCGACATACCGCTGCCCGATCTGCAACCGCAGCCTCCCGGCGCTCTCCGAGCACATGCTGCTCTTCCCCGAGGGCGATCACCGCAGGCGTCGCCACGCCCACACGGCCTGCGTGATGCGCGCCCGCGCGAGCGGCAGGCTGCCGCTGCGCGAGGACCACGACGCCCGGCAGCCGAAGGGGCCGCCTCTGTGGCGTCGCCTGCTCCGGCGCCCGTAGCCGGCGCGCAAGACGGCGCCCTGCTGTAGCGGCTCGAACGGCGGCTCGCTACCCTGGATCGCGGGGGCGGAGCAGCGCCGCGCACCGCTACGCCGCCGGCTTCGGTGTGTTACCTCCGCTTGGGGCCCCTTTTGCGGGCGCTGTCCACGATGCGCTATCCAAGCTCGACAGCACGACTTCTCGCGCTCGTCCTGGGGGCGGCGGCGTTGTGCGCGCCGCAGGCGCTCGCCGACTCAGGCACCGGCGGTGTCTCGGCGCCGGGTATCCGCAAGTCGCCGCCGCACCACGCCTCGCAGCGAAAGCCAGTCGCGCCGATCATCACGGGTGTCCACTGCTACAAGCTCGGCGCGACCGTCTGCGGACGCAATCCCCACACCGTCCAGATGACCGGCGAGCTGGTGGTCGTCGGACATCACCTGCGACCGGGTTTCATCGTCTTCTTCCCACGCTCGGGCGCGAAGACGGCGCGCGTGCATCCGCTCGGGGCGAAGCTTCGCCCAACCGGGCACGGCATCGTCGTGACGATCCCGAAGGGTGCGGCGAGCGGGCGGATCTTCATCTCCGCGGCGCCCGGCATGCATTCCAAGCTCTACGGCCCGATCAAGGTCCTCGCCGCTCCGCGCATCAAACCGAAGCCAAAGCCGGCGCCGGTCGCCGTGACGCCGGCGAGCTCGGCATTCGACACGCCAGGGATCTGGATCTGGTACCTGAGCGCCTCAGACGGCGGCGACATCGCGAAGATCGCCGCGCAGGCCGACGCGTCCGGCATCAAGACGCTGTACGTGAAGAGCTCCGACGGCGCCTCGAACTACTGGGCGCAGTTCTCACCGCAGCTCGTCGCCGCGGTCCACGCGTACGGGCTGAACATCTGCGCCTGGCAGTACGTCTACGGAAGCCAGCCACTGGGCGAGGCGGCGCTCGGGATTCGCGCCGTCCGCGCGGGCGCTGACTGCCTCGTGATCGACGCCGAGAGCGAGTACTCCGGAAAGTACGCCGCGGCGCAGACCTACATCGAGGCGCTTCGCGAGGCGCTCGGCCCGAGCTACCCGATCGGCCTGGCGTCGTTCCCCTACGTCGACTACCACGAGAGCGAGCCCTACTCGGTGTTTCTTGGGCCGGGTGGCGCCCAGTACAACGCGCCTCAGGTCTACTGGCACACGATCGGCGACAGTCCCGACAGCGCCTACGCGCACACGTTCATCGAGAATCGCATCTACGGGCGGCCAATCGCGCCGCTCGGTCAGCTGTACGGCGGCGTGAAGGCGACCGAGGTCGAGCGCTTCCGCCAGGACGCCGCGGCCTACCAGGCGCCTGGCATCTCCTGGTGGGATTGGCAGTCGGCCTCGGCGTCCGAATGGGGAGCGCTGATCGCGCCGCTGACCGACACCGCGCCGGTAACGGTCGCCACCGCCTGGCCCGTCCTGCGACTTCACTCGCGCGGCGACCAGGTCGTGTGGATGCAGCAGTACCTCGCCGCCGCCGAGCCGCAGACGCCCACGACCGGTGTCTTCGACGCCGCGACGCAGTCCGCCCTCGAGGCCTTCCAGCTCTCACGCGGGTTGCCGGCGACGGGTATCGCCGACGCCGCGACCTGGCCGGTGCTGGTCACCCTGACTCCGGTTCCGATCCAGTGGAACTCCGGGCCGCCGCCGACGGGTCCGACCGGACCGAGCGGCCCGATCGGCCCCACCGGCACGACGGGCGCAACCGGCGCAACCGGCGCAACCGGTACGACGGGCTCGACCGGATCCGGCTAGCGCCGCTCGGCGAGGCTGGGGATCGCCTCGACGCGACTCAGCGTTCCCATGTCGAGCGCGAAGTGCACGAGGCGGTGGCCGCTCGGTGAGCTCGCGCCGGCCTTAAAGATCGCGTAGGAGAGGACCACTTCGGCGTCGAGATGCGACGCGACGATGACGCTCGCGCTCGGCTGCGCGGCGTCGGTGCCGAGGTAGGTCGTCTGGTCGAAGAAGAAGGCGCGCTCGGCCGTCGCGGCGCCCTGGCGCCGTCCGATCAGGACCCGCAGGGTGTCGGAGGTGCTGTAGCTCGAGGTCTCGATCGGCACGTAGCCGTGTCGCGCCAACACGGCGATCGCGGCGGTGAGCTCGGGGCCGCTCGCGGCCGGGCTGTTGGGGTTGGTCGTCACGAACGCCGGCCCCGTCTCGGTCCGCGTCGTCGCCGTCGAGGAGGTCGCGGTCGTCGTCGTGCTCGCGCTGCTCGAGCTCGTCGTGGAGCTCGCGCTCGGCGTCGTGCTCGTCGTCGAGGTCGTCTGCGATCTGGTCTGAGACGTCGACGTCTGGGCCGCCGCGGCCTTCGTCACGGTGCGCGTGACGGTCACCGTTTTGGCGCTGCCGCCGCATCCGGCGAGCGCGAGCGCGGCGCCTGCGATCGGGATGTATGGCGGAAGCCTCACGACGGTTGCGGTTCGCAATCCCCGTGGCCAGCGGTTATCGTCAGGCCGGACGGGAGCGAGAGCGATGGCCGTAGAGCAGCGCCGAGGACAACGGCGCTGCTCTACACATCGTCGCAGGTCCTATGCTCAGGGTGGCTTGGCGGTAATCACGATCTCCGCGACGTACGGCGCCCTCGGCAACGAGGTGGGCCACGCGGTCGCCGCGGCGTTCGACGCCCCGTTCCTCGATCGCGCGATCCCGGTCGAGGTCGCGAGCAAGCTCGCCGTGCCGCTCGAGGAGGCGGAATCGCGAGATGAGGCGCTCGCGGGATTCCTCGACCGGCTCCTCGGCACGTTCGTGATCATGGGCAGCGTTTACGGGGGCGCGGCGCCGCCGCCGGGCGGCGTCATCGACGAACAGGCCTTCCGGACGGCGACCGAGGAGACGATCCGCAGGCACGCGGCGTCCGGGTCGGCGGTGATCCTCGGACGGGCGGGGATGCTCGTCCTCGCCGATCTACCGCACGTCCTGCGGGTGCGGCTGTCGGGCCCCGCCGGCGCGCGCGTCGAGCAGGCGGTCGCCCGCTACGGGCTGAGCGAGGATGAGGCCCGCCGCCAGCAGCGCGACAACGACGGCGCGCGCGCCGCCTGGGTCGCGCGTTTCTACGGCCGCGACGTCGCCGACCCGTCGCTTTACGACGTCGTCCTCAACGCGACCAAGTTCGGCGTTGACGAATGTGCCGAGTTGGTCGTCGCCGCGGCGCGAACCGTCTAGCGCGGCGCCATCCGAAGCGCGCCGTCGAGGCGGATCGTCTCGCCGTTGAGCATCGAGTTCTCGGCGATGTGAAGGACCAGCGCGGCGTACTCGTCGGGATGGCCGAGTCGCGCCGGGAACGGCACCGACGCGCCGAGCGACTCGCGCGCCGGCTCCGGGAGCCCGGCGAGCATCGGCGTGTCGAAGATCCCGGGGGCGATCGATACGACCCGGATTCCGCTGCGTGCGAACTCGCGAGCCAGCGGTAGCGTCATCGCGGCGACGCCGCCCTTCGAGGCCGAATACGCGGCCTGCCCGATCTGCCCGTCGAACGCCGCGACCGATGCGGTGCAGACCACGACACCGCGCTCGCCGCCCGCGTCCGGCTCGCCCTCGGCCATCGCCGCGGCCGCGAGACGCGTCATGTTGAAAGTGCCGGCGAGGTTGACCGCCAGCACGCTCAGGAAGGTGTCGAGTTCGTGAACCCCGTCGCGCCCGAGGACGCGCTGGGACACGGCGATGCCGGCGCAGTTGACCAGCCCGCGCAGCGCACCAAAGCGCTCGACCGCCGCCTGCACGCAGCGCTCCGCATCCTCTGCCGAGGTCACGTCGGTGGTGAGGAAGGCGCCGCCGAGCTCCGCCGCGAGCGCCTCGCCGCGCTTCGTGTCGCGATCGGCGATCAGCAGCTGTGCCCCTGCCGAGGCGAGGGCGCGCGCGGTGGCCGCTCCGAGGCCGGATGCGGCGCCCGTGACGATGAAGGGAGCGCCCTCGACTCTCATAGGGGCGTGCGATCGAGCGAGACGAGTCCGGTTGATGCGATCGTGCGTCCGGCGTCATCGATGCCGTGAAGGGCGAGCGCCGTGACCGCCGGCGACAGTCGCAACGCCGTCTCGAAGCCCGCGCGCGGGACGGCCCCGATCGCCGACAGAGTGCTCGGGCTGGTGCCCGTCATCGCGACCCAGTGGGAGACGCGCGTGTCGCCGTTCCAGCTGACGTAGGCGGTGGTCCCGCGCGGCGTCCGCTCGGTGGCCAGCGCCGGAGCGCCGGCCCCAAGACCAGACCACGGGACGCGGTAGGCGCGGTATGAGACGTAGTAGGTGCCGAGCTGGGCATCGAAGATCAGCTCGCCGTCGGGTGAGAACTCGGAGATGTACGGCTGCGCGCCCCAGCCGACCAGGACGTTGCCGCTGGGAAGGACCTGGACGTTGCCCTGGCTGGTCGCAAACGTCGGACTGCTCCGCGTGTAGGCGCGTTTGAGCGTGACTCGGCGAGCGGACTCGTCGACCGCGAGCGAGACCGCCCGCGAGACCCGCTGCCCGTTGTCGAAGAGGGTGATCGTGCCGTCCGGCTGGCGGCGGGCGTCGTGCTGCCATGCGAACACGGCGGCAGGATCGATCGCAAAGTCGCTGTGCTTGCCGCCGAGACGCCACATGATCGCTCCGCTGCGGCGGTCGAGCTTGTAGATCGTGTGGGTGTTGCGTGAGGAGACGAGCAGGTTGCCATCCGTGTCGACGCCGATCGAATTGAGGTGGACGTAGTCCCAGTCGGCCGAGAGCGGCCAGTAGGACTCCTCGATCGGAATGTGGTCGAGGCTGTGCCATTCGAGCAGGACACGGCCGCTGGGAATGTCGATCTCCTGGAACATCGCGTCCTGGATCGTCCCGTGCGCCGAGCCGCGGACCGCGCGCAGGTCGCGCTCGGTGATGGCGTATGTCGTGAGCAGTGCGGTTCCGCGGCTGGTGATGAGGAACTCGTGCAGGTCGCCGGCCTGGCGGTTTCCTGCGTTGACGGTGGCGAGCGGTTTGTAGGAGGCGTCGGCGATCACGTAGTGGCCGACGCCGTGGCCGAGCGTGATCACTCCCTGCCACCACGTGAGCGCGGGTTCACCGCGATAGGTCTGCACGCGGAAGTCGGTCGTCACGAGGCCCGGCAGCGGTTGCTCCCAGACCGGCTCGCCCGTGTTGTCGACGATGACGGCGCCGGCCTGAGCATTGTGGGGGGCGTTGTAGGGGGCGACGAAGATCAGCCCGTCTGAGACGCCGGGCTCGAGCGTAGTCACCCGCGGCGCGGGTATCTGCAGGTCGGGTCGCGTCCGGTAGTTCGGCAGCAGCGGCGCCTCGGCGGGCGCCACGAGACCTGAGAGCCGCGAGGCGACCCGATCGCCTGCGCTCGCGACCGCCAGGGCAGCCGCGCCCGCGCCACCGGCGAGCAGAAGCCCACGCCGCGTGAGCCCCGGATCTGCAGCGTGCGCCGACACGCAAAAAACTCTAGTCCCCGCGGAGGAACCGGTTTGTTAGCGTCGCGGTCGTGGCCCCGCGGATTGCGACGATCGGTGTGTACGGCTTCACCGGCGAATCGTTCATCGGCGCGCTGCGCGAAGCGCGCGCGGTGCTCGTTCTCGATGTCCGTCAGCGCCGAGGCGTGCGGGGCAGCGAGTACTCGTGGGCGAACTCGCAACGGCTGCAGGCGCTCCTCGCCGACGCGCGGATCGGCTACCGCCACCTCACGGAGCTCGCACCAACGACGGAGCTTCGTCAGCTGCAGTACCGCGAGGACGACCGCCTCGGAGTCGGCAAGCGCTCGCGCGCCGTGCTCGCCGAGGAATACGCTCGCCGCTACAGCACCGAGATCCTTGATCGCGCCGATCTGGACGCGATCAAGGCCGAGCTCCCGGGCGGCCTGTCGGTACTGCTGTGCGTCGAGCGCGATCCGGCCGCCTGCCATCGCTCGCTGATCGCTGAGCGCCTGGTGGGCGCCGGAGCGACGCACCTGCTTCCCGGCTAGTCGAGCTCGTATCGGTAGACGTTGGTCTCGCGGCGCTTGAAACCGAGGCGCGCATAAAGGCGATTTGCGGCGTCGCGGTCCGGTCGCGAGGTCAGATCAACGGTTCGCGCCCCCTCGCCGCGGGCGAGATCGAGGGCTCGCTGAGTGAGCGCCGCCGCGATCCCGCGGCCGCGTGCGCTCTCATCGACGACGACATCCTCGATCCAGGCGCGCGTTCCGGTCGGAATCGGGAAGAGAGCTAGCGTGAGCATGCCGATTACCGTCCCGGCCTCGTCGCGCGCGACCAACAACCGCACCGCAGGCGAGCGCAGCAATCGCTCGAGCGCCGCGGCGTCCAGTGGTGCGGCGGAGCGCGACAGCTGGGGTAGCAGCGTCGCGACCGCGGCGAGGAGTTCCTCGGTCAGCGACTGCGCCGCCTCGATGCGCACAGCGTCCACGAGCCCACTCTTCCACGCGAAGGCGCGGCGCGCGAGCCGGTCGGCGGGTGTCTGAGGGCCTCGGCCTTGCGCTTTCGCTGCTGCTCCTCGGCGCAACGCTGACCGCGGCGGCCTGGAGTGGCCGGCGGCGCCTGGAGCCGCTCGTGGCGAGCGTCGGCGCTCTGGCGCTGCTTGCGACGGGCGTGATCGGCGCGGACAGGGCGGGCAACGCGCTGAGCAGTCTCGCGCCGACCGTTGGCTTCCTCGCCGCTCTGCTTGTGATCGCTGACGGTGCGCGCCGCGAGGGCGTCTTTGAAGCACTGGGCTCGCTGATGGAGCGCGCCGCGCGCGGCAGCCCGCTTCGCTTGCTTCGAGGTGTGATCGCCGCGGCCACGGGTGTGACGGTCCTGCTCGGGCTCGACGCGACGGCGATTCTGCTCACGCCCGTCGTGCTGCTGACGGCCGCGAGGCTGGGCGCCGACCAACGCCCGCATGCCTACGCCACCGGGCATCTCGCGAACTCGGCTTCGCTGTTGTTGCCGATTTCGAACCTCACCAATCTGCTCGCCTTCCACGCGAGCCGGCTCTCGTTCGCGCGCTTCGCGGCGCTGATGGCGTTGCCGACGGTGGCCGTGGTCGCCATCGAATGGATCGTGATGCGACGCTGGTTCGCCGCCGAGCTCGATCGCCCCCCTCGCCTCGAGAGCGCCCCGCGCGTCCCGATGCCGCGTGCCGCGCTGGCGCTGCTGGCCGCAACGCTCATCGGATTCATGCTGTCGTCGCTGGCGGCTGTTGCCGCGATCTGGGTGGCGCTCGCGGGGGCCGTGGCGTTCAGCGCTCTCGGCGCGAGTCGCCGCGGCGTGCGGGCCTTGGCCACCGCGCGCGCCGCCGAGCCCGGTTTCCTGCTGTTCGTCCTTGCGCTCGGCGTGATCGTTGCGGCGGCCGGCCACGACGGCCTCGGATCCGTTGTCCGCACCCTGCTCCCCACCGACGGCTCGCTTGGCGACCTCCTCGGCGTTGCAGCGGTCGCGGCGTTGCTCGCGAACCTCGTCAACAACCTGCCCGCGACGTTGCTTTTGGTCGGCCCGCTCGCGGCGTCGCACGGCGCCCTCCTTGCGGTTCTGATCGGTGTCAACGTCGGCCCGAACCTGACCTATGCCGGTTCGCTGGCAACGCTTCTTTGGCGGCGGGTCCTGCACGCGGACGGGATGGAGGTGTCGCTGCGCGAGTTCACGGCGCTCGGGCTCGCGACAGTGCCCGCCGCGCTCACATCGGCAACGGTGCTGCTGTGGCTGGCGCTTCGCATCTGACGCTACCCTGCGCGCATGGACGATCGAGTCAACCTCGCTGAGAAGCTCGCTCTGCTCGAGGGTCCCTACGAGCCGGGCATCGTCGCCTACATCAACGATTACAAGGTCGCCGTAGTGAAGGTCGCGGGCGAGTTCATCTGGCACAGCCACGCCGACACCGACGACTTCTTCCTGGTGCTCGGCGGCAGGCTGACGATCGAGCTGCGTGACCGCGACGTCGAGCTCGGTCCTGGCGAGCTGTTCGTGGTGCCGCGCGGCGTGGAGCATTGCCCGAAATCCGCTGAGGGGGCCGAGGTTCTTTTGATTGAGCCGCGCGGCACGCTCAACACCGGTGATGCCGGCGGCGAGATGACGCGCGGCGAGCGAGAGGTCTAGGGCGAGGCGACAAGCACGACGAGGTCGCGCGGTCCGTGCACGCCCTCGACGCGCCGCAGTTCGATGTCTGACGTCGCCGAAGGTCCTGAGATGAACGTGATCGGCCGCGTTCGCGCGCCGGCGATGGCGGCGATCGCCTGCGGCAGCAGCTCGACGATCTGCTGCTCGCCGACGACGCAGACGTGCAGGTCGGGTATCAGCGTGAGTGCTCGCCGACCCTCCGCCGGGGCCCCCGAGAGGATGATCGTCCCGGTCTGGGCGACGGCCATCGTTGCGCCCGTCAGGACTCCGTCGGTCGCATCGAGCTCAGCGTGGCCCAGCGCCGTGTCCTCGATCAGCTCGACGCCGCCCGGCCGCCAGTCGGCCGGGAGGTCCGGCGGGATGCAGATGCGACGGGCGGCTCGGTTCTCGAGTGTCTGGTCGATCGTCGCCCGCACCTCAGACGCGCCGATTCGGCGCACCTGCGCGCGGTAGTCGCCCGCGCGTTGGCAGAACAGCTCGACGAGCGCCTCGCCCGAAAGCGAGCCGCTCCGCCGATAGGTCCGAACGAACGGGACGTCGCCGGCGTCGCCGACCGCGGCTCGGACCCGGCTGAGAATCGCCTCGCGCGCGTCGCTCACGGCCGACGCCCCCACCACTCGCGAAAGGTTTGGCGGGCAAGCGGTCGTAGATCGCGCGTACGCGTCCACGCGTCAAGCGGCGGCGGGAGCCGGCGGATTAGACCGCGCCGTGCGAGCGGGCGCTGCAGCACCCGCCCCAATCGCGTCGCGGCGAGGAACCGCCTGCGGTCTCCGAACGTCCACGCGAGCGTCTCCATCACGGCTCGCTCGCCGGGATGCCCGCCGGCGCCGACCGCCTTTGCTCGTAGGTGCAGGAGCACCTTCGGGATATCGATCTTGACCGGGCAGACCTCGTAGCAGGCGCCACAGAGGCTCGACGCAAACGGCAGCGTCGGCGCCTTCTCGATGCCGATCAGCTGGGGTGTCAGGATCGCGCCGATCGGGCCCGGATAGACCGAGCCGTAGGCGTGGCCGCCGGTGCGCGAATAGACGGGGCAGACGTTGAGACAGGCGCTACAGCGGATGCAGTGAAGAGCAGCGCGTCCGACCTCGTCGGCGAGAACCCGCGTACGGCCGTTGTCGAGCAGGACCACGTGGAGCTCCTGCGGCCCGTCGCCCGCCGTCACGCCGGTCCACAGCGAGGTGTAGGGGTTCATCCGCTCGCCGGTCGATGACCTCGGCAGCAGCTGGAGGTAGACCTCGAGGTCGCCGAACGTCGGGATCAGCTTCTCGATCCCGACGACGGACACGAGCACCGGTGGCAGGGTCGTGCACATCCGGCCGTTGCCCTCCGACTCGACGACGCAGATGGCGCCCGTCTCGGCGATCGCGAAGTTGGCGCCACTGACGCCCATCCGAGCGCGCAGGAAGCGTTTGCGAAGGAACCGTCGCGAGGCTTCGGCAAGCTGGGCGGGGTCGTCTTCGAGCGTCTCATCGGCGATCGTGCGGCGGAACAGGTCGCGGATCTCGGTGCGGTTGCGATGGATCGCCGGAACAAGGATGTGCGAAGACCAATCGCCGTCCAGCTGGAGGATCAGTTCGGCGAAGTCGGTCTCGAGGGCGCTGACCCCTCCCGCCTGGAGTGCCGCCGTCAGCTCGATCTCGTCGGTCGTCAGCGACTTGACCTTGAGGACCTCCTCGACGTCGTGCGAGCGAGCGATCCGAAGGACGATCTCGTTTGCTTCGGCGGCATCCGATGCCCAGTGGACGGTCGCGCCGGCGCGGGTGGCTGCAGCCTCGAACTGGATCAGGTAGCGCTCGAGGTTCGCGAGGACATCGGCTTTGATCGCCCGCCCGGCTTCGCGCAGCTCCTCCCAATCCCCGACCTCCGCGACCGCCACGGCGCGCTTGGCCCGAATGGTGTCGGTCGCCGCGCGCAGATTGGCGCGCAGCACCGGGTCAGCCAGCGCATCGCGCGCCTCCTGGGGAAAGGGCCTCGTCACTCGGTCGCCAGGATCTCGGCGAGGTGAAGCGTCCGCACCGGCGAGCCCTCGCGCGACAGCCGACCACCGATCTGAAGCAGGCACGAGCTGTCGACGGCGGTGACCACGCTCGCGCCGCTCGCCTCGATCGCGGTGCACTTGTCGACCACCATCGCGGTCGAGGTGTCGGCGTTCTTCAGCGCGAAGGTCCCGCCGAACCCGCAGCACTCGCTCGCATCGGCGAGGTCCACAAGCTCGAGGCCTTCGACCGCACCGAGCAGGCGCAGCGGCGCATCGCCGACGCGCGTGACGCGCAGCGAATGGCAGGTCGGGTGGTAGGCGACCCGGTGTGGGAAGGACGCGCCTACGTCGGTGACCGCCAGCTTCTCGACAAGGAGCTCCGACAGCTCGAACAGTCGCCCCGCAAGCGACGGGTCGTGCTCGCGCATCGTGCCCACGCACGACGAGGACGGCGAGACGATCACCTCGCAATCGCCGAAGATCTCGCCGAAGCGGCGCGCGAGCCGCTCGCCCTCGGAGCGGTATCCGCTGTTGAAATGCATCTGGCCGCAGCACGTCTGTTCGGCTGGGAAGACGATCTCGTGGCCGAGGCGTTCGAGGACGGCCGTCGTGGCGCGACCGACCTCGGGACGGACTGCGTCACCGATACACGTGATGAAGAGCGCGATGCGCACGGGCGGGCGCTCAGCGGATCGCGGCGGCGGTGTGAGCGTGCCGTGAAGTCACAGCGCGCGAGTCTAGTCGCGGGGCGTCGCTGCTCCGCGTGCGGCGGCCTTGCGATCCGTCGCCCTCGCTAGGCGATCGGTGCGCGAGCGACGGGGAGCATGTCGGTCTCGACGCGCCTGTGGGAAGCTTGCCCCCGCGCATGAGCGATCGAAGCGGCCTATTCCTCGACGTGTCCGTCCCGGCCAGCTACGACCGCCTGCTGGCGCCCTACATCTTCACGCCGTGGGCGCGCGATCTGGTTCGCCGCGCCGATCTGAAGGCTGGCTCGACCGTGCTCGACGTGGCGTGCGGACCCGGTGCGGTCGCGGTCGTCGCCGCGGCCGCCGTCGGGCCATCGGGCCGCGTCGTCGGGTGTGATGTCAGCCCGACGATGCTCGCGCAGGCGGCGAGCCGGCCGCCGCAGGAGGGGTCGGCGCCGATCGACTACCGCGAATGCGCGGCGGGTGAGCTCGACGCTCCCGACGGCGCCTTCGACGCGGTGCTCTGCCAACAGGGACTGCAGTTCTTCCCGGACCGCGGCGCCGCGCTTGCCGAGATGCGGCGGGTGCTCGTCGACGGCGGCGTCGCGCTGCTCTCGACATGGGCCTCCGAGCGCGAGCTCGGGCTGTTTGGGGCGATCTCCGAGGCGGCTCGCGACGGCGGGCTGCCCGAGCCCTTCCCTGGCGCCTTCGATCCGAGTGGCTTCGCCGTCAGCGCCGCTGAGGCCGCGCGCGTGCTCGAGGCTGCCGGCTTCCGCGAGGTCACCGTCGAACTCGTGGAGCGCGAGTGCGTCTGGGATTCGCCCGAGGCGATCGCGGAGACGATCACCGGCACCCCCTATGGGCCGCTCTTCGCGGCGGCCGACGAGGCGACGCGGCTGCGCATCAAGGAGCTGATCCTCGCTGGCGTCGGCGCTCCCGACAGCGGAGAGGTGCGGATCGCCACGGCGAGCCAGGTCGCCCGTGGTGTGCGTTAGCCGCCGACGCTGATCGGCGCCGAGGTGGCGAGGACGCGGCCCGCGGCGTTGCGCGCGGCCACCGCGACGTATCCGGCGGCGGCGACGTGGAGAGTCGTCTCGAAGCCCGTCGCGGGCGCGGTTTCGACAGCGGTGAGCGACGCGGCGCCGCCCCCGGCGAGCACCTCCCACGACGCGACGCCGGTCGCTCCGTTCCAGCTCGCCTCAACGTCCATCCCGGTGGCGGTGAGCTGTGCCGCGACCGCCGGGGGGGTGTCGGGACTTCCGCTCCACGGCGCCAGGTAGGTGCGGTAGTTCTCGACGAAGGGACCAAGCGTTCCGTCAAGCAGCACATGCCCCGAGTCGTCGAACTCGGTGAAGTTGGGGATACCGCCGTAACCGACGAGCCAATCGTCGCCGGGGAGGCGGTCGAAGTTGCCCTGGCTCTCCGTCTGGAGCTTGATCGTCGGATTCGCGAAGCGCTTCACGAGGCTGACGTGGCGATCTGCGAGGTCAAGCTGAAGGAGCAGTCCCCGCGACGGCGTGTCGTGCGTGACCACGTAGCCGTCGTCGAAGAGCGCGACGCGGCCGCCGGGCTGCCACGTCGCGTCGTGCTGGAAGTCAAATGCGGTGCCCGGCCCCTGCGTGAATGACGAGTGGCGCCCGCCGAGCTCCCAGATGAGCAGGCCCGTCGCGCGCGATACGTCCCAGACGGCGGAGGTGCTGCGCGATGAGAGCAGCAGCTGTCCGCGGCTACCCGGGTCGATCGAGTTGATGTGCACGTAGTCCCAGGGGTGGTGGCTGGTGTGGGGCATCTGCGTGTAGGCGTCGGTGAGCGGAATGTGGCCGAGCGCGTGCCACTCCCACATCACGAGGCCCGTCTTGATGTCGATCTCCTGCACGACTGAATCGGTGACGATCGCGTGGCGAGGGCCGCCGAGTCGGTGGAGGTTCGTCTCGACTGGGTCGAAGGAGTCAATCCAGGCCGTTTCGTCTGGCTCCAGGAGGAACTCGTGGAGGTCCGCGCTGTAGCCGTTGCCGGCGCGGACGACCGCGAGCCGGCGATAGTCCGAGCTGTAGATCTCATCGACCCCGGCGTGTCCGAAGCCGAGTGCGAGGATTCGTCCCTGCCACCAGGTCAAGACGTTCCGGCCGCCGAATCGCTGCGGGCGAAAGTTGGTCGCGAACTCGCCGCGCGGCAGTGGGTGAAACCAGATGAGATTGCCGCGCTGGTCGGTGATCATCGGGCCCGGAGCGCCCGCTCCCTGGTAGGGCGCGAGGAAGAGGTCGCCCGGGCTCGCGCCGGCGCGGGCCGCGGTCGTGATGCGGACCGTCGAAGGCGTCAGCGCCGGCGCGGAGAGGTAATGCTGCACGTCGGCGGGGTTGCCGGCGTGCTCCGGGAACCCGGCTCCGCTGATAGGCGCCGGCGTCGCGATCGTGAACGTGGTGCTGGTCGTCGCCCGCCCGGCGCTGTCCTCGACGATGGCGCTCACTCGCACCGTCTCGCCCGCCTGGAAGGCCCGCTTCGGAAGGAAGCTCGCCCCTTCGTCCGTCGAGTACTCCTCGATCCGGCCAGCGTGGGAGCCGCTGCGCGAGCCGACGGCGTCAACACTCACAACGCGCGTTCCACGCGCAGTCAGGAAGCTGATCTGCGTCCGTGCGGAGGCGTCAGGCGTGCCGGGGAAAGGGGACACGGTCACAGCGGGAGTTGCCGGCGCGGCAGACGTCTTCGCCGCGACCGGCAGGAGTACGACAACGGCGGCCACGGCCAGCGCTAGCGATCTGCGGGTCGGCACGGCGGGAACCGTAGCGGCCGTCGACTGGGCCGGGCGCGATAGCGGCGACTCCTCAGCGGCTGACGTCGCCCGCGATCTGACCGATCCGCGAGCGAAGCCATGAGTGCGCGGAGTCAGAGTCGGCGCGGGGGTGCCACCAGAGCATCTCGACGAGGACCGGAAACTCGACGGGCGAGCGCAGGATCCTGATGTCGCCGGTCCGCCTCAGGTAGGCCTCGGCGCGCTTGGGGACGAGCGCGACCAGATCGGTCCCCTGCAGCAGAAAGGGCGCCAGCAGGAAGCTCTCGACGCTGACCTCGACTCGCCGGTCGATGCCGAGCCGCGCGAGGTGGCGATCGGGCAGAGCGACGGGCTGGCCCGGGCCTCCCATCGAGTACACGAGATGGCCCAGCGACATGTAGTCCGCGAGCGTCATCCGCCGCCCGACACGGCTGTTGCCCGCCCAGACGCAGCACTCCCAGCGGTCCTCCCACAGGCGCATCGCGTGCAGGTCGACGTCGCCCATGATCTCGGGCGGCTCGACGACGAGGTCGACCTCGCCGGCCCCGAGTGCGCGGCCGGCGTTTGCCAGGCGCGGCAGTACCTCGACGGTGAGGCCGGGCGCGTCCTGGGCAAGGGCGCGCACGAGCGGCCCGACGAGCATCAGGACGCTGTAGTCCGAGCAGCTGAGCCGAAACGTCCGCCGCTCCCTGGCCGGATCGAACGTGGTCGGCGTCTCGAGCGCCCCCCGGATCAGCGCCAGCGCCTCGCGCACGGGCTCGACGAGCGACTCCGCGCGCGTCGTCGGCACGAGCGCAGAGCCGCGGCGCACGAGCAGCGGGTCGTCGAAGAGGCGGCGCAGGCGCGCGAGCGCGTTGCTCATGCCGGGCTGGCTGAGGCCGACGCGCGCCGCGGCTCTCGTGACGCTGCGCTCGCTGAGGAGGGCGTCGAGGGCGACGAGGAGGTTCAAATCGATGCTTCCGAGCTCCATTGCTGTCATGAATGAAGCACATATCGAGATTCAGTTGCCAGATGACGCGCGCAACGCCTAGCGTGGGCCAATGGCGAGCGTGGAGGAGGTCCCGGTACTGATCGTCGGCGGCAGCCTCGTCGGCCTGACGACCGCGATGCTGCTCGGCCGCCACGGTGTTCACGCGCTGTCCGTCGAGCGCCACGCCGGCACCGCGATCCACCCCCGCGCCGGGCACTTTCAGCTGCGCACGCTCGAGATCCTGCGCGAGATGGGACTCGAGGAGCGGGTCCGCACGAAGTCGCTCGAGATGTACAGCGCCACCGGCGGGATCAACGCGATGGAGTCGCTCGCCGGCAAGGAGCTCGGTGTCTACGTCCAGGAGCTCAACGAGGGCGTCGGCGGATTCAGCCCGACCGTGCGCGTTTTCATCAACCAGGACGTCCTCGAGCCGATCATTCGCGACCGCGCGGCCGAGATGGGGGCGACCCTGCGCAACCGCGTCGAGGCAACGAACCTCGTCCAGGATGACGAAGGAGTCACGGCAACGCTGCGCGATCTCGACAGCGGCGAGGAGCGCACCGTCCGGACGAACTACGTCGTGGCATGCGACGGCAACCGAAGCCCCACGCGCGAAGCGCTCGGGATCGCCATGCAGGGCTACGGCGAGCTTTCGCGCAGCATCACGATCTACTTCCGCGCCGAGTGCGCCGACCTGATCAGCAACCGAAACCAGGGCGTCATCTACGTCCACAACCCGCAGCTGCGCGGCTTCTTCCGTCTCGATCGAGGCGGGGGCACGGGCTTTCTCGTCATCAACACCGTCGGCGAGGACGTCACCACGCCGGAGGCGATCGATGTCCAGAGCGGTCTGACCGACGAGCGCGCGCTCGAGCTGCTGCGGGCGGCGATCGGCGCCGACATCCCGATGGAGGTCGTCGACGTCGCCAACTGGCGCGCCGAGGCCAACTGCGCCGAGCGCTTCCGCGACGGCCGGGTGTTCCTCGCGGGCGACGCCGCACACGTGGTGCCGCCCAACGGCGGCTACGGCGGCAACACCGGCGTCGCCGACGCGCACAACCTCGCCTGGAAGCTCGCGGCTGTCGTTCGCGGCGAGGCGGGGCCGGCGCTCCTGGATAGCTACGACGCCGAGCGGCGCCCCGTCGGCGAATTGATCGTGCATCAGGCCTACACGCGTTACGCGACGCGCGTCGTGCCCGAGCGCGGCACCGACGATGTCGATCCCTTCATCCCTGACATCCAGCTCGAGATCGGCACGGTCGTGCGCTCGGCGGCGATCATCGGCGAGGGCGACGACGACGGGGCGCTGCACATGGATCCCGGCGAGATGCGCGGCCGTCCGGGCACGCGCGCGCCGCACGTCGGGCTCCCCGGCGGGCAGTCGACGCTCGACCTCTTCGGCCGCGAGTTCGTGCTCCTCCACGGCCCCGGCGCGCAGGCGCCCTCGGGTCTTGCGGCACACGGTTTGTCTGAGGACGCGCTCGATGCCTACGGCATCGGCGCGGCAGGAGGGGTCCTCGTGCGCCCCGACGGCATCGTCGCCTGGCGTTCGCGGGACGCCTTCGAGCCGCACACTGCCGAGGCGGCGCGCGAGACCGTCCTCTCGCGCTAGCCGCTCAGTAGGACTTCGGCATACCCAGCACGTGGTGGCCGAGGTAGGCGAGCACGAGGTTGTTCGAGACTGGGGCGATCGAGTACAGGCGCGTCTCGCGCAGCTTTCGCTCAACGTCGTACTCGCGCGCGAAGCCGTAGCCGCCGTGGGCGTCGAGGCACGCGTTCGCCGCTTGCCACGACGCCTCCGATGCGAGCAGCTTCGCGGTGTTTGCCTCCGCGCCGCACGGTTTGCCGGCATCGAAGAGCCAGGCGGCCTTGCTGCGCACGAGCGCTGCCGCTTCGATCGCGGCGTGGGCGCGTGCGAGCGGGAATTGGACGCCCTGATTGGCGCCGATCGGTCGTCCGAAGACGATGCGCTCCGATGCGTAGGCGGCGCCCTTGGCGGTGAACCAGCGTCCGTCGCCGACGCATTCGGAGGCGATCAGGATCCGCTCGGCGTTCATGCCGTCGAGGATGTAGCGGAATCCGCGGCCCTCCTCGCCGACCAGCGCGTCGGCGCCGATCGGCACGTCGTCGAAGAAGACCTCGGTCGTCGCGTGGTTGATCATCGTCTCGATCGGGCGGATCGTCAGGCGGTCTCCGGCGGCCCGGATGTCGATCAGGAACACCGACAGCCCGTCGGCGGGCTTCGCCGTCTCCTCGCGCGGCGTCGTCCGCGCAAGTACGAGCATCAGGTCGGAGTGAAGCGCGCGCGAGGTCCAGATCTTCTGCCCGCGAAGCACGTAGCCGCCGTCGACGCGCCGCGCAACGGTCTGGATCTGCGTGGTGTCGGAGCCCGCCGTCGGCTCGGTCACGGCGAAGGCCTGAAGGCGCAGTTCGCCGGCGGCGATGGCTGGCAGGTAGCGCGTCTTCTGATCGTCTGAGCCGTGGCGGAGCAAAGTGCCCATCGTGTACATCTGGGCGTGGCAGGCTGCCGAGCTACACCCGCTGGCGTTGATCTCCTCGAGGATCGCGCACGTCGCTTCGAGTTCGAGGCCCGCGCCGCCGTATTCCTCTGGGATCAGGGCCGCGAGCCAGCCGTGTTCGGTGAGCGCGGCGACGAACTCCTCCGGGTAGCCGTCGGGCTCGAGCTCTCGCCAGTACTCGCCGGGAAAGTCCGCGCACAGCGCGCGGACGGCTTCGCGGATCGAAGCGGTTTCGGCGGACTCCGAGAAGTTCATCACGCTGTCGCTCCGCTGCTGTCAACGATCGCGGTGCGCTTAGATCTGCGGCCCCCGTGAAGCACCGCGACGAACGCTAGCCCACCATGCCCTCCGAACAGCAGCCGGCGGAGTACGACTACATCGTCGTCGGCGCCGGTTCGGCCGGATGCGTCGTCGCCGCTCGGCTCGGTGAGGACCCCGGCGTCAAGGTGCTGCTGATCGACGCCGGGCCATCCGATGACGCGGCGGAGATCCACATGCCGATCGCCCTCGAACAGCTCTGGCAGAGCCGCTACGACTGGGGCTTCCTGAGCGAGCCCGAGCCCGGGCTCGACGGGCAGCGCTGCTACCTGCCCCGCGGACGGGTGCTCGGCGGCTCGAGCTCGTTGAACGCGATGCTCTACGTGCGCGGCCACCGCTCCGACTACGACGGGTGGGCCGCCCGCGGCCTGCCGGGCTGGAGCTATGCGGATGTGCTGCCGTACTTCAAGCGCTCCGAGGACAACGAGCGGGGCGCGAGCATCTATCACGGGGCGGGCGGGCCGCTGAGTGTCAGCGACGGGCGCTCGAGGCATCCGTACGCGGAGGCGATGATCGAAGCGGCGGCGTCGGCGGGCATCGAGCGCAACGACGACCACAACGGCAGACGCCAGGACGGCGTCGGCTGGTTTTAGGCAACCCAGCGAGATGGCCGTCGCTGCAGCGCCGCGGTCGCATTTCTCGCGGGCTGCGGAGTAAACGTCGAGGTCATCACGGACACGCACGTGGTCCGGGTCCTTTTCGAGGGAACCGCTGCCGTTGGCGTTGAGGTCCTGGGCGCCGAGGGTTCAAAGGCGATCCGGGCGCTGCGCGAGGTCGTGCTTTGCGCCGGGGCCTACCAGTCGCCGCAGCTGCTTCTCCTATCGGGGATCGGCCCGGGCGACGAGCTGCGCGCGTGCGGGATCGACGCGCTCGTCGAGCTCCCCGTCGGACAGAACCTCCACGACCACCCGGTCACAACGCTGATGTGGTTCGCTGAAGGCGAGAGCCTCGCCGCGGCGATGACGCCGGGCAACCTCGAGCTCTTCGAGCGCGAGGGCCGCGGGCCGCTGACCTCGACGCTCGTCGAAGCGGGGGCGTTTGTTCGCACGCGCGACGGCCTGCCGGCGCCCGACATCCAGCTTCACTTCTTTGCTGTGGCGCTTGCGGCGAACCACTTCGGCCCGCCGCCGGCCGGCCACGGCTTCACGATCGGCCCCACGCTTCTTCGCCCGGCAAGTCGCGGCTCGGTCACGCTGCGAAACGGCGTCCCGCACTCAAAACCGCGGATCGTGCACAACTACCTGACCACAGACGAGGACCGGCGAGCTCTGACCGACGGGGTCCGCATCGCACTCGAGGTCTCGCGTCAGCCGGCGCTTCGCGCGATCACGCGCCCCGAGCGCGACCTCCCGGCGTCGGAATCCGACGCCGACATCCTCGCCTTCATCAAGCGCCGCACCCAGACGATCTTCCACCCTGTCGGCAGCTGCGCGATGGGCTCGGTCGTCGACGCCGAGCTCCGCGTCCTCGGTGTCGAGAGGCTGCGCGTGATCGACGCTTCCGTCATGCCGAGCGTGCCGGGCGGCAACATCAACGCGCCGACGATCATGATCGCCGAAAAGGGCGCCGACATGATCCGCGGGCTGGAGCCGCTCACGCCGGCGGACGAGGCCGCCAAGTCGTGACAGCCCACGTGGGCGCGGCCCGACAACGATCGATCCCACAGGACCCCGCCCTCCAGGGCCGGGTCCTGATCGTCGCGGGCGCAGCGCGACGCGGGGTGATCGCGGTGATCTGGCTGTGAACTCTTCTGACGAAGGTTGCGCGACTGGTGACGCCGGTGTAGCTTCGCGCCGCAGCCGACACCGAGAGGAGAACCGATGGCGCTGGGCTTCTATTTCACCCCGAGCGGGTTCACGCAGGAGAAGTACGACGAGGCGATCAGTCAGCTTGAGGCTGCCGGGGCAGGATCGCCCGACGGACGCACGTTGCACGTTGCTCTCGAGAAGGACGACGGGACCGTTCAGGTCTTCGACATCTGGGAGTCACAAGAGGCAATGGAGGCGTTCGGGCCCACGCTCGGACCGATCCTCGGCGGGCTCGGGGTTGATCCGGGGCAGCCGATGGTGCAGCGGGTCCGAAACGTGATCGAGGGCTGATACGGCCGCGCCGGTCTTCGGCTCGGCGCGGTCCGGCTCAACCGACGCCCCGGAAGCAAATGTCGCGAGCCGATCGGCTAGCGTGGCGTCGATGCCCTATCGCGTCGTCGTCCCGGACGAATTCGAGTGGACGACGCGTCCGCACGAGCCGGAGGAGCCGGCGCGCCACGTCGCCGAGCTATCCGAGCGCAGCGGCGCGGTGCATACCCGCGCCAACCTATGGCGCTATGAGCCGGGCGCTCGCGGGCGCCGGCACGTGCATGAGGACCAGGAGGAGACATTCCTGGTCGTCGCGGGAACGCTGACGATGTACGTCGGCGACCCGCCCGAGCGCTGTGACGTGCCTACCGGCGGCGTGGTGCACGTCGCGGCGGGGACGCCGCTGCAGAGCGTCAACCACGGAGACGTGGACCTCCTCGTGTACGCCTACGGCTCGCCACCGGACGAGGGCGCAGACGTGCTCGACTCGGCAGTCTGAGGTCGGATTCGCGAACGGCCGTTCCGTGGGCCGTGTGTGCGGCACCAGCGCCAATCCCTAGCTAGATGTCAGGTCTCTGACGGACTCGGGTGGTAGGTGAGGCCGATGGTGCTGCATAGGCCGTCCATCCGTCGAGGGAGTGCACACGTTCTGGGGACTGATGCCGTTAGTAGAGGCGAGCGTTTGCGCAGCAGCGGGAGGAGGCCGCAGCCCGCGCAGGTCGGTCGCGCAAGCTTCGATGTGCAGCACTCCCGACAGGGACGGATCCCGGATGACCCCTCTAGAACGAGACACCCCAAAGCACGATCAAGGAACCTCGACCCGGGAGGATGTCGAGACGCTCGCGCGAGAAGTGCGCGCGTTGCGGTGGCGCCTACGCGTGTGGACCACGGTTGTCTTGTCGGTCTTTGCCGGCTCGCTGCTCGCTGGCGGCGCGTGGGCGGCGTCGAGATATTTGATCACGAGCACAGCGCAGATCAAGCCGAGCGTTTTGGCGACGATCGAGAAGTCGGCCCGGGACACAGCGAAGTGGGCCCGGGGTATCGCGGGAGCGGTCGGGCCGCCCGGGCCTGCGGGTGCCCCAGGCGCGGCCGGCCTCGCGGGCGCCCAGGGACCGGCCGGGCCGGCCGGCGTGGCTGGAGCGACCGGCGCGACGGGCGCCGCCGATACGGAGGCCTTCCTTGGCGAGCAGGTTGCCATCGCCGCGGAGGCTGCCGCCCTGACCTTCGGTGCGGGTAACGGTGGCAGTTTCGTGAACCTGACGCCGACGGCGCTCGTGTCCATCAATCCGGCGCTCCAGATCGCCATGGGCGGAGGCCATGCTTACGTGTCGGTCACGATGGGCACGCTCACAGGCAACGATGTCACCGCGACCGCGCCGGACGGCAGCACCTTCTCGATCAACGACGCTAACGGCACGGTCACTCGGTCGTGCACGAACGCCATCGGCCAGAACGACTGCGTGAACGGCACGTGGTAACCGAGCGCAAAACCATGTCCCACCAACTCCGCGTCTCGCAAGTGCTCGTCCCAGGACCAACAGCCCGGTCCCGCGATCAGAGCCATCCTGGGTTTGATGAAGGCCGTGGTTGTATGCATCCGGCCCAGGCGTGGGAGCGCTAGAAACTCGACACCATGAGGCTCGGACGCCTCCTGCTCGCCGGGACGGTCGCAATAGCAGCGGCATGTGGTGTCTCTAGCGCTGCCGACGGGGATACGACGCTCCAGCAGCCGCTCCAGGGCGTCTTGGTCGGCGTCGGGCCTACCCAGCAGTCGCTGATCGTCCAGTACAACAACGAAGATGTCGCCGGCTGCGGCATCCTCGGTGTGACGCCGACTGTGGTCGAGGGCACCGACAGCGTGCAGGTGTCATTGGAGGCGACCGTGGATGTGCAACCGTCCGCTGTCGCATGCGCCACCGTACTAGTTGTCGCAACGATCTCCGTGCCGCTCCCCGCGGCCCTCGACGGTCGCGCCGTGACTGGCATTCAGGTGCTCGGCGGCGCGCTCGCTGCCCCGGCAATTCCTGCGGCTCCGGGAGCTGCTGGTCCCGGCATGCCAAGCCTCGTCGGCCTCTCGCCGCACGATGCGCGCCTGATGCTGACCCCTGCTCGCGCCCTGCCGCATCCCTACGAGCTGGTGGTCCATCGCACCCATCGCGCGGGCGCCGGGGCGCTGCCGCGCGTGATCGCCCAGAGCCCGATGGCAGGGAGCCAGCTCCGCAGGCAGCCGACCGTCGTCGTCGTGACGGTCGCCCCGTAAGCCGCCGAAATCCGCAACCCAACGGTCGACGAGATTTTCGGCCTTGCGGATCTTTCGTGTGAGATGGCCGATGTCGAACAGCCGCTGCCGCCGCTTGCGTCACAAAGTGCGTGTGTCACCGTCCGCGACGGCGGGGAGAAAGCCCCCTAGCCGCGGCGGGGTCACGCCGCTATCGTGACTCGCCTGCGGAGCACCCCGGGGAATCGGCGCTCGTGCCGTGTGCCGGAGTGGGGGGCCGCAAGTGCGGAAGGAGTTGGCATGACGGGACCTAGCAGGGGTGCGGCAGCGTGCTAGCCGGGCACAGTACGTCGCTCGCGCGCATCAGAGCTCTTGCGGGCGGCAGCCTGCTCGCCGCATTCGCGCTGGCGCTCGCCATCGCCGCCTTCCCAGGTTCGGCCTCCGCAGCTGTGAGCTGGGAAGCACCGGTGGCCATCGACACCGACGGCGGGCCGAGCCTGTCGAGCCTTTCTTGTCCGACAGCCCAGCAGTGCACGGCCGTCGACGCCAACGGAGACGAGCTCACGTTTTCTCCCAGCTCGCCCTCCCAGGCCACCAGGGTGGACATCGATCCGGCCTCTGCCCTGAACGCCATCTCCTGTCCTACTGCTTCCGAGTGCGTCGCGGTGGGCAGGGCGGGTGCCGAAATCACCTTCGATCCGACGACGGTCACAGCGGCCAATGCCAGCGTGGCCGTGATCGACGGCGCTACTTCGCTGAACGCGATTACGTGTACCTCCGCAACGGCCTGCGTCGCGGTCGACAGCGCGCAGCAGGAGATCAGCTTCGACCCGGCCTCGCCGGGCAACGCCAAAGCGGCAGTGATCGACACAAGCAACCACGTGTTGCAGGCGATCGCTTGCCCGGCGAGCGATCAGTGCACCGCCGTCGACGACGTCGGCGCTTTGATCACCTTCGATCCCGCCTCGCCGAGTAGCGCGACAACGACCTGGACCGTGAGCACGTCGTACACGAGCATTTCCTGCCCCGGCGTCCATGTCTGCGTCGCCGGCGATGGCGCCATCAACGGGGTGGTCTCCTTCGATCCGACGGCTGCCGACGTCGCTGCGACTGAAGTCGGTGTGGGGTTGCCTTCCGCCGTGCTCGCCGTCAGCTGCGTGTCCGCTTCTGTCTGCACAGCCGTCGACAGTCGCGGAGGAGAAGCCACATTCGCCCCCTTCAGCCACGCGGTCACGACGGTGCCAGTCGAGGCGGCGGCGCAGCTGAACTCCCTGGTCTGCCTCTCGGCCGCGGAGTGCGTCGCTGTAGACACGGCGGGCCAACGACTAGTCTTCGATCCGGGGACGATGACTCCGCCGGCGTCCTTTGCGTTTCCCGGCCCGGCTTCCTCGATCGCCTGCCCATCGGCAACGCAGTGCACCGCGGCCGGCGAACTCGGAAGCGGGGAGGTGACCTTCAACCCGCTTTCGCCGCCCTCGGACCCGGTGCCGATCGATGTGGGTAACGACCAGAGTCTCTACGCGATCGTCTGTCCGACCGTGATGCAGTGCACAGCGGCCGACGCGGCCGGCGCAGAAGTCACCTTCGACCCGGAGACCGCGACAGCGACGAGCCAGAGCCCGGTCCTCCTCGACGCTGGCAACACCGATCAGTCCGCGGGGCTGGCGTGCCCGTCAAGCTCGCAGTGCACGCTTGTCGACGACAAGGGACAAGAGGTCACGTTCGATCCGCAGACTGCTACCCCCACAAGCCAGTCGGTTGTCGACATAGACGGATCGAACACCCTCATCAACGTCGCTTGCCCAGCCGCCAACCAGTGCACGGCTATCGACAGCGCCGCCAACGAGCTGACATTTGACCCGCTTTCCCCGCAGAGCGTCACCACAGTTCGCATCGACGGCAACGTCGCCATGACGGACATCAGCTGCCCCGAAACGACCGAATGCGTCGCGACGGATTACAACGGCGCTGCCATTGTCTTCGATCCCCAGACCGCGAGCAGGGCCGCCCACCGCAGGGCCATCTCTCGCGCCGGTGTGGGCGGCTTGTCAGCCATCGTCTGCCCGTCAAGCAGTCAGTGCACGGCGTCCAACCAGTATGGCCTGGCGGTCACCTTCGACCCTAGCGCCAGCGACCCGGCGACGACGGCCAACGACGCCGGGCTGAGTACCCTGAGCCTGAATCGGCTCGCCTGCGCGTCAGCGACGCAATGCACCGTGCTCGTGGCGAGTGGAAGCAGCTTCCCTCGCGAGCTCACATTCGATCCCCAGACCACGAGCTCACCAGAGCCCGCCGCCATCGATAACGGAGTCGGCCTCGAGGCGGTTGCCTGTCCGTCGACGGCGAGTTGCAGCGCCGTCGACGCCGCCGGCCGAGAAGTCAGCTTCGCCCCATTGGACCTTTCCAGCGGTCAGACAGAGACCCCGGACGACTCGAATGCGGGGCCCTTGCTGGCGGTCGCATGCAACGCCCCGGGCGAGTGCGCGGGTGTCGGCATCGGCGGCGAGGATGTCGACTTCGACAGCTCCTCGATCGCCGCTCCGAGCGCGGTGGCGATTGACGGGACGGATCCTCTCCACGGTCTGGCGTGCCTTTCCGCGACACAGTGCGTGGCGGTCGGAGGCCTCTTCGGTGGCGACGAGATCGGCTTCGACTTTCCAACAGGCGCCGCGTTCGAGGGAGCCACGATCGATCCTGGCCACACCCTGCTCGCCGTCTCGTGCCCGATCGCCACGCAATGCACGTCGGTCGACGATGGCGGAAATGAGGTCACCTTCAACCCAGCGTCAGTCGGCCATCCCGTCGTCATTGCGATCGACCCGGGGCAAACCCTGCACTCTGTCGCGTGTCCCTGGCTGACCCAATGCACGGCCGTCGACGGAGCGGGAGATGAAGTCACCTTTGACCCGACGGCTACGGTCAACATCTCGGTGGTGGACGTCGACGACGGCAATTCACTTTCGAGCCTCGCGTGCCCCTCGTTGATCGAGTGCACGGCAGTAGGGGAACACGGGATCGCCGTGACATTCGACCCGCAGACGGGGAGCGTCGAGCCGCCGCTCGACATCGACGGCGTCGAGACATTGAACGCGATCACGTGCACCTCCGCGGCCCTGTGCGTCGCCGTGGACGAACTCGGACGCGTCGTGGTCGCCACGGGGCCGAGCGCACCGTCGGCGACTGCACCGCCGACGATCGCCGGCATGCCGAGCGTCGGCCAGATACTCACCGTGTCGCACGGAAGCTGGTCGATCACGCCGACCGCCTACGCCTACCAGTGGGAGTACTGCGACTCCTCGGGTGACAACTGCCACGCCATCGCCGGCGCGACCGGCCAGACCTACAGCACGACCTCCGCCGATCGCGGCTCGACGATCGCCGTGCTCGAGGTTGGGATCGCGGGTGACACCCCGGGCGCGCCGGTGATCTCGGGCGTGACGGACGTGATCGCGGGGCCGCCGGGATCGCCGACGCCGGGCTCCGGAGGTGGCGCGAACACGGGGCCGGCTGAATCCGGCGGCGGCGCTTCGCAGGGAGCCCACGCGCCAAGCGGAGGCGCAGCATCCGCCGGTGTGCTACCGCCGGATGCTGTCCTGTTGAAGACAACTCTGCGATCGCGCGGCCGCCGGGCAACGTTCAAGTTCACCGCGAACGGAGACGCGTCAGGCTACGTTTGCGCGCTCGTGCGGCTGCCCCGCCGTAAGCACGCCAAGGTGCCGCAGGCGCGCTTCTCGGCGTGCGGCAGTCCGAAGACCTATCGCCAACTGACACCCGGCTCATACTTCTTTGAACTGCGTGCCGAGGGTCCGGGCGGCGCTCAGTCCGCCCCGATCACGCACCGATTCACGATCGGCTGACCGGCTCCGGTCTCACGCGCGACTCGCCGAGCGGGGCTTGCCGCCGATTCCCGAGGGCATCACCCCGCACTCGCTGCGGCGCACCTACATCACCCTCCTTCTCGAGGCGGGCGAGAACCCACAGTCGTCATGCAGCAGGTCGGCCACGCCAACCCGGCGTGACGCTCGGCAGCATCTACGCCCAGGTCCTGCAGCGCCGCTCAGGCGACGGCACCAGCCGCTTGGACGCCCTCATCAGCGACTCCCTATGGGCAGAAACGGCAATTCTGAGTCTCCCTTACACGGCCGACGACAGCGTTACCGAGTCGCCTAAGCGACCCATTGCAGGCCCTTCCGACGAAGCCCTCTAACGGACTCGAACCGTTGACCCCTTCCTTACCATGGAAGTGCTCTACCAGCTGAGCTAAGAGGGCGGGGGCCGACGGCCATCCTATCGAGGCCGGCGTCCGCTACGCGAGCGACAGCAGGTGGTCGGCGAGCTCGCGCGGGCGCGAAAGAAACGGCGAGTGGTCGGTGTCGATCGAAAACACCGGATCGCAGGGCAGCCGCTCGACCATGTGGCGCTGGAGACCATGCGTGATCGCCTGATCGCGCAGGCACTCGATGTAGGCCCGCGGGATCGAGCCGGCGCCGGCTTCGCTGACGCGCACCGGGGTCGGGAACGCGGCCAGCGCTTCGGGCCGAAGCATCGACTGCGCGTGCGCCGCAGCCTCGGGTGTGCACTCGCCGTAGAAGAGCCATTCGGCGGCGCCCTCCGCCACCACGCACGTGCCGGTCTCCTCGTCGACGACGAGGTTCGGCTGCACGTTGTCGGCTCCCTCGAATGATCCGGCCAGATCGACCAGCGACTGGCCGTCGGCGGGTAGGAACGCGGTGAGGTAGACCAGTCGACGGATCCGCTCCGGCGCGTACTCGGCGGCTTGGGTGACGACCATCCCGCCCATGCTGTGTCCGACGAGCACCGCCGGCTCGGGTGCCGACTCGAGCGTCGCCTGGACGCGGCGCGCGTAGGACTCGAGCGTCATTTCGGAGACCGGCGAGGCGTCGTCGCCATGTCCCGGCAGGTCGGGCGTGAGCACGGTGTGGCCCTCGCCTTCGAGCAGCGGAACGATTTGATCCCAGCACCAGGCGCCATGCCAAGCGCCGTGAACGAGCACGAACGTCGTCACAGGATCCTCCCTCCAAATCGCGCGGTCGCCGCCACGATAGAGCGCGCGGCCGCGCTACGGGCGGCTAGTCGGAGCGAGCGTCAGGTGCGGCGGCCGGAGCGGAGGCGGTGGCGCTCGGGACGGCATTCGAGCGCAGCGCGGCGGCGGGGGCGCCGAAGGCTCCGATCGCGCCGGCGAGGGCGGCGGCGAGCAGGCGGATCGCTCCCTGGGTCCTGCGCGGTTGCTCGCTGCTCTCAGCCATGAGCGGAAGTATCAACTCGACGGATGTCGTGCCAGCTAAGCCCGTGCTAAGTCTTTATTAACGGTCAGACGGAGCGCGGTCGCTTGGGCGGAAGCGGCACGAAGCCGCTCGTGCGCTCGATGTAGTCGCGGTATCCCGGGCGGCGTTCTTCGATGTCGCGCTCGAGCATCGGCTTGCCCGATACGCGCGTCAGCGTGAACGTGTCGAGCGCCGGACCGGCAAGCGCCCAAAGCGCGGCGGCGCCGGCGCCGGCGGCGAGGATCCCTAGCCCCCACCACATCGTCGCGTCGCCGAAGTAGTTGGGGTGGCGCGTGTAGCGCCACAAGCCGCGGTCCATGACCTTCCCGCGGTTTGCCTCATCGGCCTTGAAGCGATCGAGCTGGAGATCGCCGATCGACTCGAATCCGAACCCGACCGCCCAGACTGCGATTCCGATCACGTCAACCGCTCCGATCCCGCTGCCGCCTCCGAGCGACCCGCCCGCCTGCAGCGGCAGCGAGATGATCCACATCGCGACCGCCTGGACCAGGAAGACGCGGTAGAGGCTCGTGAAACGAAACCGCTCGCCCTCACGCTCGCGCATCGCGGCGTAGCGGCGATCCTCGCCGCGGCCGGCGTTGCGCCTGCCGATGTGGCCGGCGAGGCGAAGTCCCCACGCCGTGACGAGGATCGCGAGCAGGAGCCGGCGGTCGCGGTCGCCGTGCCCGACCGCGAAGCAGACCCAGCCGATCACGACGAAGCCGAGGCCCCAGGCGGTGTCGATGATCGAGACGTCGCGGATCGCGACGCTCACGGCCCAGACCGCCACCACCAGTCCGAGCGCGCACGCGGCGCTCGCCAGCATCACGGTCCCTGTCATCCGCGAAGCCGCTCGCCCGTCGGGTCATAGAGCGGCTCGCCGGCAACCGATCCCGGCACCCACGCGCCGAAGATGTCGATCTCGACCGGCGCTCCCTCGGCGACCTGGGCGGGGAGGTACGCGTAGGCGATCGAGTGCTCCACGGTGTACCCGTAACCGCCGCTGGTGACCCGTCCGACGACCTCGCCGTCGACGCGGACGGGCTCGTTGCCGAGCGCTATGGCTCGCGGATCGGAAAGCGTGATCGCGCGCAGCCGGCGTGTCGGCTCGCCGAGAGCATCCGAGCCGATGAAGTCCTTGCCCGTGCTGACGCAGAAGCCGAGTCCCGCCTCGAGCGGCGTGTCGTCGGGCGTGATGTCTGTCGCCCATGCCCGGTAGCCCTTCTCGAGTCGAAGCGAGTCGATCGCCCGGTAGCCGCAGGCGAGCAGGCCGTGCGGCTCACCGGCGGCGAACAGCGCCCGCCACAGCCCGGCCCCGTACTCGGTCGGGCAGTAGAGCTCCCAGCCGTGCTCGCCGACATAGGTGACCCGGACCGCGCGCACGGGCACGTCGCCGACGGTGATCTCGCGGAGACGCATGTAGCCGAAGTCGAGCGGGTCGGGTGTAAGTGAGGCGAGGATCTCGCGGGCCCGCGGCCCCCAGAGCCCGAAGCAAGCCCAGCGCGCCGTGACGTCTGTGACGCTCACCGAGCCGTCCTGCGGCAGGTGCGAGCGGATCCAGCTCGCGTCGTGGTTGCCGAAGGCTGTACCCGTGACGATGCCGAAGCGGTCCTCCTCGAGGCGCGCGACGGTGAAGTCGCACTCGATCCCGCCGCGGCGGTTGAGCATCTGCGTGTAGGTGATCTGCCCGACGTCGCGCGTGACGCGGTTGTCGCAGAGTCGCTCGAGGAGCTCCGCCGCACCGGGGCCGCTGACCTCGAGCTTCGCGAACGAGGACTCGTCGAATAGCCCGGCGGCCTCCCGGGTCGCTCGGTGCTCGGCGCCGATCGCGGGTGACCACAGCATCCCGGCCCAGCCGGCCGGCCGCAGCGACTCGTCGCCCGCACCAGCGTTGCTCTCGTACCAGTTGACCCGCTCCCAGCCGGACTTCTCACCGAACGCCGCGTCGTGGGCGAGGTGCCACTCGTAGGCGCTCGAGACACGCAGCGGCCGTCCCGCTTTGCGTTCGTGCCCGGGGTAGCGGATGTCGTAGTAGGTCTCATAGACCTCGCGGGTCCGTTTGAGCGTGTAGCTCGGCGAGCGGTAGTGCGGTCCGAAGCGGCGGATGTCCATGTGCCAGAGGTCGAGCGAGGGCTCGCCATCGGTGATCCACTCGGCCATGACCTTGCCGATCCCGCCGGCGCCGGCCAGGCCGTGGGCGCAGAAGCCGGCCGCCACGAAGAAGCCGCGCACCTCGCTCTCGCCGAGGCAGAACTCATTGTCGGGCGTGAACGCCTCTGGGCCGTTGATCAGCCGGGTGACCGTCACGTCATCCATCGCCGGCACGCGCCGGCGCGAGTTCTCGGTGATCTCCTCAAAGCGCGGCCAGTCCTCCTCGAGCAGGCGGCCGTTGAAATCGGCGGGGATCGCGTCGAGGCCTCCGGCGTCAAGCGCCCATGGGGCGCTGTGACGCTCGTAACCACCCATCACAAGGCCCGCCCCCTCCTCGCGGAAGTAGACGAGCAGGTCGGGGTCGCGGAGCGTCGGCAGGTGCTCGTCGGCGCCGCGCTCGCGGAACGGCTGCGTCACGAGGTATTCGTGGGCGAACGGGATGACCGGGACGCGGACGCCGGCCATCCGCGCGATCTCGGCGGCGAACATGCCGCCCGCGTCGACCACGATCTCGGCCTCGATCGGCCCCCACTCGGTCTGGACGCCGCGAACGCGGCCGCGCTCGACGTCGATGGCCTCTACGCGTGTGTGGGTGAAGATCTGAGCGCCGCCTTCACGCGCGCCCGCGGCGAGCGCAAAGGTCAGCTGGGAAGGGTCGAGATACCCGTCGGTCGCGAGGTATGACCCGCAGCGAACGCCGTCGGTGACCATCAGCGGAAAGCGCTCCTGCGCTTCCTGCGGACTGATCAGCTCGAGCGGGAGTCCGAACGTCTTCGCCCACGCCACCTGGCGGAGCACCTCCTGCTCGCGCTCCGGCGTGCACGCAAGGCGGATCCCGCCGCACTCGACCCAGCCGCACTCGAGCGTCCGGTACAGCTCGACGCTGTACATCATCATCCGCGTAAGCGAGACGCTGCCGCGCAGCTGCCCGACCAGTCCCGCGGAGTGGAACGTCGATCCGCTGGTCAGCTCGTCGCGGTCAAGCAGCACCACGTCTCGCTCGCCGAGCGCCGCGAGGTGGTAGGCGATCGACGCGCCGCCGACACCCCCGCCGATGATCACGATCCGGGCTCGCTTGGGCAGCTCGCGGGGGCGCGCCATGTGTGTGACTCCTGGGGCTCGGAGGACTGGGCGCGCGCACCTTACATCTGTTTGCCGCAAATGGCTCGGGCGCTGTACCTTCTACGGCCTGATGCGTCTCGACGAGCTGAGGGAAGAGGTCGAGGGGGGCACGATCGACACGGTGGTCCTCGCGATCACCGACATGCAGGGCCGCCTGATGGGCAAGCGCCTGCATGCCGAGCACTTCGTCGGCGAGGTTGCAGAGCACGGCGCCGAGGGCTGCAATTACCTGCTCGCCGTCGACGTCGACATGACGCCGGTCGAGGGTTTCGCCATGGCGTCGTGGGAGCGCGGGTATGGAGACTTCGTGATGCGACCGGACCTCGAGACGCTGCGCCGCGTTCCCTGGCAGGAGGGAACCGCGATGTGCCTCGCGGACCTCGTCTGGCTCGACGGCTCAGAGGTGACCGCTTCGCCGCGCCAGATCCTGCGCCGCCAGCTCGCGCGGCTCGCCGAGCGCGGCTGGAGCGCCGCCGCGGGCACCGAGCTCGAGTTCATCGTCTTTCGCGACAGCTACGAGCAGGCCTACGACAAGAACTACCGCGACCTCGTACCGGCCAATCAGTACAACATCGACTACTCCCTGCTCGGCACCGCGCGCGTCGAGCCTCTGATCCGGCGGATCCGCAACTGCATGCACAGCGCGGGGCTGGTGGTCGAGGACTCAAAGGGCGAGTGCAACCTCGGCCAGCACGAGATCAACTTCCACTACTCCGACGCGCTGACGACGGCCGACCACCACGTCATCTACAAGAACGGCGCCAAGGAGATCGCGGCCGAGATGGGGATGGCGATCACCTACATGGCGAAGTACAACGAGCGCGAGGGAAACTCGTGCCACATCCACTTCTCGCTCGCCGACTCCGATGGCCCGCTCTTCGCTCGCGAGCGCCCGATCTTCGATTCCTTCCTCGCCGGTCAGCTCGGAGCGCTCCGCGAGCTGACGCTGATGCTCGCCCCCAACATCAACTCCTACAAGCGATATGCGGCGGGATCCTTCGCGCCAACCGCGATCGCCTGGGGTCACGACAACCGCACCTGCGCTCTGCGGGTCGTTGGCCACGGGCCGTCGCTTCGCTTCGAGAACCGCGCCGGCGGGGCGGACCTCAACCCCTACCTGGCGCTCTCGGCGCTGATCGCGGCGGGCCTTCACGGGGTCGACAACGACCTTTCGCTGGAGCCCGTGTTCGAGGGCGACGCCTACAAGGCCGAGCATCTGCCGCGGCTGCCGACGTCGCTACAGGCAGCGCGCGACCTTTTCGCAGAGTCGGAGATCGCGCGCGCCGCGTTCGGCGAGGACGTCGTCGCCCACTATGTCAACGCTGCTGACGTCGAGCTCGCCGCGTTCGGCTCCGCCGTGACCGACTGGGAGCGCCAGCGCGGATTCGAGCGACTGTGAGCGCCCCGACAGAGGCGGCGCCCATGGTCGCCGCGCCGATCGTGAGCGAGGACGCGGTCTTCGCGCCAGTCCGCTCGCAGACCGCCTTCGAAGAGACCGTCGAGCGTCTCGGCACGGCAATCAAGCTCGGCCTGCTCCCGCCGGGAACGCGACTACCGGCCGAGCGCGAGCTTTGCCGAAAGCTCGGCATCGCTCGCTCGACGCTTCGCCAGGCGCTGCTCGCGCTGGGGCAGACCGGGCACCTCCAGGCGACGCGCGGGCGCCGCGGGGGCACCTTCGTCGCCGACCCCCAGCCGCCTGGGGACGCTCCCTCCGACGAACTCCTCGCGCAGTGGCCGGAGGTCTGCGATAGCCGCATGGCGCTCGAGGTCGGCGTCGCGGTGCTCGCGGCGCAGCGCGCCACCCCCGAGGCGATCGACGCGCTCGCCGTCCTCGTCGACGAGATGGACCGTCAGGTCGGCGACTACCCCTCCTACCGCCACACCGATGTGCGCTTCCACGTCGGCCTCGCCGAGTGCACCGTGAGCTCGCGCCTGATCGCAGCGATGACCGCGACGCAGGGTGAGATGACCGATCTGATCTCCCACATCTCGCACCCCGAGGAGGTTCTGCGAGCCGCCAACGACCAGCATCGGCGCCTCGTGCGGGCGCTGCGCTCGCACGACAGCGCGCGCGCCGCGCGGATCATGAGCGAGCAGGTCGAGGCGACGATGCACATCCTCGGCGGCTTGCTGCCCACGCGGGGTTGACTTCGGTCCCGGCCGCGCCGTACAGTTCTGCGGCTAAGGCAGGACTTTCAGACCATTTCCTTTGGGAGGGGACTTAATGGCGGCGACGGAAACCCTTGGCGCTGACGAGCAACGCCTGGCGGAGCTGGGGTATAAGCAGGAGCTGCATCGCGGCTGGAGCGGGTTCTCGAATTTCGCGATCTCGTTTTCGATCATCTGCATCCTGGCCGGGTGCTTCAGCACCTATGGCCAGGCGTTCAATGACGGCGGGCCGATTGCGATCTCGATCGGCTGGCCGGTCATCAGCGTCCTCATCCTCGCGGTCGCCTTCTCGATGTCCGAGCTCGCCTCTGCGATGCCCACCTCGGGCGGCATCTATTACTGGGCGTCCAAGCTCGGTGGTCCCGGCTGGGGTTGGTTCACCGGCTGGTTCAACCTGATCGGGCTGGTCGCCGTCGTCGCCTCGGTCGACTACGCAGCCGCCTCGTTCCTGGCCGCGCTGCTCGGGATGTACAACCTCAACTTCATCTTCAACTTCGGGTCGACGAACGTCCACTACTACGCGCACGTGGTCTTCGCGCTGTTCGCCCTGATTCTGATCATCCACGGGCTGATCAACGTCTTCTCATCGCACCTCGTGGCGCTCTTCAACAACGTTGCCGTGTGGTGGAACGTGCTCGGGGTCGTCGCGATCGTCGCGGTCCTGCTGATCATCCCGAGCCACCACGCATCCTTCCGCTACGTGTTCGGGCACACCCGCAACGACAGCGGCTTCAACCACAACATGTACTGGTTCTACATCCTGCCGCTGGGCTTCCTGTTGACCATGTACACGATCACCGGCTACGACGCCTCGGCCCACCTCTCGGAGGAGACTCACGCCGCCGCCGACGCCGCCCCGAAGGGCGTCTGGCGCTCGGTCTTCTACTCCGCCGTTTTCGGCTGGATCGTGCTGCTGGCGATCACCTTCGCGATCAACACCAAGTACACCTCGACGATCCAGAGCTCGGGCTTCCCGGCGATCACGATCTTCGAGAAGGCGATGAGCCTCGGCTGGGCCAAGGCGGTGGTCCTGATCTCGACCATCGGCCAGTTGTTCTGCGGCATGGCCTGCGTGACGAGCGCGTCGCGCATGACCTTCGCGTTTTCGCGCGACGGCGCCGTGCCGGGCCACCGCCTCTGGCGGCGACTCGGCCCAAACCGGACCCCGACGTGGTCGGTCTTCTTCGTGGTGGTGTTCGCCCTGATCGTGACGATCCCGGCGTACTTCCCGGACTCGGCCGGCTTCCCCGTCGCGTTCTTCGCGGTCACCTCGATCGCCGTGATCGGCCTCTACATCGCCTACACGATCCCGATCTTCCTGCGCTGGCGCATGGCGAGTCGCTTCGTGCCAGGCCCGTGGACGCTCGGCAACAAATACAAATGGGTGAACATGGTCGCCATCGTCTGGGTGGCGATCTGCGTCGTCGTGTTCTGCTTACCGACGACGCCCGCCGGCGTATTCGGAGGTAACGGGTTCACCTGGTCGGCGGTGAACTACGCGCCGCTGGTGACGATCGGCGTGATCCTCGCCGTGACGATCTGGTACTACGGCTGGGCCAATAAGACGTTCAAGGGCCCGGTTCGAACGATTGACGACGCAACGGTCGCGACTGATCCAACCGCTCCGGCGGTTGCCTGACACGCTCGCGATCCTGGAGCCCGCCACGGAGGGCGTGCTCGCAGAAGTTCCCCGCGCGGGGACGGCCGAGGTGGACGAGGCCGTCTCCCGCGCGAGGGGGGCTCTGCCTGCTTGGCGCGGGTTGACACCCGCCGCGCGGGCCGCATGCCTGCGCAGGCTCGCGGACACCCTCGAGTCCAATCTCGACGAGCTCGCGCTGCTCGAGGCTCGAAACGCCGGCAAGCCGATCGGCGACGCGCGCGGGGAGATGGCGATGGTAGTCGACACCTTCCGCTACTACTCCGGCGCGCCCGAGCGCCTGCTCGGGGACACGATCCCAGTCGCCGGCGGACAGGCGTTCACCGTCCGCGAGCCGCTCGGCGTGGTCGGCCTGATCGTGCCGTGGAACTTTCCGCTGGTGATCGCAGGATGGAAGCTCGGACCGGCACTGGCGGCGGGCAACACGGTCGTCCTCAAGCCAGCTGAGCTGACGCCGCTGACGGCGCTGCGCTTCGCCGAGCTGGCGCTCGAAGCCGGCCTTCCCGACGGGGTGGTCAACGTCGTCGTCGGACCCGGGCGGACGTGCGGTCAGCGGCTCGTCGAACATCCGGACGTCGCCAAGATCGCCTTCACGGGCTCGACGGAGGTGGGCCGCTCGATCGCCGCCGCCGCGGCCGCGACGATCAAGCGCGTCACGCTCGAGCTGGGCGGCAAGTCGGCGAACGTGATCTTCGCCGACGCCGATCTCGAGGCCGCCGCGGCAGCGGCGCCCGGAGCCGTGTTCGCAAACGCCGGCCAGGACTGCTGCGCGCGCTCGCGGGTGCTGGTCGAGGAATCGGCCCTCGATCGCTTCACGGCGCTTCTTTCCGAGCACGTCGAGGCGATCCGCGTCGGCGACCCGCTCGACCCAAAAACAGAGATGGGCCCGCTGATCTCCTCCGGCCAGCGCGAGGCGGTCGCCTCGTTCCTCGATGACGGCGACGACGTCGTCACGCGCGGGAGTGCTCCGGAGGGCCCGGGCTTCTGGTTTGCGCCGACGGTCGTGGCGCCCGCATCGCGCGATGCGCGAGTTCTGCGCGAGGAGGTGTTCGGGCCGATCGTCGCGGTCGTGCCGTTCCGCGACGAGGCCGACGCGATCGCCCTGGCCAACGACTCGATCTACGGCCTTTCGGGTTCGATCTGGACACGCGACGGGGCGCGGGCGCTGCGTGTCGCACGCGGTATCGAGACCGGAGTCCTGTCGATCAACTCCAACAGCTCGGTGCGGGTGACGACCCCCTTCGGCGGTTTCAAGCAGTCGGGCTACGGGCGGGAGCTCGGCCCGCACGCGCTCGACGCCTATACCGAGGTCAAAACGATTTACTACGCGACCGGATGAGACTTCAGGGCAAGGTCTGCGTGATCACCGGTGCGCGCGGCGGCATCGGCGCCGTCACGGCGGAGCTGTTTGCGCGCGAGGGCGCGAAGGTCGTCGGCGTCGATCTGCTGGCCGGATCGCCGGGGGACCTCTCGCTTGAGGTGGACGTCGCCGACGAGGAGCAGGTCGCCGCGATGTACACGCGCGCGCGCGCGGAGTTCGGGCGCATCGATGTCCTTTTCAACAACGCCGGCATCTCGCCGACCGACGATGCGTCGGTGCTGGACACGACGTTCGAGACCTGGCAGCGCGTCCAGGACATCAACCTCAAGAGCGTGTTCCTCTGCTGCAAGCACGGGATCCCGCACCT